>Ga0302314_10017170_pt1 | contig 12157 bp, 8 predicted proteins | sample III_Palsa_N2_3_FD_200533 | JGI IMG/M metagenome (GOLD analysis project Ga0302314, IMG submission 200533) | Peat permafrost microbial communities from Stordalen Mire near Abisko, Sweden - III_Palsa_N2_3 | ecosystem: Environmental > Terrestrial > Soil > Palsa > Peat permafrost | place: Sweden...
TGGGGGAACGTCCGACAAGATCCTGTCGCAGCGCACGGCATCTTCGATGCTGACGCGCGGCTTGGGCGAATACGGCTTGGGCTTCTTCGTCGAGAACCTAGGCGACCGAACAAGCTTCAGTCACGAAGGCGGCACCGAGGGGTACCGTTCCCAGCTCTACGGTTACACGCGCGCCGGTCAAGGCGTGGTCGTTATGACCAACAGCAATAACGGCGCTGCTCTGATCAACGAGATCTTGTGCAGCATCGCGGCAGAATACGCGTGGCCTGAGTTTAAGGTCGTCGAGAAGGTCTCGATTCCGGCTGATTTTACCATCAACAGTCATCTCGTGGGCGAATATCGGTTGCTGGACAAAACAGCGTACATCATCACCGAAGGCGATCACCTCTATTTCCAGAGCGAATTGTTCGGCCACAACCGGATGGAGCTATTTCCGGAATCGAAGACCGAGTTCTTCATGACGGCGCAGGACATGTCGATCCGTGTCGAACATGAGGCCGATGGTCGTGTCGCAGGATTCACCTTGGTCCGCGGAGCGAATACCTACACGGCCAAGAGGATCGGATAATTATATCGAGTGTCGAAGTTTTCGCCCCCCATCGAAGATACGGAGAATAATGACGAGTTGGCGCTGGATGCTCGGTATGACGTGCATATCGACCCAGACTAGCATCACTGGAGTTCTATCCGGCAGCGATGACCCATATGGCGACATTCCTGGCTCAATTTCAGCTCTTCGAATTCAGCCGCTCGTTCATATTGAGCAAAGGTCGTGGCGGGTGGCGCACCCCTTTCCTCAGCTTCGCCGGACATAGTCGTAGCGATGAAAGAGCCATTCGGTCGCCGTGCCGCCGGCGAGCGTGAAGAACTGATCCTTGACGTCATGGTTTGTCCGGATACGGACTGAGACGGCGCCCTGGCTCGAATCCCTGGGTAGCGGTTTCGCGCGTATCGCAAGCACTTGCGGCCTTGGCATATATCCTGCTCCGTTTGGCGGATGCCGCCGGACGCACCTCGGAATAGTTCACTAGCGCTCGGCGACACGTTGACCGAAGACAAAAGGGTATTCCAATGCCAAGACTGTCGCTGATCCCGCTCCTCGTGGCGATCTCAGTCCCTCTGCCCGCGGCCGCGCGGGCCGTGCCGCTCCCCGCGCATTTCGACAGCGTCGGCGCGGATCGTAAAGCCATCGAGGCGCTGCTTGCTAGCTACACCAGAGCCGTGTCCACGAAGGACGAGGCGCTTTTCGAGACGCTGCTGCTCAACACGAGCATCCCTTTCGCCGGCGTCGGGCCGAGCGGCGTGGCGAACAGAGCTCCCGGCGGGACGGATCAATATCAGTCGTTCCGCGAAGGCGTGTTCGGCGGCGGGCCGTTCGCTCAACGTTTTCAAGATATCCATATCGAGCAGGACGGGCCGCTCGCGAGCGTGTCGCTGGTCTTCGTCAACACCTCGCCGCAGGGATCGAGCTGGGGCTGGAAGACGATGCAGCTGCTCAAGGTTTCCGGGCAGTGGAAGATCGCAAGCGAGTTCTATACCGGTCACGCCAGCTGAGAGGCGTGCGCCGGCCGATGATCTCCGCTGCCGTCGATAAGAACTGGAAGGGGTACAACGTGAGTTCATTGGCGCGCGTCCTTTCGGCCGCGGTGGCATTGGTCGCTGCGGCGCCGGTCGTCGCGCAAGCCGGCGTCGGTCCCCGCCCATCGAGCGTCTCATCGCTCCTGCCGACCCCAGAAGACCGGCCCTTCGCGGGCGCGATCACGCTTGCCGTCGATGCCACCGATACGGCGCGCGGAATCGTATCCGTCGCCGAGACGATCCCGGTCCAGGCCGCAGGCGACCTGGTCCTCCTCTATCCGCAATGGGAGACCGCGAGCCATGCGCCGACGGTGCCGCTCGCATCGCTGACGGGGCTCGAAGTCGGCATCGACGGCCGTCGGGTCCAATGGCGGCGCGATCCGGTCGACGTCCATGCGTTCCATGTCACGGTCCCGGCCGGCGCCCGGTCGGTGACGCTCGGCTTCCAGATCATCGCGGATCGCGAGACGCTCCACCACGACCGCATCGATCTGCAATGGCAACGGATGCTGCTCTATCCCGCCGGCTGGTTCGCGCGCGACCTGCCCGTCTCCGCAAGCCTGCACATCCCGGGCGGGATGACCGCGTTCACCGCGCTCGATCGCATCGGTCCGGGCGTCGCCGATCTGCATTTCGCGCCGACACCGCTCGATCGGCTGATCGACGCGCCGGTCTATGCGGCGTCGATCTCGCGGCACGTCGAGCTCATGCCGGGCGATCCGCAACCGGTCCGCCTGGACCTCATCGCCGGGGACGGCACGAAGCTCGCGATAGGCGAGAGCGAGACCGCCAGACTGCGTGCCCTGATCGCGCAGACGGGCCGTGTCTTCGGGCCGGCTCCGTTCCGCCATTATGATGCCATCGTCGTGCTCGACGACAAGGTGGGGGCTGGTGGCATCGAGCATCTCGAGGAAGGCGAGAACGATCTTCCCGCCGACTATCTGCTGCAACCGGGCAAGCAGCTCAACAATCAGGACCTGATCGCGCACGAGCTGGTACACGCCTGGAACGGTCGCTTCCGCCAGCCCGCGGACTTGTGGACGCCGACCTTCAACGATCCCGTCGGCGGCAGCCTGCTCTGGGTCTATGAAGGACAGACCGAATTCTGGGGACGCGTGCTGGCGGCGCGCTCGGGCATGCGGTCGCGCCAGGAGACGCTGGACAAGCTGGCGCTCGATGCCGCCACCGTCGCCAACCGCCCCGGCCGCGCATGGAAGTCGCTCGCGGACAGCACCAACGACGCGATCTACATGGCGGGCCACCATGTCGGCTGGCGCGACTGGCAACGCCGGGAGGACTATTATCCCGAAGGCGTGCTGCTCTGGCTCGACGTCGATGCCCGGCTGCGCGAGCTCAGCGGCAACAAGCGGAGCCTCGACGATTTCGCGAAGCGCTTCTTCCACGCCGCCCGGCCCGACGGGGTCGTCTCGACCTACACGTTCGACGACGTCTGCCGCACGCTCGATACGATCGCGCATGACGACTGGCATGCCTTCCTGACACGCCACCTCGACACCCACGACGATTCCGAGGCGACCGCCGGTCTTGCTCGCGCGGGATGGCGTCTCGTCTACACCGCGGAGCCGAGCGACACGTTCCTGCAGAACGAAGCCGAAGGCGGCGGGCTCGATCTCGGCTATTCGATCGGTGCCATCGTCGACGACGACGGCACCGTGGACAGTGTCGCCTGGGACAGCCCCGCGTTTCGGGCGGGCCTGGCACCGGGAACGCGCATCCTCACGGTGGAGGGCGCTTCTTATTCCCGCGAGGCTCTGCGGCTCGCCACGGCGAAGTCGAAGGCGGTGATCGGGCTGGAAACATCGGCGGATGGAGAAAGGCGTTCGCTCAAGATTACCCACGCAGGCGGCCTTCGCTACCCGCATCTGGAACGGATTGCTGGAACGCCCGACCGCCTGAGCGCCTTGCTGATGAGCCAATGACGGTTCCGCCGGATCATGCCGGCGACCGATCAGCGCCGGTAGGATGACGACCTAGCCGCACGTTATCCGATCGCAGTTCAGAAGACCCACAATCGGCCATTCAGGCCGCCTATTCCGCTGCCGACAAGCGGACGTCCGTTTATCTCGATCTGACAGCTGCTCCGATAAGCGCAGGCGACCTGCGGAGCGGCTTCGAGTAGTGGTCGTATGACGGTTGCCCTGGGCTTGAACGGCAGGGAAGAACGTCAGAGCGTCTGAGAGAGCGGAAGGATATGCTCGCGCGTGAGCGGCGCAAGCGGCATCGCTGTTGCTTCCGCGTGACTAACCCACACTGCTTCCTCGATTTCCGACTGCGTCTTGGGGGTATGCCGGACTCGTACGTGGTAGACTTCCGCCTCGACGACAAAGTCCAGTTCGTTCGCCGCCGCCGCCGAAAACCGACCAAGGCGGCGAAACTTTTCAACAGCAGGCGACAGCCCGATCTCTTCGGTCAGCTCGCGTCGAAGCGCCGAAAGAGCATTCTCGCCATCCTCGATCTTGCCCCCGGCCTGCATGAACCATCGTGTACCATTTTTCCGGACAAGCAGCAGCCGTCCAGCTCCATCGTCAATCAATGCCGCCGCTATGCGGATTGTGCGATTGGTTTCTTGCTCCATCGCGACATGGTAACAGGCGGGCAAGCCGGTTCAACGAAAGCCTACAGAACGATGGTCCCCGGGGCTTCACAGGAGAATCCGCCAGGCAGCTTCGCGGCCGCAGCGATCCGAAAGAAACCGTTCAGTCCACTACGCTCGCTTCCCAGCTCCCGACATTCATTCATGTGACTGGCGCGACAACCAAATGTCTATCTTCTCCCGGAGAAGCGTTGGCGGCACCCTTAGGTCGCCGATGCAAAGCTACTGTTGATAACTGATGCTATTCTGTATCTCGAGCGTCGCCACGCCTAGCGACATCGGGCAACGCAAGCCGGGCAGAACCGCGACATCGAACAGCTCGGCGATCGCGCCTTCGAGCCTTATCCATTCGACGATATCACCGTGCCGGAGGTCGACGATGAAAATGCCGCACCAAGCTTCGCCGTCGCGTTTGGCGATCTCGGCTTGCAGCGGCAATTCCTTGAAGCTGCCGTCGCGCGGTTTGGATGCCGTGACGATCGCGAACCCGTCATGGATCGCCATGCCGCGCAGAAAGCCCGGACAGAAGGCGATATCCTCGCGTGTTCCGGTCTGCGGATCGACCGCGATGATCTGACCCCGCCCCGAGTCGAGCGCGTAGAGCCTTCCGCCGGCGAGCCGCGGGCTGTGCGGCATCGAGAGTTGATCCGTGACAATACGCCCTGTCGCCACCTCGACGATCACGCCCCCATATTCGCGGCGCGCACGCCAGCCGCTCAGCACGTCGGTCTGACTCACCGCAGTGACGTAGGCGGGCGCACCATCGGCCATGGCAAGGCCGTTCAGATGACAGCGATCCTCCGCCCCGAGCTTGGAGATGAAGTCCGGGCGCCACAGCGGCTTGAAGCTGTGCACGGGGTCGATCGTTGCGAGGCAGCTATATTTGGTATTGACGAAGACGGGATGCCCGTCGGCCAAAATACCGATTTCGTGGATATCGATATCGCCCGTCGTGCGGCCCTCGCGCGGCACGAAACAGGCATCGAAGGACGCGTTGGCGAGCTCGCCCGGCCGCAGCATGTTTTCGAGCCGCCAGAGTTGGAACAGCGAACCAACCCAAAGCCGTTCGCCATCGCGGCAAATCCCCATCGCGCGCGAAAAGTTCTGCTGGTTGAACGATACGCTGCCGCTGGGTAGCATGCCCACAAGAAAGAGCTGGCCGGTCTGGTAGGAGGTGAACGCCAGGCTCGCGCGGTGCGTCTCAAGCCATCCGGCCAGCCCGCGCGAGACTTCGATATTGGTCGAGCCCGCCGTCGATTCAGGCGTCGAAGACATCAGGCGGCTCCCATCGTGATCGAAGCCGCCCTAACGTCATATCGGTACATTCGCGATCAGAACTTGGCGCGAATGCCCGCGCGGCCACCGCCGCCCTTATAGTTGTTGCTGTCCTCGCCGAAGCCTTCGACGAAGCCGGTCACGCCACTTGCCGAGACGACGCTGAAGCCGATCTTGCCTTCGCCGTAATCCCCGATGCGCTGGTTGTTGTAGCCGAGCGTGGTGCCACCACTGGTGAAGGCGATGCCGTCCTTGCCCTTGAACTCGTGGACATAATTGCCCTGGGCGTAGACGATCGCGGTGGCGCCGCCGCCGACATCGAACTTGCTGCCGACCCGCACGCCCGCCTTGCCACGCAAGCCGTCGAGCTTGTCGAAGTCGATCGTATCGCCGAGCGCTTGGAGGTCCTTCAGATCGGTGCGGACGTAGGCGATCGTTGCGACCGGCTCGGCGTAGAAGCGGTCTCCGCCGAGCCGGAAACCGGCCTCGCCCTGCGCGCCATAGCTCATGCCATGGAATTTATCGGCATAGCCGGCCGCCTGGCTCTTCGAGTCGATCCAGAGATAATCGTATTTGGCGAGCGCATTGGCGAACAGGCCGCCCGAAACGAAGCTCGCATAGGCGCCGATGTTGGCAGTGCTGTAGTTCACCCGGTCGGCGGTATTCTGGAAGGTGAGATCGGAGTTGAGATAGCCACCGGTTACGCCGAACACGAGCGCGCCGTCGGGTCCTGCCGAACCCAAGTCCATGCCGAGCTGACCACCGAAGGCATCCTGTCGATAGGACAGGTTGACCGTGCTGCTCTGGCCGAACGCCGAAACGGTTTGTTCAGCGTCGCGCGTATCGGTCTGGCCGTAGATCTGGCCCCAGATCCGGCCGCCCGAAGCGCCACCGCCTGCGAACTTGGCGTCGCGCAATTCGCTCATGTGGCCCGACCATGCATCGGCCGACTTGTACCAGAGTTGCTGCGCGCCTTCGTTGATCTTGAGCGTGCGGAACACGGCGGTGCTCGGCGTGCCGAGCAGGCTATAGGTGCTGGTGGTCGGATCGAAGGCGACACCGTAGCGGATGAAGCCCTGGTTGCGCGCTTGCGGCGCGATCTCGAACGCGGTTGCCGACGAACCCGCGCCGCCCGTCGCGAAGACCGTGCCCGCATTCAGGACGGCACCATTGGCGCCGAGCTGGTTGATCAACAGCGTGGTCGATCCGGTGATCGCGCCGGCTGCCGTGATGCGATCGGCGGTCGAGGCTGTACCAGCGGGTGCGAACGCAACGTCGATCCCGAGTGCGCTATTGCCCGATCCGGCGAAATTGCTCGACAGCGCGAGCAGGTCGCCGGCGTGGCCGTTACGCAGGTCGATCAGGCCCGTATTGTTGAAAGCCTCGAGCCCGGTGAAGCGCACCGTGCCCGCGATCGTCGTGCTGGGCAGCACCAACAGCGTTCCGCTGTTGTTGAAGGTGTCGGTTCCGGCACCGAAATCCTGATCGAACGACGCGCGATAGGTGCCACTGTTATTGACCGTGTCGTTGCCTGCGGTGAAGCCGATCAACCCCGTGAAGCTGCCGCTGTTGTTGAGGGTCAGCGGACCGCCCGTTGCCGTCAAGATAGGCGCCGTGCCCCCGCCAGCGATCGTGCCGCCGCTGTTAACCGTCGAACCCGTGCTAGATGTCAGCTGCGCGCCGCCGCCCGCCGTGGTCAAAGAGCCACTTTTGCCGAGGTTGAGCGTCGCGGTCGTACCACCGAAGATCTCGACGGCGGCGGGTGCTGCAGGCGCGGAAACCGCGCCGTTCAAGGTCACCGTCGCAGGACCGGCGACGCTGCTCGCTATCACGCCGACCGCGCCGTTGCCGGTGGTCGAGACATTGTTGGCCGTAACCGTCACGGGGCCATTCTGCGAGAACGCGCCGATGCCGACCGCGTCGGTGCCCGTCGTCGAGACCAGCCCGGTCGTCGTCACCACGACGGCTCCTGCGTTGGCGCTCGTCGCCCGCTCGGAGTTGCTGTAGGCGAACACGCCGTAGGCGAAATCGCCCGTCGTCGCGACATTGGCACCCGAGACAGTGACGTTGCCTCCCCCATAGCTGCGAGCCATCACGCCACCCGCGTTGAAGCCGCCGCCATCCGACTTGGCCGTACCGAATGTGATATCGATCGGCCCTGTCACGGTCTTGGCCGCGATGGCGGTCGAGTTGCCGCCGCTGACGGCAACGGTGTTGGCGTTGATCTTGACCGATCCAGCGCCGCCTTCGACATTGCCGTACACGCCGTAATTGGCGATACCGCCGCCACCGGTGGCAGAGACCGTCCCGGTGCTGTTGATCACGACATTGCCATCGCCCGTTGTGTATCCGAACACGCCATTGGCGTTCGCACCGGTGGTCGTCACGTTGCCCGTGGTGACGTTGACGTTGCCGCCATTGGACCGCGCGGTGATGCCGTTGGCATAACCGCCCGCCGTCGAAACGCTGGCGGCGGTGACTTCGACATTGCCGGTGCCGCTCTGTGCCAGGATGCCCGTGGAGGCCGGCGAGAAGAAGAACGGTCCGCTAGCCGTGCCGGTGGTCGTGACGTTGCCGACATTCACCGTGACATTGCCGTTGGGCGCGGTCGCCACCACGCCCCGTGCGAGCGCGCCGGCCGTCGAGACGTCACCCTGCGTAACGCTGACATTACCCGCGCCGCTGGTCGCGAAGATGCCGTCCGCATAATCGCCCTTGGTCGCGACCGAACCGGTGCCGCTGATCGTGACACCCTTCTGGCCGTTGGCGTAGATGCCGTCCGAGCCGATGCCCGTGGTGGTCACCGCACCGTTGTTCACCACGGTCGAGGTGCCGTTATAGGCGGTGCTGGCGATCGCGCTCGAATAGGCGCCCGTCGTCGAGGTCGCGCCGCTCGCGGTGACGCTGGCGTCGCCATTATAGGCGAGCGCCAGGATCGCCCGGTGACGATCGGCACCGGTGATCGTCACCGTGCCGCTATCGACGATGGCACCCTGGCCGCCGATCGCGAAGATGCCGGAGGCATCGTCGCCCGTCACCGTTCCGGCGGTCACGCTCGCGACGCCATTGGCCGAATAGGCCTGCGCCGCCCGCGCGGCACCGCCCGACGCGGCGATCGTGCCGACGTTGATCGCGACGTTCGAGCCGGCACCGTAGCTCTGCGCCAGCACGCCCGAGCTGCCGGCCCCCGACACGGTCACCGCGCCTTCACTAACGGAAACCGGACCGCTGGCGCTGGACGCGTAGATGCCGTTCGCATTCGCGCCGGTCGTCGTCACGCTGCCGGCGCCCGAGATCGTCACACCGTTGGTGCCGTTCGCGACGATGCCGGTGCTGCCCGCGCCCGCTGTCGAGATCGAACCGTTGTTGACGACCGTCGCGGTGCCGTTGGTGCCGGTCGCCGAGACGCCATAGGCGTGGGCGTTCGAATAGGCCTGCGTGCCCTGCGTCGAGACGGCGCCATTGACGGTCACCGAGGCGTTGGCGCCCTTCGCGGTGATCGCAGCGCCGTTGTTGCCGGCCGTCGAGACGTTGTTGGCGACGACGGTGGCATTGCCCATGTTCGAGCCGGCATAGACGCCGAGCGACGATGCGCCCGTGGTCGCGACCGTGCCGGTGGTCGTGACCGACGCATTGCCGCTATCGGAAATCGCGTAGACGGCGCCCGAGTCGACGCCCGCCGTGTTGGCGTTGACGCCGGAGACCGTCACGTTGCCCGTGGCTTCGGCGATCGCGTCCTGGCTGAAGCCCTGGGCCGTCGTGATCGATCCGAAAGTCGCGGTCGCCGCCGTGCCCCCCTGGACAAACACACCCGTAGAATCGAAGCCTGTCGTATGCACGTCGCCGACGTTCGCGGTTGCCGTGCCGTTGCGGGCGGCGATCGTCACGCCATAGGCTGCCTGACCCGCGGTGCTGATCGTACCGGTAGACGTGACCGTCGCTGACCCGGTTCCGTAGGTCTGAGCAAGCACGCCGTTGGCGTTGTTGCCCGTCGTGGTGATCGCGCCGGTGCCGACGACAATGTCGCCGGTATTCGAGATTGCCTGAACGCCCGAGGCGAAGTCGCCGGCGGTCGCAAGCGTGCCGACCGTGACGTTGATGGCACCGTCGGCTGTATTTGCGAAGATCGCCGAGCTGTTCGGGAAGAAGCCGGGTCCGCCGCCGCCCGTACCCGTCGTGGCGATGTTACCGACGTTGATCGTCACGCCGGCACCCGCATCGCTGGTCGAGGCGTCGATGCCGCGAGCGTTCAGGCCGCTCGTCGTGATCGAGCCAGTACCATCGACGATGACGCCGGTCGTGCCGCTCGCAAGAATGCCGGTCGCGCCGCGCGAGAAGGTCGAACCCGCGCCGGTCGTGGCGATCGTACCGTCGTTGGTGATGTGGGTCGTGCCGACGCCCTGGACGCTGACCGTATTGGTTGCGATCACATCGGAATTGGTGATCAGCATCAGGCTGTCGATGGGCACATAGGTGATGCCGTTGACGAAAGGATTGCCCGCGGCGGTGCAGGTCACCGTGCCGCTCGTGGCCGCGCCACATTCTTGGGCCGCCTGCGCCGGCATCGCGAACGCCGCCATCCCGAGCATCGTGCCGAGCGCCGTTCCTGTCCGTAGGGCGATCATCGATCGCGAGGCTACCGGCGAAATATCGAGCGAGCGCGCACGTGTGGTGAACAAAGCCATCCCAACCTCCCAACGACGTCCGCGGCCGAAAGGCGCAGATCTTCTTCGCGATGGTCAGGCGGTATTACGTATCGACGAAATGAGATAGATTTATATTTCTTTGACCACATGCATCCAAAGTCAAAACGCGACGTAACCGGTCAATCGTTTCGTTATCGTAACAGATTTGTTTCGTTTCGTTCAAGTAACTATATCGGGAGTTCCGGTGTTCAGCCTCGAATGCTAAGCGTAGCACAGCACCTATCGTCGATAGGTAAGAAAATAGTACGCTTCAATTTCACCGGCGTCATGGCGAAGCTCGCAGTAAATCACACCATTCTGACCTGCCCTTGAGCGGATCACCTCGCCCCACTCGTCTGCTGGCGCGCGGGGCAACTCGTCGCGCGCCGGTTGGCCGAAGGCTTGGTGGGCGTGCAGCTATCTGGACCCAAAGCCGGACACTCAAGCCCCTGGGCCAGATCATCAAAACCGGACACTTGTTAATTTCGGTGAGTCGGGGATCAGGCGTCAATGCTATGACGTCGGGGAGTACGAGAAATGGAACTGCTCTGCCATTCCCAACCGACGGAGGAACAACAGCGTCCGGCACGTGCGGCCCTTCCGGCGTTCGCTAGCTCCGTAGCTCCGAATACGCAGGGCTCCTCGAGATAGCTGATTGCCGACGCTGAACGACATCTCGCCTCAGATGCCATGCGGTATCCTTGTCGCGCGACGATTCGCAAAACTCGGTCAGGGGGTCAGGCAGCGGTTCTCCAGCCTCTCGGCGAGACGTCTCCATCGCAGCAGCCCCAGGGAGCGGACGTTCGTCATCGTGAGCGGGCGCGGAGGCGCGCCGATCTTCGACGGTCGCTTCGCCTGCCCCCGAGTTCGTCCCAAGCCATCAAGTCGACGCCGCGACCGCGGTCGTTCTGCAGGATCACCTACGCTTGGCCAAACGGCATCAGTTCCACCGGATTGAACCGGTTGTCCCATCGGTCGAGTGACGAGCCACTTCGCTCCTAAACGTTCGGCGAGCGTCTCGGGCTCTCCGAACACTCGGGCGCAGTTGCACATCGGGTTAGAGATTAGCCCTCAAATCCGTCCGCGATCAGTTGAAGCCGATGAGGGGCCGACACGTCCGTTGCGCGGCGTGGCGGAGACGTTGAACGGGAACGGCTCTCTACTGGACAGTTTTCAAGATTGGTCCTTTCCCGTCCGTTTCCGCTCCGACGACGCGCTTACCGCCATCAGGCGGCTCAGCAGTTCGCCAATCCGGTCGTCCGCTTGCCGGTCAGCGGTATCGAACATTTCCCGCAGCCGCCTGCCCAGGCTTCTCCTCGTGCCGTCGTAGACGATCGTCATCATGTCCTCCGGTGCGAGAACAGTTTTGGTGAAGACCTGTTTCCCCCGCGCGCATCGGGCCAAGAAGCCCAAAAAAAACTTTCCTACACGGTACAAAATGAGAACAGGCTTATTCTCAAGCGATGGAGTCGAATCATGGCCGCGTTTATTGCCCCCCTCCTTGCCGTCGTCCCTGCTATCATCCTCAGCCTCGCGAAGCTTGTCTGGGCGTTCCGTCGACGCGCCTGAACCGGTCCCGCAGCGGCGCCACCCCGCGATCGCGCCGCAACGCTCCCCACATCCATCGAACCGAGGAGGAAACCGTCATGGCCGAACAGATCAAACCCCTAGCCGGCAGCCATCGGGACGCGCTGAGCGACATGCGATCCACCGGGCGCGTGCCATTAGACGAGCCGATCACCGTCAGTCTCTATCTCAAAGGTTCGGGGCCGACGGGCGGCGACACGGCTCGGACCGACAGCCGCGCGAGCCTAGCGGGCACACGTGCCGCCGAGCATGTCGATGACATCGCCGCCCTGACCACGTTCGCTGCGGCGAATGGCCTCCAGATAGAAAGCACCGATGCCGGCCGCCGATTGGTTCGGTTGAGCGGAACGGCTGAAGCGATGGAGAAGGCGTTCGGCACCGAGCTTCACCGTTACGAAGGTGGCGGGCATGTCTGCCG
>Ga0302314_10017171_pt1 | contig 12156 bp, 9 predicted proteins | sample III_Palsa_N2_3_FD_200533 | JGI IMG/M metagenome (GOLD analysis project Ga0302314, IMG submission 200533) | Peat permafrost microbial communities from Stordalen Mire near Abisko, Sweden - III_Palsa_N2_3 | ecosystem: Environmental > Terrestrial > Soil > Palsa > Peat permafrost | place: Sweden...
GTGTGACCTACAAGATCTACGCCCGCAACCTGTCGAACGAGCGCGCTCTGCAAGGAGCTAATCTCGAGGTCGACGACTTCACCGGTCACGTCAATCAGGTCGACTACAGCATCCTGCAACCCCGGACGATCGGCATAGGCGTCGACGTCGCCTACTAGCCTGCCTCCTTCGGACGCCGTCGCCGCCGTCGAAGCGACCACGTCGCTTGGGGGCGACGGCCAGCTCTCAAACCGCATTCTTCGGAGCGAACATATAATTGACACGTCAGCTTTATATTTTTAGACAACCACTGGTTCTGTTTGAGGAGGTCGATGCGATGAGCGACGAGACTGTAAAACAAGACGTGACGGACCGGTCTGACCGGGCGGCCCGCAAACCCTGGAACCCGCCGATGGTTATCGACGCATCCGCCGCGGCCCAGACGGCCAAAATCTCAGCGCAATCCGGATTTACCGAACTCCACTTCCACACGTCCGGAGACTATGCGTCCTGAGATATAGTGGGCTTGCCCTGGCGGCCGGCCCACGGCCACCCTGCAGAGCAATCTCGCCGAAGACCAGGACATCATCACGGCGCAACAGAGAAACCTGGCGCTCGACCCAAGTTTCAAGATGATAATTCGGAACCCGCACCTTCACCTATGACGCGGAGAGCCGGCTGCTCAGCGACACGGTGGCGGGGTCGACGGCCTCCAGGCTGGAGCGTCCCCAACCTGCCCTCGGCCCGGCTTCGGGCCAGAATTGCTCGGAGGCGGACCCTAGACTTCCAGCAACCTGGCCTTCGTCTCATCTCGGTGCTTCTTGAGATACCTCATAAAGGGCGTCCCGCCCGTTCCGATTTCCGTGTCGTTGCCTGCGCCCTTGCGGCCCTGCGAATTGATGTAGCTCGCGGCGTATTCGAGGTGACGCGAGCGGAAGTCGGCAACCGCCTGGACCGCCCCATTATAGGCTTCGGTGAGACCCTTGCGGCCGACACGCTTTGTGAAATCGCGCACTCGGCTATGGGTTCGAACATCATCGATGAAGCGACGGTGGCCTGGAGGACGATAGATGTGCAGTTCGTCCAGATAAGCTCGCAAAGGATCCGATGCGTGCCCGACCCCAAGCAGCGCATCAATCGCCGGTACAATCGAAGACTGAGAGCCAGTCTGGCCTCGAAAAGCCTGCGGCTTCTCTCCGAACCGCTCGACGCCTTGATACACGACGCCACCCTCAAACGCGGGATTGTCCTTCCAGCCGTGGATGTACGGCCGAACCCTGCGGAAGTAGATATAGGGATCGCACTGCTGGGGCATGCGGTCGAATACGGCGTTTATATCGGCCCAGATATCGACGATCTCCTCCAGAATGAGTTGCGCGCGGTCGGCTTCATCGCTCGCCGTGGCCTCGATCAACGGGCCGAAGAGGGCCAGCGCCGCGCCGGCCCTGGCTTCGATGGCCACGTGGACCAGGACAAACCAGGCTTCATCAGCGCCGGCGGCGAACTTCTGGATCATGTAGATGTTGTCCAGCGACACGCCCTTTGCAGGGTTCAGCAGGCCCCAGTTGTCGAGGACATAGCCGCTGTATTGCAGGAGCGGCTGCTGATCCAACCGATCGGCAATCGCCACAATAGGGACAGCCAGCGACGCCGGCAGCACCGAAACGGGCGCCTCCGCTCCCCAGATGTAGGCCTGAACCAGGAAGGAATAATGGACCATGGCCATCCGGGCCTGAGCCTCCGTGAGACCGGCAATGGCGTCGGGCGAAATCACGGCCAAATGGTCGAGGATGTCCCGGACCGTCCCTGTCGGCAAAATCTCAGGCAGTCGGAGCGCCAAATCACGCACATGGCCGATATCGCCTTCCAACACCACCGAAGCGGGCTCGAACGGGCAAAGAAAACCGCGCTCCGGGGTGATGCCGTAGTCCGCCAGCGTCGCCAAACTCATTGTGCGTCTCCTTGACTTGATGGCACAATCCTATTCGAACAGACACGACATTGGGTTGCGAACCGGCGCGCCCATGAGATTGATTCACAACTAAAGACGACTATGGACACCATCGACGCAAAGATATTGCAGCAGCTTGAACGGGACGGGCGCGTTACCAATCTGCAGCTCGCCGAACGCGTTGGTCTTTCCGCTTCCGCCTGCCTTCGCCGGGTTCAGGCCTTGGAGGCGAGCGGTATTATCAAGGGTTACAGAGCCATCCTCGACCGCGCCCAACTGGGCGCCGGCCTAACGGTCTTCGTGATGGTCGGCCTGGCGGGTCAGCTTCAGCGAGACGCGCAGGCGTTCGAGCGGGCAATGTCGGAAGCGCCGGAAGTGCTCGAATGCCACAACGTCACCGGCTCAATCGAATTTTTGCTGCGTGTCGAAGTCGCCGACCTGGCGGCCTACAAGCATTTTCATTCCGACGTACTGGGAACCCTTAGCCAGGTCAGCAGCATCACCTCTCTGGTATCCCTCGGCTCGTCAAAGGATCTAAGGGCGTGACGGGCTGAGTGTCGGCGATCGAGCTCGAGCGTCGGATCATTGAGGGGATCGTCATCACGCGCGGACCCGGAGAGGGACCCACGTCTTCAAACCGAGGCGACAACGGCCCGACGAGGTCGAGAAGGCCGTCGGACATCGGCCGCCGACGGGCCGGCCGCCAACCCAGCCCGAATGCCCCGCGAGTACTCGCCTAGTTGAGCCGGCGCTTCTTCAGCCGTGTCGCGCGGTCGATCGTCTGAATGTCAAAGCTGAGACTCCGCGCGCCACGCCTTACCGTCAGCGGCGCCTTGACCCCTGGGGGACCGAGCGCCCAGAGGCGTTTGTAGAAACCCGCCAGATCCGTGACGCGCTCGCCGTCGATCGCCTGGATGATGTCGCCCTCCTCCAGCCCCGCTTGATCCGCGGGACCGCCTTCGGTGACATCCAACACCACCACATGCGACTCGGCCTCCTGTGCGATCAGGCCCAGCCATGGCCGAGCCGGCCCGGTCGAACGGCCCGCCGACAGGTCAGCGAGGATCGGCGGCAGGAGTTCTGCGGGGACAAACATGTTGAGGGGTTGGACCTCGCCGGTCGCGGTGCGCTGTTCGACATAAAGCGAGCCGACCCCGACCAATTCTCCGGCTGAATTGAGCAGCGCCGCACCGCTCCAGTGCGGGTGGGCTGGGCCGACGAACAGCGCCTCGTCGAGATAATATTCCCAATAGCCAGCAAAGGCGGCCCTGGCGGACACGACACCCAGCGAGGCGTGCGCGCGTCCGCCTGCGCCCACCACGATGACATCGTCGTCCTTGCCGAGCCGCTGGGATTTGCTGATGGGCAGCGCCGGCAGGTTGAGCGGCTCCAAGGCGTGAACCAGACCAAGTCCGCTGGCCTGGTCGAAACCGAGCACGTGGGCGGGCACACGCCGGCCATCCCCCGTGGTCAGGATCACCTCATCGGCCTCGATGATCAGATAGCCGATGGTCAACACCAGGCCTTCGGCCCCGATGACGATACCGTTGCCGACCCGGTGGGCGCCCAGCGCCTCAACAGTCGAAGCGTCTTCGCTCACAATCGCCTCCAGGGCGACCACCGATGACAAGCGGGCGTTCAAGTCAAACTCAACGGCGCCCGCGGTGGGGCGCAGGACCTTGTCGACTTCGAGACCGGCAAAGAGTGACGCCAATTTATGTACCTCCGTGAGCTATGATTTGGGGGCGGTTGGCGCGAGTTCAAGCGATGTCGCGGTTCACGCCTCGTCGGCCCGTCCCGCCTCGGGCTGGCTCCGCAACGCCCCGACGCCGACGCAGGCGCAGGCCGCGGCGGCGAATGATATGCCGGCGCCAGCGACTGCGGCCTGGTGCAGGTCGGCGATCAGGGCGCCGCCCCGGCTGCCGAGAACCGAACCGAGCAAGGCGGTGACAACGAGGCCGCCGGTGCGGGACACCGCGCTGTTGAGGCCGGACGCCGAACCGGTATGGCGCCGGTCGACCGCCGATAGGACCGCTGTCGTCAAGGGCGCGGCCGCGCAGGTCATGCCCAGGGCCACCAGCAGCACGCAGGGCAATACGGTCGACCAATAGCCGGCTCCCGCCGAAATGCGCAGGACCAGCAGCAGACCCAGGCCGACGATGATTGAACCGGCGGTGAGAAGCACCCGTGGGCCAAACCGTCCGGCCAGGCTCCCCGAGACAGGTCCGCCCACCGCCATCACCAGAGGGAAGGGCAACAGGGCCGCGCCGGCCAGGGTCGCCCTATAGCCGGCGCCCACGATCAGCACGAACGGCACCAGCAGGAGAAAGCCGCTCAACGCGCCATAGAGCAGCAGGGTCATCAGGTTCAGCCCGACGAGCTGGCGGGAGGAGAACAACGCCAGCGGTGTAAGCGCGCGATCTCCCAGCCTGCCCTCCACCCAGATGAAGGCTGCCGCTATGATGGCGGCGGCGGCGATCGCGGCAAGGCTGATGGGGGTCCATCCGGTCGGTTCCGCCCCCACCGTAAGGCCCCAGACACTAAGCCCCAGGGCGGCCGTCGCGAGCACGGCGCCCAGCAGATCCAGATGGCCGGGATCCTTGCGGCGCACGGGGGGCGGAACCACGGCCAGGGTCAGGGCGATGGCGCCCGCAGCGATCGGCAGATTGATGAGAAAGATCGCACGCCAGGACAAGAGGTCGATCAGGGCGCCTCCAAGAACCGGTCCGATGGCGGCGGAGATCGCCGACACCGCCGCCCAGAGTCCGATCGCGCGGCCTCGCGCCTCGCCCTCGAACGTCGAGCCGAGGATCGCCAGGCTGTTGGGCAGGAGCAGGGCCGCGCCGACCCCCTGAACGACCCGGCCCGTGAGCAGCCAGGCCAACGCCGGCGCGCCGGCGCAACCCGCCGATCCCAGGGCGAACAGGCCAATCCCCAGCGCCATGATCCGGCGCGACCCGAACCGGTCGCCGAGGCCGCCGCCCAGAAGCAGCAGTGCGCTCAGCGGCAGGAGATAGGCGTTGATCACCCACTGCAAGCCCATGGCGTCGCCGCCCAAGCTGCGCCCGATCGCCGGCAGACCGACGTTGACCACCGAGCCGTCCACAAACCCCAGGCTTGAGGTCAGGATGCAGGCCGCCAGCACCAGCCACGGGCGGGCGGGGCGGCCGCCTGCCCGCGGGGCCGGGTGCCCAGCGGCGGATCTCGGCGGTCTGGACGGCATTTTCAGCTCCTGTCCCACTGATCCTGACTCTGGGCATCACCGGCTTGGATGGGGGCGTCCGGCGTGATCAGCACTGTGATCGCTGTTTTACGCGAGGCGGCCAAGGGTTTCGCCACGCTTTGTCAGGTTTTGCGGGTCGCCGCCCGGCGCCGCCAGGCGTTTCCCGCCTCCGCATTTGTACCAACCGGGTCAGTCGTGAGCTGTTTCAGCGATTGTGCAGATCGGCCTCGCGCAGAGACTAGCAAAAGCTGTATCCCATAAATATGCTGCCTGTGGGTGTGCCGTAAGGGCGGCGGGGGCGGCGTGCGAATGGAAACGGTAAGATGGTTGCGCGGCGCCTGTGCGGCCGCGTTGGCCGTGGGGTTGTGCGGCTCGCTGGTTGGCGCGGCGCACGCCCAGTCTGGCGCGACAGCTGTCGAGCCGGTCATCGTCACCGGCACCCGCCTGCCCAAGGGTCTGGATCCGGCCAGTCCCAACGTCACCGCCATCACCGCCCAGCAGATCGCGGCCGGCCAGCCGAGCAGCGCGGCCGAACTGCTGCGCTGGGTTCCCGACGTCTTCGTCCAGCAGGCCGGCGGCCGCGGCAGCATCACCTCTATTTTCACCCGCGGCGCCAAGCCCAACTTCACCCTGGTTCTGGTCGACGGGGTAGAGATCAACGACTCCACCAACTCCCGCGGCGGCTCCTACGACTTCTCCAGCCTCAGCCTCGACGACATCGACCATGTGGAAGTCGTCAGGGGGCCGGCTTCAGCCATCTATGGTTCCGGCGCCGTCGGCGGGGTGATCAACTTCGTCACCACCGCGCCGTCCGCCCAGCCGCATGCTGACGCCGACCTTCAGGCCGGCGGCTTCGGCTACCTCTCGGCGGATGTTCACGCCTCGGGCGGCCTGAACGGGCTGAAGACCAGCGCCGGCGTCGAATACCTGGACAACGGCGAGCCGGTCGACGGCAACGCCTTTCGCGGGACGACCGTCGACGGGTCCGTGGCGCTCGCGCCCACCAGCAGCTTCACCCTAGCCATCGATGGCCGTGAGAGTGTGAGCCACGCCCGGTCCTTTCCCGATTCCAGCGGCGGGCCGCTGTTCGCGGTGCTCCGAGATGTCGATCGGCGCGACATCGACGAAGGCGTGCTCGGCCTGCGGGCGGCCGACCAGCTCTCGGACGCCTGGAGCGTCAGTTTCGAAGATAGCCTCTACCAGCGCAACTCCACCGCCACCTCCCCCGGCGTGGCGGGCAGCGCGCAGGATCCGTCCGGCATTCCCGCCAACAGCGACGATGTGAACTACACCCGCAACCGGGCAAGCCTTGTCGCCCAGTTCGGGGACGCGTCTTGGCTTTCCGCCGCCCTCGGCGCCGACGTTCAGGTCGAACAGGGGGCGGACGACGGCACGCTCGACTTCGGCGGCTTTGTCCTGCCGACGCGCTATGCGCTCAAGCGCACGGACGAAGGCGAGTTCGTCGAGCTGCGCGCGACCCCGCCGGGCGGTTTCGACTTTTCCGCCAGTGAACGGGTCGACGAACTGGGGCCGGCCGGGTCCCATTCGGACCCCAACGCCGCCATCGGCTATCGCTGGGCCCCGACTGGGACCCGGGTCGAGGTTTCCTGGGGTCAGGGCTACAAGCTTCCCAGCTTCTACGCCCTCGGCAACCCGATCGTCGGGGACCCGACCCTGAGGCCCGAGGCGGCGACCAACCTCGAGTTTGGCCTAAGCCAGCCGCTGCCGGCCAGAAGCCTGCTGAAACTGGACTGGTACGACACCCGTTACACCGACCTGATCGACTTCGTCTCCGGCCCCGTCCCGAAGCTGGTGAACCGATCCCAGGTGGTGGTGCAGGGCGCCGAGGCCTCGATCCAGACCCGGCCAGCCGCCAGCCTGACGGTCGAGGCGCACGTCTCCTACACCCACGCCCACGACCAGGCGACCAACGCCGGGCTATTGGACGTGCCGCTCTGGCTGGCTGGCGGCCAGGTCACCTGGCGGCCCAATGACCGGGCGACGGTGAACCTGGTGGTCGAGCACGTCGGCGCCCTGCTCGACAACGCCATCCCGACCGGGAACGAGACCCTGCCAGGCCATCAGCGGGTGGACCTGAGCGCAAGCTGGACGCTCACGCGCACCGCGGCGCTGACCTTCGCCATCGAGAACCTTCTCAACAGTCGCTACCAGGAGGTAATCGGCTTTCCCGCCCCCGGCGCGGTCGCCCGCGTCGGCCTCAAGCTGGCGCTGTGACAGTCAGGACTTGGCGCCGGGCGATTGGACGCCTGCGTCACGCGCGCCGACTCCGCAAAACGGGCAGGTTCGGCGGCAGAACGATCACCGCCAGCGCTTGACTCGCCTCTGGGTTGGCGAATACCACTACAAGGGTTAATAACACCACATTCTACGATAGTGTGTAGCGTGGCCGGCGCGGCGTGTTGGCGCCGAAACGACGGCGTCTAACTGAACGTGGCTGGGCGTCGCCTTGGATCACGACAGACTACTTGGGGCGAGGGCGCAATGAGGGATCTGGCCGTTCAGCCGGTTAGCTTGATTTCGCAGTGGTTCATCAAGCCGGGCTCGGAGAATGAGGCGATCTCGGCGCTTGAGGCGCTCGCTGTGGCCGTACAGGTCGGCGAGCCGGACACCCTGACCTATCTCGTCCATGTCCCGTTCAACGCAGACGCACGACTGCAGTCGTTGCCCCCGGCCATCCCCTTTTCGGTGCTGTTCTTCGAGTCGTACCGGAGCCCGGACGCCTTCCTCCAGCACCTGAATGGCCAGGCGTTCACGGACTTTGTCACGCAGAACGGCGCGCTCTTCCTCAACGCCAACGGCAAGCCGTTCACCACGGTCCAGTTCCTGGGCCGCCAGGCCGGCTTCGTGCGACCTGAGAGCACGGGGGCGCAGGTCGTAACCACCCCCGGCAACCGCCATCCGAGCGTGATGTTCGAGGTCATCGCCAAGGACCAGGCCAAGGCCCAGGCCTTCTATGGCGCGGTGTTCGGCTGGACCTATCAGGCGGGGTCGTCGGACTTCGCCTATGTGCAATTCCCCACCGCCGTAACATCGCTGCTGGGCGGGATCGGCCAGGCCCAGCCTGACACCCCTGGGTTTGAGCCGGGGCGGAACTTCTACCTGCTGGTCGACAAGGTCGAGGACGCCATCGCCCGCGCCACCGCCGCGGGCGGGAGCGTCTACATGCCGCCGACCAGCGCCGACGGCTACCGCTTCGCCATGATCGAAGACCCGGAGGGCAATCCGATCGGTCTGATCGAGCCGTTCAACGGCAACGCCCCAAGCCCCACCCGTGCTGAGGAAGAAACCCCATGAGCTATCTCAACGCCCTGCGGCTGCACTTCGCCGGGCAGTTCCAGGCCAACGTCTCGACGGTCAACAATGACCCGGCCCACTATGACAACGCCCAGTTCAAGGCGAGCTACCAGACGCTCCAGGGCGCCAACATGCGCCCGCCGAATGGCTGGTTCAATCCGCAGGGCGACGGCACGTTCAAGCTGCTTGGCTGCCAGGTTATGTCCGCCTGGACCGCGCAAGGGATGGTCAGCGCGTCCGACGCAGTCCTGGGCTGCATCGTCGCCGACGCCGACGAGCGCGTGTGCGGCAAGATGGCAGACCTGGATCCCGAACAGCAGCTGGTCTCCGAGATCTGGGGCCTGCAGATGCGGATCGCCAACGCCCAGGGCGACACCCTGCTGCAGGGCGAGTTCGAACCGGCGGCCTTCATCGACATCTGGGACCGCGCCACCGGGTCGAGCGGCGGCGACACCATCGCTGGCGCCACCTACCAGTCGGTCCTGCAGAACCTGGTGTGGGGCGACATTTCGGCGTCGCCCTTCCTCATCGCTCTGCAGGCCGCCGCGACCGATGGGCTTTTGTCGATCAAGTTCAACGTCGACGGCATGAACCTGGATTTCACCTCGCCAGACTTCATGTGCGGCCGTGTCGTCGGCACCATCGGACCTGCGACGGCGAGCGAGCCGGTTCACCTGCTCATTGGCCGCCAGTTCATGGCCGCGCCCGGACCGAACCCAAACTTCTTTGTCCCGCTGGGCGGCCTCAACTTCTTTCCGGCGGTGGTCGATACGGCCGGCGGCCTCATCTATCTCGACCTCGGCAACGCCATCTCGACTAACGTGCCAGGCGGCGTGATGAACAACCTGGGGGACCTCACCCTCAACGTCTACGACCCGATCATGACCCCTGGCAATCCGGCCGGCAGCCTGGACCCGATCGGCACGATCCCCGCCACCGGGCCAGGGGGCTATTCAAGCGATCCGACCTGGTATGGACGGACGGCGGGCGTCGTCGTTCTGCCGGTGTCGGCTCAGCTCCTCAGCCTGATCGCCGCCCGGCCGCTGATCATGACCGGCGGACCGAACATCGAGATCAGTGAGTGGAGCAGCGGCGTCTTCGTCCGCGCCGACACCTTCGTCTATCGCCTGAGCCCCGATCAGAGCACCACCATCCCCGTCTACGCCATGCAGTGGGGCCAGCCCCTGCAAGGCGCCGCGATTAGCTTCGTGCTCGACCCTTCTCAATTGCAGCCCACGCCAAACAGCTGGCCGTATGTCGGGACCGGGCCGGCGGTGGCGGCTCCGACCACCGCCATCAGTTTCAACGCTAGCGGCGTCACTGACTCCAAGGGCGTCGCCGCCCTGAGCCTTTCGACCACCGATCCCGGCTGGCCGCGCCTTTTCGCGAGCGGCGACTACGGCATCGACGGCCAGGTCTACGGAATCCGGGCCTCTTTCACGAACGGGGTCGAATACACCGGCCCCGTCAATCAGTGGAACTTCATCAGCGTCCTGTTGTGGAGCGGCTTTGCACCCCCGAACCCGGTGACCTGGACCGAGGTGGGTCCGATCCTCCAGCAGTACGCCAACCTCTATCCGGTCATGAGCCGCTTCCTGGACCTGGGCGACTACGACTCTGTCGTGGCCCACGCCGGCATTCTGACCCTGGCGTTCAGCCTGGACGTCCATGATCCCAACTCGATGCCGGTGACGCGTGACCTGTCGCCGGCCAAGCGGGCCGCCATCCTCTCCTTCCTGGCCAATCCGGTTCCCGGCAAGGCGCAGGCCAAGCCCGAGCCAACGCACGCGCCCGCGGCTGCCGGCCACGCCGTGGTCGGCAGATCGCCGCTGCCCCAGGGCGGCAAGGCTGCCGCGGCGGCGCGCCGTCTTATCCTGCAACATCCCTAAGGGAGGACCGTCATGATCCGACTCCAGCGTTCGATGCTCAAGGGGCTGACCGGCTCCGACGTCACGGTCCAATCGGTCTGTTCGGCGCTGCAAAGCGCGGTCGAGCTCGAGCATGCGACCATCCCGCTCTACCTCTATGCGCTCTACTCGCTGGACGAGGCGAAGAACGCGGCCATCGCCGGCATTATCGAGTCCGTCGTGGTCGAAGAGATGCTGCACATGACGCTAGCGTCCAATGTAATGAACGCCCTCGGCGGCTCCCCGGTCATCGACCAGCCCGGGTTCATTCCGACCTATCCCGGGCCACTGCCCGGCGGGGTCGAAAGCGAGCTGAAGGTCAACCTGGCGCCCTTTTCAATGGATCAGCTGGCCGCCTTCCTGCAGATCGAAGAGCCGGAAAATCCGCTGGTCTTCAACTTGATGGTGACGGCGGAGACGCCGATCACCATCGGCCAGTTTTACACGGCGATTTCCGACTCGATCGCCGTGCTCGGCAACGGCGCCTTCGTCAATCCGCCGCGCAACCAGGTTGGTCCCGACCTGATGCGCGAGTCGGTCGTGGTGACAGACGTCGCCACCGCCCAGCAGGCCATCCAGATCATCATCGACCAGGGTGAGGGAACCAGCACCTCGCCCAAGGAGCAGACCGGCGGCCGCTACGCCCACTACTATCGATACATGCAGATCCAGAAGCACCAGCGGCTGGTTCCCAATCCGAACGGGCACTCGCCGGAAACCGACTACACCTATTCCGGCGCGGCGGTCCCGTTTGACCCGACCGGCGTCTATGCCGTACCGACCAATCCCGCGCTTCCGCCCGGCTACTCCTCCGGCACGCAGCAGGCCTTCGCCAACAACAACTTCAACTACAGCTACACCAACCTGCTCCAGGCCCTGCACCTGATGTTCAACGGCCAGAACACCCGGGCCGAGTTCAATCGCGCCATCGGCCTGATGATGTCGCTGAAGGGGCAGGCCAAGGCGATGATGTCGGGCATTCCCAACGCGGCCGTGCTGGCGGGACCGAGCTTCGAATACCAGCCCGTCAATCCTGGCGTCTGAGGCTCAAGACCATGGCTCGAATCCTGCCCGTCCTGCTGGCGGTCGCGATCCTGGCGTTTGCCGGGACCGGCCCCGCGCCCGCGGCGACCACGCCGAACAACGTCTACACGACTTATGGGGTGCACAGCGACGCCAACGCCAAGTACTGCAAATACCCAGACTGCGTCTTCAAGCGTGCTCCAGGCGAGCCGAGCGACCCCAGCTATCCAGCGTACTGGTCTTCGCACTGGGTGATGTACCGGGTCTTCAACAAGTATCAGGACTACCCGCCGCCCTACGCCGGCAAGCCGCCCGCGGCGCTGAAGGACGGCGAGGACTACCAGACCTCCTGGGGCGAGACCTTCTACGACACCACCTGGACCTTCGGGTCCGGGAAGGGCGCCATGGAAGAACACTATGACAAGTTCTGCCTGCCCATTTTCCAGATCCCCAACAACTACAGCTGCTCGTTCATCTCATTGGGAGAGACGGCCTATTTCGTCACCTATGACGACCGGCCGTCCTGGATGCCGCCGGTGTGCCTGTTCTCGCCGCGCAACCATCCACCCGAGCAGGATTTCATCAAACACCTGCCCTATTCGGGCAAGGACAGCGGGCGCATTCCGGGCATCCAGGCCTATTCGTTCTGGGTGACCCTGGTGGGAAACTATGTGCAGACCGGCGTGGTCCCGGATCAGACGAGCAACAAAGACATCCTGTTCGGCTACGCCTTTGACGCAACGCCCACGCCCGACCGC
>Ga0302314_10017172_pt1 | contig 12156 bp, 11 predicted proteins | sample III_Palsa_N2_3_FD_200533 | JGI IMG/M metagenome (GOLD analysis project Ga0302314, IMG submission 200533) | Peat permafrost microbial communities from Stordalen Mire near Abisko, Sweden - III_Palsa_N2_3 | ecosystem: Environmental > Terrestrial > Soil > Palsa > Peat permafrost | place: Sweden...
AGATCACTGTGCGCGATCCGGACGGCTACGAGATCGCCTTCACCAGCCCGACGCGGGGCTAGGCGGGCGCTCGCGGCGGCGCATCGACCAGGGCGCCGATGGCGTCGAGATAGCGGACGAAAGCCTCGCGGCCAGCCTCGGTCAGGCGCACCTGGGTCAGGGGCTTTCGGCCGGCGAAACTCTTGTCGATGGCGACATAGCCGGCGTCTTCCAGCTTGCGCAGGTGAACCGAGAGATTGCCGTCGGTGGCCTGCAGCCGGGCCTTCAGCTGGTTGAAGTCGGCGACTTCCGCCGTCGAGAGGTAGGCCATGACGCCCAGCCTGAGCCGGCCATGGATCACCTCGTCGATCCGCTCGATGTCGAAACCGTCCATGATGCTCAGACGACGTCCGAGGGTTCTTCGCGCATCAAGGCGGCGCCCGGCGCGGCCATCAGCAACAGCAGCGCCGCGGCGAAGGCAAGGTATTCGGCCTGGTAGCTTGGCATAAGGGCCATGCCGATCGCGGCGATGAAACAGCCGGCCGCGACCCAGCGCACCCACCACCGGTCGGACACCGTCGCCGAAATCATCCAGGCCGCGCCATAGATCGACAGGATGATGGTGGGAAAGGCGGCGAAGACCAGCCAGGTGTGCAGCCGCCACGCCATCAGCACCGACCCTAGGGAGATGGCGGTCATCGCCCAGCCGCCGGCGCTCCAGGCCGAGCGAAACGCCCGGTTCCCGGCGCTCGTCGCGCCCGGTTTGGCGGTCCGGCGCCAGGAGACCATCAGGGCGGCGAAAATGCCGTAGAAGGCGATCGTGGCGACCCCCCAGACGCCGAAAGACCAGAAGCTGGGCAGGACGATCAGCCCTGCGGCCATGGCCCAGGAGACCAGGGTCGCGGCGCTGAACAGCAGTCCCGCCGCCAGCAAAAGGGCGCCGCCGAGCAAGGGCGCACGCCGGCCCTCCTGTGCCAGAACCCGCATGAAGGCGATATCGTCCTTGAGGGTGTCGATGTGCTCGCTCATGGCCTGTCTCCCGAAACCGAAGGCAGACTGATCGATCTACTTTAAAAAGTAAAGTCCTTTGAAGGTGCCCCTAGAGCCGCATCGTCCCGTCGGCGATCGCGGCCATCGCCACGGGGCCGATTGGCATGTAGCCCTTATCGCCCTCGCGGACATAGACCGGCTGTTTGACGTGGTCGGGGTCGAAGCCGTCGGCGACCATGTCGATCTTGCGGTGCTTGAAGGTGCCGGTGACGGCCAGTTCCGGCTGCAGGCGCACGAAGACCGGCCGCGCATAGGGCGGCAGGGCCGCGTCCACCTCGGCGGCCAGGCCGGCGATGTCGAAGCCGGGCGCGACCACCAGCGAGGCCATGCCGGCGCGGCCGTCCAGCTCGCCGACCTTGACGCCATAGACGCTGGCCTCCTTGACGCCGGGCAGGCGCGACAGCGCCTCCTCGACCTCGCCGGTGGACACGTTCTCGCCCTTCCAGCGGAAGGTGTCGCCGATGCGGTCGACGAAATAGAAATAACCGTCGGCGTCCTGGCGCATCAGGTCGCCGGTGGCGAACCAGGCGTCGCCCGGCTTGAACATGTCGCGCAGGATCTTGCTTTCGCTGGCCTTCTTGTCGGCATAGCCGGTGAACTCGGTGCGCGCCCCGATGTGGATTTCGCCGAGGCATTCGCCGATCTCGCCAGGCGTGGCCTCGATGCCCCGCCCGTTCGCGCCGCGCACCACCGTGCCGGTCTCGACGTCGAACCGGGCGATGCGGACATTGAACCAGCGCCGCGCATAGCCGGGAATGCGGCCGATGGCGCCCGGCTGGCCGTCGAGGTTGAACAGCGAGACGTTCCCTTCGGTCGAGCCGTAGAATTCCAGGATTTCGGGGATGTGGAAGCGGCTCCTGACCGTCTCCCAGATCTCGGGGCGCAGGCCGTTGCCAAAGGCCAGGCGCAGCTTGTGGGTCGTCTCGCCCGGCTGCTCCGGCTGGTTGAGCAGATAACGGCACAGCTCGCCGATATAGACGAACATGGTGCAGCCCTCGGCATTGATGTCGCCCCAGAAATGCCTGGCCGAGAAGCGGGGGCGGAGCACCACCGAGCCGCCGTTCAGCAGCACCGCGCCTGTCGCGCAGAGCCCGCCGGTGGCGTGGTAGAGCGGCAGGGTGACATAGACCCGGTCGTCCTTCTTGGCGTTGGTCGCCCCCGCGAAGCCGCGCATGTAGAGCTGCGCGCGCATATGGTCGATCTTGGCCGCCTTGGGCATGCCGGTGGTGCCCGAGGTGAAGATGTAGAGGGCGGTGTCGCGCGCCGTCAGCCCCTCGCGCGCGGCCTTGTCGGGGCGAAGCTGGCTGCAGCTTTTCAGCGCCGTGGTCAGGTCGCGCAGACCGCCCTCGGGCGGGCCGAGAGTCCAGATGGTCGGCGGGCGGCGCAGGGTGCGCTGGATGGCGCTCAAGGCCGGGGCGGTCTCGGCGTCGACAATGGCGTGGGCGGCGCCGGCGATCTCGACACAGTGGGCTAGCTGCGGCCCGGTCAGGTTGTTGTTGATCAGGGCGGTGGCGACGCCGATCTTCGAAAGGCCGTACCAGATGGACAGGTAGTCGATCCGGTTGGGGGCATAGAGCACCACGGTCTCGCCGCGCCGGATGCCATGCTCCATGGCCCAGTGGGCATAGCGGTTGGCGATCTCGTCGAGCTCGCCGTAGCTGATGGTGCGCGGGCTCATGGTGATGGCGCGCCGCTTGCGCCAGGCATCCACCGCCGTCTCGATGTCGTCGCAGACCAGATGCGTGGAATCGGGCCTTATCGTCCGCACGCGCAAGAGGGTGCGCACGAGGCCTCTGAGAAATTTGAGCTCGCGTTGAATACGCGTCTGCAATCTCATGCTTGGCCCCTCGTGACCGTCATTGGGCCAAGCGCCCGGTTGCGGTCAAGGCGGCTTGCCGGCCGGATCGTGTCCGCGCGAGATGTTTTCCCGCGCGTGGCGCCAGGAGCGCACCGCGTTCTGATAGAAGACGCCCCGATGCAGCTTCCACGCGCGATTCTGTTCGACCTTGACGACACCATCCTCTCCTTCGGCCGCCGCTCGCTGGTGCTTGAAGACCTGGCCGCGCGCACGCCGGCGTTGTTCGCGCCCCTGACGCCGAAGGCCGCCGCCGACGCGATGGAGGCCCGCTTCAAAGCCTTCTGGGCCGACCAGGAGCGGCACAAGGCCTGGCGTCCGCGCCTGGCCCAGGCCCGCCGCATGCTGGTCGCCGAGGCCTTCGAGGATCTGAACAAGGCCGGCGCGGCCGGACTGACCCGCGAGCAGGCGCATGCGTTCGCCGACGCGTTCCATGTCTATCGCGAAACCGAGGCGAAGCTCTTCCCGGGCGCGCTCGAGACCGTCGACGCCCTCAAGACCGCCGGCGTACGTCTCGCCCTGGTCACCAACGGCCAGGCCGAGGCCCAGCGCCCCAAGGTCGAGCGGTTCGACCTCGCCCGGCGCTTCGACCACATCCAGATCGAAGGCGAGCACGGGTTCGGCAAGCCGGAGGAGCGCGCCTACACCCACGCCATGCAGGCGCTGCACGTCGAGGCGCACGAGACCTGGATGGTCGGCGACAATCTGGAATGGGAGGTCGCCGCGCCACAACGCCTGGGCATCTTCGCCATCTGGCACGACCACCTGGGCGACGGCCTGCCCGAAGATTCGACGATCAAGCCGGACAGGATTATCAGGTCGATCACGGAGCTGCTGAAGCCGTAGGGCTAGGCTGGCGGCCCTGTCTTTTTCCGTCATGGCCCGACTTGTTCGGGCCACGCATGATCACCGCCTGAGATCAGGTGTCCATGGGTCCCCCGCATTCCGCCGCTTCGCGGCTCCAGCGGGGGATGACGGTTATTTTTCGGCTTGAGATCGCGGCTGTTTGGATTCGGCCCGCACTGCATACCCACCCAGAAACAGCGCCACCGCGCGGGCCACCTCGGCGTGGATTTCCTCGGGCGACGGGCGGGGGATCAGGTTCAGCGTATAGCGGAAATAGAGATGGCCGCGGCAGAGCGACAGGAACTGTTGGGCGGCCATGCGGCAGTCGGGCGGATCGATGCGGCCGGCGGCCTTGGCGGCCTCCAGATAGGCGGTGAGCAGGCCGACGCCGGGATTGGGCCCCGTCTCGTAGAAGGTGCGCGCCAACTGCGGCGCCCGCTGCGCCTCGGAGGTCACCAGCTGCAGCAGCCGGATTGAGGTGTCGGTGGTGATGTGGTTCAAAAACCGCTCGCCGAGATCGGTCAGAACCGCGGCGATGTCGCTCGCCGCGACGGCCGCCTCGTCCTCGGGCAGATCGAAGATCCAGGCCCGCCACTGGCCACAGGCATAGTCGATATAGGCCTCGAACAGGGCGTCCTTGCTCTTGAAGTAGTTGTAGAGCGTGCCCTTCGAGCCGCCGAGGCGCGCGGCGATGGTCGACATGGAGGCGGCGGCGTAGCCCTCCTCGAAGAAGACCTGACGCGCCACCTCCAGGATCGCCTCGCGCCTGGCGTCGCGCTTGGCGTCCAGCTTGGGCCGCGGCTCGACCTTGCCCTTCGGCTCGGCCGCTCCCACCTGCGAACTGGGCGCGCGTTCAGTATCCAGCTTGGTCTCGGCCATGCGCGAGTTTCTCTCACAAGCGTGATTGACAGTGGAAACCGTCGCTGTCAGTTTGATCATGACCGTACGGTACGGTCAATTTTATTTTGGCGTCGGCATGCAAACGTCCAGTCCAGCCAGATCCCTTCGCAACACCGCGAGCCTTGCGGCGATTCTGCTCGGCGGCGCGCTCGCCGGCTGCGCGATGATGCCGAAGGACGGCGCGACGCCCGCGCCTAAGCCGCCGGCCGCCTACGCGACCAGCCAGAGCTTCACCGCCCCGGCCGCCGACTGGCCGAAGCTCGACTGGTGGCGCGCCTATGGCGATACGGAGCTGGACGGGTTGATCGACGAGGCGCTGAACGGCTCGCCGACGATCGCGCAGGCCAGGGCGCGGCTGGACAGGGCCAAGGCCAATCTGGGCACGGCGCGGGCGGGGCTCTTCCCCACCCTGTCGCTCAGCGGCACGGTGGTGGAGACCAAGCAGAGCTATCACACTGGAATCCCGCCCGAATTCGTCCCCAAAGGCTATAACGACTTCGCCCAGGGGACGCTGAACTTCAATTACGAGTTCGACTTCTGGGGCAAGAACCGCGACGCCGTGTCCGCGGCGACCTCGGAGTCCCGCGCCGCCGACGCCGACGCCGCCGCCGCGCGACTGATCCTCTCGACCGCCGTCGCCGGCGCCTATGCCGACCTGGCGCGGCTCTATGCCGAGCGCGACGTCGCGATGCGCGCCGCCCAGTCGCGCCAGGAGACCTATGACCTGGTCGCCCGCCGAGTCACCGACGGCGCCGACAACCGTTCGGCGTCGCAGGAGGCGATGGCCGGCGTCCACACGGCCAAGGCCAACCTGGCCGAGATCGACGAGACTATCGGCCTGACCCGCGACGAGCTCGCTGCCCTCATGGGCGAAGGCCCTGATCGAGGCCTGAGCATCGCCCGGCCGGGCGCGGCGAGCATCAAGGCTTTTGGCCTGCCGCCGACCCTGGCCGCCGACCTGATCGGCCGCCGGCCCGATGTGGTCGCCGCTCGCTGGCGCGCCGAGGCCGCCGCCAAGCGCATCGGCGTCGCCAAGGCCCAGTTCTATCCGGACATCAACCTGGTCGCCGACCTCGGCTTCGAGGCCCTGCACGTGCACAACTTCTTCGAGGCCGGATCGGACATCGGCTCGGTCGGTCCGGCGGCGACCCTGCCGATCTTCGAGGGCGGGCGGCTGCGCGCCGGTCTGCGCGGCGCCCAGGCCGACTATGCCGAGGCCGTGGCCACCTATGACTCGACGCTGACCCAGGCCCTGCAGGAGGTCGCCGACGCGGCCCAGAGCGAGCGCGCCCTCGGCGACCGCCTGAGCCAGAGCCAGGCGGCGCTGGCCGCCGACGAAGACGCCTATCGCATCGCCCGGCTGCGCTACGAGGGCGGCCTGTCCGACTATCAGTCCGTGCTTCTGGTGGAGGACAGCGTGCTGGTGGACCGCCGCGTCGTCGTCGACCTGCAGGCGCGGGCCTTCGCCCTCGACATCCAACTCGTGAAGGCGCTTGGCGGCGGCTTCCAGGTCCAGGACCAAACCCATGGCTGATTCAGCGACCACCCCGACACCGGGGCCGACACCGGGCCAGGCCGCCACGGCCCCGCCCCCGTCGGCCGTCCCGCCGCCCCGCCCGACCAGCAACCGTCGAAACCAGTTGTTCGCCCTGCTGGCGGTGGTGCTGGTGGTGCTGGGCCTGATCTACCTGGTCTATTGGGTCCTCGTCGGGCGGGTCCACGTGTCCACCGACGACGCCTATGTGAACGCTGATTCCGCCGACATCACCCCGCAGGTCGCCGCCCAGGTGGCCCACGTCGCCGTCTCCGACACCCAGCCGGTCAAGCAAGGCCAGGTGCTGGTGCAGCTCGACCCCGCCGACGCCAAGGCCGCGCTCGACCAGGCCCAGGCCGAGTTCGACCAGTCCGTGCGCAAGGTGAACGGCTATTTCGCCAACGAGCAGGCGCTGAGCGGCCAGGTGGCCGTGCGCGCCGCCGACATCACCAAGGCCGAAGCCCAGATCATGAGCGCCCAGTCTGACCTCGACCGCGCCCGCACCGAACTTGGCCGCCGCCAGCGGCTAGCCCAGACCGGCGCCGTCTCCGGCGATGAGCTGACCCAGGCGGAAAATCAGGCCCATGTGGCCGAGGCGGCCCTGGCCCAGGCCAAGGCGACGAAGGTCCAGGCGCAGGCCAATCGCGGCGCGGCCGTCGGGACGCAGGCGGTCAACACCGCTCTGATCAGCGGCGCGCCGGTGGCGGAGAATCCGGAAGTCGGCGCCGCCCGCGCCAAGCTCGCCGCGGCCCAGCTCGACTATGACCGCACCACCCTGCGCGCGCCGTTCGACGGGGTGATCGCCAAGAAGAACGTCGCCCTGGGCGAGCGCGTTCAGGTGGGCGAGACCCTGATGGAGGTGGTGCCGATCGACCGCGCCTATGTCGACGCCAACTTCAAGGAGGTGCAGCTGCGCCACGTCCACGTCGGCCAGCCCGTGATCCTGACCGCCGACATCTATGGCGGCCACATCAAGTATCACGGCCATGTCGCGGGCGTCGCCGGCGGCACCGGCGCGGCCTTCGCCCTGATCCCGGCGCAGAACGCCACCGGCAACTGGATCAAGATCGTCCAGCGCCTGCCGGTGCGGGTGTCGCTCGATCCGCAAGAACTGCGCGACCACCCCTTGCGCGTCGGCCTTTCCATGAAGGCCAGCATCGACATCTCCGGCGGCTAGGCTTCCATGTCCGACGCCGCGCACGGAGACGACACCGATTTCGCGGTGATGAGCGGCGCGCCGCTGTTGATCGCCGGCATGGTCCTGGCGCTGGCCAACTTCATGGTGGTGCTGGACACCACCATCGCCAATGTGTCGGTGCCGAACATCGCCGGCGGCCTGGCCGTCTCGCCCAGCCAGGGCACCTGGGTCATCACCTCCTACGCCGTGGCCGAGGCGATCACCGTGCCGTTGACCGGCTGGCTGGCCCAGCGGTTCGGGGCGGTGAAGGTCTTCGTCATCGCCGTCGCCGGCTTTGGCGTCTGTTCGATGCTATGCGGCTTTGCGCCCTCCTTCAGCGCCCTGGTCGGCCTGCGCGTGCTGCAAGGTCTGTCGGGCGGGCCGATCATGCCGCTGAGCCAGACGCTGCTGCGCCGCATCTTCCCGGCCAACCAGCAGGCCATGGCCATCGGCCTGTGGAGCATGACCACCGTGGTCGGACCGGTCGCCGGGCCGCTGCTCGGCGGCGCCCTGGTCGACAATGTCGGCTGGTCGTCGATCTTCTTCATCAACATCCCGGTCGCCGCCCTCTGCGCCATCGTCGCCTGGCGCTTCCTGGCCAGCCGCGAGACACGCACCGAGCGCAATCCGGTCGATTTCACCGGCCTTGGCCTGCTCATCCTCTGGGTCGGCGCCATGCAGATTATGCTGGACAAGGGCAAGGACCTGGACTGGTTCAACTCGCCGGTCATCATCACCCTGGCCATCGTCGCGGCGGTGGGCTTCGTCTCCTTCCTGATCTGGGAGCTGACCGACAAGCACCCGATCGTCGACCTGAAGGTGTTCCGCCATCGCGGCTTCGCCACCGCGACCCTGATCATGGCGCTGGTCTTCGGCGCCTTCTTCTCCTCCATCGTCCTGATGCCGCTCTGGCTGCAGACCAATCTTGGCTACAACGCCACCTGGGCCGGACGCGCCGTGGCGCCGCAGGGCATATTCGCCGTCATCCTGTCGCCGGTGGTGGCGCGCCTGAGCACCAAGGTCGACGGGCGGATCCTGGTCTCCTTCGGGGTCACCGTGCTGGGCCTCGCCTCGCTCTGGCGCGCCGGATTCGCGCCGGACATCGACTTTTTCCAGGTCAGCCTGCCCCAGGTGCTGCAGGGCGTCGCCGTGCCCTTCTTCTTCATCCCGATCACGGGGCTGGCCTTGGGCTCGGTGCTGCCGCGCGAAACCGCCTCGGCCGCGGGGCTGATGAACTTCACCCGCACCACGGCGGCGGCCTTCGGCACCTCGATCACCACCACCGCCTGGCAGAACTTCGCCAGCGTCCACCGCACCACCCTCGTCGGCTCGCTGAACGGCGTGCAGGGCATGCTCGACACCTTGACCAAGGGCGGCATGTCGGCGGCCCAGGCCCTGGGCCAGCTCAACGAGATGACCGACAGCCAAGCGGTGATGCTGGCCACCGACCACGTCTTCCTGGTCTGCGCGGCGGTCTTCATGGTCGGCGCCTGCGCGGTCTGGATCGCGCCAAGGCTGCAGCTCTCAGGCCAGCCGGTCAGCGGCGGGCATTAGGGCCGACAAGCCGGCGGCTTCAGTGGCTGAACAGCACGAACTTCGACGACGCCGCGATCATTTCTTCGGTGACGCCACCCAGCGCCCATTCGCGCAGCCGCGAATGCCCATAGGCGCCGACAACGATCAGGTCGGCCGCATGGCGATCCGCCGCGGCCTCGAGCGCGGACGCCACCGTGCCCCTGCCCTTCGAAACCACGTCGATCGCCGCCTCGACCCCGTGGCGGGCCAGTCTGCGCACCACATCGGCCATGCCTTCCTGATCGACCGGCGCGTCGGAATCTCCGGCAACGCCGACCAGGCTCACGCCCTGGGCCCGCATCAGGAAGGGCAATGAATCGGCGAGGGCTCGACGCGATTCGCGGCTGTCCTTCCAGGCGACCACGACATGCTCGCCCGAAAACCTCGCCTTCCGGTCGGCGGCCATGAGGACGGGGCCGCCGGCCTCCATGATCAGTTCGGCGGGCTTGGCGGCGAAGGTCGATCTCTCGCCATGCACGGGACGGCTGGCGACGATCAGGTCGGCGCCACGCGCCTCCAGCGTCAGCATCCGGGTGGGATAGTCTTCGCAGGCCAGCCAGCGGTCGCCCTTGCGCGCCGCCGTCAATATCCGGAAGTGTTCTTCCGCGGCCGGCAGATCGATGGCGATGCGCTGGCGGGCGGCTTCGAGCACCGCGCCGTCGGCGGCGGCGTAGCCGCTCGCCGGTACGAGACCGAAGGCCTCGGCGCCAAGGCCGGTCACCGAACCGCCGAACAGGTCCGCCACCTGTTGGGCGAGCCTTACGCGGCGATCGCAGTCCGGGCTGGGATCGACGTGAACGAGTACGGTCTTGAACGACATGATCGGCGCCTCTGGCCTTCGGTCAGGCCTCGATGATCACCTTGAGCGCCCCGGTATCGGCGGCGTTAGCGAAGGTCTCATAGGCCTCTAGAATCTGGTCGAACTTGAAATGGTGGGTGATCAGACGCTTGGGATCGATCTTCCGGGACCTGACGATCTCCAGCAGCCGGGGCGTGCTGACGGTGTCGACCAATCGGGTGGCGATGGTGATGTTGCGATCCCAAAGCCGCTCCAGATGCAGCGCCACCTGGGTTCCGTGCACGCCGATATTGGCGATGACGCCGCCCGGAGCGACGATCTGTTCGCACAGTTCGAACGTGGCCGGGATGCCGACCGCCTCGATGGCCGTATCGACGCCCCGGCCGCCGGTGACCCGCATGACCGCGGCCAGGGCCTTGCCGTCCGTGCTGTTGACTCGAGCCGTGGCGCCGAAAGCCATGGCCGTCTCCAGCCGGGGGTCGTCGAGATCGACCGCGATGATTTCGGCCGGCGAATAGAGCTGGGCGGTGAGCAGGGCGGCCAGGCCAACCGGGCCGACGCCGACGATCGCCACGCTGCCGCCGGGCTGGACCTTGCCGTTCAGCACGCCGCATTCGAAACCGGTGGGCAGGATGTCGCTCAGCATCACCAGCGCCTCGTCGTCGGCGCCGTCCGGCACGGGATAGAGGCTGGTGTCGGCGTGTGGGATGCGGACGAATTCCGCCTGGGTCCCGTCGATGCTGTTGCCCAGGATCCAGCCGCCGGTGGTGCAGTGCGAATACATCTGCTTGCGGCAATAGGTGCATTTCCCACAGGCGCTGATGCAGGAGATCAAGACCCGGTCGCCCGGCTTGAACACCGTGACGCCGGCGCCGATCGTCTCGATTACCCCGACGCCCTCGTGGCCGAGTACGCGGCCTGGCTGACAGGTGGGAACGTCGCCCTTGAGAATGTGCAGGTCGGTGCCGCAGATCGTCGTCTTGACGATCTTGACGATCGCGTCGGTGGGCGCGGCGATCTCGGGCTTCGGATGGTCCTGGAACGCCGTCTTCCCCGGACCCAGATAGACCAGCGCTTTCACGGCCCCGGTCCTAGACGGCCGGCTCGGCGTGGTCGGCGTCGGTCTCGACGGCCGCGATCTGACTATGCACGACCGAGACCTTGGTCCCCGGATTGGTGTTCGCGACCTGGACGTGGGCGCTGAGCTGCCTGGCGAGGGCCTCGACGATGCTGGTCCCTAGGCCCGCCCTGGCGGCCCCGGGGTCGGCCGCCATGCCGACGCCGTCGTCGCGCACCGACAGGCTCCAGTTCGGCCCGCGCGATTCGTATCCGACGACGATCTTGCCCTCCCGAGCGCCGGGAAACGCATGTTTGAGGGCGTTGATCACCAGTTCGGTGACGATCAGGCCGAGGCTGACCGAGACGTCGGCGTGGACGGTGCTTTGGTCGGCGGTCACCGCCAGCGAGATCTGGTTGTGATCGCGGATCATCGAGGCGCCGATGCTTTCGCAGAGGCTGGTGAAATAGGCGCGCAGCTCGACATCGCCCAATCTGGACGCGGCCAGTTGCTGCTGCAGGACGGCGACCGACATCACCCGATGGTGGGCGTCGTGCAGATGGTGGCGGGTTTCTTCCGACTCCACCCGGCGTGCGTTCTGCAGGATGACGCTGGCGATGATCTGCAGGCTGTTGGCGACCCGGTGCTGGACCTCCTGCAACAGGATTTCCTTCTCCCGCAGCAGATCGTCCTTGAGCTTCTCGCTGAGCCGGACATCGGTGATGTCCGAGACCGTCAGCAGCAGCCGGACATTGGCGGCGTCGCCATAGTCGAGCTTGCGGGCGTAAAGCACCAGGACGCGGGGCTCGCGGCCCGCGTTCTTGAACTCCATCTCATAGGCGTCGATCTCGGCGGCCCCCGAGACGGTGACATTGAGCAGGGAGCGCAGTTGCGGCGCATCCCACTCCCCGGCGCCAAGCGCGAAAAACGGGCGGCCGGCCACGTCGCCGTCCACCTCGAAGGCGCGGCGGAACGAGGCGCTCAAGGCAACCACATTCAGATCGCCGTCCAGCAGGACGACAGGCGCGGCGGACGAGGCGACCATGGCCAACGCCAGGCTGAGCGCCGCATCGGGATGGAGTGGCGGATGATCAAGCATGACCGCTCCCTTTCAGGGAGGCCGGAGGCTCGCGAAGCGAAAGCCGTACCCCGGGGCAGTGGTCGGTATGGGCTGAGCGGGCCCGACGGGGGCCGGTTCGGTCGCATGGCGACGTTGCAAGGATAATGCTCAGCTCGCGCCGACGTTCCCGTGGATCGCCGTCAACAAAAGGTTTTTGCGTAGGCCCAAGCCGCCGATTTCAATTCTGGCGGCTCAAAGATCACCGAATAACCGGCGTAGGCCAAATGTTATGGAGAATAAGAGAAGCGTTACTGCTAAATATCT
>Ga0302314_10017173_pt1 | contig 12155 bp, 8 predicted proteins | sample III_Palsa_N2_3_FD_200533 | JGI IMG/M metagenome (GOLD analysis project Ga0302314, IMG submission 200533) | Peat permafrost microbial communities from Stordalen Mire near Abisko, Sweden - III_Palsa_N2_3 | ecosystem: Environmental > Terrestrial > Soil > Palsa > Peat permafrost | place: Sweden...
CCACGGCATCCTGATTTCAGCCTGGAGCTTTGGCAGCCTCGCGACCAGATGCGCAATGAGGCGCGCACCGCGGCCGCGACGATCCGCGAGGCGCGGGCCTGGCTGGGGCGAAGCGAAGCGATCATGCGCCGCGCCGCCCTGCCGGAGCCCGAGCCTGCGCCAGCCGTGGTGGCGGCCGACGCCCCGCCATGGGAAGGCGAGTCCGAATTCGACGATGTCGAACACGAGGCAGACGACGACCCGGCCGACTCCGATCCGCCGCGCTTGCTGTAGCCTCAGCGCGGACGCATGTTCCCACCAATTATGCCAGGGAGGGCGATCATGACGATGCTCATCGCGGCCGCGGCCGTCTTTCTCCTGATGCACCTTCTGATCGCCGGCACCCGGGTGCGCGACGCGATCACCGGCGTGATCGGCGAAGGGCCCTATATGGGACTGTTCTCGCTGGCGTCCCTGGCGGCGCTGGTCTGGTTCGGGTTCGCCTTCGCCGGCGCACGGACTTCACCTGACAACACGGTGTTCTGGACCATCACACCGCCGGCGCGGCACGCGGCGATGGGCCTGGCGCTGATCGGCTTCCTGTTCATGGTCCCCGGCCTGCTGACCAACAGCCCCACCCGGGTCGCCGGCGGCAAGGTGGTTGAAAGCCCGGACGCCGCCAAGGGCATGGTGCGGATCACCCGCCACCCGTTCCTGTGGGGCGTGGTGATCTGGGCCGCCGCGCACCTGATCGCCAACGGACGCCTGGCCGATCTGATCCTGTTCGGAACATTGCTGCTGCTCGGCCTGTTCGGTCCGCCGAGCATCGACGGCAAGCGGATGCGGGCGCTCGGCGACAAATACGCCGCCTTCAAGGCGCGGACATCGAACATCCCCTTCGCCGCCATCGTCCAGGGCCGCCAGAGGTTCAGTCTCGGCGAGATCTGGTGGCGACTGTTGGTCGGGTTGATCGTCTACGGCCTGGTGCTGGCCGCCCACCCCTACCTGTTCGGCGTGAACCCGCTCGGATGACCAGCCTGCATTATGTGACGTTCCCCTCGCTGCACGAGGCGCCGCTGACCATCGCAGCACGGCTTCTGGTCCCGGATCAGGAGGGCCCACGTCCGGCCGTGATCCTGCTGCATGGGTCGGCGGGCCCGAGCGAGCGTGAAGGCGGCTATGCTACGGTGCTGAACCAGGCGGGCTTCGTCACCCTGGAGCCCGATCAGTGGGCGCCGCGACGCCTGGGCGGCGGCGCCTATGGCCGGCCGCGGACCATCCACGAGACGCTGCCCGACCTCTACGGCGCCCGCGCCTGGCTGGCTGCGCATCCGAGGGTCGATCCGAGCCGGATTGGCGTCGCGGGCTTCTCGTTCGGCGCGGTCGCGGCGATGCTGGCGGCCACGCACGCGCAGAACGACCGCTTCCTGCCTGGCGGACAGTTCGCGGCGCTGATGCCGGTCTATCCGATCTGCCACCTCTACAATCGGGTTCCGGGCTTCGAATTCGCCGATCTGGTCGAAGCGCCGGTCCTGATCATCACCGGCGCCCTGGACGCCTACGACAACGATGCCGACGCGGGGCCGAAGCTGGTGGCTTCCCTGAACGAGGCGGACGCGGCCAGGGTCCGCTGCGAGGTGATGGCCGACGCCCACCACGCCTTCGACATGCCCGGGCCGGAACGCCGCGTCGAAGATCCGGGCGGCAATCGCGGCGCCGGGGGCCTGGTGACCATGGCGCACAACCCCGAGGCTGCGCGGCGCGCGCATAAGCTGGCGGTGGGGTTCTTTCGCGACGCGCTGCGCTAAGAGCCTGTCGTGCTTAGATCGAGCCAAAATCCGCTCATCCCGGCCAATGCCGGGATGAGCGGTGATTTATTCTGACGATTTGATTCCGACTAAACCCGCCATGCGCTAACGCCTCAGGTCGGCGACGAGGCGTAGTCGCCGATAACCCGGTCCAGCACCTTCAGCGGCAAGGCGCCGGGCAAGAGGCCGGCGTCGTGGAACTTGCGGATGTCGAAGCGAGCGCCGAGCCGGTCGCGCGCCATCTGGCGCAACCTGAGCCACTCCAGCTTGCCGACCATGTAGCTGCAGGCCTGGCCCGGCCAGACGCAATAGCGCTCAACCTCGCTGACCGCTGTGCTCTCCGGGTCGCCCTGGTTTTCGATGAAGTAGCGGATCGCCTGCTCGCGGCTCCAGCCCTGGCTGTGGATGCCGGTGTCCATCACCATCCGCGCGGCGCGCAGCAGGGCGTCGTGCAGGTAGCCGATCCGGCCCCAGGGGTCGGTCTCGTACATGCCCATCTCGTCGGCCAGTTGCTCGGCGTAGAGCGCCCAGCCCTCGCCATAGGCCGAGAACCAGATTTCCTTGCGCAGCAGCGGCAGGTTGGCCTGGCGTTGCAGCGAGCCCTGCAGGTGATGGCCCGGAATGGACTCGTGGTAGGTCAGCGTCGGCAGCAGCCAGGACGGGTCCTCGGCGGTGTCGCGCAGGACGATGTAGTAGGCGCCGGCGCGCGAGCCATCCAGCGTGCCAGACTGATAGTTCGACGACGCGCCGGCCTCGATCGCAGGGGGCACGCGGCGAATCTCGACCTTGGCCTTTGGCAGGGTCCCGAACCAGGCCGGCAATTTCGCCTGCACGGCCTCGACCTTCAGATTCAGGTCGGCGATCAGCTTGGCCTTGCCGGCGTCGGTGTTCGGATAGAGGAACTTCGGATCGGCGAACAAGGCCCGCAGCCGCTCCCACGGCGCGCCCTTGGTCATGCCCTGCGCCTTGAAGGCCTCGTCCAGGCGCGCGTTTAGCAACTTCACCTGCTCCAGGCCGAGCTTGTGCACCTCGGCCGGCGTCATGTCGGTGGTCGTCGCGTGCCGCAGGCTCAGCGCGTAGTAGGCCTCCCCGTCCGGCAGGCGCGAAACGCCGGCCTCGTGCACGGCGCGCAGCCGCCAGCTCTCCAACTCGGCCATCTGGCGCCGCAGCGCGGGAAGCACCTCGCCTTCGTAGAGGTGCGTGGCCCGGCCCGTCCAATCGCCGTCAATGCCCTTCTCGCGCGCCCGGCGCGCCACCGAATCGACCAGGCTCGATTGCGACGCGGGCGTGTCGGCAAACGATTTCATCTGCGCCAAGGTGGTCTTCAGGGCGAAGTCTGGCAGGATCGCCCATTTGTCGGCGTCGTGGCGCGCCCGCTCGGTCTCCCCGTCCATAACCTTGGCGAAGGCGGACATCCGCGCCAGGTAGGCCTCCGCGTCATCGCGGGTCTCGATCGAGTGTTTGCTGTCGAGGAAATCGGGGATTTCCAGATAGGCGCCGCTGAGCTGGCTGACAATGTAGGGCGTGCCGTCGCCGCCGAAGTCGAACTGGCGATCGTATTCGGCCTGGGTGTCCAGCACATAGGCGACGGTGTCATAGTTGGCGGCGTCCAGCCCGGACAGGGTCTTCCGATCCACCGTGGCGAGTTCGGCCTGCCTGCGCGTGGTTTCGGCGCGGTCCCGCGCGACCTGGGCCAGCGAGCGATCATCGAGCATCGATTTCTCGGCGGCAAGCGCGCCCTTGTCGAGGCCGAGCTGGGTCGCCTCCTCGGGCGAGCGACGCAGATTGCGCTGCATCCAGTCGTCCATCAGCGCATTCAGCCGGGCGGCGGCGGGGCTGGGCGCGTCCGCCAGGGCGGCGCCGGAGAGAAGGCTCGCGGCGCCGATGCCGGCGACCAGTTGACGACGATCAATCATGTTGGAGTTCCAAAGTTGAAACGGTCGCCCACGCGGCCCGGCTGAAAATGTTCATAACGCTTAGAAGCCCGCCGCATGCTCGACGGCGAGGGCAAGATCAAGCGCCCTGGCGGCTTCTTCGCCGGTGACGGCGGGCCTGGGCGCTTCGCCACGCACGGCGGCGATGAAGGCGGCGACGCTGGCGCGGAGCGGATTGCCGCCGGCTGGCGTGGCGGCGAAATCGGCGTTCAGCGGGAACGGGGTGGTGTTGCGGAAGGCGCGGTTCACGAAATCGATCTCTACCTCGCCGGAGGGGTAGACCACCCGCATGCGCCGCTCCAGCGCCTCGGCGATCCGCGACGCCTGGAACCGCAGGGTCGAGCCGTCTTCCAGCGTCACCTCGGCGCTGACTTCGTCGAGATAGGGGCCCACCGTCGCCCGACCCTCGGCTTCCACGGCGAGGGGCTCGGCGGGGTTCAGCGTCAGGGCCAGGTCGATGTCGTGGATCATCAGGTCGAGCACGCAGGAGACGTCGACGATGCGCGACGGGCCGGGCGCGCGGCGCACCGCTTCGAGGAAGCTGGGCGTCTCGGGAATATCCAGCAATCCCATCGCCTTCGAGACCACCCGCTCCTGGTGGCCGCAGGCGAGGACGAGCCCTTTGGAGGCCGCCAGGGAGACGAGCCTGTCCGCATCCTCCAGGCTGATCGCCACCGGCTTTTCGATATAGGTCGAGAGCCCCGCCCCAAGCGCCGCGAGCCCGGCGGCGGCGTGTGTCACCGCCGGCGAGGCCACGGTGACGATGTCCAGACCTTCGAACAAGGCCTCAAGGCTGTCGAAGGCCTGAACGCCAAGACTATCCGCCAAGCTCTTCGTGCGCGCCGCGTCAAGATCGTACACGCCCTTCAGCGTGACCCCATCCAAGGCCGCATACTGGCGCGCGTGATGGCCGCCAAACACGCCCGCCCCGACCACGCCGGCTGTCAACTGTCGAACCACGCCAACCTCACCTTGAAAATGCGGCGCAAGGTGTCGGCGCGCGGCTGATTTGTCCATCCAGGCGATGACGCGGCGGCGGCCATGGTTTAAACCGCCCCTCCAACGCGAATGAAACATTCGTTTAAATGGAGGACGCCATGACTTTTGTATCCAGGGAAATCCGTCTGAAGTCGCGCCCCGTGGGCCTGCCAACCGCGGCCAACTTCGAGCTGGCGAGCGTGACGCTGCCTGCGCCCGGGCCGGGCGAGGCTCAGGTCAAGAACCTCTGGATGACCGTCGATCCCTACATGCGCGGCCGCATGAACGACGTGAAGAGCTACTCGCCGCCGTTCCAACTCGGCGAGGTGATGCAGGGCGGCGCGGTGGGCGAAGTCGTCGCCTCCAATGATCCGAGCCTGAAGGCCGGCGACCTGGTCAACTCCTTCTTCGGTTGGCGCGAAGGCTTCAACGCCCCCGCCGGCGCGCTGCAGAAGCTCGACACCCACGGCCTGCCGCCGCAGGCCTTCCTGGGCGCCGCCGGCATGCCCGGCCTGACCGCCTATGTCGGCCTGATCAAGATCGCGGCGATGAAGCCGGGCGATGTGGTGTTCGTCTCCGCCGCCGCCGGCGCCGTGGGCCAGATCGCCTGCCAGATCGCCAAGCTGAAGGGCCACACCGTGATCGCCACCGCCGGCGGCGCGGACAAGATCGCCTATCTGAAGGAGATCGGCGTCGACCACGCCATCGACTACAAAGCCGTCCCCAACCTGACCGAGGCGGTGATGGCCGCCGCGCCCGAAGGCATCGACGTCTATTTCGAGAACGTCGGCGGCGCCCACCTGGAAGCGGCGCTGATGGCCGCGCGGCCGTTCGCCCGCTTCGCCCTGTGCGGCATGATCTCCGACTACAACGCCACCGGCATGGGTACGGGCATCCACGGCCTGATCATGGCGGTGGGCAAGAGCCTGCGGCTGGAAGGGTTCATCGTCTCCAACCACTTCGACATGCAGGGCCAGTTCGTTGCCGAGTTCGCCGCCTGGGCCCAGGCCGGCAAGATCACCTGGCGCGAGACGGTGGAAGAGGGCATCGAGAACGCGCCGACCGCCTTCCTGAAGCTGTTCAAGGGCGAGAACCTCGGCAAGATGCTGGTCAAGCTGAGCTGAGCGGGCGCGGAGATAAGGGGACATGATACTTATCCCCCGGCACAGGCTGCGCGGATGATGTGGGAGATGAGGGGATAAGTATCATGTCCCCTTATCTGTCTTCGCGATCGTGATCGTCCGCCGCGTTGGCCTTGTTCGCGCTACAGGCTAAAAGCGCCGGTCCTCTAAGCTGGAGCGCCCGCGTGGCCCGTTTGTTCAACGCCTATGTGATCGTCGACTGGAGCGCGGCGGCCAAGCCGAACACCGGGGCGGATTCCGTCTGGATCGGCGTCTTGAAGCGCGACGTACGGTTTCGGCTGGCGTTCGAGGCCTTCAATCCGCCGACGCGCGCCGAGGCCGAGAAGAAGCTGGTCGCGGTGCTCGAGGACCTGAAGAAGCGCAACGAGCGCTGCCTGCTGGGCTTTGATTTTCCACTGGGATTCCCGCACGGGTTCGCCGCCGCCCTGAAGCTGCCCGGCGATGCGCCCTGGCGCGCGGCCTGGGACCAGCTGGACAAGATGGTCAAGGACAAGGCCGACAACACCAACAACCGCTTCGGCGTGGCCTCCGAGATCAACCGGCGTTTGACCGGCGGCCCATTCCCGTTCTGGGGCTGCCCGCCGCGCGACACCCTGACCACCCTGCAGCCGAAACGCACCCGCGAGCATGGGCCCGATGACCTGCCCGAGCTGCGCCACGCCGAGGTCGCGGCCAAGGGCGCCAGCTCGATCTGGAAGCTGTATTACAATGGCTCGGTTGGCGGCCAGGCGATCCTGGGCATCCCGGTGGTGCGCAGGCTGAAACTTGCGCGCGGCGAGGCGATGAAAATCTACCCCTTCGAGACCGGCTTCGCGGCGCTGGCCGAGAGCGATCTTGCCGGCGTCGATGTGGTGGCCAGCGAGGTCTACCCCTCCATGGTCAAGGCCCAGCCCATGCCGGGCGAGGTCAAGGACCAGGCGCAGGTCCGCGCCACGGCCGAACATTTCGCGCGCCTGGACGAGGCGGGAAAGCTGGGCGCCGTGTTCGGGCATTCCAAGACCGCGCCGGAGGGCCTGATCGCGGAGGTGCAATCCGAGGAAGGCTGGATCCTGGGCGCTGAGGTTTAGCCAAATACCCGCTCATCCCGGCGAATGCCGGGACCCAGATCATAAAGCTCGCGGTCGGCAGGTCGAGGTGCGATTGACCTGAGCGCTTGAATATGTCTGACAAATCAAAGCCATACGATCTGGGTCCCGGCATTCGCCGGGATGAGCGGTGTTAAGCAGCCGCCCTATCGCGTCCGCGCAGCATCCAGAACCGGCCGAGCAACAATCCCGCCGAAACCAGAGTGGCGATGGTCGCGGCCCAGATAATGCCGTTGATGCCGAGATGCACCCGGATCGCCAGGACATAGGCGAGCGGCAGCATGATCCCCGCATAACTGACGAAGTGGGTCACGCTCGGGATCCAGACGTCGCCCCTGGCCCGCAGGCACTGCGCCGCGACCACCTGCAGGGCGTCGGGGATCAGGAACAGGCAGGACAACACGAGCGCCACAGTCGCCATCGGGCCGGCCAGCGGGTCGTGCGTGTAGGCCGAGGTGATCAAGGCCGCGCAGGGCCAGATCAGCAAGGTCACCACCACCGCGAACCCGGCCGCGACGCCCAGGCCGACGCCGAAGGCGCGGTTCAGCGCCGCCGGCTGGCGCGCGCCATAGGCGTTGCCGACCATCACCCCCGCGGCGGTCGACAAGCCCAGGGGGATCATGAAGGCGATCGAGACCACGTTCAGCGCCACCGTATAGGCGGCCACGGCCAACGGCCCCACCCAGCCGGCGATGATGTTCATGCCCGAGAAAGCCGCGACCTCGAAGAAGCCGGACGCGCCGGCGCCGTAACCCACGCGCCGTTGCTCCGCCGCCGCGACCGGATCGGGCTTGGGCTTGTCGAACACGCCCAGCGCCCGCGCGTCGGGCATGCGCACGACATAGATCGTCAAGGCGATCAGCAGGGCCGTGCGCGCGCCAAGGGTCGCAAACGCGCCGCCCACCGCGCCAAACGCTGGGATTCCCGGATGGCCCGGCACCAGGGTCAGGTCGATGGCGAGGTTCACCACATTGGCCAGCCACATCATCGCCATCGCCGGCGTCGGCCGGCGGATCGCCTCCAGCCACATGCTGATGGCCGTCGACATGGCGTTGGGGATCATCGACAGGGCGAAGAAGACCAGGACGTGGCTCGCGCCGTCGGCCAGGCTTCGCTGCAGGCCCGCGGCGTGCAGGAAGGCGGGCCCGCCGGCGACCAGGATCGTCGTGCCCGTGGCGCCGATCATGAAGGCGTAGACCAGGCCGCGCCGCAGCACCGCGCCGGCCAAGTGCGGTTTGCCCTCGCCCATCGCACGCGACGTCATCACCGGGATGCCGGAAAGCAGGCTGATGGCCACCACGACCACCACCGAGGTCGGCGCCCAGCCCAGGGCATGATAGCCGAGCTGGATAGCGGAGTAGCGCCCCACCACCAGGGCGTCGGTCAGTCCCATGGCCATGATGCCCAGGCGCGAGATCACCACGGGCGTGGCAAGCTTCGCCAACACCTTGAGATCGTTCAAAATCGCCGCTGCCGGCTGGCTCCGGAGAGCCGCCGGCCACGCCCGCCGGGCGTCCATGACCAATGCCTTTTCAAAGAAGGCGGCGAACCTGACCGAGAGCGGTGGGCGATGCAAGCGACTCGACGTCGAAGATTGGGCGACTGTTGGCGTGGCGCAACAGGCTGGACCACGATGGGTTTGATCGGAACCAGATCGTCCGAATAAATCACCGCTCATCCCGGCGAATGCCGGGACCCAGATGACAAATCACTGACGCTGGTTGGTCATCCGGGAGCGAGGTTCCCCAACCAGGGAGCTATATGATCTGGGTCCCGGCATTCGCCGGGATGAGCGGATTTGGGTTCAGTCTAAACACGACATGTTCTAGCCTTCAGCTCGCGGTCTTCAGGTACTTCTCGAACCAGTCGATGGTGCGTTGCAGCGCGTCCACCACGTTCTCCAGCTTGGCAAAGCCGTGGCCCTCGTTGGGGTAGAAATGGGCGTCGACCGTCCGGCCCTCGCCCTTCAGGACGGCCACCACCTGCTCAGCCTCCTCCTTGGGCACCCGGATATCGTTGTCGCCCTGCAGCACCAGCAGCGGCGCCTTGGCCTGGCGGATGAAGGTGATCGGCGAGTCGTCGGTGTAGACCTTGGGCTCCTTGTCCGGATCGCCCAGCAGGGACTTCTCATAGGCCTGCAGTTCGGGATCCTCGTGCTGGAGCATGGTCCGCCAGTCGATGATCCCGTACTGCTCCACGGCCGCGGCCCAGATATCGGGCGTCTTGCCGATGGCCATCAGCGTCATGTAGCCGCCGTAGGAGCCGCCGGTGATGCCGATCTTCTTCGGATCCACGTAGCCGGTCGCGACCATGAATTTGGTGGCGTAGACCTCGTCCACCAGATCGCCGCCGCCCAGGTCCTTGATGTTCGCCAGCTGGAACGCCTTGCCATAGCCGGTCGAGCCCCGCGGATTGGGGGCGATCACCACATAGCCGCGCGAGGCGAGCGCGATGGCGGTGCGGTTGAAGCTGTCGGTGGTCTGGCCGGTGGGACCGCCGTGCGGCAGCACCACGCCCGGCGCGGAGCCATCGCGCTTCAGGCCATTGGGAAGCCACAGGAAGGCGCTGATCACTGTTCCATCGGCGCTCTTGTAATGCACCAGGTTGGACGCCGGCATCTGCGCCGGATCGAAGCTCGATGGCGCGAAGTGGGTCAGCCGGCGGCCCTTGCCGGCGCCAACGTCGTAGACCCAGTAGTCGAACGGGGTGTTGCTGGCGGCGTGCGAAACCAGCACCAGCCTTGAGTCCGGGGAGAAGTCGGAATGGCCGGCGCCCGCCGCGCCGTTCACCCCCGGCGGCAAATCGAGCGGACGCACCGTGTGGCTTGTGATGTCATACAGCGCCATCTCGGTGCGACCGTCGGCGTTGGTCTGGAACAGCAGCTCACGGCCGTCCGGCGAGAATGACGCCGTGGCCTGATCCCAGGGCGATTTGGCGACCCAGATGAACTGGCCGGCGGCGATGTCGAACAGCGCCGCCTGCAGCTGCTCGCTCTGGGCGTTGGAGGTCACCGCCAGATAGCGGCCGTCAGGGGAAATGTCGGACGCCTCGGTCAGGCTTTCCCCGGCTTCCGGGGTCAACGCCTTCGCCGCGCCGGTCGCCACATCGACCTTCCAGACGCCGCCTTTCGTGCCGAGGAAGTTGGCGCGATCGGCGATCAGCGCCGCCCCGCCGTCGGTCCAGGCGACCACCCGCCAGGTCATCTTCGGGTCGGCTTCGTGGGTCAGCAGGCGGACCTGATGGGTGGCGAAGTCCATCACCGCCAGGTTGGCGCCCGGCTCGCTGGCCAGCTTGCGGTCGAAGGCGATCGTTCTGCCGTCCGGCGAAAACTGGGCTTCGGTTTCGGAGACGTCGGGCGTGTTGGTCAGGTTGACCGCCTCGCCGCCCGTCGTGGGCGTGGCGAACAGGTCATAGTGCTCGCCGCCGGCCCGGTCGGACTGGTAGACGACCGACTTGCCGTCGGGCGACACCACCTGGCCCCACTCGCGGTCGTCGGACTTGGAAATCTGCTCCGGCGCGCCGCCCCTGATCGGAAAGCGCCACAGGTTGAAGCGGCCGCCGAGGTTGGTCGAGACGATCGCGCTGCTTCCGTCGGCGCTCCAGGCGGCGCCGAGGCTGGCGTGGGCGTCGAACAGGTCCCTGATCGGCGGCGGGGCGACGGCAGGCGTCGCGGCCGCGGACACGCTCATGGGATCGGTGATCGCCCGCTCGGGCGCCTGGGCCGACGCAGCGGTGGCTAGGCCGCAGAGCAGCAGGGCTAAGAGATGGGTCTTCATGTTTCGCTCCCCAGCGGCGGTTTGGGGCGATCCTATAGGTCATCGCACCGATCGTCGAACCGCGCAGCCGGAGCAAAGGTTCGCTATAATATCCGCTCATCCCGGCGAATGCCGGGACCCAGATCATAAAGCGCAAGGCCTGCGAGCTCAGCAGCGATTCGGCCGGCCACTCCGACAACCGGATAGGGCAAAGCCATTCGATCTGGGTCCCGGCATTCGCCGGGATGAGCGGCTTTTTTCTGGCTGGCTCGGTTCAACCCGCCTCGGCGATCCGTTCGGCCTGGCGGGTCGCCTTCAGCTTTTCGGAGACCAGGAAGGCCAACTCCAGCGCCTGGTCGGCGTTGAGGCGCGGGTCGCAGTGGGTGTCGTAGCGGTCGGCCAGATCGCTCTCGCTCAGCGCCCGCGCGCCGCCGAGGCATTCGGTGACGTTCTGGCCGGTCATCTCCAGATGGACGCCGCCGGGATAGACGCCCTCTGCTTCGGCGATCTCGATGAAGGACCTGACCTCGGCCAGGATGCGGTCGAAGGGCCGGGTCTTGTAGCCGTTGGCGGCCTTAAAGGTGTTGCCGTGCATGGGATCGATCTCCCAGGCCACATGACGGGCGTCCTTCCTGGTCGCCTCGAACAGGCGCGGCAGCCGGTCGGCGATCTTGTCGGCGCCGAAGCGGCCAATCAGGGTCAGGCGGCCCGGCTCGTCATTGGGGTTGAGGATGTCGATCAGCCGCAACAGCTCGTCCGGCTCCATGGTCGGGCCGCACTTGACGCCCACCGGATTGCGGATGCCGCGCGCAAATTCCACATGGGCGCCGTCGGGCTGGCGGGTGCGTTCGCCGATCCAGATCATATGGGCCGAGGTGTCGTACCACTCGCCTGACGTGGAATCGACGCGGGTCATGGCTTCCTCGAAGCCCAGCAGCAGGGCCTCGTGGCTGGTGAAGAACTCCACCCGGTGCATTTCCTGGTGGGTCTCGGGCGTGACCCCGATCGCCGACATGAAGTCCAGCGATTCCGAGATCTTGTCCGCCAGTTCGCGATAGCGCGACTCCTGCGGGCTGTCGGCGACGAAGCCCAGGGTCCAGCGGTGGATGTTGTGCAGGTCGGCGTAACCGCCGCCGGCGAAGGCGCGCAGCAGGTTCAGCGTCGCGGCGGACTGGTTGTAGGCGCGCAGCAGCCGCTCGGGATCGGGCGTGCGCTCCTCAAGCGTAAAGTCCATGCCGTTGATGTTGTCGCCGCGATAGGACGGCAGGGTGACGCCATCGATGGTCTCGGTGGGCTCCGAGCGCGGCTTGGCGAACTGGCCGGCGATCCGGCCCAGTTTCACCACCGGCTTGCCGCCGGCGAAGGTCAGCACCACCGCCATCTGCAGCAACAGCCGGAAGGTGTCGCGGATGTTGTCGGCGGCGAATTCCTTGAAGCTCTCGGCGCAGTCGCCGCCGTGCAGCAGGAAGGCGCG
>Ga0302314_10017175_pt1 | contig 12155 bp, 11 predicted proteins | sample III_Palsa_N2_3_FD_200533 | JGI IMG/M metagenome (GOLD analysis project Ga0302314, IMG submission 200533) | Peat permafrost microbial communities from Stordalen Mire near Abisko, Sweden - III_Palsa_N2_3 | ecosystem: Environmental > Terrestrial > Soil > Palsa > Peat permafrost | place: Sweden...
GAATGTAATCGGAGGAGAATGATACGCTTGCACTCGAGACAATGAGCCGGGATTCGGGAATTCGGCTTGTGTCAGAACGTCGCGGCTTTTTATGGAGTACAGCGTGAAGAGTTCAAACACCCGCTGAGAACAAATCAACTCATCGCGGACGAACGACCACTCGCCCATAGACACGCTCGTTCGGGCCGAGCCCTTTCGCGGTTTCAAGCGGTCCAAAAAGGCCGGGGCATCTGATGGGATTGCCGGAATTCCAGTATGAAGCTTGGGGGCGCTTCTCGCCCCTCGCGGTTATCTCCGTCACGACGCAACCAATAGTGGCCGGCGGCATTATCGATGCGCACGGGACGGCTCGATAAATCAGGCCGGTCGGCCAAGCGTGAAGCAGCCCCTCGCAGAAACCCGATCCGGGGACGGCTTTGCACTCGCGAGCCTCCGGCGCCCCACGAAAGGCCAGCCATGGCCGCTGAAAGCCGTCCCGGCGAGGCCCACAGTCTCGCGCTCGCACTGGTTGCCGTGTCCGGGCCGGCCTTGCTGCTTGTCGATGGCGATCTCAACCTGGTCGCGGCGAGCACATCCTTCGGCCGCGACTTCCACATCGATGTCTCCGAAACGGTGGGGCGGAAGATTTTTGGATTGGGACACGGCGAGTGGGACGTGCCGCAGCTGCACGCGCTGCTGGAAGCTACCCTGGTCGGACCGAGCGGCTCTGATACGTTCGAGATGAACCTGGATAGTGGCTTTCGAGAGCGGCGGCGCCTCGTCCTCAGCGCCAGCAAGCTCGTCTACGACGACGTCGAAAATGTCCGGCTGCTACTCGCGGTGACCGACGTGACCGACACACGCGCCGTCGCCGCCCTAATGGAAGAGACGTTGCGGCAAAAGGCGGTGCTATTCCAGGAACTGCAGCACCGGATCGCCAACAGTCTCCAGATCATCGCCAGCATCATCATGGAGAGTTCGCGGCGCGTGGGGACGGAGGAAGCGCGCAGCCACCTCCACGATGCTCACACGCGCGTCCTCTCCGTGGCCATGCTCCAGGACCAGCTCGCGGCGACGTCAGCGGAAGATGTCAACATGAGCGCCTATCTGGGGAAGGTGTGCGCCAGCCTCGCCAAGTCCATGATCGGCGCCGACGATCAGCTGACCCTGACGGTGGACGCCGACGACGCTTCCGTCGCCGCCGCGACCTCCATCAGCCTTGGGCTGATCGTCACCGAACTGGTGATCAACGCCCTGAAGCATGCCTTCCCGGCTCGGCGGTCAGGCACGATCTCGGTCGGCTATCACGCAACCGGCGAGGCCTGGACCTTGTCGGTCGATGATGATGGCGTCGGGATGCCTGGCCCAGACGCCGCAACAAAGCCCGGGCTCGGCTCGTACATCATCGAGGCGCTGGTCAAGCAGTTGAACGCCCACCTCGACTTCGACCACGCCGCCCCGGGCACCCGCGTGCGAGTCATGCATGGCCGAAATGAACTCCACCCACCGATAGCCACCAATGGCTTGCGCCCAGCCGAACGCGCTGGCGCCGTCTGATGGCGGCCGCCGGCAGAAGCCATGCCCTCATCATCGAAGACGAAATGATCGTCGCTCTGACGCTTGAAGACATGCTGACCCACTTGGGCTTCGATAGCGTCGACATCGCCAACGACGCCGCAAGCGCGCTGCTCTGCGCCTACAAGCATCGACCCGCGATGATCACCGCGGACGGCAACATTATCGGCGGCACTGGAATGGAAGCGGTCGATCAGATTATCCGCGCGCTCGGCGAAATCCCGGTGATCTACGTGACCGGCACGCCCGAGTTCATTGGCGGTCGATGCCCGGTGGTCATGAAGCCATTCTCCACCAAGACGCTCGGCGACGCCTGTGCGCGGGTCTACAAGTTCCACTGACGGCAACCGAGGCGAGACCGCTAAATCCCCTAGCCGGCGGTGCTGGACCAGCCATGGGCGTCCGCCACCACTTGGGCTCGCGCGATCGCGGTCAGCAGTTCCGAACGCTGTCGCCCGGGCGGCGTGATGGCGAGTTCGAGGCGCATGATCCGCACGCGTTGATGATGCATCATCTCGACGACATCTTCAGTCATCCGCGGTTTCCTCCGAATCGCGAAAGCAGGATGGACCCAGGCGCGACGCTCGGTCGCTCGTGCACTTTGACGCGTGACGCCGGACCCTTAACCCTGGCCTGCGCGGGTGAGGACATGAGAACCGCGTCCCAATGCCGGGCCATGGCCCGCAGCTGTCTTGCCGATTCCGCCCGCGCAAACGACTTCAAGTTCCGGACAGCGTTGGAAAACGCCGCGAAGGACTGGACGGTCCTGGCCGCGATCGTGGAAATCAGAGAGGATCGCGAGCGCGTCGATAGGGCGAAGGGCTGAGGACCGGGTCAGGCCTCCGCCTCAACCGCGCCGCCATACCCGCGCGGTCGCAGGAACAAGATCCCGAGCGCCAGGCCGCCCACGCCGACGACGCGGGTGAGAACGTCGAAGGTCACGAGGGCGTAGAGCGCCAGGACGACCAGCGCGGCGGCGCTCAGCGCCGGAAACAACGCGTAGGCGAGGAAGCGGCCGGGACCCACCTCGCGGACATTGCGGTAGAGCCACGCTGCGGCGAAGCCGGCGACGGCGTAGTAGTAGCAGACTTGGATCGCGATGGCCTTTACCGAGTCGGTGAGTATCTGGCTCACCGTCGGCACGAGGCTGGCCAGGGCGATCATCACCACGCCCAGGCCCAGCAACAGGTACATGGTCCGCACCGGCGTCTGCGAGCGCTCGGCGACGACGCCGAACGTGCGTGGCATCGCTCCGTCGCGACCCATGGCGAAAAGGGTGCGCGAGAACTGCAGCATCTGGGTCTCCAGCGTGGCGACGCTGGAGAGGATCACCGCCAGCGAGGCGGCGAGACCCCCAACCCGCCCCAGCCCCGCGCGCACCGCGAGGTGGTAGATCAGGTTGTCGCTGAGGCCCTGGCCTTCCTTCAGGCTGAACAGCATCAGCGTCGCGCCGGCGAAGGCGAGGAAGTAGACGGTGGTGACGAAGACGCTGAGAAAGCCGCCGTTGCCGGCGCCATGGCGGGTCGTGTCGGTCTCCTCGCCCAGGTTGGCGGTGACGTCCCAGCCCCAGTAGAAGAACACCACGATCAGCGCCGAGGCGCTGAAGGCGCCGGGCGGATAGGCAAGCGCGAACCAAGACCACGACAGCGGATTGACCGCCCCGAAACGCAGCGCGTGGACGCCAGCCGCGACCACGACGACGGTGAGGATCACCAGCTCGATGGTCGACATGACCATCTGCACCTTGCTGGTCAGGCTGACACCGGCGATCAGCACCACGCCGATGGCGACGTACCAGAGGCCGCCGACGCAGGTGGTGGCGACCACATTGGTCGCCCAGGCGGGATCGGGCAGGAAGCTTAAGGTCGCCGAGCCCAGCGGCACCGCGCCGGTGACCATGAACACCACCGACGCCACCAGCAGCGCCCAGCCGGAGAAGTAGCCCAGCGGACGGTTGAAGATGCGGGTGGTCCACTCGTAGGCGGCGCCCGCGTTGGGCATCCGCGCATCGAGGCCCTTATAGGCCAGCGAGATGCCGATCATCGGCACGGCGAAGATCACCAGCGCCCCCGGCGCCAGCAGGCCCGCCGTGCCGATCAGCGAGGCCAGGGCGACAGCGATGGAGAACCCGGGCGCGCTGCCCGCAACGCCCATCACCAGCGCCTCGATAAGGGAGAGGGCGTTCGCTCGTAGCCGTGTCGCCATCGAACGCCTTAGGAACCGGAGGCGCGGATCATTTGTGCGCCTCCTTGCCGGCGTTTGCGCGCGCCTCATCGAGATAATGGCGATCCGCGGCAAACAGCATGTGCTTTTGATCCATCGCCTGCCACTGAGCCACGGCGTCTGTCCACGCAACGTGCGAGTCCGCCTGGGCGGCGAGGTGGGAGAGCGCTATCCCGATGTCTTCCTGGATGTTTGCGTCGCCCGGACTGGCGGCCGCCAGGCGCCGCGAAAGCTCCAAGCTGTCGGCCTCTTGCTTGGCGCCGTTGCGGTCGCCCGCCAGGAGCTCCATCTGGCCGTCGGTCTGCAGCGCTTCGGCAAGCTCGACTTGCAGGCCGGGGTTGGCGGGGTCAGCCTTCGCGAGCGCCTGGTACAGGGCGAACCCCTCGTCGGCGTCCGCCCGCGCGCCGGCAAGGTCGCCCTGGTTCCCGCGCACCTCGGCGCGCCGGAGCAGCGCGCCCGCGAGATCACGCCGCCATGCGGAGTTGGAGGCTTCCGCGCCGCCTCCCCGAAGCAAGGTGACGGCTTCGTCGACATCCTTCCGCGCGCCGACGAAATCGCTCTCAGCCTCCCGCGCGCCGGCGCTCAGCTCCAGCCCGACGGCAAGCGTTTCCTGCGCGCTGGCGTTGCCCAAATCAGCCTTGGCAAGCTCACGCCAAATGTCGAGGCTCTGCGCATAGAGTTGGAGCGACCCCGCTGGATCGCCCTGCGCCAGGGTAAGGTCGGCGCTCTTGGCGAGAGCCGTCGCCAAGTCTCCTCGCAGGATCGCATCCCCCGGCGCCCCCGACGCGAGCTGCTTGGCGAGGCTGAGCCTTTGATCAAACGTCTGCCGCGCCTTGGCAAGGTCGCCTTGGGCTTGCTGGACGCCTCCGATATTCGCAAGGTCGAGCTCGACCTGGCGCGCGGCCTGCGCGCTCGTCGGATCGTGCTCGGCGATGAACTGGTCGTCAGTCAGCGCACCCTGGTATGCGCCAAGCGCGCCGTCGAGATCGCCGGCCTCGCGGAAAATCTCACCCATCAGCGAGACGACGGTCGCAAAATTGCCGACCGCCGCAATGCTGTCGGGGTGCGCCTTGTACCACTTGGAGGCGAAGTCCAGAGCTTCCCTGTAGGACTCGAGCGCGAGCGGAAACTTGCCTTCGATCCGCGCCAGATCACCGTACTCGGCCAAGGCGAGCGATGCGGAAAGGTCGTCGTTCGAGAGTCGGACGGCGGCTTCGGCGGCGGCCTGCGCCTCTGCGAGGCGACCTGCGATCCGATACAGCCGGGTAAGCTCGACCCGGTCCCAAAAAACCCGCCCATCGAGCTTCACCACCGCCTCGTAGCGGGCGATCACGGAGGCGGTCGTGACCTTGCCCTTCTCGCGGGCGTCCAGCGCCAGCGCCGCGATCTGGCGCTCGCCGACGGCCTTCTGGATGTCGGCGACCTTCTGCCGCGCCGCTTCATCCGCCGCCTGTAGCTTGTCGAGGATGGCGAGCGCGCCAACCTGGTCGCCGGCATTGTAGCGCGCCAGGGCCGCCAGGCCCTCCGGCGTCGAGGCGATGTCGGTCACCGCGCCGCGGAAAGCGTCGATCGCCAGCTTATACTCGGCATCGGTTGCGGCCAGAGCGGCGACCAGGGCGTCGTTGGTCGCGGACAGGGCTTTGTTGGCCGCCGCCAGAGCGGCGCCTTGCGCCTTGCCGGCCCTGACCTTGGCCGCGAGCGCATCGCGCTGCGCCGCCGCCGCGTCGCGCTGCTGCACGAGGCCGCGAATCTTGGCGTCGTCGGCCTTCTTGACCGCCTCCAGCGTCAGATCGCTTTGCACCATCGCAGTCGTCACTTCCAACTGGGCGTCGACGATCGAGCCCTGGGCGCAGACACGCGGGGCCCACGCGGTGAGCGTGAGGGCAAGCAGCACCAACAGAGCGGTCGGCAGCTTCATGGGCGGTCCAGCTCTCGCGCACGCCGGATGGGAGCCGAAACCTCGATTAAACAGCAACGCTTGGCAATCCACCGCCGTGCGCATGGGCGACGGCCCACGTGGTCAGATCAAAAAGCGCCTATTTCCGCGATTTGATCGCTGTCGAGTTTGAACCGGACCTTTTCGCCGACGCTCACCGGCTTCAGCATGTCGGCCGTATAGGCAGCGAATTCCTTCGTTCCGCGCGGCCAGTTGAGCTCGTCCACGGCGTCGTAGGTGATGGTGACGCGCTTCGTGGCGGGGTCGACCGCCTGGACGACGCCGGTGATTTCGATTGTGTTCATCGGCTTCGGCGGTTTCACCGGCGGCGGGGCTGGCGCGGCCGGCGGCGTGCCGGAATTGCCGGGCGGTGGCTGGCCCTGGCCACCGTGGCCGCCGCCGCGCCCGCCTCCGTACTGAGCATGGGCGGCGGTCCCCACGGCCAGGAAGACCAACACGATCGGCGCCAGACGTTTGAACATCACCTCGACCAAGCAACTCACGGACCGCCGCGCGGCTAGACTATAGGACCGTGCTCCGGCGGCCTAATCTCACGACCGAAATTCGGCGGCAAAAAATAGGCTACGGTGCTTTCGCGATCCGGGCCAATTCCTTCAGCACCCGTTCGGCGGCGCCGAGGCGCTGGATCGGGGTTTCCCACTCGCCCTTGATCACCACCTTCTGGTCGGGACGCAGGCGCCAGAGGTTGGCGTTCTTCTGGATGAAGGCGACGAGGCCGCCCGGGTTGGCGAAGCGGTCGTCGCGGAAGCTGGCGACGGCGCCCTTGGGGCCGACGTCGATCTTGGCCACGTTAGCTTCCCGGCACAGGCCCTTGATCGCGACCACCTTCAGCAGCTGGTCGGCCTCGGCCGGCAACGGGCCGAAGCGGTCGATCAGCTCGGCGGCCAGGGCTTCGCGGTCCTCGGCCCGCTCGGCGTCGGAGAGCCGTCGGTAGAGGGCGAGGCGCACGTTGAGATCGGGCACATAGGCTTCGGGGATCAGCACGGCGGCGCCGGTGTTGATCTGAGGCGACCAGCCGCGATCGAGATTGACCGGCTCGGCGCCGCCCTTGGCGCGTAGCTCGGCGACGGCGTCTTCCAACATCTGCTGATAGAGTTCGACGCCGACCTCGCGGATGTGGCCCGACTGCTCTTCACCCAGTAGGTTGCCGCCGCCGCGGATGTCGAGGTCATGGCTGGCGAGCTGGAAGCCCGCGCCTAGGCTGTCCAGCGATTGCAGCACCTCCAGCCGCTTCTCGGCCGCCGGCGTGATCGGGCGCTCGAACGGGGTGGTGAGATAGGCATAGGCCCGCCGCTTGGCGCGCCCCACCCGGCCCCGCAGCTGGTAGAGTTGGGCGAGGCCGAACATGTCGGCGCGGTGGACGATCAGGGTGTTGGCCGAAGGGATGTCGAGACCGGACTCGACGATGCTGGTGGAGAGCAGCACGTCGTAACGGCCCTCGTAGAAGGCGGCCATCACGTCCTCGAGCTGGGTCGGCGCCATCTGGCCGTGGCCGACCACGAAGCTGACCTCGGGGACCTGCTCGCGCAGGAACGTGGTCAGCTCGTTCAGTTCGGAGATGCGCGGCGTGACGAAATAGACTTGGCCGCCGCGGTATTTCTCCCGCAGCAGCGCCTCGCGGATCGAGACGGCATCGAACGGCGTGATGTAGGTGCGAACCGCCAGCCGATCGACGGGCGGCGTGGCGATGATCGACATCTCGCGGATGCCGGAGAGCGCCATCTGCAGCGTGCGCGGGATCGGCGTGGCGGTGAGCGTCAGCACGTGGACGTCGGCGCGCAGGGCCTTCAGCGCCTCCTTGTGCTTGACCCCGAAGTGCTGCTCCTCGTCGACGATCACCATGCCGAGGTCCTTGAAGCCGACCTGCTTGGAGAGCACCGCGTGGGTGCCGACGACGATCTCGATCTCACCCTTCTTCAGCCCCTCGCGGGTCGCCGCGGCCTCAGCGGCGGGAACCAGGCGCGAGAGCCGGCCGATGCGCACCGGCCAGCCCTGGAAGCGGGCGACCCAGGTGGCGTAGTGCTGGCGGGCCAGGAGCGTCGTCGGGCAGACGACGGCGACCTGGCGGCCGCTCATCGCCATCACGAAGGCGGCCCGCAGCGCCACCTCGGTCTTGCCGAAGCCGACGTCGCCGCAGATCAGCCGGTCCATCGGCTTGCCGGCCTCCATGTCGGAGAGCACGTCGGTGATGGCGTTGAGCTGGTCGTCGGTTTCCTCGTACGGGAAGCGGGCGCAGAACTCGTCGAAGACGCCGTGCGGCGGATGGGCTTCCTCGGTGTGCTTGAGCGCGCGGGCGGCGGCGATGGCGATCAGGCCCTCGGCCATCTCGCGCAGGCGTTCCTTGGCGCGCGCCTTGCGAGCTTGCCAGGCGGCGCCGCCGAGCTTGTCGAGCTGGACGTCCTCGCTGTCGGACCCGTAGCGAGTCAGGAGGTCGATGTTCTCCACCGGCAGGTAGAGCTTCGACTCGGCGGCGTAGTGGATCTCCAGGCAGTCGTGCGGCGCCTCCTGCACCTGCAGCGTCTTCAGACCGGCGTAGCGGCCGATGCCGTGGTCGATGTGGACGACGAGGTCGCCGGGCGCGAGTGCGGTCGCCTCGGCGAGGAAGTTGGCGGCGCGGCGGCGGCGGCGCGGGCGGGCCAGCCGGTCGCCGAGGATGTCCGTCTCGGAGATGACCGCCAGATTGTCGGTCTCGAACCCGGCCTCGAGCGGCAGCACCACGCGCTGCAGCTTCTTCGGATCGGCCGCCTTGGCGGCCTGCCAATAGGCCGAAAACTGGACGTCCTTCAGGCCGTGATCGGCCAGCATGCCGGCCAGCCGCTCCGACGCGCCCTCGGACCAGGAGGCGAACAGCACCCGCTTGCCGGCGCCGATAAGCCGGCGCGCATGGTCGGCGGCGGCCTCGAACAGGTTGACGCTGTCCTGCGCCCGCTCGGCGGCGAAGTTCCGACCCAGCTTCGCGCCCAGATCGACGACGCCGGCGGCCTCGTCCTGCCGGAACGGCTCCAGCCGGCGCACCGGATGGTCGGCCAGGGCGGCGTCCCACTCGGCGTTGGTGAGGTAGAGCGCCGAGGGCGGCAGCGGACGGTAGTGGGCCTTGCGGTCCGCCGAGGCTCGGGCGTCGTAGGCGTCGGCGATCATCGCCAGCCGCTCGTCGCGGGCGGCGCTCGCGAGGTGATCGACGCCGATCAGGGCGTCGCCCGGCAGGTAGTCGAACAGGGTCGCCATGTGAGGATAGAGCAGCGGCAGCCAGTGCTCGAGCCCGGCGCGGCGCGCGCCCTCGCTGACCGCGGCGTAGAGTGGATCATCGCCGGCCGAGCCAAAGGCGGCCACATAGCCCTTGCGGAATCTGGCGATCGCGTCGGCGTCGAGCAGCGCCTCGCTCACCGGCAGCAGGTCGACGGTCTTCAGCTGTTTCGTGGAGCGCTGGGTCTCGCGGTCGAAGGCGCGGATGGTCTCAAGCGTGTCGCCGAAGAGGTCCAGCCGCACGGGCTCGTCGGCGCCCGGCGGAAAGACGTCAATCACCCCGCCGCGCACCGCGAATTCGCCGCGCTCCGAGACGGTGGAGGCGCGGTGGTAGCCGTTGATGGCGAAATAGCGCTCCAACGCCGCCATCTCGACCGTGGCGCCGACATGAGCCGAATAGCCGGCGGCGAGCACCGCGGCCTTCGGCGGCAGCCGCTGCAACAGGGCGGCGGCCTGGGTGACCAGCAGCGCCGGCTTCTTGCCCCAGTCGCCGCGCGCCAGGCGGGTCAGAGTCGCCATACGCTCGGCGGAGACACCCGCGGACGGACCCATGCGGTCGTAGGGCAGGCAATCCCACGCCGGCAGGCGCAGCAGCTCCATCTCCGGCGCGAAGAAGGTCATCGCCGTCTCGAAGGCGGTGGCGCGCGAGCCGTCGCGGGCGACGAACACATTGAGGCCGCCGCGGGCGCGGGCCAGGTCGGCCATCACCAGGGCGTCGAAGCCCTCGGGAACGCCGGTCAGTTCCAGGGAATCGCGCGCCAGGGCGACGCGCTTGATGTCTTCAGCGAGGGACAATCGGTGTTTCCAAACGGGCGTCAGGGGCGCGGGGCGTATGAGTGGAAGGCGCGGATGCGGGCGATGAGCAGGGTCTCGTCGTCGGTCGGCGCGTCGCCGCCCTCGACGATCCAGCCATAGACGTCGTGGTCGGTGCGATCGAGCAGGCGCTCGAAGGCGTCGACCTCGGTGTCGGTCAGGTCCCAGGCATGGCTGTCCGCGAACGGACCCAAAACCAGGTCCGCTTCCAGAAATCCGCGCCGCCAGGCGCGGAATCGCAGCCGCTTCAGCCTCGTCTCATCCATGCCGGAACGGCGGCATATAGGGTGATTGCGTCCGCTCGGCCAGGGGGCTCGACGTCACGGCGCAGCGGGAACCAACCGTCGTGAGGCTACGTTTGGCGCTGACAAGCGTGACTATGGCGGGGCGTGATGGCGATCGACGACAGCGTACTGAAGACCTTGAAGCCGGAGCCGCTGAGCGCCATCGCGGGGCGGGTGCGCGACGGCGATATCCTGCTCTGCTCGGCCACCGACCCGTTTTCGCGGCTGATCGGCTGGTCGACAAAGAGCCCCTGGAGCCACGTCGCCCTCGCCTATCGCTGGCGCTCGGTGAGCCGGATCATGGTGTTCGAGGCGGTGCAGACGATCGGCGTGCACGCGGTGACGCTGGACCGGTTCATCAGCCAGACCAGCACCGGCCAGAAGCCCTATCCCGGCAAGATCATTCTCGCCCGGCACGAGGCCTATGCGGACAAGGGCGGCAAGGCCGGCGGGGCGGCGATGAACCGGCTGGCCGACTTCGCGGTGGACCGCTTCGGCGACCGGTTCGACGGCTTCGAAATCCTCAAGATCGCCGCGCGCATCGCCTTCGGCCGCACAGGACGCAAGACGCCGAAGTTCCTCGTATCGAAGCACGCGTTCATCTGTTCGGAATACGCGGCCGGGTGTTTCGCGGCAGTCGGGATCGAAATCAAATGGGACGGTCGCGGCTTCATCGCCCCGGCCGACTTCGCCGACGATCCGAACGTGAAGGCGATCGCGCAGTTCGAGACGCGGTGATGTCGCGCCTCAACCGCGCGTCGGCCAGAACGGGATCAGCATCGGGGTGTGGCGGCGGAAGTCGGCGTAGGCCGTCTCGCCCACCGCGGCGACGAGGAAGCGCTCCTCGAGCCGCGCCTTCAGCCAGAAGCCGATGGCGATCAACGCGACGCCAAGCAGAGCGGCGGGCATGGCGACTTGGACCGCCGCAGCGGCCAGCGCCAGGATCAGGCCGGTGTAGATCGGATGGCGCACCAGCCGGTAAGGGCCGGTTCGGATAAGGGCGTGGTTCTCCTTGCGGGTGACGTTACCCGACCAGAGATCGCCGAGCGTCACCCGCGCCCACCAGGCGAAGGCGAGACCGACGACAACGAGGCCGGTCAGACCCCAGCCGGCGGCCGGGAGCAGCCGCCATAGCGGCGGATGGGCGACGCCCCTGCTGAAGACGCCGAACCGGAACTCCGTCCCGAACACGAAGAGCCCCGCGCCGAGCGCGGTCGGCGCGGCGTTCGGCAGGTTCTGATCGAAAGTCGGCCGCGCCACGGTGCGGCGGGTCCAGAGCGCGGCGACGAACCAGGACACCACCCACAGCGACAGGACGAAGAAACTGGCGGCGAGCGGCGTCACTTCGCCGACTCCTTCAGCAATTCGGCAAGGTAGTCCTTCCAGGCGACCGCATAGGTGTGGGTGCCGTGGCCGTGGGTATTGGGGCCGATGGGCAGCAGAACGAAGCGCGCGTGCGGGATCTTCGTCACCTCCTGCTCGGCGATGCCAAGTTCGGGCGGGTTGATGAAATCGTCGGCGGAATTGACCCACATCACCTGGGCGGTGATGGCGCCCAGCCGCATCGACGGGTCGTAATCGCGCGAAGAGTCGATCTGATAGAGTTCGTCATTGGCGTCGAGCTTCGGCAACTGCGCGGCCAGCACGCGCTCCACATAGGCGTCGGCGTCGTCGCGGGTGGGCAGCGCCTTCTGCATCTGCCGCGGCGCGCTGCCGGCGATGATCGTTAGGGCCTCGGCGGTCGTGAGCGCCTGCAGCGGTTCGGTGACATAGTCGCCGTCCTTCCAGGCTGGGTCGCTTTTGATCGCCTGGATTTCCAGGTCGCGCCAGACCCGGTTACGGCCGGAGATCTGCACCGGCAGGCACGCGAGCGGCATCAGGGCGTCGACCTGCCCGGGCCAGTTCTCGCCCCACATGAAGGCGTGCATGCAGCCCATCGATGTGCCCATCACCAAGCGCAGGTGGTCCAGGCTGAGGCCGTCGGTCACCAAACGGTGCTCGGCCTCGACCATGTCGGCGTAGCCATAGTGCGGGAAATGGGCGCGCGGCCCATCGCTGGGCTTGGACGACTGGCCGTGGCC
>Ga0302314_10017177_pt1 | contig 12153 bp, 10 predicted proteins | sample III_Palsa_N2_3_FD_200533 | JGI IMG/M metagenome (GOLD analysis project Ga0302314, IMG submission 200533) | Peat permafrost microbial communities from Stordalen Mire near Abisko, Sweden - III_Palsa_N2_3 | ecosystem: Environmental > Terrestrial > Soil > Palsa > Peat permafrost | place: Sweden...
TGGCGTATGTGACCAGCGCGCCACCCTGATGTGCGACGACCAGCGAGACCGCGAGATGTCGCGGGTCGGCCTCAGGACGCAGGTCGCCGCGACGCCGCATCGCAGTGAGTCCGGCGCGCAGCAGATCCAGCCAGTCGTCGTAGCCCGCGGCCAGATCGGCGTGAATGCCGGCGTCGCCCTCGGTCAACTCCCCCGCCAGGGAGCCGTAAATGCAGCCACCCCGTCGGTAGACGGAGTCGACGTCGGCCATATTGACGTCGACCCACGCTCGCAGTGCCTCGAGACTGTCGAGGGCACCCAATCGCGGCTGGGTGTGGAAGTGCTGAACGTCGTTGCGGCGTGCGGCGATGACATGGCGGATGAGGTCGCGCCTGTCATCGAAGTAATGCGAGATCTGCGATCCGCTGACGGTCGCCGTACGACGTACGTCGTCGACGCTGGTGCCGCCGACACCATGCTGGAACATGAGCTGAGTAGCCGCGTCGACGATGTGGTCTCGAGTCGCACGCCCCTTGCTGGTCAACCGGGGCGTGCTGTCGTCAGAAACGGCGGTGCTACGCCGGCCGCGTGGCCGCCGCGGTGGGCGGGGTACGCGTTCGGCCGGGTCGGCGGCGAACATTCGTAGGTAGTTGACGGCGAAGCGCACTGCGTCGGCGTGTGGCCAATCCTGTTGATAGGTGGAGCTCAACGTGGCGCCGCCTTGGTGTGCGGTGACGATGACCAGGGCAAGCCGTTGGGGGTCCGCGGTTTTGAGTAGCACTCTGTGCTCTTTCATCCGTCCGATGGCCTGCTCCAACAATTCGGTCCACTGCCGGTAGCCCGCCGCGAGCGTCTCGCGTGTTGCGTTGTCGGACTTGGCCAATTGCCCCGTCAGCGCGTGGTAGGTGGGCGTACCGGAGTAGCCGATGCGTCGCAGGTAGCGCAGGTTCAGGTCGATCCAGCGCTCGAAGTCGTCGAACGTGTCCAGTGCCCTGAGTTGTGGTTGGCGGTGAAAGTCCAGCACCACCTGGATCTGACGCGCGACGACGGCGCGAAGCAGTTCCTGCTTGTCGGTGAAGTAGTGCGCGAGTTGCGATCCGCTTACCGAGGCGGCTCTGCGCAGTGCATCCATGTTCAACACCGAAAGGCCGTCGCGGACGATGAGCTCGGCTGCGGCTTGCACGATCCGATCGCGAGTGGCGCGACCCTTGGCGGTCAAGCGACGGTCGTCTGACCGATCGGGATGAACCATGGCGCCACGTTAACCCGCGCGCACCTGGAGTTATGGGACGTTCAACCCATAGTTTGGGCCGTGTTGTCAGCCGGCGCCGAGCGCTTTGTCGAGGAAGGGGTGGATCAGTTGGGTGACGTCGTCGAGTGCCGACTCCAACAGGAAATGGCCTCCGTCGATTACATGGATTTCGGCGTCGGGTAGGTCGTCTGCAAAGGCTTGTGCGCCGGCCGGGCCGAAGATCTCGTCGCCGCGTCCCCACACCGCCAACAGTGGCACCTGGGTCTTGCGGAAGTATTCGTGCACGCGCGGGTACAGCGGTGAGTTGCTGGCGTAGTCGCGGAGCAACGTGAGCTGCACCTCGTCGTTGCCGGGCCGGGATATCAGCCCATAGTCGTGATACCACGACTCGGGGCTGACCAGGGTCTCGTCGGACACCCCGGTGACGTATTGCCAGCGGGTGGCGTCCAAGGTGAGGAATTGCCTTACCGCGGACTCGGTCTCGGCGGTCTGTTCGGTCTGATAGGCGACGACGGTCTTCCAGAAGCTCTCCACGAACCCCGCGTCGTAGGCGTTGCCGCTTTGACTGATGATTGCCGTGATCGCGGCCGGATCGTCGAGGGCCAGCCGCCAGCCGATCGGGGCGCCGTAGTCCTGCACGTAGATCGCATGTCGATCGACTTTCAACGCACGCAGCAGACCTTGCGTCAGGGCGGTGAGTGCGTCGAAGGTGTAGTCGAAGTCGTCCACCGATGGCGCGTCGGAAAGACCGAATCCCAGATGATCCGGCGCGATCACGTGGTAACGGTCCGCGAGCGCGGGAACCAGGTCTCGAAACATATACGAGCTGGTCGGAAAGCCATGCAAGAGAACTACTGCCGGCGCCTGGCGATCGCCGGCTTCCCGAAAGAACAAGCGGTGACCGTCGACGGTCAGGTAGCGGTGGTGAACGATCGTCATGAGCGTTTCCTCCTCGGCCGTCCTGCGATGCAGGCACCTCCCAATTATGGGTTATGCATCCCATTATGTCGTGACTGCACCTTCTGCACAAGGGTCCGACGCCACCTGTCTGGATGTTGACGATGGCCGTCGCTGTGCATAATGTGGGCGGCGCATCCCATTTTAGCGCAGCGGGAGGAGTGGTTGTCAGTGGGTAGCGCGTTGCAGGACAAGACAGTACTGGTGGTGGGTGGTCTCAACCGCATCGGCGCGTGCGCGCGGCGAATTGGCGACCTGCAGCGCGAGAATCTGCGGCTGTCGTTCGACACCAAAGTCATCGGCCCCACCATGCTCGCCAAATACTTTGCACCGCAGATGAATGCGGGTGGCTCCTTCGTCCTGTTCTCCGGTGTGCACGCCTTCAAGCTCAATGTCGGATACCTGGGCGTCGGAATCACCAATGGCGCCGTGGATTTCCTGACCCGCTGGCTGGCAGTCGAACTCGCGCCGATATGGGTGAATTGCGTTTCGCCCGGCGTCATCGACACCGGCGCGTGGGATTCACTGGGCGGCGAAGGCAAGCGAGAGTACTTCGAACACATCAGCTCCCGTAATCCAGCACGCCGGATCGGGACACCGGAAGACATCGCCGGCGCCGTGCTGTTCGCAATGACCGACACGTTCCTGACCGGGGTGACCCTGAAGGTGGACGGCGGCGAGCCGCTGACCTAGTTCACAGGTCTACGGGCTCAGCGCGACCGAGGCTTCGGCGGTGTAATTCAGGAAAGTCAGGGTCTCCTGCAGATACAGCTGCACGGTGTCGGCGTCGTGGGACAGGTAACCGATCGAGACGTCGGTACCCAGCTGCAAGTCGAAATCACCTCCGCGGGTGGTCAGTACGAATGCCCCATCGATGGCAGGCGCCCAGATGATGTCCCCGTTGACTAGCCGATTGATGTGTTCGAGGATCGGATATCCGTGCTCGGTGGTTTCGCTCACCTTGGTGTAGACGTCAGCGGACAGCAGCACCGAATACGGCCCCTCGACACCGGCCAATCGCAGTTCGGACAATGCCTCGGTGATGATGTCGGGAATACCGCGAGGGTCGTCGGGCAAAGTCAGCGGTTTGTTGGAGCTGCCGTTGCGGATTCCCTCGATCGACGCCGCCGGGTAGCCCTCGAAGATGGCGCGATCCTCGACGAAAGCCAGCTTCTTTGCCGCTACCTTGACCGGGTCCCAATCCGCGTCTTGCGAACCGCGTTCCACGTCGTCGATCTCAGTACGGGACAGTACGAACGGAACCCGCAGCCGCACAAGCGGTTTGCTTGCTCGCAGATGGGTGACCACGCCGTCGGAGGTTGCTGAGACATCGAGTAGCCGACCCGTGCTGATCGCCGCTTTCGCCGGTCCACCCGGTTCGCTGACGTCGACCACCCGCCGGCCGGCGATGTGACGCTTGAAGGTCCGCCTCGCCTCCTCTTCGATTTCTTCCCAGGCTTCTTCGGTGACCGGCGCAAGGTCGCGGTACAGGTTGTTCATTGCGGGATTCCTTTCAAACTGCCAATCGCCAACGAGCCATCTGCGGGTGCGTCGTGTGCCGCCGGAGCCGCTTCCGGTGAACCCGGCAGCGGTGGCGGATCGTCGAGGAAGTCGACGGTGGGGGAGAAGAACAGTCCGCCGGTGACGGCGGTGGAGAAGTCCAGGATCCGGTCGGTGTTACCGGGCGGGTCGCCGAGAAACATGTTGCGCAGCATCTGCTCGGTCACCTCCGGAGTTCGCGAATAGCCGATGAAATAAGTGCCGAACTCGCTCTTGCCCAGCTCGCCGAACGGCATGTTGTGCCGCACGATCTTGAGCTCGGTGCCGTCGTCGTCGGTAATGACGTTCAGCGCGATGTGCGAGTTCGCCGGTTTCACGTCGTCGTCGAGCTCGAGGTCTTCCAGTTTCGTCCGGCCGATCACGTGCTCCTGGTCGGTGACCGACAGCGAATCCCACGCTCCCATGTCGTGCAGATACTTCTGCACGTGCACGTAGCAGGAGCCGGCGAAATCCGGATCCTCGTCGCCGACGGAGGTTGCCGAGACCGCCAGCGGGCCATCAGGATTCTCGGTCCCGTCGACAAACCCGAGCAGGTCGCGGTTGTCGAAGAACCGGAAACCGTGCACCTCGTCGACCACGGCCACCGCGTCGTCCATCGACCGCAGAATGTTGTTGGCCAACTCGAAGCACACGTCCAGCGTCTCGGCCCGAACGTGGAACAACAGGTCGCCGGGTGTGGCCGGGGCCTTGTGCCGCGGGCCGTCCAGCTCGACGAACGGATGTAGCTCAGCCGGTCGCGGACCTTCGAAGAGCCGGTCCCAGGCCTGCGAGCCGATCGAGGTGATAACGGACAACTTCCTGGCAGGGTCACGGAATCCGGTCGAGCGCATCAGTCCGGAAATATCCGGCAGCGCGTCATGCACGACCTCTTCGCCGCCTTGGTCGATCGTGACCACCAGAAAGATCGCAGCCGGCGTCAGCGGCGCGAGCACCGGTTGGGGTTGCGTGGCGGGCACGGATTCGACCCTAACGTCTCAGGTCAGCCGGTGATGAAAAGATGGGCGCATGGTGGCCACGGCGCAGGGTCTGTGCGAGTTCATCGACTCGTCCCCGTCGCCGTTTCATGTCTGCGCCACCGTGGCGTCCCGACTGCGCTCCGCCGGCTACACCGAGCTGGCCGAGGCGGATCAGTGGCCACCCGCCGGGAAGTTCTTCATCGTGCGGGCCGGGTCACTGGTGGCGTGGAACAGCGGCGACGACGCGGGCGGTCGACCGTTCCGGATCGTCGGCGGCCACACCGACAGCCCCAACCTGCGCGTCAAGCAACATCCCGACCGCGAGGTCGTCGGGTGGCAAGTGGTTGCGCTGGAGCCCTACGGCGGTGCCTGGCTGAACTCGTGGCTGGACCGCGACCTGGGCGTCAGCGGTCGGCTGTCGGTGCGCGACGGCGCCGCCGGTGTTGCCCACCCGCTCATAAGGATCGACGACCCGATCCTGCGGGTGCCCCAGCTGGCCATCCACCTGGCCGATGACCGAAAGTCGCTCACCCTGGATCCGCAGCGCCATGTCAACGCGGTGTGGGGTGCCGGCGGCGCAGCCCGATCGTTCCTCGGTTACCTCGCTGAGCAGATCGGCGCCATTCCGGACGACGTTCTCGGCGTCGATCTGATGACCCATGACCTGACTCCGTCGGGGCTGACGGGCGTCGACGGCCAGTTCGTCAGCGCGCCGCGGCTGGATAACCAAGCATCCTGCTACGCGGGTCTGGAAGCGTTGCTTGACGCCTCATCCGCCCAATACCTGCCCGTGCTTGCGCTCTTCGACCACGAAGAGGTCGGGTCGACGTCGGGTCACGGCGCCGACTCCGACCTGCTGCTGGTCACGCTGGAACGCATCGAGCTGGCCGGTGGTGGCGGGCGCGCCGACTTTCTGCGCAGACTGCCGGGATCGATGGTGGCCTCGGCGGACATGGCGCACGCCACCCACCCCAACTACCCGGAGCGGCACGAGCCAGGGCACCTGATCGCGATCAATGGCGGTCCGGTGCTCAAAGTGCACCCGAATCTGCGCTATGCCACCGACGGCCGCACGGCCGCCGCGTTTGCGCTGGCGTGCCAACAGGCCGGGGTGCCGCTGCAGCGTTATGAACACCGCGCCGATCTTCCGTGTGGTTCGACGATCGGCCCGCTGACCGCGGCCCGGACCGGAATTCCGACCGTTGACGTCGGTGCTCCGCAGTTGGCGATGCACTCTGCGCGGGAGCTGATGGGCGCCAACGACGTTCCCGCATACGCCGCGGCATTACGGGCATTCTTGTCGCCGCGCTGACCTACCATCCTCGGTATGGCACTCAATGTGGAGATGGTCACCTTCGATTGCACCGACCCCGCACCGTTGGCTGAGTGGTGGGCGCAGCATTTCGACGGACAGACACAGGAATTGATTCCGGGTGAGTTCATCGTGGTCATCCGCTCCGATGGCCCTCGGCTCGGCTTCCAGAAAGTCGACGACCCGACGCCCGGCAAGAACCGCGTGCACCTCGATTTCGGCGCCGCCGACGTCGATGCCGAAGTCAGCCGGCTGACGGCCGCGGGAGCCGCCGAGGTCGGCCGGCACAGCATCGGCGAGAGCTTCCGCTGGGTGGTGCTGGCCGACCCCGCCGGCAACGCTTTCTGCGTGGCGGGTACCGGGTAACCCCGAACTCAGCGCTCGGTCAGAAACTGCGGGTCGTAGCGGATGACGTTCTCGACCACCATCCCGTCGCGAGTGCGGACCCGGTCCAGCCCGCGGATCTGAAACGGCCCGGCCGGGCCGGTACCGCGCCCGGTGTAGTGCAGGAAGACCAGCTGTTCGCCCGGAGTCGCACCGTCGACCGTCGCGCTGTCGACGACCTGAAGCTGCAGATCCGGCGCAGCGTCCAGGATTTCGGCGATCTTCGCGGTGTAGTCCGCGAGTCCGCGGACCGGCTCAGGGTCACCCGGCCAGTAGCCGACGATGTCGTCGGCCAAGATATCCAGTCCGTGCGACATGTCGGGTGCGGCCCAGAATGCGGCGAACAGCTCGGCGCTGAACTTCGGGGGGGCGGACTTCATGTCGGTCATCGTTTCCTCCTGGGTTGGGCGCTTCGTTTCCAGCGCGTCGTGGCCAGCGTGTCGCGGCGGTGTGCGGCAGCACAATTACCTCCGAGGTCATCGCCGGGGGTATGCCGGCGTGGCTACGGTTGCGTCGTGAGCCAAGCCGCGGTCGGTGCCCTGTTGCGCGATTGGCGTACGCGGCGACGCGTCAGTCAGTTGGATCTGTCGCTGGCCGTCGGAGTGTCGGCGCGACACCTGAGCTTCATCGAGACCGGGCGATCCCGGCCCAGCCCCGAGATGGTGATCGCGCTGGCCGAAGGACTCGATATCCCGCTGCGGGAACGCAACACGTTGCTTCTCGCCGCTGGTTTCGCTCCGCGCTACCAGGCGCGCCGACTCGAAGACAGCGCGCTGTCGCCGGCCCGGGATGCTATTGCGCGTCTGCTCGACGCGCACGACCCCTACCCGGGCGTGGTCATCGATCGTTACTGGAACATCGTGGGCGCCAATGCCGCGGCGTCGGCGTTGACCGCCGGCCTGCCCGACGACCTGCTCGGCCCGCCAACCAATGTCTACCGGCTGTCCCTGCACCCCGATGGCCTGGCGGGCCGGACCCTCAATTTCGCCGCGTGGGGTGGCTACCTGCTGAACCAGTTGCGGCGCACGGTCACCCTCACCGGAGACCCGGCCGTGCGGGCCCTCGAAAAGGAAGTGCTGGAGTATCCGGGCGTCGCTGCCTTGGCTGCTCGGGGCACCTCACCGGACACCGCCGCGCTGCTGGTCCCGTTCGTGCTCGATGTCGGCGGCGGACAGCGGCTGTCGATGTTCACGACGCTGACGACCTTCGGCACACCGTTGGATGTGACGCTGGCTGAACTTGCCGTCGAGCTGTTCTATCCCGCCGACGACGAGAGCGCCGATCTGCTCCGCGGTGACGCACGCCCCTGACGTCGCCGCGGCAACCGGGACCGCACGGGCCAGGGAATCTAGACTGTTCACGTGACATCCGCGCCCACCCACGTGATCGATACCGTCGAGCGGGCCGCAGCCAGCCCTGAACATCCGCAACCGTTCCGCGAGCTCGGCCTCAAAGAAGATGAATATCAGCGGATCCGCGACATCCTGGGGCGCCGGCCGACCGACGCCGAGCTGGCCATGTACTCGGTGATGTGGAGCGAGCATTGCTCCTACAAGTCGTCGAAGGTGCACCTGCGTTATTTCGGTGAGACGACCACCGACGAGATGCGGGCCGGCATGCTGGCCGGCATCGGCGAGAACGCCGGCGTCGTCGACATCGGCGACGGCTGGGCGGTGACTTTCAAGGTCGAGTCGCACAACCACCCCTCCTACGTCGAGCCCTACCAGGGCGCGGCCACCGGTGTCGGCGGCATCGTCCGCGACATCATGGCGATGGGGGCCCGACCGGTCGCGGTGATGGACCAGTTGCGGTTCGGCGCCGCGGACGCCCCGGACACCCGTCGTGTGCTCGACGGCGTCGTGCGCGGCATCAGCGGTTATGGCAACTCGCTGGGTCTGCCGAACATCGGCGGCGAGACCGTCTTCGACGCCTGCTACGCCGGGAACCCGTTGGTCAACGCGCTGTGCGTCGGCGTGCTCCGGAAGGAGGACCTGCACCTGGCGTTCGCCTCGGGGACGGGCAACAAGATCATTCTGTTCGGCGCGCGGACCGGGCTCGACGGCATCGGCGGAGTCTCGGTGTTGGCGTCGGAAACCTTCGGCGGCGACGAATCGGGCGAAGGCAACAAGAACCGAAAGAAACTGCCGTCGGTTCAGGTGGGCGACCCCTTCATGGAGAAGGTGCTCATCGAATGCTGCCTGGAGTTGTATTCCGCCGGCCTGGTGATCGGCATCCAAGATCTCGGTGGAGCTGGAATATCCTGTGCGACTTCGGAGTTGGCGTCGGCCGGTGATGGCGGCATGCACATCGATCTGGACACCGTTCCGCTGCGCGCGACGAACATGACGCCGGCCGAGATCTTGTCCAGCGAATCGCAGGAGCGGATGTGCGCGGTGGTGGCACCGGAGAACGTGGACGCGTTCATGGCGGTGTGCCGCAAATGGGAGGTGCTGGCCACCACGATCGGCGAAGTCACCGACGGCGACCGGTTGCGGATCAGTTGGCACGGCGAGACCGTCGTCGACGTGCCCCCGCGGACCGTGGCCCACGAAGGCCCGGTCTACGAACGCCCCGTCGCTCGCCCTGATTCGCAAGACGCGCTCAACGCCGACCGTTCCAGCAGTGTGCCGCGGCCGACCACCGGCGACGAGTTGCGCGCGACTTTGCTTGCGCTGCTGGGCAGTCCGCATTTGTGTAGCCGCTCCTACATCACCGAGCAATACGACCGCTACGTCCGCGGCAACACTGTGCTGGCCGAGCACGCTGACGGGGGCGTGCTGCGCGTCGACGAGACGACCGGCCGCGGCGTCGCGATCTCGACCGATGCGTCGGGCCGCTACACGTTTCTGGATCCCTACACCGGAGCGCAACTCGCACTCGCCGAGGCGTACCGCAACGTCGCCGTCACCGGCGCTACCCCGGTCGCGGTGACCAACTGCCTCAACTTCGGATCGCCGGAGGATCCCGGGGTGATGTGGCAGTTCTCCGAGGCGGTTCGCGGGTTGGCGGACGGCTGTGCGGCACTTGGCATTCCGGTCACCGGTGGCAACGTCAGCTTCTACAACCAGACCGGTACGACGGCGATCATGCCCACGCCGGTGGTGGGCGTCCTGGGCGTCATCGATGATGTCGCCCGTCGCATCCCGACCGCGATGGGCACCGAACCGGGCGAGACGCTGATCCTGCTCGGTGACACCCGCGACGAGTTCGACGGCTCGATCTGGGCGCAGGTCACCGGGGACCATCTGGGTGGGCTGCCGCCCGCGGTGGATCTGGCGCGCGAGCGACTCCTGGCCGATGTGCTGAACGCCGCCTCCCGCGACGGGCTGGTGTCCGCGGCCCACGATCTGTCCGAGGGCGGACTGGCGCAGGCAATAGTCGAATCCGCGCTGGCCGGCGAAACAGGTTGTCGCATCGTGCTTCCCGAGGGTGCCGATCCCTTTGTCGCGCTGTTCTCCGAATCTTCCGGGCGGGTGCTGGTCGCGGTACCCCGTACCGAGGAGAGTCGCTTCCAGTCGATGTGCGAGGCGCGCGGCGTGCCGGCCACCCGCATCGGCGTCGTCGACCAAGGTTCGGACGCGGTGGAGGTGCAGGGCTTGTTCACCGTGCCGCTGGCGGAGTTGCGCAGCACGTCCGAAGGAGTGCTGGCAGCGCTTCTGCGATGAGCATCGACCGCAGGCATCGTCCGCTGCTGCTGTGGGCGTGGAGCCTGCTGCGGTTGAAATTCGTCGGCGTGCTGTTCGGTGCGTTGTTTTTCTGCCTGTCGTTGACACCGTCGCTGCTGCCGCGGGACTGGTTGTTCCAGGGGTTGATCGGCGGTGTCAACGGGTCCTTCGGCTACGGCCTGGGCGTGCTGATCGGCAAAACTGTCTACCGCGTCGTGCTGCGCAACGCGCGCTGGTGGCCGCCGTCCCCGCGGGTGTTGTTCTGGATGAAAGCAGCCGTCGTTGTGATAGCGCCGACGGCCTGCGTGCTGATGCTCATCCCCGCCGCGGCGTGGCAGCGGGAGGTTTCCAGGCTGATGGGCATCGACGGGCCGACTACGCCTGGCTACCTGCGCACGCTGCTGGTCGCCGTCGGCGTCGGCGCGATCCTGGTGTCGACGCTCCGCGTGCTCATCGACGCGACGAGGCTGCTGGCGCGAATGCTGATCCGGCGCTGGCACTTACACGACGAGGTCGCGCTGTTCATCGGCACCGCGATGGTCGTGACGTTGTTGATCACTTTGATCGACGGTGTCCTCGTCCGTGGGTTCTTCGCCGGCGCCAATGCGATCTTCCAGCCCCAGGACAGCTCCACGCCCGCCGGCATATCGCAACCGCAGCTTGCCGAAAAATCAGGTAGCCCAGCGTCATTGGCACCCTGGGACTCTCTGGGATATCAGGGCCGCACGTTCGTCGGCTCTGGCCCGCACGCGGCCGAATTGAGCAAGATCAACGGCCGACCCGCCAAGGAGCCCGTCCGGGTGTACGCCGGGCTGCATACCGCGCCCGACGACCCGGGACGGTTGGACGTACTCGTCGCCGAGCTCGAGCGCACCGGGGCGTTCACTCGCAAGGTTCTGGTGATCGCGCCGACCACCGGCACCGGCTGGATCGACCCGGGGGCCGCGAGTTCTCTGGAAATGATGTACGACGGCGACACCGCGATCGTCGGCCTGCAGTATTCCTTTCTGCCCAGCTGGATTTCGTTCCTCGCGGACAAAAAGAAATCCACCGACTCCGGTCAGATGCTGATCGACGCCGTGCACGATCGCTGGCGACAGCTACCGTCCGAGCACCGGCCGAAATTGCTGCTCTACGGCGAAAGCCTGGGTTCGATGGCCGGGCAGGCCGCCTTCGGTTGGCTGCCCGACATCCAGCGGATGGGCTTCGACGCGGTGCTCTGGGTCGGACCGCCGCAAGAGAGCTCGCTGTGGCATGCGCTGATCGTGCGGCGCGATCCGGGCAGCACCGAAGTGCAGCCGCGCTACGACAACGGCCGGACCGTGCGGTTCTCCAACGCCATCGATCCCGCCGACGTGCAGCGGTTCGCCGGGCCGCCATGGGTGGGCACCCGCGTGCTGTTCCTGCAGCACCCGTCCGACCCGGTGGTGTGGTGGTCGCCGGATCTGCTGTTCGGTCGGCCAGATTGGCTCATCGAGCCGCGCGGCTGGGATCGCAGCGCCGCGATGCACTGGAATCCGGTGGTGACCTTCTGGCAAGTCGGCGCCGACCTGACCAATGCCGGAGCCGTGCCCGGTGGGCATGGCCACAACTACAGCAACGACATCGTGGACGGCTGGGCCGCGGTGACTCCGCCGGTCGGCTGGACGGCAGCCGACACCGAACGCATCCGCGCCGCGCTGAAAGCCTGAGCTGTGGCCGCCCGTCAACAAGCCGACCCGCAGAAAACCCGCGACGCCGTCCGCGCCGTCGAAAGCTGGCTGCGTGACGGCACCGTTGCGGCGCCGAGCCGTTCGGATCTGGCCGCCGCGGTTCGACTCACGGCGCGAACATTGGCCGCGGCCGCACCGGGCGCCAGCGTCGAGGTCCGTATCCCGCCATTCGTCGCGGTGCAGTGCATCGCCGGGCCACGGCATACCCGGGGCACGCCGCCCAATGTCGTGGAGACCGACGCGCGCACCTGGCTTCTGCTCGCAACCGGCCTGCTGCAGGTGACGGATGTCACCGCAACCGGGGCGCTACGGCTCTCCGGATCGCGTGCTGCCGAGATCGCGGGCTGGTTCCCGGTGGTCAAACTCGGCGACGCGG
>Ga0302314_10017178_pt1 | contig 12152 bp, 9 predicted proteins | sample III_Palsa_N2_3_FD_200533 | JGI IMG/M metagenome (GOLD analysis project Ga0302314, IMG submission 200533) | Peat permafrost microbial communities from Stordalen Mire near Abisko, Sweden - III_Palsa_N2_3 | ecosystem: Environmental > Terrestrial > Soil > Palsa > Peat permafrost | place: Sweden...
TCCCGAAGACCTTGACTACCTCCACTTCAAGAGATCTGGGAGTTGACATACCCCGCCCGGTCTGGCTCCCTTGTGGTCGGCAGGGTGACGAGGGAGGACGACTCCGACCAGCAGGTGACCCAGCCACGCTGCTACCGCAACACGCCCGACCAGCCCTTTCCCCTCGGAGCCCGGCCCGCCGGAGGCCTGCGGTTCGTAGTAAACCGTCACGGCCCTGCCCTGCCCTCCCCTACGTCTCCAGATCATGAGTCGCCGTCGAGCGAGACGTAAGTTTTTCTGCCTTTGGAGCGATTTGCTTTCGAGCTGAGCGTGCCCACCTGGCCTTTTCCGGCTGGCTGCTTTCTCTATTTGGGCCCGTTAGCTTGTTATTTGGCACTTCTGAGCCGACTGCCGAACTGGGGGGCGAATAAATTTCCGACGGACCGATCAGTTTCGAGTGAGGCAGAAGTCTGTATGGGAGAAACCGCGCTCGCCTCGTGGCGTGGGGACGGATCGGATCGGACAAGGACGCTCGGTGGAGACGGCCACCGCTCAGTACCCAGCACTCAACTCAGTACCAGGCAACAACCCGCCGTACCAGTCGGCCGCCGGGCAGGGGCGGAGGTCGGCCGGGGCGGCGGGTTTTCGCGTTTGGGAACGGGAGCTGGGAGACTGGTGCCAGTCTGGATCTTTCACTCCGCGGGCAGGAGCATGCCTTGCCGCCGTCACTGGGAAGAATGAATATGCGCCGTACGACTGTCCTGGCTGCCGCCGTGTCCCTCGCCGTGTTGGCGAGCAGCGCGGTCGCGTGTTCCTCCGGCGGCGGCGCCACTGCTGCCGGTCCGGCGTCAGCCGCGCTGACCACGGTGACCCTCGCCCTGGACTGGACGCCCAATACGAACCACACCGGGATCTTCGTGGCGCAGCAGCTTGGTTACTTCAAGGCGGCCGGGATCAATTTGAAGATCATTCCCTATGGGTCCACCGCGCCGGAGACGCTTGTCTCGTCGCATGCGGCGGACTTCGGGATCTCGTACCAGGACGGGCTGACCGAGGCTGCCGCCACGGGTGCGGACATCACTTCGGTCTTCGCGATCACTCAGAAGACGGACGTGGTCATCGGGGTCAAGGCGGACCGGACGGACATCACCTCGCCCAAGGACCTCGATGGCAAGACCTACGCCGGCTGGGGCTCCCCGATCGAGGACCCGCTGCTCACGTACGTGATCAAGGCGGCCGGGGGCAAGGGCAACTTCCGGAACGTGACCTTGAACACCGACGCTTACCAGGCGCTTTACGCCGGGCAGGCCGACTTCGCGCTGCCTGAGCCGACCTGGGAGGTGCTGCAGGCGAAGCTCGTCGGCGAGCCGTTGAAGACTTTCGAGCTGTCCGACTACGGGTTCCCGGCGATCTACTCGGCGATCATCGCCTCGTCGCACAAGTACCTCGATGCCAACGGTGCGATCGCCAAGAAGTTTATCGCGGCCGTGGACAAGGGTTACGAGTACGCTGCGGCGAACCCTGCTGCGGCTGCGGCGTTGCTGATCCAGGCGAACGAGTCGGTGCTCGCTCCGCAGAAGACGCTGGTGGACGAGAGCGCGGCCCTCGAGGCGGCGCAGTACTACAAGGACCCGAGCGGGCAGATCGGCGTGCAGACGCAGCAGCGGTGGCAGGCGCTGACCGACTTCCTGTTCAAGAACGGGATCCTGACCAACGCCGCCGGCAAGCCGCTGAAGACTGAGCCGAACGTGTCCACGCTGTTCACGAACGCCTATCTGCCCGCCTCTGGCAGCTGAATATGTGGTCGAGACAATGGCGGTTCTTGTGGCCGCCGACGTTGCTGGTGGCGGTGCTGCTGCTGGCCTGGCAGGGCGTGGCCGCGCTCTCGGTGCGCAACCCGCAGGTGCTGCCCACCCCCGGCGCGGTGCTCAGCGCCGGCTGGGGCCAGCGGACGGTGCTGTGGCAGAACACGATGACGACGCTGCGGGAGACGCTGCTCGGCTTCGCGCTCTCGCTCGTCGTTTCCTGGCTGCTGGCCACGGCGATGGACTTCTCCGGGCCGATCCGGCGCGCGGTCTACCCGCTGCTGGTCGTCTCGCAGACGTTGCCGATCATCGTGATCGCGCCGGTGTTCGTCATCTGGTTCGGGTTCGGTCTGATGCCGAAGCTGTTGCTGGTGGCGTTGGCGACCTTCTTCCCGCTGGCCGCGTCATTGTCCGCGGGGTTCGCCGCTGCGGACGGGGATGCGATGCGGTTGCTGCGCTCGATGGGGGCGAGCCGGTGGCAGGCCTTTGTGAAAGTGCGTGTGCCCGGTGCGCTGCCGTACTTCTTCACCGGATTGCGTGTGGCCATCACGTACGCAGTAGGCGGCGCGGTCTTCGCGGAATACGCCGGGTCGATCAACGGGCTCGGCATTTACATCCAGCAGATGCAGGACGGCTTTCGAACCGACCTGGTGTTCGCCTCGGTCGCGGTGATCGCGCTGTTGAGCGTGGCCCTGTTCGCTTCGACCTTCGTCCTTGAGCGGATGGTCACGCCGTGGCGCAGGCATGACTCGGCGCAGAATTCGACACGGAATTCGGACCGGAGCTCGACACGGGATTCGGAGCGGAAGGGGCAGCACGAGTGGCGCCGTTAGTGGACGTGCGGGGCCTGACTCAGTCGTTCCCCGGACCGGACCGGAATACGATCGAGGTGCTGGCCGGGGTGGACCTGGCGGTGCGTGCGGGCGAGTTCGCGGCGTTGATCGGGCCGAGCGGGAGCGGGAAGTCGAGCCTGTTCAACGTGATCGCAGGGCTGGACCGGCCGACGGGCGGCGAGGTGCTGATCGACGGCCGGGCCGCGATCGGGCACAACGACCTGGTCTCGTATATGCCGCAGAAAGATCTGCTGTTCCCGTGGCGCACGGTGGTGGCGAACGCGGCGCTGGGACTGGAGGTCCAGGGCGTGGACCGGAAACAGGCCAGGGCGCGGGTGGCCGGGTTGTTCGAGGAGTTCGGGCTCGGCGGGTTCGAGCGTGCGTACCCGGCGCAGCTGTCCGGCGGGATGAGGCAGCGGGCGGCGCTGCTGCGGACGGTGGCGATGGATCGGCCGGTGCTGCTGCTCGACGAGCCGTTCGGCGCGCTGGATTCGCTTACGCGGACTCAGATGCAGCTGTGGCTGGCGGGCATGTGCGAGCGGTTCAATTGGACGGTGCTCCTGGTCACCCACGACATCCGCGAAGCGGTCTTTCTCGCTGACACGGTGCACGTTCTGTCGGCGCGGCCGGCGACGGTGACCGCGCGGATCGAGGTGCCGTTCGGCAGGCCGCGGACAGCGGCCACGTTCAGGCTGGGCGAGTTCGCGGAGCTGGAGCAGGCGGTCCTTGAGGCGCTGGGTGGACAGGGTGGACAGGGTGCGGAAGGTGGGCAGGGCGAGGGCGAGGGCGAGGGCGGGAACCGGTGACGGCGGCAGCGGCGGCGGCAGCGCGTACTGCAGCGGCAGCGGCGCACCTGGTGCATGGGATGGGAACGGAGTCGGTGGCGGCGGACTGGCCTGCGTTGACCTTGGCGGAGTGCGATGAGTTGCTGCGCGGGTACCCGGGGTCTGGTGGGGCACGGGAGGTCTCCTGGCTTTCGCCGCGGCCGTTGTCGGCGGCGGCAATCGTGCGTACAGAGCGCGGCGGCGAGGTGTTCGTCAAGCGGCATCATGTGACGGTTCGGTCAGTGGCGGGGCTGCTGGAGGAGCACCGTTTTCTCAAGCATCTGCGCGCGCAGGACGCGGCCGTGGTCTCGGTGCTCGAAGATGCGGATGGGCACAGTGCGATCGGGCGCGGGCAGTGGACGTACGAGGTGCACACGGTCGGGGTCGGCTTGGACCTGTATCGGGAGGCGATCTCGTGGTCACCGTTCACCGAGCCGGGTCACGCCGTGGCGGCGGGGCGGGCATTGGCGCTGTTGCACGAAGCGGCGGCCGGGTACTCCGCTCCCCCGCGCTCGCCGCAGCCGCTGGTTGCGGGATTCGGCGTGGGCCAAGGGGCGGATCTGATTGAGTCGGTCGGTCGGTACGCGGAGGCCAGGCCAGCGGTCGCGGCGGAGTTGGGGCGTCGGGCCTGGCGGGAAGAGATCGAGCATTGGCATCTGCCGTTTCACCAGCGGCTTCGGCCTCTGCTGAGTGAGCTTGAGCCGTTGTGGACGCACAACGACTTTCACGCTTCGAACCTGCTCTGGTCAGCGGATGGGCAGGTGGCGAGCGTACTGGACTTCGGGTTGGCGGATCGTTCGTTCGCGGTGCACGACCTGGCCGTGGCGATCGAGCGCAATGCGATCGAGTGGCTGGAGTTGGCGGGCAAGGGCGATGCGGCGGTGCATTTCGACGCGGCCGCTGGGCTCATTGACGGATATCAGCAGGTCCGCAGGCTGAGCGCGGTCGAGCGGCGGGCCTTGCCAGACCTGCTGGCGCTGTGCCAGGTCGATTTCGCGTTGAGCGAGATGGACTACTTCGCCGGAGTTACAGGATCTGCGGAGAACACCGAGTTGGCGTATCGGTACCTGGTGGACCACACGGCCTGGTTCGCCACTCCGCTCGGCGGCGGATTCCTGCGACGATTAGCGGCTCACCTTGAGTCCGGTGGGGTACGTTAAACGTCACGCTTCAGGCGGAAAGGATTCACGTGTCGGACGAGTCGTCGCTGGCGAGCGTGATCGAGTCGCGCTTGGAGCGGTTGAGCGGCGGGAGCAGTTGGGGCTGCGAGGGGACGGTGTCGCAGTTCGCGGCTCTGGAAGCGGCTGGTTTCACTCCGGCCGGGCAGGTTTTCGGCGCCACTGTGTTGCGCCTGGGAGTCATAGAGAACCAGCCCAGGTGTACCGGCTCGCGCAACTTCACGCCGCGTTCGGACCTGGCCTCGGCTGGTGGGCCGTTCAGCGCGCTGCTGCGCCGGCTCAACGGCGCGCGTCGGCGGGCGCTGGACCGGGCGGTGGACGAGTGCGTGGCGCTGGGCGGCGACGGCATCGTGAGCGCGCGGCTGGCCGTGACGACGGTAGAGGCAGGAGTGATGGAGTTCTCCGTAACCGGGACGGCGGTGCGGGCTCGGTCCTCGATCCGGCCGGCCGAACCGTTTACCGCGCACGTGTCCGGTCAGGAACTCGCCCGCCTGTTGGAGGCGGGCTGGATGCCGTTCTCGGTGGTCTTCGGCGTGGCCATCGCCACCCGGCACGATGGAGCGGGCACCAGGCAGCAGACGCGCATACGGCGGGGAGCGGCGGGCAATCAGGAGGTGCGCAGCTACTCGCATCTGGTGAACGACACTCGCAGGGATGCCCGCAAGCAGGTGGGCGAGGCCGTGAGTGCGCTCGGCGGCGAGGGCGTCGTGGTCGACGAGATGACGCTGAGCATCTCCGAGCGCGAGTGTCCGACGAATGAAGGCGAGAGCGACCATGTTGCTCGGGCTGCGATCCATGGCACCGCCCTGGTCACGTTTGCCGGGGCCGGGCGAACTGGGCCACGACCGCCGCTGACCATCATGCGGCTCAATCCGGCCGCGCCGTTGGAGAAACGGGCCGGGCTCGGGGTCCCGGCGGTGGCAGCCGAGGAGCCGGACCAAGAGGAACTCGCTGTGCCTGAAACCAGGCTGGTCGACCGTATGGTCGCGCGCAATGCGGCCTGGCGTCGAAAGCGGGACCCCTTCACCAACGACTATCAGAACAACAGGAATTCAGGGGAATAGAGCAAGCCGGGAACTGGTAGGTTCATCACAGAAGCTCCTTTTTTCAGGTGTTTTCAGCGGATCATCCAGTACCTGCGGCTCGGCGGGGTCGGGCAACCGGCCGCCGCCCGGTATTCCACAATCTTTGAGGATGCACTGTTGAGTCGAAACGAGATCGGACTGGGCGTGATCGGCGCCGGCGGCTTCGGGTTGTACGCCATGCAGCACTTCGCGCAGATCCCGGGTGTCCGGCCGGTCGCGATGGCCGGTACGCACCGGCCTGCGGCCCTGGCGGCGGTCAAGCGGTTCGGAATTCCGGACATCGAGGACGTCGACACGCTGCTGAAGCGGGACGACGTCGACCTGGTCTACATCGCCACGCCGCCCTTCCTGCATCACCCGCAGAGCATGGCGGCGCTGCGCGCGGGCAAGCATGTGATCTGCGAGAAGCCTCTGGCCATGGCCGTCGGACAGGCCGACGAGATGATCGCGACGGCGCACGAGAACGACCGTCTCCTGGTGACCAACCTGATGCAGCGCTACAACCCGCTGTTCGACAAGGTCGGACGGCTGATCGAGTCGCGGGTGCTGGGCGAGGTCCTGCACGGTTCGTTCGAGAACTACGCGTCGGATGAGAACCTGCCTGCAGAGCACTGGTTCTGGGACCGGGCCAAGAGCGGTGGCATCTTCATCGAGCACGGTGTGCACTTCTTCGACATGTTCGCCGGCTGGCTGGGCGAAGGACAGGTCGAGGCCGCGCGAGTGAGCGTGCGACCCGGCACCGGTCTCGAAGAGCAGGTGAGTTGCACCCTGCGCTACGGAGATGGGGCGCTGGTGGACTTCTACCACGGCTTCACCCAGGCCGGCCGGATGGACCGCCAGCGGCTGCACATCCTCTTCGAACGGGGTGAAGTCACGCTGTCCGAGTGGATTCCCACGACGGCCCGCCTGCATGCGATCGTGGATGAGAAGCAGACCCGCGACCTCTGCGACCTGTTCCCGGGCGCTCGGCTCGACATCTCGTCGTCGTACAGTCCCAAGGACAGGCACTGCCGGGCCCGGGGCAAGGATCTCGACGTCTGGCAGATGGTCGATCTGTCTTATGGGGACGGCACCAGCAAGGACCACCTGTACGGCGAGCTGCTCCGGTCGATGTTCGCCGACCAGCTCGGCTGGATCGACGACCGGTCACATGTGCGGCGGATGGACGAGGAGAACGGGCGCAGCGCCTTGCGCCTGGCTTGTGCGGCGGATCGGCTGGCCCATTCCGGTTCGGTCCAGGGGTTCGCGGGCCAGACAGTGGTTGACGGTGGTTGACGAGCAATAGATTCAGACCCGGGAGCCCATCGCCTCGGCGAGGAAGTGGTCGAGCAGGGTGTTGCGATGCGGGCCGGTGGTGTCCAGGGCCAGTTGCAGCGCCCTGGGCTGGCCGACCAGGACGACGGTCCGCTGGGCGCGGGTGACCATGGTGTAGAGGAGGCGGCGGGTCAGCAGCAGCGGGGCGTCCATCGTTATCGGCGCGACGATGTGCGGGAACTCGCTGCCCTGGGCTTTGTGCACGCTGATCGCGTAGGCGTGGGTCAGGTCGTCGAGTTCGTCGAATTCGTAGCCTGCGTAGTCGCTGTCGTCGGTGTGCACCTCAAGGCGGCCTTCCTTGAGGTCGAGGTTCACGACCGTGCCGAGGGTGCCGTTGAAGATGCCGTGCTCGCCCTTGCCGTAGTCGTTGCGGGTGGCCATGACCCGGTCGCCGACGCGGAAGACGCGCGCGCCGGACCAGTACTCCGGCTCGTTCTCGGTGCGCGGGTTGCGCTGCTCCTGGAGGAGGCGGCCGAGGTCCACGGTGCCGGCCGGGCCGCGCCGGGTGGGGCTGAGTACCTGGACCTCGTCCGGGGTGACGCCGAGCTTGGCGGGCAGGCGTTCGGTGGCGATCTGGACGCAAAGTTGGGCGATCGAGCGGGGATCGTCGAGCGCTTCGAACCAGAAGTCGCTGCGCCGGGTCTGCGGCTGCTGGCCGGTCCGGATCCGGTGCGCGTTGGTGATGATGGTGGATTCCTCGGCCTGGCGGAAGACGTGGGTCAGCTCGGTGCGGGCGATCGCGGGCACGGAGAGCAGGTCGGCCAGGACGGTGCCGGGGCCGACGGAGGGCAGCTGCCCGGTGTCGCCGACGAGGAGGAGGTGGGTGCCCTGAGGGATCTTCTCGATCAGCCGGGCGGCCAGCTGGGTGTCGAGCATGGACGCCTCGTCGATCACGATCATGTGGACCATCGTGGTGCGCGGGCCGAAGAGCGTGTCGTCGGCCGGGGTGGTGACGGCGGTGCCGATGCTGCTCGGGTGGGGATCGGCGGCCAGGCGGTGCACCGTCATGGCGGGCGCGCCGGTCAGCTCGGCCAGGCGGCGCGCGGCCTTGCCGGTGGGTGCGGCCAGGGTGACGCTGCCGCCGCCGGCCCGGACCAGTTCGACGACGGTACGTACGGTGTGTGACTTCCCGCAGCCGGGGCCGCCGGTGATGATGCTGACCGGATTGGTCAGCGCCATCCGGACTGCGGCGAGCTGGCCGGGGTGGAGGGGATTGGTGACGGTGGAGTTGGTGGCAGTGGGGTTGGCTGCAATGGGGTTAGTGGCTGCGGGAGTTGGTGCGGGGTTTGTCTGCCAGGGGTCGGAAGCCGGGGCGTTGGCGCGGGTGGAAATGGTGCCTGTGGGATCGGCATTCGCGGTGCCGGCACCTGCGATCGGGGCGGCGGCGAAGTCCCCGGCGTCGAGTTTGCGCAGTACCGCCTTGGGGAGGTCGGACTCGGCGGCGGCCAGGGCTGCGAGCAACCGGGCGACCCGGGTCTCGGCTCGGTGCAGGGCGCGCGGCGCTGCCAGAGCTGCTCCGGTGACCGGGTGGTCGAGCAAGGTCAGCTGCGCGCCTCGGCCGACTGCGAGCCGGTCCACGGCTGCGCGTACCAGGGCCGGGTCCTGGCCGACGAGTTCGGCGGCCTGGCGCACTGCGTCAGCGACCGTGAGATAACAGTGTCCGGCCTGGCGGGCGCGCTGGTTGCACACCTCCCAGACGGCGGCTTCCATCCGCTGCGGGCTGCCCAGCGGGATGCCTCCGGCCAGGGCGATCCGGTCGGCGGTCAGGAAGCCGATCCCGTCGATCTCGCCGACCAGGCGGTACGGACTGCCGGTCAGGGTGGCCAGGGCGCTTTCGCCGAAGGCCCGGTGCAGGCGCTCGGCCAGCAGTGGGGAGACGCCGAAGCCGCGCAGGGCGACCATCAGGTCGCGGATCGCCTTGTGGGTGAGCCAGGAGTCGGTGATCAGGCGGGTGCGGCGGCGGCCGATGCCGAAGACCTCGGCCAGCCGGTCCGGGCTGTGGTCGATCACGTCCAGGGTCTGTTCGCCGAACTGTTCGGTGATGGCCGCTGCCAGCTGCGGGCCGATCCCTCGGACCAGGCCGGAGCCGAGGTAGCGCTGGATCGCGCGGACGGAGGCCGGGCGCAGCCGGTCCGCCGAGTCCACGGCGAAGCGCAGTCCGTAGCGCGGGTGCTCGGTCCAGACGCCGGTGAGCGCGAGGGTCTCCCCCGGACGGGCGCCGGCCAGAGCCAGGCCCGTGGCGGTCAGCGCCGAGCCGTCGGACTGGGACTGGGACTGGCGTGACTCGGGACGGCCGGGGCCCTGGCTTGAGCCGGACTGCGCCTGCTCGGGCTGCGGGAACCGCGGCTGGCCGTCGGCGAGTTGGGCGCGCACCACGGTGGTGCCGTCATCACGGACGAACAGCACGAACTCGACCGTGCACTCAAGGGTTTGGGGCTCGCTCAGCGGGCGCGCCGCAGCGCCCTTGGCCGACCCGGTCTGGCTCATGATTTCACAGTACTGCGAGGTACCGACAAGGGGGCTTACGTGCGGCGGCCACGCCACTCGCGCGCTACCCCATGCACTACCACTCGTTCGTGAAAGAGCCGTCATACCCGGATCGCGGCTGGGTCTGAAGAGGTGAGAGCAGCAAACCGAGTACGCGCCCGGGCCGGCGCGCACAAGGTTCGCCGGCCGAACCGACACCCCCACTGTTGGAGCAGCAGATGAACGTATCGCAGGACCGTCCGGACCCTGACTCGATAGCACCCGATCCCGGCGGGCTGCCGTTCTACGAGGCGATCCGTTCCTCGCCCGGGCAGTGGGCCCAGCCGGGTCCCTGGGATCCGTCCTGGTCGGCCGATCCGGCCGCGAGCGCCTTCCGGGCCAGTTATGCCGATCCCGCGCGGGTGCAGACCCTGGCCGCGGGGCCCCTGTTCGACGTCCTGAGTGTAGAGATGATGGTGGGTCTTGAAACCGCGCAGTTGCTCATCACGGACCGGCAGTCGCTGGGTCCGGTGGCCGTCGACTCCCGGCTCCAGGTACGGCGGGTCGGTTTCCTCCTGCCGCCGGACACGTTCCGCCGGGCGAGCGGGTTCGCGTGGTGGTGCCGCAGCCACGCGATGCGCACGGTGTCCCATGGCGATGTGGTCGCGCTTCCGCCGCTGATCGGCACGGCCAGCGCGCGGTTCCAGTGGCTGGTCGCGCCGGGGGTGCACGGGATCGCGGGCACCGATCCGGCGGCCCTGCTGGTGACTCTGCGCCAGGTTCTGCGCGGCACGGCGGGACGTTCGAACGCTGACCACATCTCGTACTGACGGCGCGTCAGGCTGTCAAGGCTTTTCCCGTTTAGCACCCGATCGGGTGATTACCGCGCGGCGGGTGTTCGCATTGGGAAGAGCACACGTTAGAACTGCGAAACGACAATATGCATTTGCATACGCAACGAACGCAGGGAGGGATCGCCGAAGATGGACCGGATGCACGCCAAGCCCGCGGACCAGGGCCGGGCCGGGCCGGACGAGGTGACTGACGACGGGCCCAGCGATGCCGAACTGATCGACCGGGTCCGGGCCGGCGACCTCGAGGCCTTCGATCCGCTGTTCGTCCGGCACTCCCGGTCCGCGCTGCTGCACGCCCGGCACTGGGCCCGGGGCGAGGCCGCGGCGGAGGACCTGCGGGCCGAGGCGTTCACCCGGGTGCTCTACGCGATCCGCAACGGCAACGGGCCGACCGAGTCGTTCCGGCCGTATCTGCTCACGACGATGCGCAACGTGGCCAGCGACTGGGCCCAGGGGGACCGCCGGGTGCAGCTGCTGCCGGACATGGTCGACATGGTCGGGCCGGGCGAGGACGAGGACCCGGTGATCGCCGCGCTGGAGCGCTCGCTGGCCGGGCAGGCGTTCATGGCGCTGCCGGAGCGCTGGCAGCTGGTGCTCTGGCACACCGAGGTGGAGCAGGAGGGGCCGTCCCAGGTCGCCCCGCTGCTCGGGATAGAGCCCGGAGCGGTCGCCGCCCTGGCCTATCGGGCGCGGGAAGGCCTCAAGCAGGCGTATCTGCAGGCCCACATCACCGAAGTGGGGAAGGAGTCCTGCCGCCCTTTCGCGGAGAAGCTCGGCACGCACACCCGGGGCCGGCTCGGCCGGCGCGAGGCGGCGAAGGTGCACCGCCATGTGCACGGATGCGTGGAGTGCACGGCTCTTTTCGCGATGCTGAAGTATATCAACAGCCATATCGGCGCTGTCGTGGCTCCGGCCGTGATGGGCGGCGCGGTGGCGGTGAAGGTGGTGGCCATTGCCGTGCTGGGCACGTCGGGGGTCACCCAGGCCACCTTTGCGGTGCGGGTCCTGGCAAAGGCCCGGTACGCCTCGCCGCGGCAGCAGACGGTGGCGGTCACCACGACCGCGGCGGTGGTCGCCGCGGCGGTGGCCGCGTTCGCGCTGACCGGGCCCAACCAGCCGCAGCCGGTCGCGGCGAAGCCCAAACCGGTGGTGGCGCGCGCGACCCAGCCGTCTCCGCCCCCTCCTCCGCCGCCGGTCGTGCCGCCGCCGGCGCATAAGGTCACTCCCCGTCCGAGCCCGCCGGCGCCCAAGGCGACCGTTCCGGCCCCGCCGCCTCCGCCCCCTCCGCCGCCGCCTGTGGTCACGGCCTCGCCGAGTGCTCCGCCGACGCCTACTCCGACCCCCTCGCACGTGTTGTGTCCGGGTCTGGCGTCGATGTGGGTGCCCTCCAATGCTCCGCAGTGGGTCCAGGAGTACGTGACGAACCTGAGGGCGGAGCTGGAGCTCATCGACCCGGACTGCACGGTGGGAGGCCCGCCGACCCAGGGCCTGTGAGCACGGATGACCACGAGCATGTGCATGCATTATGGTGCGGACCATGAGTCTTCCGATGCCGTTGGAACCGTTCGACCCGAAGAGTATGCGGGTCTCGCACGACGACCGCGACCAGGTGGCCGAGGCGCTGCGGGTGGCCGCCGGGGACGGCAGACTGACCATGGAGGAACTAGAGGAGCGGCTGGAGGCGGCCCTGGCCGCCCGCACCTACGGCGATCTGGCGCCGCTGCTGGTGGATCTGCCCGGATTCGGCTCGGGCACGCTCGCCGCGCTCAACCAGGCGGTCGCCGCCGAGCCGGTCCAGGCCAAGGAGCTGATCA
>Ga0302314_10017180_pt1 | contig 12151 bp, 7 predicted proteins | sample III_Palsa_N2_3_FD_200533 | JGI IMG/M metagenome (GOLD analysis project Ga0302314, IMG submission 200533) | Peat permafrost microbial communities from Stordalen Mire near Abisko, Sweden - III_Palsa_N2_3 | ecosystem: Environmental > Terrestrial > Soil > Palsa > Peat permafrost | place: Sweden...
GTTTGAATAAGAGAATATGAGTAGATAAAACTTTTAATTGGCGAATGTCAACAGAAACCTCGCTGCCTCATCGTTCCTCGCGCCGAGTCACTGCAATCGCCTTTGTCCGCGCTTCTACCTTCGCCGTTTCGCCGTCGACTCCCGCACAACCACAATCGGCACCAGCCGCGAATTGCCATCTTTCTTCGCCCGGTGAGCACTCTCTCCAACGGCATCGATCCCGCGCAACACGCGCTCCGCCGCAATCCGTCCCATCTCCTCCATCGGCTGCTGCACCGTCGTCAGGCTGGGGCTCGACAAGGCTGCATACGGAACATCATCGAAGCCAATCACTGAGCACTGTTCCGGCACCGCAACCCCTTGCTCCCGCAGTGCGCGAACGACGCCGAACGCCGTCATGTCATCAAAGGCCGCAATCGCCGTAAACTTTCTGCCCGTTGCAAACAGCTCCTTGGTCAGGCGATATCCCTCGTGAAATCCCGACAACGGATCGACTGCATTCGGCAGATCGACCACCAGGCGCGGCTCGACCTTCAACCCAACCTCATGCGCAAAGCGCATCATCCCGTCGAAGCGTTCGCCGCTGTCAGAGAGCATGACCGGCCCACGCACAATTGCGATTTTGCGATGGCCAAGCCCGTAGAGATGCTGCATCGCCGCATACCCACCGGCCTCGTTGTCCACCATCACTGAGCTCATCGCGCCAATCGGAATCGACCGTCCCACCATCACCATCGGAATGCGCTCGCGTTCGAGATCGCCCAGCATTTCGATATCGACAAACAGCCAGTTCGCGACAATAATCAGTGCCTCGAGCCGATGCTCAAGCATCATCTCCAGATAGCGTTCGAACTGCTTTGGCTCGTTGTGCGCATCCATGATGATCGGCAGATAACTCGTTGGCTCAAGCGTCTTCTGAATGCCCTTGAGGATGAGCGTGCAGAAGGGGTCCGAGATGTCGATGACCATGATCCCGATAGTCAGACTTCTACGCCGTCGCAACGATCGCGCAAACGCATCCGGCCTGTAGCCAAGCCGCTTTGAGGTCTCTTTGATCAACAGCTTCGTCTGTGCCGCAACATACCGCGACAGCGGAGCTTCATTGAGAACGATGGAGACGGTAGAGGAGGAGAATCCGGACTCGCGCGCAACATCGGCGAGCGTAATCCTTCCGGTTTTTAAGGTTCTGCGCATTAAACTGTAAGCCGCTTCACTAAGATTCTGCTGTTATAGCACACCACTTGAAAGCCTCCATTTCATTGCTGCGCCGCACTCTGCGCATCCGCCGATACATCCCCCGCTGGGTCTTGCTGCAGCCGGTCATTGACACTCTTCAACAGCTTCGCCGCTGTATCGAACTCCATCCGCGACTCCGTCTTACGTCCAAGCTTCCCCAGCACCTGTCCTCGCGTGTAATGCACACTGGCGCTCTCGGGAGCGATCGCCACGGCACGATCGAGCATCGGCAGTGCCTCTTCGTAGCGCGCACCATCGCGATATAGTTTTGCCAGATCGAAGTATGAGTTGACGAGTTCCCGATTGCGCTCGATCGCCCTGTGAAACGCGGCTTCCGCCTTCTGCGGCTCATTGAGCTTGAGATACAAGACGCCCAACTCCTCATATCCATACGCGAACTCCGGCTCCAGCTCCACCTCTCGGCGTAACTCCGTCTCCGCCTCCGGATAGGCATAGCGTTCGAGATACGTTCGTCCCAGAAAATAGTGCACCAGCGGAAGCTCCGGCTTCGCAACGGCTGCTGCCTGAAACTCCCTAAGCGCCTGCTCGGTATCGTTCGTCGCCAGCCATGCCTTGCCCACAAACAGATGCAGCTCCGGCGTGTTCTGTCCCACGCTTAACATTCGCTCAAACGCCTTTTTCTGTGTCGCCGCATCGGAGGACTTACTAGCCGCGATGCTCAGCACATACAAGTAGTTCAGGTTGCTCGACTCCCGCTCCCACAGCGGGTTCAGCGTCGCGACAGCACCGCGATAGTCCTTCGTGAAGAAGAGGCAAAGCCCCAGTAGATAGCGAGCCTGCAGCGATTCCGGCTGCCGCTGGAGCGTCTCCGCGAACGGTTTCTTAGCCGCCTCAAAATCGCTCTTGCGATAGTAGGCCAGCCCAATGTTCAACGTAATTCCCGGCACATCCGGTGAGAGTGTCGCAGCCCGATGCAGCTCCACCAGCGCATCATCCCATCGCCGCGCCCGCATGTACGTCACGCCCAGGTTGCTATGCGCCGCGCCCGATGCCGGATCAAGCACAATCACCTGTCGGAAGATCTCCTCCGCCCGCGCAAGCCGGTTCTCCTTCATCGCTGCTACCCCTTGCGCGAACAGCGCTGGAACTTCGGCTACAGCACGTCCTTCCTGCGCAAACATACCCATAGGCACTGAAGCAATGCTCGAAGTCACAGCAGCAAAGGCGCATACCGCCTGAGATCCAGGGGTCGACAGGCAAACAAGCAACGCCATCAACACTCCCGCTCGATCCATCCGTCGCATTCGATTGCGAGCCTCCAAGCCGCTCCTCCTTCCGCGCATCGTTCCGTACAAGATACCCCGATGTCAACGAACTACCTCTGCGACCAGGGAGTTTTCTCTGAAGAAAAACTTTTTCTTGACAGACTATTCAATCGTTCTAATATAGGCAGACCGAGCATATCAGCATCAATCTGCCACGCGTAATTGTTTGCACGCTGTTTCAGAACTGCCCGTTTCTCCACTCCCCGTTTCGTATCGGAGGCGTTTGTGCTCATGCGTTTTTCTCACTTTCTCTCGCACGAAGATTCCCAGTCGACGGCACACGCACAGCGAACCGGTGGCCGCACGATAGGTCGGCGCATCCTCGCGACGCTCGCCCTCCTCTGCCTGCTCCTCGCACCACATCGGCTGCCCGCCCAGCAGTCGAGCGCGATCGACGGCGCAGTTACCGACAAGAGCGGAGCCGCCGTCCAGAATGCCAAGGTGACCCTTCTCAACACCGGCCAGGGAACCTCCATCAACGTCGTCACCAATGCCTCGGGCGAGTACTCCATCCCCGGCCTCGAAGCCGGCACCTACACGCTTGAGATCGCCGCTCCCGGCTTTGAAAACTTCGAAGCCACAGGCGTCATCCTGCGCGTCGCCCGCAAAGAACGCATCGACGCGCAGCTCACCATCGGCGCGGCCACCACCGAGGTCCGCGTCAGCGGCAGCGACATGGGCGTCGTCCAGACCGAGTCGCCCGAGATCTCCTACACCATCACGGGCAAGCAGATCACGCAGCTCGTGCTCAATGGCCGCAACTTCAGCCAGCTCGTCACTCTCTCGCCCGGCGTCGTCAACCAGACCGGCCAGGATGAAGGCGAGACCGGCGTTGCGGGCTCGGTCGAGTACAGCATGAACGGCGGCCGCCCCCAGTACAACAACTGGGAGCTCGACGGCGCCAGCATCATGGACAACGGCAGCAACACCACCCTCAACGTCTATCCCAACGTCGACGCCATCGCCGAGACCGAAGTCCTCACCTCCAACTACGGCGCACAGTATGGCCGCAACGCCTCCGGCACCGTACAGGCCCAGACCAAGTCCGGCACCGACCATCTCCACGGCGAGCTCTTCGAGTTCCTGCGCAACGACGCCTTCAACGCCCGCAACTACTTCGCAACCTCCGTCCCCACGTACAAAAAGCACGACTACGGCTTCACCGTCGGCGGCCCCGTCGCCATCCCGCACTTCTACACGCCCGCCGTGCGCAAGACCTTCTTCTTCTACTCGCAGGAGTTCCGCCACGAAAATGTCCCCGGCACCTACTTCAATCAAGAGGTGCCCACCGACGCCGAACGCACCGGCGACTTCTCCATCCGCTGTCCCACCGCAGGCAACGCGGTCGATACGGCCGACTACCCCGACTGCCCCGTCGATCCTTCCACCGGCGCCTACTACGCGAACAATCAAGTCCCCGTCGATCCCAACGGACAAGCGCTCCTCGTCCTCATTCCCGCGGCCAACAGCGGCTCCGGCGCGGCTTCGTTCTACGTTGCCTCGCCCTCGCAGATCACCACCAACCGCGAAGAGCTCTTCCGCATCGATCAAATTGTCAGCGAAAAACTACGCGGCTTCTATCGCTTCATCTACGACTCCTGGTCCACCGTCAGCACGCCGCCCACCTTCCAGTCCGGCTCATTCCCGACTGTCGAAAACAGCTTCACCGGCCCCGGCGTCGACATGGTCGTCAACCTCACCTACGCGGCCACGCCCTCGCTCGTCAACGAGTTCGTCGCCGACTACACCACCGACCACATCACCCTCGTCAACACCACCAAGGGCATCGGCCGCGACAACTTCACCGGCAATGGATTCTTCTCAAATGGCTACGGCAACGTCCTGCCGTCCCTCTCTGTCTCCGGCAACGCAGCCTATGGCGGCGGCTTCAATGTCAGCACCGGTTACTTCCCCTGGCAGAACTCCAACCCAACCTACAGCTATCGCGACGACCTCACCAAGACGCTCAAGCGGCACACGCTCATCTTCGGCGCCAGCATGATCGCCGCGCAGAAGAACGAGCCCTCCACCGGCAACAACCAGGGCACCTTCAACTTCAGCAACTCCTCCGCCGTCACCACCGGCAACGCCTTCGCCGACCTGCTCACGGGCCAGGTCTCGAAGTTCACCCAGACCTCTGCCCAGCCGAAGTACTACAACCGCTACAAGATCGTCGAGCCCTACGTTCAGGACAACTGGCGCATCAACCAGAAGCTCACTCTCAACCTCGGCCTGCGTCTCAGCCTCTTTGGCACCTACCACGACATCAGCAACCAGTCCGGCAACTTCGAGCCCTCCACCTGGAGCGCCTCCGCCGCACCCACCATCGATGCCGACGGCACCGTCACCGGCCAGCAGGGCGCACTCGTACCCGGCACCGGCAACATCTTCAACGGCGTCGTCTCCTGCGGTCTCAACGGCGTCTATGCAGGCTGCATGACAGGCCATCTCTTCAACCCCGCGCCACGCCTTGGCTTCGCCTACGACGTCTTCGGCGACGGCAAGCTCTCCGTACGTGGAGGCTACGGCATCTTCTTCGAACACACCAACGGCAACGAGAGCAACTCCGAGGCACTCGAAGGCTCCGCGCCCATCGTCCAGACCCCCAGCAAGTACAACTTCACCGGCTACGACAACGCCGGAGGCACGCAGCTTGAGTTCCCGCTGCAGGTCTTCGCCATCCCCACCCACGCCGTGTGGCCTTACGTCCAGCAGTACAACCTCGCCGTGCAGGGCGAGCTGCCCAGCCACATCGTCGCGCAGGTGGCCTACGTCGGCAGTGTTGGCAGGCACCTCCCCACCTGGTCCGATCTCAACCAGCTCACCCCACTCGTGGCTTCGGACAACCCCTACGGCTCGGGTCAAGCTATCTCCTCCGACGACTGCGCCAACGGCACCGTCAATGGCCAGGCCATCTCTACCGCTGCGTCCATCCGTCTCGGCATCGCCTGCGGCAACTCCGCCGACGTATATCGTCCCTACGTCGGCCTCGACGGCATCAACAACGCCACCAACGTCGCCACCTCGCACTACGATGCGCTGCAGATCGGCGTCAGCCGCTACGCAGGCGGCTTGAACGGCAGCATCGCCTACACCTACGGCCACTCCATCGACGACGGCTCCAGCGGCGGCTACGGCACCACCGAAGTCGTCAACAGCTACAGCATGCGCGAGAGCAAGGCCAGCTCCGTCTTCGACGAACGCCACAACTTCGAGGCCAGCCTCGTCTACGACATCCCGCTCTTTATCAAACCCGGCCTGCTGCACTCCGTCCTCGGCGGCTGGCAGATCTCCGACCTCACCACCATCCAGACCGGCACTCCCTTCAGTATCACCAACTCCGTCAACGCGGATAACGCAGGCACCGGCAACGCCTTCACCACGGTTCAGTCCTATCCCGATATCGTCGGCAACATCCACGGCAAGGCGGGCATCAAGTATCCCGTCGCGGGCCAGGGCCCGCGTCTCTACAACAGCGACGCCTTCGCCGCCCCGCAAGGCCTCACCTACGGCAACGCGGGCCGCAACGTGCTCAACCTGCCCGAGCACACCAACTTCGACATGGGCCTCTTCAAGAACTTCGCCATCCGCGAAGGCATGCACTTCGAGTTCCGCACTGAAGCCTTCAACGTCTTCAACCACACCCAGTGGAGCGCCATCAATTCCACCGCCGACTGCTACGGCGCCACCGCCTGCGCGACCGATGGCTTCCTCACCGCCACCGCCGCGCACAACGCCCGCATCCTGCAGCTCGCCGGCAAATTCGTCTTCTAACCAGCGAGTCGACACAACCCGCGCATGCACCGCACAAGGCTGGTTCGAGAGTCTCTCGAACCAGCCTCACCCGTTCAAGCACGAGTCGCACATGCCCAACCATCACCTCGCGGTGATATGGTTTCCAGCATGGCCGTATGCTCGAAGGCCGCACTGCATGCAGCCGCCACAATTCCACTCTTGACCTGATCGACCCTGATGGATGAGGTCGACCCAATCCGATCCTCACCGCGCCTCGGAGGCCCCACCGAAATGCCGTCTGCCCGTCTGCTCTCCACGCTCTTCACCTGCGCCCTGGCCCTTGCTGCTCCCATCTACGCCCAAGCCCCGCTCTCGATCATGCCGCTCCCCGCCCACGCCACTGCAGGCACCGGCAGCTTCCCCATTAGCAGCACCCTGCGGATCGCCTTCGAAGGCTACCAGGAGCCGCGCCTCGACCGCGCCAGAGCCCGCTTCTTCGCGAACCTCACCAGCAAGACCGGCATCCTCTTCCAGCCAGCCTCTGCTGCGTCCGCACAGTTCGTCATCAAGACCACCGGCCCCAGCAAGCCCGTCCAGCAGCTTGAAGAAGACGAGTCCTATCACCTCGACGTCACCCCCACCCACGTCCTGCTCACCGCGCCCAACCCGCTCGGCGTCCTGCACGGCCTCGAGACCTTCCTCCAGCTCGTCGCCATCACGCCACAAGGCTTCACCGTCGCCTCCGTGAACATCGACGACACGCCACGCTTCCCCTGGCGCGGTCTCATGCTCGACTCCGGTCGCCACTTCATGCCTCTCGAAGTCGTCCGCCAGACCCTCGATGGCATGGAAGCCGTCAAGCTCAACGTCTTCCACTGGCACCTCTCCGAAGACCAGGGCTTCCGCATCGAAAGCAAACTCTACCCGCTCCTCCAGGAGAAGGGATCCGACGGCAACTTCTACACCCAGGCCGAGGTCCGCGAGATTCTCAGCTACGCCCGCGATCGCGGCATCCGTGTCATCCCCGAGTTCGACATGCCCGGCCACGCCATCGCCTGGTTCGTCGGCTATCCCGAGCTCGCCAGCGGACCCGGCCCCTACTCCATCGAACGCCAATGGGGCGTCTTCGATCCCGCGATGGACCCCACACGCGAGTCCACCTACACCTTCCTCGACAAGTTCCTCGGCGAGATGACCGCCCTCTTCCCCGACGCCTACTTCCACATCGGCGGCGACGAGTGCAACGGCAAGGAATGGGATCGCAATCCCCGCATCCAGCAGTACATGCGCGACCACCACCTCAAGGACGACGCAGCCCTGCAAGCCTACTTCACCGGCCGCGTCCAGCAGCTCGTCACGCGCCACGGCAAGATCACGATCGGCTGGGACGAAGTTCTCCAGCCCGAGACTCCCAAGGACGTCGTCATCCAGTCCTGGCGCGGGCAGGAGTCGCTCGCCCAGGCTGCGGTGCGCGGCAATCGCGGCATCCTCTCCGCGGGCTACTACATCGATCTCGGCCAGCCCGCCTCCGAGCACTACGTCGTCGACCCGCTCTCCGACGCCGCCTCCAAGCTCACGCCCGAGCAGCAGCGCAACATCCTCGGCGGCGAAGCGACCATGTGGAGCGAGTTCGTCACACCCGAAAATGTCGCCAGCCGCATCTGGCCCCGCACCGCGGCCATCGCCGAGCGCCTCTGGTCGCCCCAGCAGGTCACGGACGTCGACTCCATGTACCGCCGCCTCGCCACCGTTTCGAACGACCTCACCGCAACCGGCCAGCCCTATCAATCGCAGAGCGACCAGATGCTGCAGCGCATGATCGGCGACAACGACGCAACCGCCCTCAAGGTATTGGCTAGCGTCGTCGAGCCGCCCAAGGGCTACACCCGCGAATCCCTCGCCACCTACGACAGCTTCACCCCGCTCAACCACCTTGTCGACACCGTCCCACCCGAGAGCGACGCAGCCCACGCCTTCCACCAGCTCGCCATGCGCATCGCCAGCGGCAAGGCCACGCCGGAAGACTGGCGGCAAGCCCGCAAGTCTCTCACGCTCTGGCGCGACAACGACGCAGCCCTGCAACCCATCCTGCCCCACTCCAACCTGGCCGCCGAACTGGCGCCGGTATCCCACACCCTAACCCAGACCGCCACCATCGGCCTCGCCGCCCTCGACACGCTCGCAAGCCATCAACCCGCGAATACCGAAACCCGTCAGCAGCAACTCGCATTCCTCAAGTCCGCCAAGGCCCCACAAGCCATCCTGCTCGACCAGATCGTGCCGTCAGTCGAGATACTGGTAAACGTAACGAAACCTTAAAACAAAAACGCCTTGCGCGGGCGGCGACCACTTCGTGGTGTGTGTGATCGCTTCGCGCAGTCCTCCCGTTGGTCGGCACAATCTTCTGTTGCGATCATCGGGAGCACCATCGCGAAGCGGATCACATGTCACGAAGTGACCGCCCCGCGCACAGCGGGCCCGTCCGGCAGGACATCGCCTTAGTTCGGTCGTTCCCGCTCGCTTTTATCGAACCGCGCATCCAGCGGCTTGCGCTTCGAGAAGTCATCCTCAAGCCCATGCCAGTGCGTAATCGTCGGCTCGCCCACCTGCCAGCACAGCAGCACCATCTCCCCGTTCAGCAGGCACGGAAAGTCCAGCGACCCCTCTTCGAGATCCTGCACCTGCACGCCGATCGCCTCGATCTCCGCCAGCGTGTCCTTGGCCGACTGCACCGACTTCTCGCGCTCCGCCCGCTGCCGCGCCGCTGCGACGACATCCACATGCATTCCGCCCGACAGAAAGATCCTCTGCCCCAGCGCCTGCATCTCGCCTTCGAGCTCACCCGCACGCAGCGCCATCGCCTGCGCCCGCTTCAGCAGCGACTCAAGCACCGGCAGCAGCGTCTGCGCCTCCGCAACCGTAAACGTCTTACTCACCCAACCTCCAGCGTTCCCCGTACCCGCCTATCGTACGTCTAACATGCGGTCCAACGCGACCTTCGCCCAGCGCTTCACATCCGCAGCAACCTTGATCCGGTTCACCACGCGCCCCTCGACCAGATTCTCCAGCGTCCACGCCAGATGGTGCGGCGAGATCCGATACATCGTCGTGCACAGGCAGCCCGCATCATCCAGCGTAATCACCCGCTTGCCCAGCGGGGCAAACCGCGCCGCCAGCCGATTTACCAGGTGAATCTCCGTCCCAACGGCAAAGCTCGAACCCTCCGGCGCGTCTTCAATCACCTTGATAATCCGCTCCGTCGACCCGACCTCATCCGCCTTCTGGCAAACCTCCCACCGGCACTCCGGATGCACCACAACCTGCATCCCCGGTTCCTCGCGGCGCACGCGATCCACATGTTCGGGGAGAAACCGCTGGTGCACCGAGCAGTGTCCCTTCCACAGAATTACCTTCGCCGCCTTCAGCCGATCCGGCGCAACCCCACCATTGATCTGATACGGATCCCACACCACCATCTCGCTCAGCGAAATCCCCATACCAAACGCCGTATTCCGTCCCAGGTGCTGATCCGGCAGAAACAGAATCTTCTCCCCGCGCGCAAACGCCCACTCAAACGCTCCTCGCGCGTTGGACGAGGTGCACACCAGGCCGCCATTTTCGCCGCAGAACGCCTTGATATTCGCGGCAGAGTTCATATAAGTCAGCGGAACCATCCCGCCCTCACCCGTCAGCCCCGCCCGCTCCAGCGAGTCCCAGCAGTCTTCCACCTGCCCAATCTCCGCCATATCGGCCATCGAGCAGCCCGCGTTCAGATCAGGCAGAATCACCTGCTGCCAATCCTGCGCCAGCACATCCGCCGTCTCGGCCATAAAGTGCACGCCGCAGAACAGCATGTACTTCGCCTTGGTCTCCGCCGCATACTTCGAGAGCTTGTAGCTATCCCCCGTATAGTCGGCGAAGCGAATCACCTCATCGCGTTGGTAATGGTGTCCCAGCAGCACCACATCGGTACCCAGCGTCCGGCGCGCCGCGTCAATCCGCGCATCCATCGTGTGGTCCGGCTGTGCCAGGTAGTTGTCGAGCGAGCATGTATCTCCCAGCGCCGTCGCAGGGGTCTCTTCCAGTAAATCGATCAAAATAACTCCGCCTTCAGTCCGCACCACGTTTTGGTCACGCATGCAGACGGGGATGTTGAAAGCATGTACTGCAAAGCTGCAGTGGATTCACTGTCTCTCGCCGCCACGCTTCCGCGCAGCCACGTCGAAACCCAACCCACGGGGATGTTGCAGCCCCTTCTTGTGCAATCCGGCGCGTTGCCGGATTCGTTACATCATTAGACTACCGAGGCGGCCAACGGATGCACCGAACTTCGTTCCCCGAAAGCCGTATGGACTCAAAGGATCCTTAAATCCTATATCACGTGCCGACCAACGGGAGGACCACGCGAAGCGGTATACCCGTCACGAAGTGACCGCCGCCCGCGCAGGGCGTATTGGCTTTGCCTCTCACCAGCATCTGACTCATTTGTTGCCCATCCCGGCAAGCCGTATCATAGGAACTACTTATGCCGAGCCTCGGCGACAGCGCCTTTCTCTTTATTCTCGCTCTCCTCCTCTTTGGTCCGAAGAAGCTGCCCGAACTCGCGCGCCAGCTTGGCAAACTCATGGGCGAGTTCCGCCGCGCCTCCAACGAGTTCCGCATGCAGATGGAAGAGGAACTTCGCCTCTCCGATCAGGCTGAAAAGCAGAAGCAGATTGCCGCGCTCGAAGCCGCTGCCACGCCCCCTTTGCCAGCCCTCGAATCCAAGCCCGACCTCACCTCCGAGCAGCACGTCGAACCCACCGCGCAAGAAAACGATCCTGCTCTGCCCGTCCCCGATGAGGCCGCCGAAGCAGCAGCCGCCGACCCCGATCCGTACTCCCGCGTCCACCCTGCCGGAGCCTACGCGAACTACCCCGACCTGGAAGTCCCCCCCTACGACGCAGTCGCCGAACCTCCAGCCCCGCCGTCGCCTCCACCCACATCTCTCGAGGTCCCTATCGCCACCTCCGGCGACCTCAACCTGATGCCTCCCGCGACCGGCCTGCCCACCCCCCGCACCTCGGCCTCCATCACCCCCTTCGTCGAGTCCATCCCCCACACCGAAGCGGCTGAACCCAACCACGCATCCCCAGCCCCCACAGCCACCGAGGAGTCCCTCCATGGCTGACCTGATCGACAACGTCCGCACCGCCGTCACCGACCGCGCCGAGCTTCCCGGCATGAGCCTCATGGATCATCTCGATGAGCTCCGCAAGCGCCTCTTCCACACCGTCATCTACCTCGGCCTCGGCTTCGTCATCGCCTACATCTTCCACGAGCGCCTCTACGGCATCATCCAGGCCCCGCTCGACCAGCTCCACATCCAGCTCAACTTCACACACCCCACCGACGGCCTCAACCTCTACATCAAAACCTCCTTCGTCGGCGGCGCAATCCTCGCCAGCCCCTTCGTCCTCTACCAGATCTGGCTCTTCATCTCGCCCGGCATGTACCAGCACGAGAAGCGCTACGTCGTACCCTTCATGGGCGCGACCATCGGCCTCTTCCTCGCCGGAGCCTGGTTCGGCTATCACTACGTGCTGCCCGGCGCGATCAAGGTCCTCGTCCTCGACTTCGGCAAGCGCTTCCACCCCATCCTCACCATCGAGGACTACACCGGCTTCTTCCTCGCCGTAATCCTCGGCCTGGGCATCACGTTTGAGCTGCCGATCCTCATCTTCTTCCTCGCCGTCTTCGGCATCGTCGACGCGAAGTTCCTCGTCAAGCACATCCGCTATGCCATCCTGGCCATCTTCCTGGTCGCCGCGATGATCTGCCCCACGCCTGATCCGATCGGCATGTGCCTTTTCGCGAGCCCCATGCTTGTCCTCTATCTGCTCGGCGTCGGCGTC
>Ga0302314_10017181_pt1 | contig 12151 bp, 12 predicted proteins | sample III_Palsa_N2_3_FD_200533 | JGI IMG/M metagenome (GOLD analysis project Ga0302314, IMG submission 200533) | Peat permafrost microbial communities from Stordalen Mire near Abisko, Sweden - III_Palsa_N2_3 | ecosystem: Environmental > Terrestrial > Soil > Palsa > Peat permafrost | place: Sweden...
GTCGCTGCCGAGACGCTCGATTTCATCACGCCGCACATTCGCCCCGGCATTTCGACTGCGGAACTGGACCGTCTGCTCGATCGCCATATGCGCGAACAAGGTGCTGTCGCGGCGACGATCGGCTATCGCGGCTACCGGCATGCCAGCTGTATCTCGGTCAATCATGTCGTCACACATGGCATTCCGGCCGATACCAAACGCCTGGCCGAGGGCGACATCCTCAATATCGACGTGACGCCCCGGCTCGATGGCTGGCATGGCGATTCGAGCCGGATGTATGTCGTCGGCGCCGTCTCGAAGCTGGCGCAGCGCCTGATCGGCGCCACGTTCGAGGCGATGATGGCGGCAATCTCGGCCGTCCGGCCCGGTGCGACGCTCGGCGACATTGGGGCCGCAATCATGGAAGTGGCTCGGCGGGAGCGCTTCTCGATTGTCGAGGATTTCACCGGCCACGGCATCGGGCGCGTGTTTCACGACGCGCCCGAGATCCTGCATACCGGCCGGGTCGGTACCGGGCTGCGGCTCGAAACAGGGATAATCTTCACGATCGAGCCGATGCTCAATGCCGGCAGGGCGGAGGTCAAGATCCTGCCCGATGGCTGGACCACAGTGACCCGCGACCGATCCCTTTCGGCTCAGTTCGAGCACACGATCGGTGTCGCCGAGGCGGGAGCCGAGATCTTCACCGCCTCGCCGCTGGGCCATCACCGTCCGCCCTACCGGGCGGCATAATCCGGGCAGCCGCCTTTCCCGCCGGCTTTGTGCTAGGCTCGCCGCGACTGCTACCAATGCAGAAAAGGAAGCCGATATGGCGGGCGAGACGATCGATCTCAGGATCGCGGAGCTATTGGCGGCGCGCCTGTGCCATGAACTCGTCAGCCCGATCGGGGCGATCGCCAACGGGCTCGAAATCCTGGAAGACGAGCCGGATTTTGCCGGCGACGCTGGCGCCCTGATTGCGCTCAGCGCGCGCCAGGCGTCGCGGCGGCTGCAATTCTATCGGATTGCCTATGGTTCTACCGCGGCGCTCGCCGATGATCTGGTCCGCCGGGTCTCCCTCGAATTTTTCGCGGAAAGCAAGATCGGCCTGGATTGGCGTATCGCTGCCCTGCCGACGGGTTGGCACAAACTCGCCTGCAATCTGGTTCTGGTCGCTGCCGAGACCCTGCCGCGCGGCGGTCGCATCGCGCTCGATGCGGGTCAGGGGGGCGGGATCGTCGTGACCGCCGAGGGCGAGGGCGTCAGGCTGACGGAAGCGATAGCGGCCGTAATCGCCGATCCTGCCAATCGCGACGCGCTGTCACCGCGCACCGTCCAGGCAGCATTTACCGCGGCGCTGGCCGAGCGCGCGGGCGCAAGAGTGGAAATACACCAGGCCAACGCAAATGAGGTCACGTTGTTCGTGAAGGTTAAATCGGGTCCGGGGTAAAATCCGAGCACGGGTCCGGCCGGGAGCGCAACATGTAACTCTATGTTAAGGAACATCCATCAAGGTCGAAATCATCACGTTTCCTGGACGGACCAATCCAAACACGGCCCATCTGGCGGCACTTTTCACGGCGGATTACAGCCCATGGATGACTTGCTCAGTGAGTTTCTGACTGAGACGGCGGAAGGTTTGGGGACGCTCGACGTCGAGTTGGTTCGGCTTGAGCAGAACCCCAATGACCCCGGGCTGCTCGGGAATATCTTCCGGATCGTCCATACCATCAAGGGGACCTGCGGCTTCCTCTCGCTGCCGCGGCTCGAAGCGGTGGCGCATGCCTCGGAAAATGTGCTCGGCCGCATCCGCGATGGGCAGCTGCTGGTTACTCCGGTCGCGATCAGCCTGATTTTGAGTTCGCTCGACCGGATCAAGATGCTGCTGGCGACGCTCGAGGCGACCGAGGCCGAGCCGGAAGGCAATGACATCGATCTGATCGACCAATTGAACGCCTTCGCCGAAGGCCGCCTGACGGCACTCGAGGCGGCCGCGGCCGAAGCGGCGCCGGCACCACCACCACCACCACCACCCCCGCCTCCACCACCGCCGCCCAAGGTCGAGGCCGCATCGCCGGTGGCCGCCCGCGCGGAGTCGCCGGCCCCTGAGCCGGTCGCACCGCCGCCGCCGGCCCGCGCGTCGGCACCGGCGCCAGTGCCGGTCGAGGTCCCGGCCGAGCTCAAGGAATCGGCGGTTGCGGCGTCCAATATCCGCGTCAATGTCGATCTGCTGGAAAACCTGATGACGATGGTGAGCGAACTCGTGCTCACCCGCAATCAGCTGATGCAGATCCTGCGCAGCCAGAAGGATTCGGAATTCGCCGTCTCGCTGCAGCGCCTGAGCCATGTCACGACCGAGCTGCAGGAAGGCGTCATGAAGACGCGCATGCAGCCGATCGGCAATGCCTGGGCCAAGCTGCCGCGCCTGGTGCGCGATCTCAGCCTGGAATTGGGCAAGAAGATCGACCTGCAGATGAAGGGGGCCGAGACCGAACTCGACCGGCAGGTGCTGGAGCTGATCAAGGACCCGCTCACCCATATGGTGCGCAATTCCGGCGATCACGGCATCGAGAAGCCGGTCGATCGGATCATGGCCAACAAGCCGGAAACCGGCACCATCGTGCTCAACGCCTATCACGAGGGCGGCCACATCATCATCGAGATCGGCGATGACGGCCGCGGCCTCGCCACCGACAAGATCAAGGCCAAGGCGCTGCAGAACGGCCTCGCGACCGAGGCCGAACTGGCCCAGATGCCGGACCAGCAGGTCTATCAATTCATCTTCAAGGCCGGTTTCTCGACCGCGGCCGCCGTCACCAGCGTCTCCGGCCGCGGCGTCGGCATGGATGTCGTGCGCACCAATATCGAGAAGATCGGCGGCACGATCGAGCTGAAGAGCGCGCTCGGCCGCGGTTCGACCTTTGTCATCAAGATCCCGCTGACGCTCGCCATCGTGTCGGCGCTGATCGTCGAATGTGCCGGCGAGCGCTTCGCCATTCCGCAGATCAGCGTGATCGAGCTGGTGCGCGCCGCCGCGGGCACGGAAACGCAGATCGAGCGGCTCAATGGCACGCCGGTACTGCGCCTGCGCGACCGGTTGCTGCCGCTGGTGGCGCTGGAGACGCTGCTGCGGCTGGAGCGGCCGAATGACGTGAAGCCCGAGACCTTCATCGTGGTCGCGCAAGTGGGCAACTACTCCTTCGGCATCATCGTCGACCGCGTCTTCGATACCGAGGAAATCGTGGTCAAGCCGGTCTCGCCGATCCTGCGCGACATCGCGATGTTCTCGGGCAACACCATTCTCGGCGACGGCACGGTGATCATGATCCTCGATCCGAACGGCATTGCCGCCGCCACGGGCGAGATGATGGGGGGCGACACCAGGGCCGTCGAACAGGCCGCCAAGAGCACGGCCAAAGGCCATCAGCGGACCTCGCTGATGATCTTCCGGGCGGGTGAGGGCGGACCCAAGGCGGTGCCGCTGGCGCTGATCGCGCGGCTGGAAGAGATCGACCGCTCGGAGATCGAATACACCAACGGCAAGCCGGTCACGCAATATCGCGGCAAGCTGATGCCGCTGGTGCCGATCGACGGCGCCGGTCCGATCCCGAAGGACGGGCGCCAGCCGATCCTGGTCTTCTCCGACCAGAACCGGTCGATGGGGCTGCTGGTCGACGAGATCGTCGACATAGTCGAGGATGCGCTCAATATCGAGCTGGGATCGGAGCGGCCCGGCCTGGTCGGCAGCGCCATCGTCGCCGGGCGGGCGACCGATCTGGTCGATGCCGGCTATTATCTGATGCAGGCCTTCGACGATTGGTTCGGGACCGCGCAGGATGCCGAATATGGCGGCATGGACCGGGCCAAGCGCGTGCTGCTGGTCGATGATTCGCCGTTCTTCCGCAATCTGCTCACACCGCTGCTTTCGGTGGCGGGGTATGAGGTGAGTGCGGTGGAATCGGCCAATCGCGCGCTCGACCTGCAGGAGGCCGGCGAGGAGTTCGACATCATCATCAGCGACATCGAGATGCCGGGGATGAATGGTTTCGAATTCGCCGAGACAGTCCGCGCGGCCGGAAAATGGCGCAATACGCCGATGGTGGCGCTGAGTTCCCATGCCACGCCGCAGGATCTCGACCGCGGCCGGGAGGTGGGCTTCACGGATTACATCGCGAAATTCGACCGGGATGCGCTGCTGAATACGCTCTCGGCGACGCTCAGCCTGCATCGGGGAGTGGTATGAGCCAGCAGATCGTGCCCGCCGGCGGCAATGGCGGCGCTCTTGCGGTCCAAAAGGGCGGAAGGGCGCCGGCCGGGACGGAGTCGAATGACTATGTCTCGATCGTCATTGCCGGCCAGCTCTTCGGCATCCCCGTCCTGCAGGTGCAGGATGTGCTGGGGCCGCAGCGTATTACCCGGATTCCCTTGGCGCCGCCGGAAGTGGCGGGCTCGCTCAATCTGCGTGGCCGCATCGTGACGGCGATCGATCTGCGCATGCGGCTGCGGCTGCCCAAGCGCAGCGACGGCGGCGAGAGCATGAGCGTCGTCGTCGACCAGGGCGGCGAATCCTACAGTTTGCTGGTGGATAATGTCGGAGAAGTGCTGAGTCTGTCGTCGGCGACGCTGGAGCGGAATCCGGCGACGCTCGATGCGAGTTGGCGAGAGGTCTCGGCAGGGATCCATCGTCTCGACGGCAGCCTGCTCATCCTATTGGATGTCGGGCGTGTTCTGGATTTTGCGGCTAGGGTTGATGCGGTCTGACGCCCCTGAAGCCCGGGGGTTCGAACTGCGGCGTGGAGTATTGCTATGAAATATTGCCTTATCGTCGATGATTCACGCGTGGTGAGGAAAGTTGCGCGCCGCATTCTCGAGGATCTCGAATTCGAGATTGAAGAGGCGGCCGACGGCAAGATCGCCTTGGAGGCGTGTCAGCGGCGGTTGCCCGATGTCGTGCTGCTGGATTGGAACATGCCGGTGATGAACGGGCTGGAATTCCTGATCGAGCTGCGCCAGCTGCCGGGCGGCGACCAGCCGATCGTGGTGTTCTGCACCACAGAGAACGACATCGCCCATATCCAGGCGGCGATCGGTGCCGGCGCCAATGAATACATCATGAAGCCGTTCGACAGCGACATCATCCACGCCAAATTCGCCCAAGTCGGCCTCCTGTGACGGAAGGCGGGACTGCCTTGTCCACTGTTCCGGTCGATACTGCCGGGCCCTATCGGGTCATGGTCTGCGATGACAGCGCGGTGATCCGGGGGCTGATTTCGCGGAACCTGGAATCCGACCCGGAGATCCAGGTCGTGACGACCGTCTCGAACGGGCAGATGGCGATCAATGCGCTGGCGCGGTATCCGGTCGAGGTCTTGATCCTCGACATCGAAATGCCGGTCATGGACGGTCTGACCGCCCTGCCGGAGTTGATCAAGGCCCAGCCCGATCTGCAGATCATCATGGCGTCGACGCTGACCCGGCGTAACGCCGATATCAGCATGCGGGCGCTGGCGGCCGGCGCCGCCGATTACCTGGCCAAGCCGACCACGAGCATGGCGCTCAATGCCGCCGCGGATTTCAAGGTCGAGCTGGCCGCCCAGGTGAAGGCGCTGGGTGGCGCCCGCCGCCGCGCCGCCGGGCTGCGCTCTCCCGGCCGCCGGGCACCGGAGCCGCAGCACGCCCCGGCGCCGCATGGCGAGGCCCATCCTGCGGCGCCCCGGCCTGCCTACCGCCCGGCCTTTTCGCCCGGCAGCAGCCGGGGGCCGATCACGCTGCGCGCGGCCCCGACCGAGATGCCCGACATCGTGGCCATCGGCTCGTCGACCGGCGGCCCGCAGGCGCTGTTCGCCGTGATGGGTGCGCTCAAGCCGGGGATAACGCAGCCGATCGTCATCACCCAGCATATGCCGGCAACCTTCACGACCATTCTGGCCGAGCATATCGAGCGGGCGAGCGGCATTCCCACGGTCGAGGGCAGCGATGGCCTGGTCGTCCAGGGCGGCCATGCCTATGTCGCACCCGGCGATTTTCACATGACGATCGAGGCGCAGGGGACCCAGCGCATCATCCGCCTGTCGAAGACGCCTCCGGAGAATTACTGCCGGCCCTCGGTCGATCCGATGCTGCGGAGCCTGACCAAGATCTATGGCCGCAAGGTGTTCGCGGTCATCCTGACCGGCATGGGGCAGGATGGCATGAAGGGGAGCGAGACCGTGGTCGCCGCCGGCGGCTCGGTCATCGCACAAGATGAGGCGACAAGTGTGGTGTGGGGTATGCCCGGCGCCGTCTCCATGGCGGGGCTGTGCAGCGCGGTCATCCCGCTCACCGAAGTCGCTCCGTATATTCGCAGAGTTGCGTCGAGGGCAGCGTCATGAATGTCGACGATTTCAACCTGCTGGCCAAGCTGATCAAGGACAAGTCGGGGCTTACGCTGACACGGGACAAGGCGTACCTTCTTGAGAGTCGACTCTTGCCAGTAGCGAGGAAGTGGAACCTGAAGAACCTCGATGAATTGGTCGCGCGGCTCCGATCGAAGCAGGAGCAGCCGCTGATCCGCGATGTCGTGGAGGCGATGACCACGAATGAGAGCTTCTTTTTTCGCGACATCAAGCCGTTCGATCAGTTCAAGCAGGTAGTGCTGCCCTATCTCCTGCAGGCGCGTGCGGCGAGCAAGACCATCAAGGTGTGGTCGGCGGCCTGCTCCAGCGGTCAGGAGCCCTATACGCTGGCGATGATCCTGAAAGAGGAGCGGCACCGGCTCGCCGGCTGGACGATCGACATCCTGGCAACCGATCTGTCGACCGAGATCCTGTCCAAGGCGCAAGCGGGGCTGTACTCGCAGTTCGAAGTACAGCGCGGCCTGCCGATCACGATGCTGGTGAAATACTTCAAGCAGGCCGGCGATCGCTGGCAGATCGACGCGACTTTGCGCGACCAGGTTCGCTATCGGCCGTTCAACCTGCTCGACGATATGGGGCCGCTCGGCACTTTCGACGTCATCTTCTGCCGCAACGTGCTGATCTATTTCGACCAGCCGACCAAGCAGGCAGTCCTGGAGAGGATGGCCAAACAACTGGCGCCGGACGGGTTTCTTTATCTCGGCGGCGCTGAGACAGTCGTCGGAATTACCGACAAGTTCCAGCCAATGACCAATCATCGCGGCATGTATCATCACGCCAACGCCGCAGCGGCGGCGCGGATTGCGACGCTCTGATCCGTCCTGGGACTAACTGATCCCGAGGAGGGCGAGGAGGCCGGCGGCGCCGAGCAGCCAGAGCGGGTTGAGCTTGCTCGACAGCAGGGCGGCCGCAGTCGCCGCCGTGATGGCGATGCCCAGCCAATCGTTATCGGCGGCCCGGCCCAGGACCCAGCCGCTCGCGATCACCAGGCCGATGGTCATCGGCGCCAAGGCCTTGCGGACCAGATCCTGCCAGGCGGCGCCCTGCGAATGCTGCCAGAATCGTGACACCGTGAAGCTGAGGATGCTGGACGGGCCGCACATGGCGAGCGTCGCCACCAGCGCCCCGGTGACGCCGGCGAGCTTGAAGCCGATCAGCGCGACGATCAGGACATTGGGCCCGGGTGCGGCACTGGAAATGGCGAAGAGATCGGCAAATTCCCGGTCTCCCATCCAGTGCTGGCTGTCGACGGCGAGCCGATGCATCTCCGGCACGACGGCATTGGCGCCACCGACCGCGATCAACGAGAGCAGCGCGAACTGCAGCGCCAGGGTGCCGAGCGGATCGAGTTTCATTTCCCGGCTCGCCAATGCAGCAGCAGGCTTGCAGGCACCAGCGCCAGTACGACCCAGATCAGCGGCCAATGCAGCAGGCCGACACCGATGAAAGCGGGCAGCGCCACAGCCGCCGAGAGCGGCTTGCGCAGATGTGGGCGGGCCATCTTGAGACCGGTGGCCAGGACCAGCCCGGCCGCGGCCGCGCTGAGGTTGTGCAGCAGCGGGCCGATCGCCGGCAGACTGCGATAGCGCTCATAAAGCGCGCCCAGGCTGAGCACGATCACCAACGGCATGGTCATGAGGCCGGTAAAGGCCGCAATCGAACCCGATAGCCCCTGGAAACGAGCACCCAATGCCACCGAGACATTCACGATATTAGGGCCGGGCAGCAGGTTGCACAGGCTGTAGAGCTCGATGAACTCTTCATCGGTCAGCCAGTGCCGCTCTTCGATGATCATCTGCCGCGCCCAGGGCAACACGCCGCCGAAGCCGCGCAAGCCGACGAACAGAAAGCCCACAAACAACTCCGTCCGCGAAATCCGGCGCGGCTCGGGCGGGGCAGGGGCGGGCAATGCAGGGGCGGCCATGCCCCATGGTTAGCGGAGATGCCGGCCGGCGACAAACGAGTTATGGTCGGCGCAAACGTGAATTGCCCTCACAAGGAGGTTACGCGTGTCGCGCCGATTGCCGCCTCTCAATGCCCTGCGCGCCTTCGAAGCCGCGGGTCGCCTGGGCAGCCTGACCGCGGCAGCGGCGGAGCTGCATGTGACGCATGGTGCCATCAGCAAGGCGGTGGCCCAGCTCGAAGATTGGCTCGGCGTCGTGCTGTTCGACCGGCCGGGGCGGAAGGTTCGGCTGAGCGCTGCCGGTCGACTCTACCAGGAGGGCGTGGCCCGGGCGCTGGACGGGCTGGACGAGGCGACGCGCCGCTGTACCGAAGCCGGCCGGCCGCGCACCCTGGTGGTCAATGCACTGCCGACTTTCGCGATGCGCTGGCTGCTGCCGCGGCTGCCGCCGTTTCATCGGACCCATCTCGGGATCGAGCTGCGGCTGGTCACCTCGGATGTGCCGCTCGCGCTATTCGCCGGCGATTTCGATGTCGCCATTCGCCGCGGCCCCGAGAATTGGCCGGGCTATACCGCGACGCCGTTCCTGGCCGAGCGGGAGATCCCGATGCTCAGCCCGAAGCTGCTTGCACGAACGCCGCTGGCAACGGCCGGCGATCTGGCGAAGCATACCTTGCTGCATGCCGAGACCCGGCCCGGCGCCTGGCGGCGCTGGCTGGGTGCGGCCGGGGTCGAGAGCCTGGTGCCGGCCGGCAATCAGCATTTCGACCATTTCTACTTGGCACTCCAGGCCGCGGTCGATGGTCTGGGCGTGGCGCTCGGACCGCTGCCGGTCATCAACGACGAGATCGAAGCGGGGCGCTTGGTTGCACCGCTGGCCGGCCCGGCCGTACCGGCACGGGCCTATTGCCTGGTGGTGCCTGCTTCTCGCGCCGGCGACGCGACGGTCCAGGCCTTCTGCGGCTTTCTGATGGAGCAGGGTGAAGTGCCGCCGGGCTGATCCCGGCGGCGCTTCGCAAGCGGCAGCTCAGACGTGGGCGATGGCCGGTGCCGGATTGCGGGTGTTGCCGCTGTGATCCGGCGTCGGCTGGTCGCGCAGGACATAGCCGCGGCCCCAGACCGTCTCGATATAGTTCTCGCCGCCGGTGGCGGTCGCCATCTTCTTGCGCAGTTTGCAGACGAAGACGTCGATGATCTTGAGTTCGGGTTCGTCCATGCCGCCATAGAGATGGTTGAGGAACATCTCCTTGGTCAAGGTCGTGCCCTTGCGCAGCGACAGCAATTCGAGGATGCCGTACTCCTTGCCGGTCAGATGCAGCGGCTTGCTGTCGACCTCGACCGTGCGCGTGTCGAGATTGACGGTGAAACGCCCGGTCCGGATGATCGATTCCGAATGGCCCTTGGCGCGGCGGATGATCGCATGGATGCGAGCGACCAATTCACGCTTGTCGAAGGGCTTGGTCAGGAAATCGTCGGCGCCGAACCCCAGTCCCTTGATCTTGTGATCGAGCTCGCCGAGGCCGGAAAGGATGAGGATTGGTGTCCGGACCCGGGCCGCGCGCAGTCGACGCAAGACTTCGTAGCCATCGATATCCGGCAGCATCAGGTCGAGCACGATGATGTCGTAATCATAAAGCTTGCCGATTTCCAGGCCGTCCTCACCCAGATCCGTCGTATCGCAGATGAATCCTTCGGCCTTCAGCACCAGCTCGATACTAGCCGAGGTGGCGGTGTCATCTTCGACGATCAGAACCCGCATAGTGGTCTCCCTAAATCGGTTCGTCGCGCCCTGTGTTAGGGTTAACAGCGTGTACTGTAGCACATTAATAAAGTCTTTAACTTGGTAAACGGCTCGGTGCGGCACGAGGTTCATTTCCATGTGCGCCGGCCGCCGGCCGGCTTCGGAAGCGGGGCTGTTAACGCCGACAAACCACGCCGCGTTAAACGCCGGTTAAGCAAGTCTTCCCATCATGCGGTGCAATGGCTGCGACGCGTCGGGCGGGCAGCGGCCGATGGGGCGACCGAAACGGAACGCGGGATGCTGCTCGACGGTATATCTCAGACAATCGGGACTCTGGTCAGCCATCACTATTATGGCCGGGTGACTGCCATTCTCGGCATGCTGGTCGAGATCGGCGGGATTCAGCGCAATCTCTCGATCGGCGGCCGCTGTGTCGTGATCTCGACATCCGGCCGGGCCGTGCCCTGCGAGATCGTGGGGTTTCGTGCCGGGCGGACGCTGGCCATGCCGTTCGGTACGCTGACCGGCATCGGGCTCGGCTGTCGGGTCGATGTCGCGACGACGCCGCCGGCGCTGTTCCCCTGTGCCGCCTGGCTGGGTCGGGTCATCAACGCCTTCGGCGAGCCGATCGACGGCATGGGTCCTCTGCCACAAGGGCCTATTGCCCATCCCTTGCGCAACAGCCCGCCCCCGGCGCATCAGCGCATGCGGGTCGAGGGCAAGATGGATCTGGGCGTGCGCGCGCTCAACACCTTCCTGACCTGCTGCAAGGGGCAGCGCATGGGCATCTTCGCCGGCTCCGGCGTTGGCAAATCCGTGCTGCTGTCGATGCTGGCGCGCGACACGGCCAGCGATTGCAGCGTCATCGGCCTGATCGGCGAGCGGGGTCGCGAGGTCCAGGAGTTCATCCAGGACGATCTCGGCGAAGAGGGTTTGGCGCGCAGCGTCGTGGTGGTCGCGACCTCCGATGAGAGCGCGCTGGTGCGGCGCCAGGCCGCCTATGCGACCTTGACCGTCGCCGAGCATTTCCGCGACGCCGGCCAGGATGTGCTGTGCCTGATGGACAGTGTCACCCGCTTTGCCATGGCCCAGCGCGAGATCGGGCTGTCGGCCGGCGAGCCGCCGGCGAGCAAAGGCTATACCCCGACCGTGTTCGGCGAATTGCCGCGGCTGCTGGAGCGGGCCGGCCCGGGCGCCGGCAAGGGCAGCATCACCGGGTTGTTCACCGTCCTGGTCGAAGGCGACGACCATAACGAGCCGATCGCCGATGCCGTGCGCGGCATTCTCGACGGCCATATCGTGCTCGACCGTGCCATCGGCCAGCGCGGCCGTTATCCGGCGGTCGATATCCTGCGCTCGGTGTCGCGCACCATGCCCGGCTGCAACACCGACGCCGAGAACGAGTTGGTCACCCGGGCCCGCGCGATCATGGCGACCTACGAGGATATGGCCGAGCTGATCCGGCTCGGCGCCTATCGCCGCGGCAGCGACGCCAAGATCGACCAGGCGATCATCTACTACCCGCGGCTCGAAGAATTCCTGCGCCAGGGCAAGCGCGAGCAGGCGAATCTGGCCGACGGGTATCGGGGCTTGGCCGAGGTTCTGGTCGGAGCGGTGGCGTGAAACATTTCGAAAGCCAGATCCGGCTGCATAAATGGCATGTCGACGAGGCCCAGCGCCGCCTCGCGGAATTGCTGCGCCTGGAGGATCGCCTGCGCGAGGATCTGCGCCGGCTCGAGGCCGAGCAGATCACCGAGCAGGAAGCCGCCTCGATTTCGCTCGAGGCAAGCCTGACCTATGGCGCCTACGCCGAGCAGCTGGTCGAGCGTCGCCACAAGCTGAACCGCTCGATCGCGGAGGTGATCGAGCAGGTGACGCAGGCGCGCGAGGCGCTGAAGGACACGTTCGCCGAGCTGAAGAAATTCGAGCTGGCCGCCGAGGCCGCCGAGGAGCGCGCCCGCAAACGGCGCGGCTTGCGTGAGCAGCAGCAGCAGGACGAGGTCGGCATCGGCATCTTCCGCCGCCGCGTCGATTGAGAGAGGCCGAAAATATCAGTCAGTGGGGCGGTCGGTGCGTCAGGCACGCTGGCGCGATCCAGTCGGTGAGAGTCCGACCCAGGCAAGGGGGTAGCTC
>Ga0302314_10017183_pt1 | contig 12151 bp, 11 predicted proteins | sample III_Palsa_N2_3_FD_200533 | JGI IMG/M metagenome (GOLD analysis project Ga0302314, IMG submission 200533) | Peat permafrost microbial communities from Stordalen Mire near Abisko, Sweden - III_Palsa_N2_3 | ecosystem: Environmental > Terrestrial > Soil > Palsa > Peat permafrost | place: Sweden...
CCCACCTAATGCCCTCCCCGACCGGCCCCGCGGCGCCCGGGTATGCGCGGCGGGCACCCCGCCACCTCGACTCCACCCCGGCGGCGATCACGATGTCGTAGGCACGCGCGATGACCCCCTGTGCCGCGAAGTGCGCGGCCTGCTGACTCGATCCGCACTGGCGATCGATCGACGCACCGGGCACCGATACATCGAAGCCGGCGGATAGCAGCGCGTTCCTCGCGATATTTCCGCTCTGCTCACCGACCTGGCTGACACATCCGACGAGGACGTCGTCGATCTGATACGACTCGAGGCCATTGCGTTCGAGCAGCGATTTGAGGACTTCGCCGAGCAGATCCACCGGATGCTGGCCCGAAAGCGCACCACCCGGTTTGCCCTTCCCGGATGGTGTCCGGACCACGTCCACGATGACTGCGCCCACTTTTGTCGTCCCGCCGATTGTTAGCATTGAATTAATAGCTATAAATGATTACCATCATAAACGTGACAAGCGTCGTCACTAGAGTGCATCTATGCAAAGGGGCATCACGTGCAAAAAAGAACCACACGCATCACCAAAGCGCTCATTGTCAGCGCGATCGCAGTCGGCTCACTCGTCCTTGCCGGTTGCAGCTCGAACAGCACTTCGTCCAGTTCCAGCAGCAGCAAAGAAATCTCGATCAACGTCGGAAGCACCACGCTTCACTTCAAGGCCGGCACCAAGCCGAAGATCGCAATCTTCGCGGGTAGCGGTATCGCTTACCAGACCGCCTACCAGAAGGAATGGCCGAAGCTTGCAAAGAAGTACGGCATCTCGATCACCTACTTCGACTCCAAGTTCGACCCGACCACCCAGCTGAACGAGCTCCGCACCGCCTTGCAGAGCAAGACCTACAACGCGTGGATCGTGGAAAACTACGCGGGGACGTCATCCTGCACGCTGCTCACCAAGCAGGCACCCGCGGCCGGAATCGTGGTGAGCATGATCAGTGACCCGACGTGCAACGCTCCGACCCAGGTGTTCGGACCCAAGTATTGGAGCGCAGGCACACTCAACACGGTCGGTGCCTGGTCATCCGTCACCTATTACACGAACTGGGCGCGGGAAGCGAAGGCCCTGATCGGTAAATCGAATCCCAAGGTCGTCCTTCTCAACGGACCACCCCTCGTGCCGGCGACCCAGAACCTCGACAAGGCGATGAAGGCGAACGGAATCACACCGGTAGCCGACCTGAACACCGACTACGGCACGCAGACCGGGCTCACGGGTGCAGCCAACTCGCTGCAGGCACACCACGACCTCGACGCGTTCCTCAACGTCGGACCCGATGTCACGGTCGGCGTCGTGAGCGCACTGAAGGCTGCCGGCTACCAGCCCGGCCAGGTCAAGATCTTCGACATCGGAGGCGCCTCGGCCAACAACACACTCACTCAGCAGGGCTGGCTCACCATGAGCGTCCCGTACGCACCGAAGACGGGCATCGACACTGCGGTCCAGCAGCTGGTGCTTGCATTCCAGGGCAAGCAGGGTCCACACTTCCTGCCAGCGCTCAACAAGGGAACGCCGACCGATCCTTACCAGATCACGAAGAAGACCGCCCCCACCTACAAGTACGAGTACTGATAGCCCCGCCATCTACCGATCGTCAAGAACGGTAGGCGGCACCCTGCTCCGGTGCGGGAATCCCCCGCACCGGAGCAGGCCGGTTCTCCACCATTCACTGTCGAAGGCACGAAATGACTACCCAGGCCGCGTCGGGAATCGTCGATTCGCACATCCACTGGTGGGATCCCTCCAATGAGTGGATGCTCATGGCAACCCAGGACGAGGCGGATGCGCTTCGCATGGGCGACATCTCCCCGATGCTCGCGAAGGCCTACCTTCCCGCCGACTACCGCGCCGACATCGGAGCTCACCGCATCGAGAAGGTCGTGTGGGTCATGGCGACGGGCTCCAGGGCCGGTCACCTCGACGAGGTGCGCTGGGTGCTCGAGATCGCCAAAGGCGAACCGCTGCTCGCCGCGATAATCGGAAGCGTCGATCCCGACCTTCCGACGAAGGACAGGAACGCCTCTCTCGCCGCCCAGGCCGAGTCCCCGCTGTTCCGTGGCGTGCGCGTGATCGGTGAACTCGACTACTCATCGACGACCTCCGACGACTACCTGCGGATGCTTGCGGACGGCGGCTTCGTCTTCGACCACATGGGCCACTACCAAACGATGCCCGACGCGGCGAAACTCGCGGATCGTCATCCCGACGTGCCCTGGGTCCTCGAACACTGCGGATGGCCGCTCGAGCCGGACGACACCGAGTACGTTGGCCGATGGCGAGAGGGCATCACCGCGCTCGCGGCGGTACCGACCGTCAATTGCAAACTGTCGGGGCTGGCCATGGCGATCCACTCCTTCGACCTCGATAAACAGCGCCCGTTCCTCGAGCACTGCGTCGAGTCTTTCGGCGTGGAGCGCTGCATGTGGGGCAGCAACTTCCCGCCCGATCGACTCTCGGGAAGCTTCGATCAGGCCATCGGCATGTTCGAGTCCTTCATCGCCGACCTCTCTGGTTCCGAACAGGCCCAACTCCTCCGAACGAATGCAGAACGTGTCTATCGCATCTGAACCAACCCGAGTCGAAACCGGTGCCGGCGTCGCGGCCTCCTACACGAAGGTCTCCAAGACGTTCGGCGTCACGCAGGCGCTGACCGACATCACACTGAAGGTGAAGACGGGAACAATCCACGCGCTGGTCGGCGAGAACGGTGCGGGGAAGTCCACTGCCCTCGGTGTGCTCGCCGGACGCGTCGCGGCATCCTCGGGCGATGTCGAGGTGTTTGGCCAGCCGCTCCCTTCCGAACGTCCACGCGAAAGCCGACGTTTGGGAATCGCGGCGATCTACCAGGAACTCACGATCGCGCCCGACCTGAGTGCCGAGGCCAACGTCTTCATCGGTCAGCCGATCAGCCGCTTCGGCGTGCTGTCATCGCAGCAGATGCGATCAAGGTACGAGGAACTCTGTGCACAACTCGGCGTACCATCCGTGCCGTCGTCGATACCGGCCGGACGCCTGTCGATCGCCGACCAGCAGCTACTCGAGATCATGCGGGCGATGGCATCGGATGCGCGACTCATCCTCTTCGATGAGCCGACGGCGTCACTGGGTGAGGCTGAGCGCCGCGCGCTGCTCGACCTGCTGCGCCGGATGCGCGCCGAGGGTCGCACCATTGTCTTCGTGAGCCACAACCTCGACGAGGTGCTCGAGGTCGCGGACGAGGTGACCGTTTTCCGGAACGGACATCTCGTAATCACCACACCACGCAGCGCGGTCACCAAGAACGACGTTATCCGCAGCATGCTGGGCGACAAGGCGGACCAGCGCCTTCTGAGAGGGCTGGAGGACGAGGCCCTCCCGGTGAGCCACAGCGGCTCGGCAGCGAACTCACCCGTCGGGGAACCGCTGCTGAGGATCGAACACCTCTTCCTGCCCGGCGCTCTCGAGGACATCAGCCTCGAGATTCGCGCTGGTGAGATCCTCGGACTCGGAGGCCTCGTCGGATGCGGCCGCACTTCGGTTCTGCGATCGCTCGCGGGGCTGGAACCTCGCGCCACCGGGCGACTATGGATTGATGGGCAGGAGCACCCGTGGCCGCGCACCGTTCGTCGTGCCCTGGCACTCGGAATCGCACTCGCGCCGGAGGATCGAAAGACGCAGGGCCTTGTGCTCGAACTCTCGGCAGAGACGAATGTAGCGATGAGCGATCTGCGCCGAGTGTCACGCGGCGGCTGGATTTCGAAGTCGCGGCTTCGCTCCGCGGCTCGCGACGCCGTGATTCCATTCGGATTCAACCCCGACCGGGTTGCCGAGCTCCCCGCCAGGCTGTCGGGTGGCAACCAGCAGAAACTCCTGCTCGCTCGGTGGAAATACGCCGAGCCAAGAATACTTCTCGCCGACGAACCCACGCGGGGCATCGATATCGGAGCCAAACAGGATGTTCTCGGCGCGCTCCGGGAGATGTCCGAGCGGGGGCTGGCGGTGATCCTCGTGTCGTCAGAACTCGAAGAGCTGGTCGCGACGTGTGACCGGGTCGACGTGCTGTCCGAGGGTCGACTCTCGGGCCGCCTCAACCGCACCACCGATGACCTCACAGTGTCCGCCATCCTAGAGAAAGCGTTCTCCTCATGACCCAGCAAGCGACCACGGGCCCGGCGACGACCAACGCGGCCCCGCCCACACCACCGATCGGCGGTTCTCCGGCCTTCGGGCGCAGAAACCACTTCGGCGATGTCGCGAGCAAGTACTCGATGATCGGGGTGCTCGTCATCCTCGTGGTCGTGGCCGAGGTCGCCTATCCCGGGTTCCTGGCCTGGGGCAGCATCCTGAACGTACTCACGAACGCGACCCCCGTCGGGCTCGTCGCGATCGGAATGACCTTCGTGCTCATCGGAGGTGGTTTCGACCTTTCCGTCGCCGGCACGTTCGCCGTCTCAGGAGTGCTGTTCGCTTCGTTCGCGAACATCATGCCGGTCGGCCTGGCGTTCGCGCTCGTGATTCCGATTGCGATCGCGATGGGTGTCCTGAACGGGCTTGTGATCACCCGCCTGCACGTGAATGCTTTCGTCGCAACTCTCGGGACCTCGTCGATCTTCACGGGCGCGGCATTTCTCATCAACGCCACCGGAGCGGTCACGGTTGCGGACCCCGGCTTTCCCTACATCGGCACAGCCGTGTGGCTGGGCATACCGGCCATGATCTGGATCCTGGCTGCGTGCTTCGTGATCGGCGGTATCGTTCTTGCGAAGACCGTGTTCGGACGCTCCGTCTACATCGTCGGTGGAAACGCGGATGCCGCTCGGCTCTCCGGAATGCGCGTTGGCCTCATCCAGGCGGCGACCTACGCGCTGACCGCCGTTGCCGCGGCGTTCGCGGGGATGCTGCTCGCCTCCCAGACCAGCGTCGGCCAGGCCAACGTCGGCGTCGACATCACCCTCGATTCGATCGCGATCGTGATCATCGGAGGCACCTCTCTCCGTGGCGGACAGGGCTCGATGTGGAGAACCCTCGTCGGCCTGTTGATCATCGCGACCATCGACAGCCTGTTCGACAGCCTGGCGCTCAACTCGTCGATCCAGTCGGTGGCCAAGGGCTTCATCGTGATCGTCGCCGTCGCCCTCGATGCCTGGTCCCAGCGGCGGAAGTAAGACGATAAAAGCTGCTTGTCATTGCAATCATTGCAATGTATAAGATAGCGTGGAACCCGAGTTCGCAGCCGGTACGGCTGCACACGTGGAGGTTTCATGCCCGTCGATCGACTTCTTCCTGGCCAGGAAGCGCACGATCTGATCGACATGGTCCGAGATTTCGCCGACCGGCGACTGGCACCACTCGTCGATGAGTACGAGCGCGACGAGCGATATCCCGAAGGTCTCTTCTCCGAACTCGGCGAACTCGGGTTGCTAGGCCTGCCATATCCCGAAGAGTACGGCGGGGGTGGCCAGCCCTACGAGGTCTACCTGCAGGTGCTCGAAGAACTTGCCGCGCGGTGGGCCGCCGTCGCTGTCGCAACCAGCGTGCACGTGATGTCAGCTTTTCCGGTCGCGAATTTCGGCACCGAAGAGCAGAAACAGGAGTGGCTGCCCGAGATGCTCGAGGGGCGACTCATCGGGGGTTACAGCCTTTCTGAGCCGCAGGCCGGATCGGATGCCGCCGCTCTGACAACGCGGGCCATCCGGGGAGTCGACGGCTACCGCATCACGGGAACGAAGGCGTGGATCACCCACGGCGGACGCGCCGACTTCTACACCCTGTTCGCTCGCACCTCAGAGGGCAGTCGAGGTGTTTCCTGCTTCATCGCCCCGGGTACCGCCGAAGGGCTCAGCTTCGGAAAGCCCGAAGCGAAGATGGGCCTGCATGCGATTCCAACCACGAGCGCTCATTGGGATGGCGCACTGATCCCTGCCGATCGACTGTTGGGTGCCGAAGGCCAGGGTCTCTCGATCGCGTTCAGCGCGCTCGACTCCGGCCGGCTGGGCATCGCGGCGGTTGCCACCGGAGTCGCGCAGGCCGCGCTGGACGTCGCGATCAACTACGGCCGCGAGCGGACAACCTTCGGCAAACCGATCCTCGAGCACGAAGGCCTCGCCTTCCTGCTCGCCGATATGGCGGCGGGTGTCGATACGGCACGCGCCACGTACCTTGACGCAGCGCGTCGAAGGGATGCCGGACGGCCATACAGTCGGCAGGCGTCGGTTGCGAAACTCGTGGCGACCGACATCGCCATGCGTGTGACGACGGATGCCGTCCAGGTGCTCGGCGGCTACGGCTACACGCGCGATTTCCCGGCGGAGAGATACATGCGCGAGGCGAAGGTCATGCAGATCTTCGAAGGGACGAACCAGATCCAGCGCCTCGTCATTGCGCGCGGCCTGGCGAGTTCGCACGAGCACGTCCCGGAGTCGCCGCATCTCAGCCGATCGGTCGCCGGACTCTAGGACTTCGGCATCGGCGAGCGGCGGGCCCCGCCGGTCAGTTCAGGAAGAAGTCACTGTCGAGATCGGCGTCGACGCCGGAAACAGCGTACGAAGCGAAGTCTGTTACACCGGATGCCCGAAGGACCTCATCGTCTACGAGCGTTTGACCATTCAGGCGACGCGGGCTGTCCGTGAGTATCGCATATGCGGCATCGGCGACGATTTCCGGCAGGCGTGCGCGATTCACCGCTTCGTCGCCGCCGAGGAGGTTGCGTACCGCGTCGGTTGCGATGGTGGTCCGCGGCCACAGGCAGTTCGCGGACATCCCGCGATCGTCGAACTCCGCGGCAATTGCGAGGGTGGCGAGGGTCATCCCGAATTTGGACATCATGTACGCCGGGAACCGGGCCAGCCAATCGCTGTCCAAGATGATGGGCGGGCTCAGGGTCAGCACGTGTGGGCTGTTCGATTCCAACAGCGCGGGCAGGCAAGCCCTCGTCAGCATGAAGGTCCCCCGAGCGTTGATGTCCTGCATCAGGTCGTAGGATTTCGGGCTCACGTCGAGCGTCTTCTGGTCGCTCAGAGCACTTGCGTTGTTCACGCAGATATCGATGCCACCGAACCGGTCGAGCGCTGCGGCCACCGCCTCGGCAATGCTCTCGTCGGAACGCACGTCACCGACTACCGGCAGCGCGTGGCCTCCCGCCGCTTCGATCTCCTCGGCCGCACTGAAAACCGTGCCGCGCAGCCGTTCATTGGGCTGCGCGGTTTTGGCCAGCAGCACCACGTTCGCTCCATCTCGTGCCGCGCGGAGCGCGATCGCCAACCCGATGCCGCGGCTGCCGCCCGACATGAGGATGGTCCTTCCGCGCAATCCGTCGCTTGACCCGGTCACTGAGTGCCGCCCTTCTGATTGCGCCGTGCGAAGGCGTCGATCCGTTCCCTGGCGGCGGGCGTCTCCACCATCCGCGAGATGGTGTCGGCCTCGTCCGCCAGTTGGTCGGTGAATGTCAGGCCATCGGCACCGGAGAGGAGCCGTTTCGCCTCGGACAACGCCGGAAACGGACCGGCCGAGAGATCTCGCGCGACCTCTCGCACTCGCTCAGTGAACGAGGCTGAGTCGATGATCTCGGCGACGATGCCCCACGCGAGAGCGGTTTGCGCGTCGAGTCGACGGTTCAGGAGCACGAGTTCCTTGGCCCGGTGCGTCCCCACCACCCGGGCGGCCGTTGCCGAGAATCCGGTGTCCGGCGTCAGGCCCACCTGCGAGTACGCGGAAACGAAGGTGGCGCTGGGAGCAGCCAGCACGATGTCGGCATCAAGAACCAGCGCGAAACCCGCGCCGGCTGCGGCTCCCTGCACCGCCGCCACGATGATCATGTCGGAGGCCACAAGGTGTTCGACACCCTCGTGCATGGTCGTCGCGAGTTTCCCAAGATAGGCACCGCGTTCCTCGCTCGCCAGCATCGATGCGACGTCCCCACCAGCACAGAAGAACTTCTCGTTCCCCCGAATGACCACGACGCGAACGGTGTCATCGGAGACGAGCTTCACCGTGGCCTCGCGAAAACGGATGGCGAGCTCCAGATCGATCGCGTTTGCAGCGCCGGGACGCTGGAAAGTCAGCCAGGCTACCGCGCCATCGATTTCGATGCCGACGGACGGTTGGTCACTCTCCGCGGTCGCGGACGCGGTGTCGCTCACTGGCCCGTCCATACCGGTGGTCGCTTTTCCACGAAGGCCGCAGCTCCCTCTTTCGCGTCGTCGGAGGAGAACACCGCGTCGAATTCCTGGAGGATGGGGGGCCAGGTCTGCTGGTCCCAGACGGAGTCGTTGGCGTTTGCGTACATGATCCGTTTCGTTGCCTGCACGCTGAGCGGCGCGTTGGCAGCGATGGTACGTGCGATCGAAAGCGCGTTCTGCATCAGTTCGCCTTCCGGGACCACCGCGTTGATGAGTCCCCAGCGCTCCGCCTCTTCGACGCTCATCGGCTCACCGGTGAGCACCAACCGCATCGCCACTTTGAAAGGGAGCTGCTGTCCGATGCGCGGAACTCCCCCGCCGGCAGCGAAAAGTCCGCGGGTGACCTCGGGCAGTCCGATCCGGGTTCCCGCAGCCGCCACGACCAGGTCGCAGGCCAACGCGAGTTCGAGACCGCCTCCGAACGCGAATCCGTGGACGGCCGCGATGACGGGCTTGTCGGTGAAGTGGCTGACGAAACCGGCGAAGCCCCAGTCCGGACGGTCCGTCGGCACAACAGGTTCACCCGCCGCGAAGGCTTTGAGGTCCTGGCCCGCACAGAAGGCGGATCCGGCGCCCCGGAGGATCGCGACGCGCAGCTCCGAGTCCGCCGAAAAATCTTCGAGCGCCTGGCCGAGCCGGCTGGCGAGTTCGGAATTGACCGCGTTCCTGGCCTGGGGTCGGTTGAGAGTCAGGATGAGGATGTGTTCGTCACGTTCGACCAGTAGTACGCCATCGGCGCCGGCCGGGTCGTCGGTCATTTCGACTCCTGCTTCGGAACGCGGACGATAAGCGCATCGCCCTGGCCACCACCACCGCACAGCGCAGCGGCACCGACCCCGCCGCCGCGTCGGCGCAACTCGAGAGCCAGGTGGAGCACCAGTCGCGCGCCGGACATCCCGATCGGATGCCCGACCGCGATGGCCCCGCCAGTCACGTTCACCCGCGCGGGATCGATTCCGAGTTGTGCAGTGGATGCGAGGCCTACGGCCGCGAACGCCTCGTTGATCTCGACGAGGTCGAGGTCCCGCGGATCGATGCCCTCACGCGCGCACGCGGCGGCGATCGCGTTCGCCGGTTGCAGCTGCAGGGTGGAGTCGGGGCCCGCGACCATTCCGTACGCGCCGATTTCGGCTAGCCACGGAATCCCCAGTGTTTCTGCCCGGTCGATGTCCATGATGACCATCGCGCAGGCCCCGTCGGAAATCGGCGACGCGTTGCCAGCGGTCACGGTACCGTCCTTCCGGAACGCGGGGCGAAGCGAGCCGAGAGCTTCCAGCGTGGTGTCGGGACGGATGCCTTCATCCGAATTCACTACTGTGCCGCCCGGCAGCACGACCGGCACGACCTCATCGTCGAAGTCACCCGAACTCCACCCCTCGGCGGCGCGCTGGTGCGACCGCAGTGCGAACGCGTCTTGGGACGCCCGGCTCAGCGGTTCCTCATCGTTCTTGCGCTCGGTCAGCAGGCCCATCGCCTCCTGGGTGAAGGCGTCTTCGAGACCATCGATCGCCATGTGGTCGACCATCGTGATGGTGCCGAATTTGGTGCCGCGTCGTGAGCCCTTGAGCAGGTGGGGGGCCATACTCATCGATTCCTGGCCTCCTGCGACAACGATGCGCGCATCGCCGCCGCGGATGAACTGGTCGGCCATGATGACCGCTTGGATCCCGGACAGGCAGACCTTGCTGACGGTGGTCGACGGCACTGACATCGGTGCCGCGCCGGGAGCTGGCCGGCACCGGCGGTGAGCACCTGGCCCATGATGACGTAGTCGACATCCGCACCGGCGACCCCGGAGCGATCGAGAGCCGCCGCGATCGCGACTCCGCCCAGCTCGGCGGCGGTGAGCGTCGAAAGCCCGCCCAGGAGCTTACCGATGGGTGTGCGCGCACCCGCGACGATCACCGACCGCGGCGCGCGCGGGCCGGTCGCCGGGGAGCCGGTCACTGGGGAGCCATCCGAAGCGCACCATCCATGCGAATGGTCTCGCCGTTGAGGTAGTCATGCTCGGAGATCATCACGACGAGTTGCGCGTACTCGTCGGGACGAGCAAGTCGCTGCGGAAACGGAATGCCCGCGGCAAGTGAGGCGCCCACCTCCGGCCCAAGAGCTGCGAGCATCGGGGTGTCGACGATGCCGGGAGCGATGGTGTTGACCCGGATGCCGAACCGGGCAAGGTCGCGCGCGGCCGGTACCGTCATCCCGACCACCCCGCCCTTCGAGGCGGAGTAGGCGATCTGTCCGATCTGGCCCTCGAATGCCGCGACGGACGCGGTGTTCACTATCACCCCGCGCTGTCCGAATTCGTCCGGTTCCGTTTCGGAGATGCGTTCCGCCGCGAGACGCAGCACGTTGAAGGTTCCGATCAGGTTGACCTCGATGGTCTTGCGAAACAGGTCGAGTTCGTGGATTCCCCGTGACGAGAGGATGCGGCGAGCAGGGGCGATGCCCGCGCAGTTGACGACCAGGCGAAGCGGTGGCGCCTCGGCACCGAGTGAATCGAGCGCCTCGGTCACCTGGGCTTCACTCGTGACATCGGCGGCGGCGAGCCGCACGCCCGACGGAAGGTCGTGCCGGGAATCGACGGCACCCTGCAGGTCGATACCGAGAACTGTGGCGCCTCGAGCGGCGAGGGCCGTTGCCGTCGCGAGGCCGAGGCCGGACGCGGCACCGGTAACGACCGCGGAGATTCCTACGAGCTTCATTGCGGTGAATCCTTTCGTTGACTGCTCACCATCGGCGCGGGCGGATCAATTCAGCGACCGACCGTTCCGCCCAGTCCCGCGATGGACCGGAGCACGAGCGGGCGGGCGGCGATCCAGGCGCCGGCCATGACGGCCAGGGAGGCGGCGAAGATCGTGAATCCCCACCAACTCTCATCATTGCGCGTCGCGTACATGTGATTGAGGTTATTCAGCGTGCCGGTCGCGAGAACCAGCGTCACGTGCACGATCACGAAGGCGACGAAGAAGATCATGGTCGGGAAGTGGATTCGGCGCGCGACCGCCACCGGAAACACCCGATCGAACCGCGCCCATCGTCGCGCCAGGCCGGGGGCCATCCGCAGTCCCGTGAGCAGGGCCAGCGGGGCTGCGATGAACACGACGAGAAAGTAGCTGAGCAGCTGGAGGGCGTTGTAATTGGACCAGCCGTTTTCCACCGGCCAGTTCAGCGATGCGTACTGCAGCGCGGCGGAGACGGCATTGGGAAACACGTCCCACCTCGTTGGAACGATGCGTACCCACTGACCGGTCGAAAAGATCAGCACGTAGAACAGCACGCCGTTCAGGACCCAAAGGACATCGACCGAGAGGTGCAGCCAGAGGTTGAGGCTGATCCGCACCGGTGTTCCCTTTGTACGGATCACGCCGCCGTTACGACGGGTCCAATACGCCGTGGGTCGCTTGACCGTCCGGACCTGCCATCCCGAGCGCACGATCAGCAGAAGGAAGAACGCATTGAGCCCGTGCTGCCATTCGAGCCAGGCTGGAAATCCGACGGGAGACCAAGACGGAAGCCGAGAATGCCCGGGGTAGGTCGCCAGGAAATCCTGAACCGCCGGCAAAGATCGGAGAACCTGCGCACCGAGAACGATCCCGGCCAGTATCACGATGACGAGCGGCACGACCCACACGAGGGCGAACCATCGCGTCTTCCTGAATCGCGCGAGCGCGGTCGCGTTCGTCATCGTTTGGTGCGCTTGTTGATCTCATCGATCAGTTGGGGAACGATCACGAACAGGTCACCCACGACACTGAAGTCCGCAACATCGAAGATCGGCGCATCGGCGTCCTTGTTGATCGCGACGATCGTCTTCGCGGTTTGCATTCCGGCTCGGTGCTGGATGGCACCGGAGATGCCCACGGCCACATACAGTTCGGGAGACACCGTGACGCCGGTCTGGCCGACCTGGCTCGATGCGTCGACATAGCCCGCATCGACCGCGGCTCTCGATGCTCCG
>Ga0302314_10017184_pt1 | contig 12150 bp, 9 predicted proteins | sample III_Palsa_N2_3_FD_200533 | JGI IMG/M metagenome (GOLD analysis project Ga0302314, IMG submission 200533) | Peat permafrost microbial communities from Stordalen Mire near Abisko, Sweden - III_Palsa_N2_3 | ecosystem: Environmental > Terrestrial > Soil > Palsa > Peat permafrost | place: Sweden...
CCAAGAAGGTGCTGGACGGGCGGCCGGACGGCTTCATCGTCGCGGTTGGCCGCAACGCCGCGGCCGCGTTTCGCCTGGCCAGCCATCAGGTGCTGGTGATGCGCGACGGCGGCGCGCACGCCCTGCTCTATCAGCTCTACAATCTGGCCGGCTCGGAACTGATCGTCGACGACGAGGTGGTCGCGAGGGTGTCGCGGGATGAACCAAAACGGTCGCTGGATCAGGTCACCGCGGGGGCGAACCATGTGGTGCTTCGCCTTATGTTCGACGACCCGCGACACCCCGACTTCAGCCTGGATCTCTGGCAGCCACGCGATCAGCTGCGCAACGAAACACGCACCGCCGCCGCCACAATCCGCGAGGCGAGGGCCTGGCTTGGGCGCTGCGAGGCGATCATGCGCCGGGCGACGCCACCAGAGCCTGAGCCGCCGCCAACCCTGATCACGGCCGACCCGCCGCCGTGGGAGGGCGAATCCGAGTTCGACGAATCCGAATTCGAGGGGACCGAGCCGGACGACGCCGGGGATGAAAGCGACGATCTGTCCCAATCCGATCCGCCGCGCTTGCTGTAGCGCCGCAGCGGCCGCATGCTCCCTCAAACTCGCTTGGGAGGGCGATCATGACGATGCTGATCGCGGCCGCGGCCGTCTTTCTCCTCATGCACCTTCTGATCGCCGGCACCCGCGTGCGCGATGCGATCACGGGCGTGATCGGCGAGGGCCCCTACATGGGCTTGTTCTCATTGGCCTCCCTGGCGGCGCTGGTCTGGTTCGGGTTCGCCTTCGCGGGCGCAAGGACCTCGGCGGAGAACACAGTGTTCTGGACCATCACCCCGCCGACGCGGCATGCGGCGATGGGCCTGGTCCTGATCGCCTTTCTGTTCATGATTCCCGGCCTGCTGACCAACAGCCCCACACGGGTCGCGGGCGGCAAGGTGGTCGAGAGCGCGAGCGCCGCTTCCGGCATGATCCGGATCACACGACACCCCTTCCTCTGGGGGGTGGTGATCTGGGCTGCGGCGCACCTGATCGCCAATGGACGTCTGGCCGATCTGATCCTGTTCGGAACGCTGCTGCTGCTCGGCCTGCTCGGCCCACCCAGTATCGACGGCAAGCGGATGCGGGCGCTGGGCGACAAATATGCCGCCTTTAAGGCGCAGACCTCCAACATCCCCTTCGCCGCCATCTTGCAGGGTCGGCAGACATTCAGCCTCGGCGAGATCTGGTGGCGACTGCTGGTAGGGCTGGTGGTGTACGGCCTTGTTCTGGTTGCTCACCCCTACCTGTTCGGCGTGAATCCGCTCGGATGACCAGTCTGCATTACGTCACCTTCCCGTCCCTGCACGAGACGCCGCTGAATATCGCCGCGAGGCTGCGGATTCCCGACCACGAGGGTCCGCGTCCGGCGGTGATCCTGCTGCACGGGTCGGCCGGTCCGAGCGAGCGTGAGGGCGGCTATGCGGCGGTGCTGAACGAGGCCGGCTTCGTGACCCTGGAGCCTGATCAGTGGGCGCCGCGCGGTCTGGCAGGCGGCGCGTTCGGCCGCCCCCGGACCATCCACGAGACCCTGCCGGACCTCTACGGCGCCCGCGCCTGGCTCGCGGCTCACGGCAGGGTCGACCCGGCCCGGATCGGAGTGGCGGGCTTTTCCTTCGGCGCCGTGGCGGCGATGCTCGCGGCCACCCACGCACAGAACGACCAGTTCCTCCCCGGCGGCCAGTTCGCGGCGCTGATGCCGGTCTATCCGATCTGCCATCTCTACAACCGGGTTCCCGGCTTCGAGTTCGCCGATCTGGTCGACGCCCCCGTCCTGATCGTCACCGGCGCCCTCGACGCCTACGACAACGATCCCGAGGCCGGGCCGAAACTTGTGGCCTCGCTCAGCCCGGCGGACGCCACGCTTGTCCACTGCGAGGTGATGGCCGACGCTCACCATGCCTTCGACATGCCGGGCCCTGAGCGTCGGGTTGAAGACCCCGGCGGCAATCGCGGCGCGGGCGGCATGGTGACCATGTCTCACAATCCCGACGCCATGCAACGCGCGCACATCCTGGCGGTGGACTTCTTTAGTCGCGCGATGAGCTAACGCGAGCCGCGCCTACGCGGGCGTCGCCGCATAGTCGCCGATGACACGATCCAGCACCTTCAACGGCAACGCCCCGGGCAGGAGACCGGCGTCGTGAAATTTGCGGATGTCGAACCGCGCGCCCATCCGGTCCTTAGCCATCTGGCGCAGGCGCAGCCACTCCAGCTTGCCGACCATATAGCTGCAAGCCTGCCCCGGCCAGACGCAGTAGCGCTCGACCTCGCTGACGGCGCTGCTCTCCGGATCGCCCTGGTTCTCGATGAAGTAGCGGATCGCCCGCTCGCGGCTCCAGCCCTGGCTGTGGATGCCGGTGTCCATCACCATTCGCGCGGCGCGCAGGAGGGCGTCGTGCAGGTAGCCGATCTGGCCCCAGGGGTCGGTTTCATACATCCCCATCTCGTCTGCCAGTTGTTCGGCGTAGAGCGCCCAGCCTTCGCCATAGGCCGAGAACCAGATTTCCTTCCGCAGCAGCGGCAGGTTGGCCTGGCGCTGCAGCGAGCCCTGCAGGTGATGGCCTGGAATCGACTCGTGATAGGTCAGCGTCGGCATCAGCCAGGACGGGTCCTCGGCGGTGTCGCGCAGGACGATGTAGTAGGCGCCGGCGCGAGAGCCATCCAGTGTGCCGGACTGGTAGTTCGACGAGGCCCCCGCCTCAATCGCCGGCGGCACGCGGCGGATCTCGACCTTGGCTTTCGGCAGGGTCCCGAACCAGGCCGGCAGCTTGGCCTGCACAGCCTCCACCTTCAAGTTCAGGTCGGCGATCAGCTTGGCCTTGCCGGCGTCGGTGTTCGAATAGAGGAACTTCGGATCGGCGAACAAGGCCCGCAGCCGCTCCCACGGCGCGCCCTTGGTCATGCCCTGGGCCTTGAAGGCCTCGTTCAGCCGGGCGTCCAGCAGCGCGACCTGCTCCAGCCCCAACTTATGTACTTCCGCCGGCGTCAGGTCGGTTGTGGTCGCGTGGCGCAGGCTGAGCGCGTAGTAGGCCTCGCCGTCCGGCAGACGGTCCACGCCTGCTTCGTGCACCGCGCGACCCTGCAGGCCCTGCAGTTCCGCCATCTGGCGCTGGAGGGCCGGAAGCACCTCGCCCTCGTAAAGCTTGGTGGCGCGGCCGGCCCAGTCGCCGTCGATGCCTTTTTCGCGCGTCCTGCGCGCCACGGAGTCCACCAGCGTCGATTGCGCGGCCGGCGTACCGGCCAGGTCCTTCATCTGCGCCAGGGTGGTCTTCAAAGCGAAATCGGGCGGGATAGCCCACTTGTCGACGTCATGCTGCACCCGTTCGGTTTGCTGGTCCAAAACCGTGGCGAAAGCGGAGACACGCGACAGATAGGCCTCGGCGTCATCGCGGGTCTCGATCGAGTGCTTGGTGTCGAGAAAATCCGGGATTTCCAGGTAGGCGCCGCTCAGCTGGCTGACCACATAGGGCGAGCCGTCATCGCCGAAATCGAATCCGCGGTCGAACTCCGCCTGGGTGTCCAGGACATAGGCGACCGTGTCGTAGTTGACGACGTCGAGCCCGGTCAGCGCCTTGCGGTCGACCGTCGCGAGTTCCGCGCGGCGGCGCGCGGTTTCGGCCTTGTCGCGCGCCACCTGCGCCAGGGACCGGTCGTCCAGCATCGACTTCTCGACGGCGAGCGCGCCCTTATCGAGCCCTAGCTGTGTCGCCTCCTCCGGCGAGCGGCGCAGGTTGCGCTGCATCCAGTCGTCCATCAGCCCATTCAGCCTAGCGGCCGCGGGGTTCGACGCGTCCGCAAGGGCGATGGTGGGGAGCAGGCTCGCGGCGCCGACGCCGGCGACCAGTTGGCGGCGATCAATCATGTTGGAGGTCCCAAGCTGAAACGGTCGCCCATGCGGCCCGATGGTAGGGGTTTATAGCGCTTTAGAACCCCGCCGCATGCTCGACGGCAAGGGCTAGGTCGAGCGCCCGCGCCGCTTCCTCGCCGGTGACCGCCGGTCTGGGAGCCTCGCCGCGCACGGCGGCCAGGAAGGCGGCGACGCTGGCGCGCAGGGGATCCGATCCAGCGGGCGTGGCGGCGAAGTCCGGATCGAGCCTGAACGGGGTGGTGTTGCGGAAGGTGCGGTTCACGAAATCGATCTCCACCTCGCCCGAGGGATAGACCACCCGCATGCGCCGCTCGCGGGCCTCGGCGATGCGGGAGGCGGAGAACCGCAGCGTGGAGCCGTCCTCCAGCGTCACCTCGGCGCTGACCTCGTCGAGATACGGGCCAACGGTGACGCGGCCTTCGGCCTCCACCGCCAGCGGCTCGGCGGGGTTCAGCGTGAGCGCCAGATCGACGTCGTGGATCATCAGGTCGAGCACGCAGGAAACATCGACGATCCGCGACGGGCCCGGCGCCAGACGCACGGCTTCAAGGAAAACAGGCTTTTCGGGGATGTCCAACAGGCCCATCGCCCTCGACACGACGCGCTCCTGATGTCCGCACGCCAGAACCAGGCGCTTTGACGCCGCCAGGGAGACGAGCTTGTCGGCATCCTCCAGCGAGGTCGCCAGGGGCTTTTCGATATAGACCGCCAGTCCGGCGTTCAGGCCCGCGAGCCCGGCCGCCGCATGTGTCGCCGCCGGCGAGGCGACCGTGACCACATCAAGCCCATCGAACAGGGCCTTAAGGCTGTCGAAGGCCTGGACGCCGAGGCTATCCGCCAGCGTCCTCGCCCGCGCGGCGTCGAGATCGTAGACGCCCTTCAACGTTACGCCCTCCAACGCCGTGTACTGGCGCGCGTGATGGCCGCCGAACACGCCCGCACCGACAACCCCTGCGCTTAACTGCCGAACCACACCGACCTCGCCTAAAGAACGCGCCGCCCAGAAACGCCGGCAAGGTGTCGGCGCGCGCCCGATTTGTCCATCCAGGCGATGACGCGCCGCCGGACATGGTCTAAACCGAGACCCAACACCAATAAAACGTTTGTTTAAAAGGAGGACGCCATGAGCTTCGTTTCCAGGGAAATCCGGCTGAAGTCGCGGCCCGTGGGCGTGCCGGTCGCCGCCAATTTCGAGTTGGCGAGCGTGACACTGCCCGCGCCGGGGCCGGGCGAGGTCCAGGTGAAGAACCTTTGGATGACGGTCGACCCCTACATGCGCGGCCGCATGAACGATGTGAAGAGCTACTCGCCGCCATTTCAGCTGGGCGAAGTCATGCAGGGCGGCGCCGTGGGCGAAGTCGTGGCGTCCAATGACCCGAGCCTGAAGGCCGGCGATCTGGTCAATTCCTTCTTCGGCTGGCGCGAAGGATTCAACGCCCCCGCCGGCGCGCTGCAGAAACTCGACACCCACGGCCTGCCGCCGCAAGCCTTTCTCGGCGCCGCCGGCATGCCGGGCCTGACCGCCTATGTCGGCCTGGTCAAGATCGCGGCGATGAAGCCGGGCGACGTGGTGTTCGTCTCCGCCGCCGCCGGCGCCGTGGGCCAGATCGCCTGCCAGATCGCCAAGCTGAAGGGTCACACCGTGATCGCCACGGCCGGCGGCGCGGAAAAGGTCGCCTACCTGAAGGAGATCGGCGTCGATCACGCCATCGACTACAAGGCCGTTCCCAACCTCACCGAAGCGGTGATGGCCGCCGCGCCCGACGGCATCGACGTCTATTTTGAGAACGTCGGTGGCGCCCACCTGGAAGCGGCGCTGATGGCGGCGCGGCCCTTCGCCCGCTTCGCCCTGTGCGGGATGATCTCCGACTACAACGCCACCGGCGTTGGGACGGGCATCCACGGCCTGATCATGGCGGTGGGCAAGAGCCTGCGCCTGGAAGGCTTCATCGTCTCCAACCACTTCGACATGCAAGGCCAGTTCGTCGCCGAGTTCGCCGCCTGGGCGCAAGCCGGCAAGATCACCTGGCGAGAGACCATCGAAGAGGGCATCGAGAATGCGCCGAGCGCCTTCCTGAAGCTGTTCAAGGGCGAGAACCTCGGCAAGATGCTGGTCAAACTGGGCTGATCGACTGAGATAGGGGACAGGATACTTATCCCCCGGTACGGGCTGCGCTGACGATGTGGGCGAAGGGGGATAAGTATCCTGTCCCATTATCTCGACGCGCTTCACGATCGTGATCGCCCTTCGCGTTGGCCTTGTTCGCTGGGCAGGCTAAAAGCGCCGGTCCCTCAAGCTGGAGCGCCCGCGTGGCCCGTCTGTTCAACGCCTATGTGATCGTCGATTGGAGCGCGGCGGCCAAGCCGAACACCGGGGCGGACTCCGTCTGGATCGGCGTGCTCAAGCGCGACGTGCGCTTCCGCCTGGCGTTTGAGGCCTTCAATCCGCCCACGCGCGCGGAAGCGGAGAAGAAGCTTGTCGCGGTGCTGGAGGATCTGAAGAAGCGTAATGAGCGCTGCCTGCTAGGTTTTGATTTTCCTCTGGGATTTCCGCGCGGCTTCGCGGCGGCGTTGAAGCTGCCGGGCGAGCAGCCCTGGCGCGCGGCCTGGGACCAGCTGGACAAGATGGTCAAGGACAAGCCGGACAACACCAACAACCGATTCGGCGTGGCGTCGGAGATCAACCGGCGCCTGACCGGCGGGCCCTTCCCCTTCTGGGGCTGCCCGCCGCGCGACACCCTGACCACGCTGCAGCCGAAGCGCACCCGCGAGCACGGTCCGGGCGACCTGCCCGAACTGCGCCACGCCGAGGTCGCGGCCAAGGGCGCCAGCTCGATCTGGAAGCTCTATTACAATGGCTCCGTCGGCGGCCAGGCGATCCTGGGCATCCCGGTGGTGCGCCGGCTCAAGCTCGCGCGCGGCGAGGCGATGAAGATCTATCCGTTCGAGACCGGGTTCGGGGCGTTGACCGAGGTTGATCTCGCCGGCGTCGATGTTGTGGCCAGCGAGGTCTATCCCTCCATGGTCAAGGCCCAGCCCATGCCCGGCGAAGTGAAGGATCACGCCCAGGTCCGCGCCACCGCCGAGCATTTCGCCCGCCTGGACGAGGCGGGAAAGCTGGGCGCCCTGTTCGGCCATTCCAAGACCGCGCCGGAAGGCCTGGTCACTGAGGTGCAGTCCGAGGAAGGCTGGATCCTGGGCGCGGAAGTCTAGGCGGCCGCCGGCAAGTCCCGCCCGCGCAGGATCCAGAACCGGCCCAGCAGCAAGCCTGCCGACAAGAGGCTCGCGACGATGGCGGCCCAGATGATGCCGTTGATGCCGTCGTGCATTCGGATCGCGAGAACATAGGCGGCGGGGATCATCACGCCGACATAGCTGATGAAGTGGGTCACGCTGGGCACGAAGACGTCGGCCCTGGCCCGCAGGCACTGGGCGGCCACCACCTGCAGGGCGTCAGGGATCAGGAAAAGACAGCAGAGGATCAGCGCCGCGGTCGCCATCGGTCCGGCCTGCGGATCGTGGGTGTAGCCTGAAGTGATCAGGGCGGCTGTCGGCCAGACCACCAGGGTGACAAGAGTCCCGAAGGCCGCCGTCACGCCGAAGCTCACGCCGGCCGCGCGATTGACGTCCCCGGGCTTGCGCGCGCCATAGGCGTTGCCGACCATCACCCCCGCCGCTGTGGCGAGACCCAGTGGGATCATGAAGGCCACCGAGACCACGTTCAGCGCCACCGTATAGGCGGCGATCCCCAGTGGCCCGACCCAGCCGGCGATGATGTTCATGCCGGAAAAGGCCGCCACCTCGAAGAAGCCGGAGGCGCCGGCGCCATAGCCGACCCGCCGCTGCTCCGCCTCGGCGACCCGGTCGCTCGCCGGCTTGTCGAACACGCCCAGTTCCCGTGCGTCGGGCATGCGCGCCACATAGATGGCCAGGGCCAGGGTCAGGAAGGTCCGCGCGCCCAGGGTCGCGAACCCGCCGCCCATGGCGCCCATGGCCGGAATCCCGGGATGGCCCGGGACCAGGGTCAGGTCGATGGCCAGGTTCACCGCATTGGCCAGCCACATCATCATCATCGCCGGCGTCGGCCGGCGGATCGCTTCCAGCCACTGGCTGAGGGCGTTCGACAGGGCGTTGGGGATCATCGACAGGGCGAAGATCACCATCACCCGGCTGGCTCCGTCGGCCAGGCTCCGCTCCAGGCCGGCGACGTGTAGGAAGGCCGGTCCGAACAGCAGAAGGATGGCGGTGCCGGTGGCCCCGATCATGAAGGCGTAGACCAGGCCGCGACGGAGCACCGCGCCGGCCAGATGCCGCTTGCCCTCGCCGATGGCGCGGGAGGTCATCACCGGAATGCCGGACAGCAGGCTGACCGCCACCACGACGATGACTGATGTCGGCGCCCAGCCCAGGGCGTGATAGCCGAGCTGAACCGCCGAATAGCGGCCGACCACCAGGGCGTCCGTCAGCCCCATGGCCATAATGCCCAGGCGTGAGATCACCACCGGCGTGGCGAGCTTCGCCAACACCTTGAGATCGTTCAATATCGCCTGGGCCCGCGGACTCCGTAGAGCCGCCGGCCACGCCCGTGGGGCGTTCATGACCAATGCCTTTTCAAAGAAGGCGGGGAACCTGACGGAGGCGGGCGGGCGATGCAAGCGGCCAGACACCGATCACAGCGTGACTGTTGGCGGGCGGCAACAGCCTAGATCCGATCGGATCGGAATCAGATCGCCCGCATAAATCACCGCTCATCCCGGCGAATGCCGGGACCCAGATGACTTGTCACCGACGCCGATTGCTCACCCGGGAGTTCGTCGCCCAACCCCTGAGCCATATGATCTGGGTCCCGGCATTCGCCGGGATGAGCGGGTTTTGGTTCAGCCTCAACACGACAAAGCCTGGCGATCAACTCGCCGGCTTCAGGTATTTCTCGAACCAGCCGATCGTCCGCTCCAGCGAGTCGACCACGTTTTCCAGCTTGGCGAAGCCGTGGCCCTCGTTGGGATAGAAGTGGGCGTCCACGGTCCGGCCCTCGCTCTTGAGTATGGCCACCACCTGTTCAGCTTCCTCCTTCGGCACCCGGATGTCGTTGTCGCCCTGCAGCACCAGCAGCGGCGCCTTGGCCTGGCGGATGAAGGTGATCGGCGAGTCGTCGGTGTAGACCTTGGGCTCCTTGTCCGGATCGCCGAGCAGGGACTTCTCATAGGCCTGCAGCTCCGGATCCTCGTGCTGCAGCATCGTCCGCCAGTCGATGATCCCGTATTGCTCCACCGCCGCGGCCCAGATGTCCGGCGTCTTGCCGATGGCCATCAGGGTCATGTAGCCGCCGTAGGAGCCGCCGGTGATGCCGATCTTCTTGGGGTCCACATAGCCGGTGGCGACCATGAACCTGGTTGCATAGACCTCGTCGACCAGATCGCCGCCGCCGAGGTCCTTGATGTTCATCAGCTGGAACGCCTTGCCGTATCCGGTCGAGCCGCGAACGTTTGGCGCGATCACCACATAGCCGCGAGACACCAGCGCGATGGCGGTGCGATTGAAGCTGTCGGTGGTCTGCCCGGTCGGCCCGCCGTGCGGCAGCACCACGCCCGGCGCCGAGCCATCGCGCTTCAGCCCGTTGGGCAACCAGAGAAAGGCGCTGATCACCGTGCCGTCGGCGCTCTTGTAATGCACCAGATTGGACGCCGGCATCTCGGCCGGGTCGAAACTGGAGGGCGCGAAATGGGTCAGCCTGCGGCCCTTGCCGGTGGCGATGTCGTAGACCCAGAAATCGAACGGCGTGTTGCTCGCGGCGTGCGAGACCAGCACCAGCTTGGAATCCGGCGAGAAGTCCGAATGCCCCGCCCCGGCCGCGCCATTCACCCCCGGCGGCAGGTCAAGCGGACGCACGATCCGGCTGGCGATGTCGTACAGCGCCATCTCGGTGCGACCGTCGGCGTTGGTCTGAAACAACAGGTCGCGGCCATCGGGCGAGAAGGACGCCGTAGCCTGGTCCCAGGGCGACTTGGCGACCCAGATGAACTGGCCGGAGGCGATGTCGAGCAACGCCGCCTGCAGCTGCTCGCTCTGGGCGTTGGAGGCCACCGCCAGATAGCGGCCATCCGGCGAGACGTCGGACGCCTCGGTCAGGCTTTCACCGGCCTCCGGGGTCAACTCCTTAGCCGCGCCGGTCGCCACATCGACTTTCCAGACGCCGCCCTTGGTGCCCAGGAAGTTGGCGCGGTCGGCGATCAGCGCCTTGCCGCCGTCGGTCCAGGCCACGACGCGCCAGGTCATCTTCGGATCGGCTTCGTGGGTCAGCAAGCGGACCTGATGGGTGGCGAAATCCATCAAGGCGACGTTGGCGCCCGGCTCGCTGGCCAGCTTGCGATCGAAGGCGAGGGTCATGCCGTCCGGCGAGAACTGGGCGTCGGTTTCGGAGACGTCCGGCGTGTTGGTCAGGTTGACTGGCTCGCCGCCGGCTGTCGGGACAGCGAACAGGTCATAGTGCTCGCCACCTGCGCGGTCGGATTGGAACACCGCGACCTTGCCGTCAGGCGAAACGACCTGGCCCCACTGGCGGTCATCGGATTTCGAAATCCGCGCTGGCGCACCGCCATCAATGGGGAAACGCCAAAGGTTGTACCGGCCGCCGAGGTTGGTGGAGACGATGGCGACGCGTCCATCCGCGCTCCAGGCCGCGCCCAGGCTGGCGTGGGCGTCGAACAGGGCGCGGATCGGCGGCGGCGCGACGGCGGGCTTGGCCGGGGCCGATACGCTCATGGGATCGGTGATCGCGCGCTCCGGCGCCTGCGCGGACGCGGCGGTGGCAAAGCCACAGGCCATCATGACCAACAGACAGATTTTCATTCCAGGTCCCCATCCGGCAAGGAACTAGACCGCCTCAACGCGTTATCGGTCAACCCGCCTCGGCGATCCGTTCGGCCTGCCGCGTCGCCTTCAGTTTCTCGGACACCAGGAAGGCCAGTTCCAAGGCCTGGTCGGCGTTGAGGCGCGGGTCGCAGTGGGTATCGTAGCGATCGGCCAGATCGCTTTCGCTCAGCGCCTTGGCGCCACCCAGGCATTCGGTGACGTTCTGGCCGGTCATCTCCAGATGCACGCCGCCCGGATAGACACCCTCGGCGTCGGCGATCTCGATGAAGGCGCGGACCTCGGCCAGGATGCGGTCGAATGGACGGGTCTTGTAGCCGTTGGCGGCCTTGAAGGTGTTGCCGTGCATGGGATCGATCTCCCAGGCCACATGCCGGCCGTCCCGTTTGGTCGCCTCGAACAGGCGCGGCAGGCGGTCGGCGATCTTGTCGGCGCCGAAGCGGCCGATCAGGGTCAGACGTCCCGGCTCGTCGTTCGGGTTGAGGATGTCGATCAGACGCAGCAGCTCATCCGGCTCCAGGGTCGGGCCGCATTTGACGCCGACTGGATTGCGGATGCCACGGGCGTACTCGACATGGGCGCCGTCGGGCTGGCGGGTCCGCTCGCCGATCCAGATCATATGGGCGGAGGTGTCGTACCATTCGCCGGAGGTGGAATCGACGCGGGTCATGGCTTCCTCGAAGCCCAGCAGCAGGGCCTCGTGGCTGGTGAAGAATTCCACCCGGTGCATTTCCTGGTGGGTCTCCGGCGTGACGCCGATCGCTGACATGAAATCCAGCGATTCCGAGATCTTGTCCGCCAGTTCGCGGTAGCGCGAGCCCTGTGGGCTATCGGCGACGAAGCCCAGGGTCCAGCGATGGATGTTGTGCAGATCCGCGTAGCCGCCGCCGGCGAAGGCGCGCAAAAGATTCAGCGTCGCGGCGGACTGGTTGTAGGCGCGCAGCAGCCGCTCGGGATCGGGCGTGCGCTCCTCCAGCGTGAAGTCCATGCCGTTTATGTTGTCGCCGCGATAGGACGGCAGGGTGACGCCGTCGATGGTCTCGGTGGGCTCCGAACGCGGCTTGGCGAACTGTCCCGCGATGCGGCCCAGCTTCACCACCGGCTTGCCTCCGGCGAAGGTCAGCACCACCGCCATCTGCAGCAGCAGCCGGAAGGTGTCGCGGATGTTGTCGGCGGCGAACTCCTTGAAGCTCTCGGCGCAGTCGCCGCCATGCAGCAGGAAGGCGCGCCCCTGGCTGACGTCGCCCAGCAGGCTCTTCAGGCGGCGCGCTTCGCCGGCGAACACCAGCGGCGGCATCTTGCGCAATCCTTCCTCGACACGCGCGAGAGCGGCGGGATCGGGATAGTCGGCGGGCATGTGCTTGGCCGGCCTGG
>Ga0302314_10017186_pt1 | contig 12150 bp, 8 predicted proteins | sample III_Palsa_N2_3_FD_200533 | JGI IMG/M metagenome (GOLD analysis project Ga0302314, IMG submission 200533) | Peat permafrost microbial communities from Stordalen Mire near Abisko, Sweden - III_Palsa_N2_3 | ecosystem: Environmental > Terrestrial > Soil > Palsa > Peat permafrost | place: Sweden...
TCCTTGCGGAACGGCTTACGCGTGAACCCAAGCACCGCCACGACAATCGTGATCAGCCCGACAAACCCTGAGAGCGCGCGGTTTGAGAACTCGATCAGCGGGTGCAGCGCCACCGGCGGATAGATGTGCCCGTAGCAGCGCGGCCAGGTCGGACAGCCGAGCCCTGAGTCTGACAGCCGGACCGCCGCCCCGGTGAACACGATCAGCGTGAGCGCCGCCAGCGCCACGTAGGTGACGAGGCGAAACTGCCTCTCATTGACTTCAAGACGCGCGAGCATCGACTCTGATGATGCCGCACCGCCGGTAAAGGCGGGTCCAGGGTCTATCCCTATGCGTACTTGAACGGCAGCGAGGGCGTGATTTGCTCAAGCGTCTGAGCGCCCGTGTCGCGAACCGACACGGCGAGCTGATCGCCGGCCAGCGGCCACTCGATGCCCACGGCGGGGTCATCGAACCTGAAGCCGCCCTCGGTCTCCGGGTCGTAATACGTGGTGACCTTGTAGGTCACGTCGGCAACCTCGCTGAGCACACAGAAACCGTGAGCGAAGCCGTCGGGCACGAACAGCTGGCGGTGGGTCTCGTCGTTGAGCTCGAAACCCTCCCATTGACCGAAGGTCGGCGAGCCGACGCGAATGTCCACGATCGCGTCGAAAATCGCCCCCCGCACGCATCGCACCAGCTTCGCCTGGCCCGGCTGGAAGTGCATGCCGCGTAAGACCCCCTGGCGAGACCGCGACTGGTTGTCCTGCACAAAGCCGGTGTCGAGCCCCGCCTCAGCGAGCTTGTCGAGCCTGAAAGTCTCCAGAAAGAAGCCGCGTTCATCCCCATGTACGAGCGGTTCAATCAGGTGCGGTGCATCAAGCGGGGTCTTGGAGATCTGCATGGTCCAGGAGGGTAATGGCTATTGCTCAGGTACGACTGGAGAGCTTGACGAGGCTGGTCGAGTAGACCCTCACGCGATCCGTCCCACCGGGCTGCCAAACGCGGATTTCCACGTTGTCACCGGGGGGCGCCGGCACTGGTCTGATGCTCCATGGACCCCACCCGCCGTACACCTGTTCGCCGGGCGTGTGCAGCGCTCTGGCTGTGAGCCGCACCGTGATCCTCCCGTGGGTGCCCGTCAGTGCGCGCCGCCCCAGGAGCGTAGACGTGGTCGCGTCCCAGAGCTCCACGTCGACCGCGCCTGAGGCGGAGAGCGAGACATCGGCCCGATAGGTGCCGGGAAGCTCACGCGTGTATCCGTGCGCAACGACATACCCGGGTTTGCCCGTACTTGCGACGTACCAACCGGCGGGTTTGCCCTGATAGACGGCGGAGCCTTGGTGAGCGGGGAGCATCCATGCCGGAGCCGCGGCCTTGGGGGGACCGATCGTCAACCTCTCGACACCCTTCGGTGGATGCCACTCAAAAGCCCAGATGCCGTTGCTGGCAGTCACCAGACGCATACCGCGATCAGTCGCGAGTTCGGCTATGTCCGAATAGATCGCGGCTAACGTCGGTTTGATCTCAATGCCGATGACCGGGGCGAAGATGATCCACACTCGGCGAGACCGAACCGGAACGGTGAGACTTGCGAACCTGATCGAGAACAGGGACTCGCGGTTTTCCGCGAACGCGCCGGTTACTCCGTTCTCTACCACCACTTCGTCATCCGGCTTGATCCTGTCGCGAAGCTTGGTAAGCGTTTCCGCGGTCTTGGCTGGGTTGTTAGGGAGCCACCGTACATGCGTCTGCGGAATCCAGATCGCGGCCCAGACGACAGCGTTGACCGCCACGATCGCCACCACGGAAGGGAAGACCCAGCGCCGGCGCGCCGAGAAGTGACCGGCCACCGCTGAGCACACCGCGACCGTCCCGAGCGCCACGAACACCTCCAACGCGACGTTCTGAAATCCGGGGGCACTGAATCCGCCGACACTGGGGGTGAACGCACTCACGAGCGTGATGACGACGATCGGGACTGTCAACGGCAACCACAGCAGACCGATTAGCCCAACTGGCGAGAGGTTCCCCCAAATGTTCAGAACATTGCCCCAGAGCACGTGCACGTCTCGTCCTGGATGCTTCAGTGCCGAGGAGATCACCAGCCCCCCGGTCACGTGCTTCGGAGTCACCGCAACGTTGCCGGTCATGATGTAGGAGTACACGCCGAGCCCATTGGTGTTCACGCCGAACAGGGCCTGCAGTCCCAACGTCCACACGACCACGAGCACGAGCATCGCGAGACCCTGCCGCCACCACCGACGACCGTTCAGGGCAGCAGCGATCGCGAGCGCGCCGATATATGCGACCGACGCAGCACCGCACATCAGAGCGCAGGCGATCCAGAGCCATGCCCTGCGCCGTCCGCGGAACAGATCGCGTGCGGCAGCCAGCACGAAAAGCGTCACGAACGGCTCCATGTGGAAATCGAATGAGATCGTCCACAGGATCCACGGGTTGAAAACCAGCAACAGAATGCCGAGAGCCACGAGGCAGACAGCGTTCGTTGCCTTCTGTTCATGCTTCGCGCGCACCGCTGCGATGTCGCTCATCCAGTCGAGCGCTATCGCCTCGGCACCGACGACGGCCACCGCTTGTACCACCTTCAGCGTCATCGGATGTGGCCACAGCCGCTGGAGCGGGGCGAGCGCCCAGATCAGAAATTCGTAGTCATTCTTTACGAACTTCGTACCGAGGACTGTCGAATATGGGTCCAAGTGTCCGTGGCCGATCAGGCTGGCCGCCTGCTCGTAGGCGGCGAAGTCCCAGCTGAGCGCAAAGCGGTGGGTCAGCACCGAGCTCCACCAGCAGAACACGAGGAACTGAATCCCGAGCAGGACGAAGCCGATGGTGCGTGCCCGACGTAGAGCAAGCGGCCACTCTGAGCGCGGAGGCGCAACAAAGACGTCTGCGTCGGTCCAGCGACGCGCGAACGCCTGCGCGACGCCCATCGACGGGCGTGTACGGGTTTCTGTTTGTGTGGTCACTGGTATCGGGCGGCGGACTGCCGCTGACAGCTATTGCGTCTGAGTGCTCGCAGCCAAAGCCCGCTGCGATCGTAGATGATCAGAGGGCCGGCGGACCCTCCGATCATCTACGGAAAGACTCGATCTCAGTCGCGACGCCCGACTACGAGAAACTGCTTTCCGAGCACGCGCCAGAGCGCCGGAGTGTGGAGATAGCGGCGCGTCAGCGCAGGGGACGGCGGCAGGTGCCCAGTGAACGAATAGGGCAGGAAGCGGGGTTCGATGCGCTCTGGGACGAAACCGGCTGCATAGAGATGCTCGGCCACGCCCTGGTGCGTCAAGATCACCGTGTGGTCAGCCATGTCGAAGTACTCACGCGAGCAGTATCGGAAGTTCGGGCCCATGATCGCGATGCGGCCGCCCCGGGAGGTTGTGGCTCGCATCTTCTCTAGAAAGGTCGCGACCGCTTCCTGACTGAGCAGATGCTCCAGAAAGTTCGAGACGAAAATGCCGCCGAAATGGTCGTCAGGAAGCTCGGCGTCAAAGATGTCCGAGACAACGGCATTCACGCCACCGTCGTAGGTTCCCTCCGCGTACTCCACCTGATCGACCGCCCAGCGCTCGGCCGCAGGTACGGCATTGATGAACTCACCGCGTCCCGCTGCCGGGTCAAGAACGCGGTCGGGGCGCCCCAGCTGCTCGTGGATGAACGGTGCAATCTCACCCCACACAGCCGTGCGGGAGTTCTGGTCGATATCGCGGAAGCGATACTCGTAAAGTCGTTGATAGTTCATAAGCGGGCGATCCTATGGGCGCTGTCGGACACTCAACCGACCCACTAATATCACGCGAATGGCGCCGGCATTGACCAGAACGGACGTTGACGAGATGAGCATCACCGAGAAGGATGTTGAAGAGATGGGTGCACCCCAGCAGAGTACCTTCGGACACAGTGGTGCGCCTCGTATCGGCATCCTGATCGTTGCCTACAACGCGGAGTCCACGCTGGCCAGCGTGCTCGACCGTGTTCCCAAGAGCTTTCGATCCAGGATCTCAGAGATCTTCGTCTGCGACGACGCCAGCGGCGACTCAACTTACCTGGTGGGGCTCGGCTATAAGCAGCTATCGAACGATATGCCGCTTGATGTCATCCGCCATCCCCAGAACCTCGGATACGGCGGTAACCAGAAGGCCGGCTACCGGATGGCGATCAACAAGGGGCTTGACATCATCGTGATGCTCCACGGTGACGGGCAGTACGCGCCTGAGTGCCTGCCCGAGATCATCGCTCCGCTGGAACGTGGTGAGGCGGACGCGGTCATGGGTTCACGGATGATGGAGCCCGGCGCGGCGCGCAAAGGTGGCATGCCGCTCTACAAGTACGTGGGCAACAGGATTCTGACGACCTTCGAGAACCGGATGCTCGGTACCGATCTCACCGAGTTCCATTCCGGCTACCGCGCTTACCGCGTCGACGCGCTGAACAGCATCCCGTTCGAGAGTAACTCCGACAACTTCAACTTCGACACGCAGATCATCATTCAACTGGTAAATGGGGGCAAGCGGATAGTCGAGGTCCCGATCCCTACGTACTACGGAGATGAGATCTGTTACGTCGACGGGATGAAGTACGCCAAGGACGTCTCGACCGACGTCATTCGCTACCGGCTTGGCAAGATGGGCTTCGACTCGGGCGAGTTCGGTGGTGTCGGCGAGGAGTACGGCCTGAAGCAGGCTGACAGTTCACACGCGACGATCCTCCGGTGGCTAGAGCACCGTCCCTCGGCCAAAGTGCTTGACCTTGGCTGCTCCGGAGGACTGCTCTCGGAGCGAGTGCAGCAGCTTGGGCACCACGTGACCGGTGTGGATGTTCTTGAGATCGAGGGCGTACGAGAACGTGTCGACCAGTTCATCGTCGCGGACCTTGACCGCGGAATTCCGACGGAGGCGCGTGAAGGTGGGCCTTACGACGTGGTTCTCTGCGCAGACATCTTGGAGCACGTCCGACAGCCGGAGCAACTGATGCGACAGGCCCGCGACGTTCTGGCGCCGGGCGGAGTGCTGATCACCTCTGTCCCGAATTTCGGTCACTTCTATGCGCGCACACGCACACTGCTCGGCATGTTCGACTACGACCAGCGCGGTGTGCTCGATAACGGACACGTCCGCTTCTTCATGCGTCGCGGCCTGCTGCACCGAATCCGTTCGGCGGGCTTCACTGTCGTCCATCAGGAAGCCACTGGCTTGCCGCTGGACGTGCTGACAAACGGCGGTAACGGTGCCGGCAGGCGTCTACTACGGATCGTTGACCGGTTCTTGGTGACGCTGCGGCCGACCCTTTTCGGGTACCAATTCATCTGCATGAGCGAGCCCACCAACCCGCCGCTCAGCCCGAATACGACGCACGGCGACTGACGTACGCCTTCTTGCTCCTTTAGCGGGCGGCCGTTGATGAGTACAGCTGAGTTATGGTCCCGTCCTTGCTGACCGTGCCCGCGTCCCCCGATGTCGCGCTCCGGCGCCTGAACCGGAACCCCGTGCTGGTCCGAGGGAAAGCCGCTGCTTGGTTTGTATTACCGCCACTGGTGATCACGATCATCGGCTGGATCGCCCTGGCACCGCAGCCCTCTCCGGGACTCGACCCGAGCTGGCTCGCGGGTATGTATATGGCCACTCACAACGGACTCACGTTCGGTCGAGATGTCGCCTGGACCTACGGGCCGTTGGGCTTCCTGACCAACCCCCAGATGTGGGAACCGCACCTGGCAGAACTGGGTTGGGCGTATTTTGTGGTGGCTCGCTTCGCGTTCGCCACTGCGATGTTTTACTCGGTTCGGGCCACGTTCGGCTGGGTCGGGTCATTCGTGGCGACGCTCGTGGTTGTAGCGGTCGCCCTGGGCTCCTTCGGCGCCGCCGAACTGGGGCTCATGCTGATCTGCGCGACCTGGGCACTCGACGCGCGACTCGATGCACGTACGGCCGAAGTGGTTGCAGGAATCGCAGGCGCCGCGGCCGGCATCGAGCTCCTGCTCAAGGTTTCAACCGGCTTCGGCCTCGTCGCAATGACGGCGATCCTAGTCTTGTGCCTGCCCGGCCGGCGGTTGCGCCTCGTGCTCGTAGCGGGTGCAGGCTTCCTGGTTGCCCTCGTCGGCTGCTGGTTGCTGGCGGGACAGTCCCTTGGGAGCCTGCCCAGCTACGTCAAATACGGGCTGGAGGTCTCATCCGGCTACGGCGCCGCGATGCAGGGCGACCAGGCTGGTCTCGGCTGGCAGTACGCGGCAGTACTTGGCGTTCTCGCGCTCGGCTTGTGGGCAGCGCTCGTCACGACCGTCAATTGGCCGAGCAGAGCCCGGTTTGGCCTGGCACTGATCTGGCTTGTGTTGTGGTTCAGCTGGTTCCAGGAGGGATTCATCCGCCATGACGGCATACATGCGATCTGGGGGTTCAGCGGCTTGCTGGCCGGCTTTGTCGCCTTTCGGTGGAAGACGGGCCAACGTACAGTCGCGACCATCTGCCTGGTGGGGCTGGTGCTAATCACGCTTGCGGCGCAGGGTCAGTCACTGACCGGAGACGTCCAGCCGGTTACGGCCACGACCGCTTTCTTCGACGACTTCTCGGATTACACGTCTGCGACGAAGCAGGACGCGTTTGAGCAGGCCGGTCGCGCGAGCATCAAGGCGAGCGCCCCGATCGCGCCCAGCGTGCTGTCGAAGTTGCACGGACACACAGTTGCGGTTTTCCCGATTGATGTCGATCTCGCATGGGCGTACAGAATGGACTGGGACCCGATTCCGGTGCTGCAGTCGTACACCGCGTACACGTCGGGGCTGGATGCGCTGGACGCGTCTTTCCTGGACTCCTCCAAGGCGCCACAGAGGATCCTCTACGAAGGTCCAGGCACGATCGATGGCCGTGTCGGCCCGTTCGACGAAGGCGAGACCTACCGCGCGATGTTCTGTCACTACCGCGTCATCGATTCGAGCGCAACGCTTGAAGTCCTGGCCCGCATTCCAAACCGCTGCGCTAGCGCATCCAGGCAGTTGAGGGTGATCCACGCAGCCTGGGGGCAGACGATCGATGTTCCGAAGCCTCCGCCCGGGAACTGGCTTGAGTACGTCCGGATCTATGGCAGCGGCTACTCGGGACTCGGGCGCCTCGGAGGGGCTCTGTTCAAGCCGACTCGGCGGTTTGAACAGATCAGCGGGGGCAACCCGGGGCCTTTCATCTCCGGCACGGCCACCGACGGCCTTCCGGTTCACCTGCCGCCGCAGCTCGACTATGGAGGGGCCTTCAACCTCGGTGTCGACGCCACAACCATTTCAGTGTTCAAGGGCCTCCCTGCCAAGGTCTCTGGCGGCCATCCGCTCACGTACGCGTTCTACGCCCAGCGAATCAGGTAGCTCGGAGCGCAGCTGTGATCGCGATGTGTAGCCTCTCGACTCTATGAAGACAACAATCATTACCGGTTCGAGTGGTCTGATTGGGTCCGAGGCGGTTCGGCACTTCGCCGCGTCCGGGTTCGACGTCATCGGCCTTGACAACGATATGCGCGCGCAGTTCTTTGGTCCCGAGGCGTCGACCCATCAGGTGACGCAGGACCTCCAGAGTGAATTCTCGAACTTCCGCGCACTTGACGTGGACATCCGCGACGGCGACACGATCAACCGCATCTTTGCGGAGAATGCCAAAGACCTGGAGCTGGTCATCCACACGGCGGCGCAGCCCTCGCACGACTGGGCCGCCCGCGACCCGCATACCGATTTCAGCGTCAACGCTGTCGGCACGATGAACCTGCTCGAAGCGACTCGCCATCACGCGCCCGACGCGACCTTCATCTTCACGTCGACCAACAAGGTTTACGGCGATACCCCTAACTACCTGCCGTTGGTCGAGACCGACACGCGGCTTGAGTTGCCCGAGGACCACCACTGGTACGGGGGGATCGACACGACGATGTCGATCGACCACACGACGCACTCGCTGTTCGGAGTGTCCAAGGCCTCCGCCGACCTGATGGTCCAGGAGTACGGGCGCTACTTCGGCATCCCCACGGTCTGCTTCCGTGGCGGCTGCCTGACCGGCCCCAACCACGCCGGGGCACAGCTCCATGGCTTCCTCGCGTACCTGATGCGCTCGACCGTGTCCGGTACTCCGTACACCGTGTTCGGCTATGGCGGCAAGCAGGTCCGCGACAACATCCACGCGAATGACGTCATCACCGCGTTCGCGGCTTTTCATGCCGCCCCCCGAGTGTCCGCCGTCTACAACCTTGGCGGTGGGCGGTTCAGCAACTGCTCGATGCTCGAGGCGATCGAGCTCTGTGAGCAGATCTCGGGCAAGACCCTGGAGTACGCGCTCTCTGACCAAGCACGGATCGGTGATCACCGCTGGTGGATCTCAGATCTCACCGCATTCCACGAGGACTATCCGGACTGGCAGCATGAGTACGACCTCGAGACGACACTGCGTGAGATCCACGACCGCAACGCGGATCGCTGGCTCGCCGCGGCTTAGATGTCCCAAAGGGTTTTGATCACAGGCGGCGCCGGCTTCGTCGGCGCCAACGTGGCGCTGGCATTTGCGTCTCGCCACCCCGGATGGGAGATCGTCGCGCTCGACAACCTCAAGCGCCGCGGCAGCGAGTTGAACCTGCCGCGCCTGCGCGACGCGGGCGTGAGCTTCGTTCACGGTGACGTCCGCCAGCTCGCAGATCTCGACGGCGTCGGTGAGTTCGACGCGATGGTCGAGTGCTCGGCCGAGCCCTCCGTACTCGCGGGACTCGACGGTACTCCCGACTACCTGATCCAGTCGAACCTCGTCGGTGCCTATCACTGTCTCGAGGCAGCGCGCCGGCGCGGAGCCTTCCTCGTGTTCCTCTCGACCAGTCGGGTCTACCCGGTACTGCCACTCGAAACGCTGGAGCTCGAGGAGACCGAGACGCGCTTCGAGCTCGCGGATTCGCAACCGATCGCGGGTGTCTCGCGCCTAGGGGTCAGCGAGGAGATGCCCCTGGCGGGCGCACGCACTCTCTACGGGATGACGAAGCTTTCCGCAGAGATGCTGATCGAGGAGTACCGCGCCGCCTACGGGCTTCGAGCCGTCGTCAACCGCTGCGGAGTGATCGCCGGGCCGTGGCAGATGGGTAAGGTCGACCAGGGAGTCTTCACCTACTGGATGCTCGCCCATCACTTCCAGCGACCTATCAGCTACATCGGCTTCGGTGGCTCCGGAAAGCAGGTCAGGGATCTACTTCACGTCGATGACCTTGTCGACCTGATTGACGAGCAGCTTGGCAATCAAGATCACTGGGACGGTGTCACCGCGAACGTCGGCGGCGGACGTGAGTGCAGTCTCTCGCTCGCGGAGACGACCGCTCTCTGCGCAGAGATCACGGGGCGCAGCCTCGAGGTCACCGCCAGCGGCGGCTCCCGCCCCGGCGACATTCCGGTTTACATCTCGGACTGCTCAAAGCTGTTTGAGCTGACATCGTGGCGTCCGGCGCACGATGCCCGGTCGGTGCTCGCTGATATCCACACTTGGGTACTCGACAACGAAACGGCCATAGCTGCCGCCCTGTAGTCAGCGCGAACCGCGCAGTTCGGTCTGCGGCCACATCGGGTTTACTCAGCCGCGGCGCCCGACACCTGCAACGGCTCGGCGTGCACGCCGGTTACAGCCTCGTCCTTGCGCCGATAATCACCGCGACTCAGGTGTTGTTCGAGCCAGATGTAGAGCACGATGAACGCGTAGCGGCTGCCCATCTCGCGTACGTGCAGCTTTGAGACACCGTGTGTCCGGTTTGTCCAGCTGACCGGCACGACCGCGAAGTTGAAGCCACGCACTATCGCCTTCAACGGGATCTCGACCGTGAGGTTGAAATGGTTGGACAGCAAAGGCTGGACCTGGTCTATGACCTCACGGCGGTAAGCCTTAAAAGCGTTGGTGGTGTCGTTGTAGCCGTGCCGGAAGAGCATTCTGATTCCGGCATTGGCGAAGCGGTTGAGCAGGAGCTTGAACTTGGGATAGTCGTAGGTCTTCCCGCCGCGTCCGAACCGAGTTCCGAAGGCACAGTCATAGCCGGCCTCGAGCAGCCGGTAGTAGAGGACCAGATCCGCCGGCGAGTCAGACATGTCGGCCATCATGATCGCCACCGCGTCGCCCTCGTAGAGGTCGAGTCCCGCCCTGATTGCATGGCCGAAACCGGGAGGCAGGTGCGAGTCGGCCCAGCGCACAGTCGAGTACCGGTCCGCCAGCTCACGTAGGACATCGACCGTCCCATCCGTGCTGGCATCGTTGATCACCAGCACCTCGTGATCAATGCCGTGCCTGGTGAGCTCCTCAGTGGTGCGGGTCACCGTCTCCCCAACTGATCCCTCCTCGTTGTGCGCAGGAATGACAACCGAGATCTTCACAACCGTGAATTTAGCCCAAGCCCGCGAGAATCAGCTCCAACCCCTCAGACAAGCTGACCTGCGGGCGCCATCCCAAGCCGCTTTGTGCGAGCGAAACATGGGGACAGCTGCGCTCGACCTTCCAGACGGCCCGTTAGAAACTCGGGTCGCTAACAGCCGAGCGCCGACCCGATCTCCACGGTCGAATCCGCGGAGCCGTCGTGCGTGAACCGATCGGCTACTTTTAGCGCTTGTCAATTGACCGTAGAGAACTCACCATTCATCAGCCACGGCCCCGTGTCCATGGCCTGTATCGCTCTGCGTGAATACCACCGTCCGTAAACGCGGCGTGTCGCGACGGTCGTCAGTCGCTTACGCGAACGCCGGCCTCCTATGGCTCAAGAGCAACCGTATGGGATGGGAAGCTCTCTTCGCCTACGCGCTGTTGGCCGTTGTGTTCGGGCGCCACTCAGTCGCCCACCTCGGCTCGGTCTGCTCATGCAGCCAGATGCCGGATTCATGGCAGTCCTCATGGCCGTTCGCATGGTTCCCCTATGCCCTGACCCACGGCCTCAACCCCTGGTACACGCACGCGATCTGGAACCCGCCGGGCTTCGATGTCGCGGGTGGCACAACATTTCCGCTGGTGGCGATGATCTTCTGGCCCGTCACCGCGATCTGGGGTCCGCTGACGTCGGCAAACACGGCAAACCTTTGCGCCCCGGTTCTCACTGCGTGGGCCACATACCACCTCTGCCGGTACGTGAGCAAAGACCGAGCGGCGGCACTCATCGCTGGGGCGAGCGTGGGGTTTGGCGGTTACGAAATCCAGCAGATGTGGTCTGGCCACCTCTTCATGACGATGTTTGTCGCGCCCCAGTTCGCCGCTCTTGCCGCTCTGCGATATATGGACGGTGCAACCGGTCGCCGCCGCGCGATCGTCGAGCTCACGGTCTGCCTGGTAGCGCAGATGTTCATCAGCAGCGAGATCTTCGTCACGATGACCATGCTCGGCGGTGTTCTGCTCTTGCTCGGATTCGCGTTCGGCACGAAGCAGATCCGCGGCCGGCTGAGGAGCCTCATTGTTCCACTCGCCGTCGCTTATGGCGTGACGGTCGTGCTCTCAGCCGATTACCTGTACTGGATTAACGAGGCGCCCCGATACGCGGTCGGGCTCGGTTCGGGATACCCAACGACTTTAGCCTCGTATGTGATTCCGACTCCGCCAGCCTGGGTAGGCGGCTTAACCTTCCTCCCGTCGTACTACTCGTTGACCTACAACATAGGTGAGAACGCGTATATAGGAGTGCCGCTAATCCTGATCGCCCTGGCCTGGCTCTGGTCGCACCGCCGCGGACGATTGTCATGGTTTTTCGCGGCGGCCACCGTAATCAGCGTTCTCTGGGTACTCGGGCCCACACTGTTCGTTGTTGGAAAGCCGACCGGGATCTGGATGCCGTACAGGCTCCTGTACGATCTCCCAGTCTTCAACCTCATCATTGAAGACCGCGCAGCCGTATACACGGAAGTGCTGGTTGCCGTGATGCTGACACTCTGGCTCGCCGATCGTCGCCGTAGACCGGTGATGAAGTGGATAGCGGCTTTGGCGGCGGTGGTGTGCGTTCTTCCGAACCTGCTCCATATCGACCCGGCGTGGGACAGTGACACGGGCCAGGTCATGTACCCGTTCTTCGCGACGAATATGTACAAGAAGTACATCCCGCGAGGGGGGAACATGATGCCCGTACCCTGGGGCGGGGGCAGCTCGGACCTGGTTTGGCAAGCCGAAGACCACATGTATTACAACTTGG
>Ga0302314_10017188_pt1 | contig 12148 bp, 9 predicted proteins | sample III_Palsa_N2_3_FD_200533 | JGI IMG/M metagenome (GOLD analysis project Ga0302314, IMG submission 200533) | Peat permafrost microbial communities from Stordalen Mire near Abisko, Sweden - III_Palsa_N2_3 | ecosystem: Environmental > Terrestrial > Soil > Palsa > Peat permafrost | place: Sweden...
ACAAGGCAACCGGCACGCCGATGCGCAGGTATTCGGGAAAAGGATGCTGCGAATAGTCGCTCACGTACTCGAGCAACAAATTGCTGATGAGATTGATCTCGACCATGTAGGGGCCATAGCGCATCTGGACCAGAGTCTCGGGATCCGTGATCAGGTTGACGCCATGGCCGATGCGTTGCGCGCCGAGCAGGAGCGTATCGCGTATGTGATAGTTCGGCTCGTCCACCTCGCCGGCGTGGATGGACAGATTGATGTCGGGGTACTTGTGCCGCAACTCGCGCAGCACCGGCAGAAAGCGCAGCGGGTAACCCTTGCCGTTGTCCTCGCGGCCCACCATGTTGACGCCGACATAGAGATCGCGGTAACGATCGGTGATGGCGTATAGATCCCGCAGCCGTTGCTCCGCGTCGGGCAAGAATCGCAGCAACGAGTTCTGGAAGCGCACCTCCACGCCGGTGGCCTTGGCTCGCGGCGCGGCGAGGCATTGCCGATAGATGGCGACCACCTCGTCGACGCTGTATGGAGAGCCGTCGGCCTTTACCATGCCCTGCGCGTTCTGCTGGGTCTCCACGTACACGACGCCTTCCCGTCCGAAGGCGTCCATGGTGCGCACCAGAACGTCGCAAATCAGATAGGGATTTTGCAGCAAGTCGTTGATGCGGCTCCAGATGGCCTCGAAGAACTCGTTACGTCCCTCGTAGCTCTGATCGAGCCGCATGCTGTCGAGCCAGGCCTGCTTCTCGTGCGCGTCGAGGTCCCCAAGCCGTTTGAACTCCGATTTGCCGCAGGCGTCGAGCGCCTCGAACCGGCTCGCCTGAATGTCCTTGAAAAGCAGGAGCGCCTTCGAGGCGCCGAACTCGTCGTGGCCATAGGGGGCGCAGTTCATGATGCGTACGCGCGTGTAATAAATGTAGCCGCGCTGCTGCGCAGCCATCGCGGCGTCCCAGAACCACTCCGAACGAACGGCGCCGCCGAGATGGTTGTGCAGGTCTCCGCCTTTCGGCATGGCATAGAGAAATCGATAGAGCTGCGCGGGGGTGGCCGTGGCTTTGACCTCCTCGAACCAGCGTTCCGCAGCGCCGGTCGGCTGCATGCCGCCGAGATACAGCCCGAGGAGGAGCGCGGCAAAGCGCCGAAGCGTTCCGGATGTCATGTAGGTCCTTCGAAGTGCAGCAGAAAATCCTGGAACACCCGGGCCGCGATATCGGCATCGGCCGCGCTCAGCGCCTCGTCGGGATGATGGCTGATGCCGCCGTTGCCGCAGCGTACGAACAGCATGCCGACGTCGGTGAGGCCGGCCATCATCATGGCGTCGTGGCCCGCGCCGCTCGGCAAGCGCAATGCGGGACGGCCCGTGACGCGCTCGATGCTCGCCGCCCACGCGTCCTGCAGCGCCTCCGCGCACGGTACGCTGGCGGCTTGCAGCAGGCGCCGCTGCTCGACTTTGACGCGGCGTCGCGCGGCAATCTCACCGAGAGCGGTGCTGATCTCCGCTGCCGCGGCGTCGCGCAGCGCGTCGCCTGCGGAGCGGATGTCGATGGTGAACTCGCATCGACCGGGGATCACGTTGACGGCGCCGCCCGGTACGTCGAGCTTACCCACGGTGCCGACGAGCCCCGGCTGCCGGCGGCAACGCGATTCCACGGCGAGCACCATTTCGGCGGCAGCCGCGGCGGCGTCCCGGCGCAGCGTCATCGGCACAGTTCCCGCGTGCCCTGATCGGCCCTCGACGGTTACGGCACTGCGGACGCTGCCCGCGATGTCGGTGACTACCCCCACCGGCAGCGCCGCCTCGAGCAGCACCGGTCCTTGCTCGATATGAACCTCGACGAAGCAGGCCACCTGCGAGGGATCGCGCGCAATGGCCGGTATCGCCGCGACGTCATGGCCGGCGGCACGAATGGCGTCGGACAGTGTGCAGCCGCCGGCATCGACGCCGTCGAGGTCGCTCAGATCGAAGCGTCCGGCCACGGCACGGCTGCCGAAGAAGGTGGATTTGAAGCGCACCCCTTCTTCCTCGGCGAACGCGATGATCTCGAGCGAGTAGGGCAGCTTCGTCCCGCCCCGCCGCAACGAGCCCGCCACGGCGATGGGCAGGAGAATCCCGAGCCGTCCATCATATTTGCCCGCATTGATGACGGTGTCGTAGTGCGAGCCGGTCAGAACGCGCTTCCGGTTGGGGCCGCCCGCCAAGACGCCGACGACATTGCCGACGTCATCGATGTGGGCATCAAGCCCCGCGGCCATCATGAAATCGCGAATTCGGGCGGCGGTCGCCTGATGAGTGGGCGTGAGGTACGAGCAGGTCAGTGCGTCGCGGTCTTCGCTCAAGGACGCCAGCTTCTCGGCCATCGCGATGATCGCATCGCCCAGCGGCTCCTGGACCAGGTCCATCAGACGAAAGAACGCGATCCGGCAGATCTCCTGTAATGCGACGCCGCGTTCCTGTGGCGCGTCATGATTCACCCGCTCCGCCAGAGCCGCGATCACACTATCGGGGGTATGCCCCTTGACCGCGAGAATGAAGGGGAACCCGAAGCGGTTGGCGTATTCCGCATTCAATGACTGCAGTCGCGTCAACTGCGATTGCGTCAACGCCGACAGGCCCGCGCCTTTCTGCTCGCTCGTCGACGCCGACGTCACATCGCCGCGCAGGGCGGCCCGTCCGGCGAGCTCGGGATGGGCCCGAATCAAACCGAGCTGCACCGCCTCCGCGGCCTCAAAGACCGCTGCGGACATGGCCGCATGTAAGGCGATGATGCTGGCGAAGGGTCGCAACGTCGCGACGCGCTCGGGAACCCAGGGGGAATGCTCGAATATCGAGGCGAGGGCGGCGGCGAAGTCCGGCGCGGAAATCGAGTTGAGCCGCTCCAGCGCAATCATGGCGACACGGGCTCGCCGCCGGCGGCTCCCGGCTCGGCGGGATGCGTGGCGATCCAGTGCCGGGCGATATCGATGCGCCGGCAGATCCAGACCCGCTCGTGGGCGAGGACGTAATCGAGGAAGCGCTCGAGTGCCGCCACGCGGCCCGGCCGCCCGCACAGCCGGGCGTGCAGACCGATCGACAGCATCTTGGGCGAGTCGAGCCCGGCGGGATCCCCCTCGCGATACAAGGTGTCGAACGAGTCTTTGAGATAATCGAAGAACTGGGTCCCGGAGTTGAAGCCTTGCGCGGTCGCGAACCTCATGTCGTTGGTGTCGAGCGCATAGGGAACGACGAGATGAGGCGTATCGGCGACGCGCGTCCAATAGGGCAGATCGTCGGCGTAGGAATCAGAGTCGTACAGAAAGCCGCCGTGTTCGACGACCAGTCGCCGTGTGTGGGGACTGTCGCGTCCGGTATACCAGCCGAGGGGCGCCGCACCGGTGAGCTCTTGCAGAATGTGCACCGCCTCTGCCATATGGGCGCGCTCGGTGCTCTCGTCGACCTGCTGATAGCTGATCCAGCGCAATCCGTGCGCCGCGATCTCCGCGCCGAACTCGCGATAGGCGGCAACTGCCTCGGAGTGCCGCTGCAGCGCTCGCGCCACGGCGAACACAGTGATCGGCAAGCGCCGCTCTTCGAAGGCACGCAGCACCCGCCACAGACCGGCGCGCGAGCCATACTCGAACAAGGACTCCATGCTCATGTGGCGCATCGGAAAAGCCGTGGCGCCGATGATCTCCGAGAGGAACGTCTCGGACGCCGGGTCGCCGTCCAGTACGCAGCTCTCACCGCCTTCCTCGTGATTGAGGACGATCTGCAACGCGATTCGGGCGCCGTTGGGCCAGCGTGGATGCGGCGGTTTGCGGCCGTAGCCACGCAGATCGCGGGGGTAGCCGCGCGGACCGCCGATCATGACCGGGCACCGAACACGGTCTTCAGGTCGATACCGCTGCCGTTGCGCTCCTCGAGCATCAGGTCCGCGAAAACATGGTCCAGATGCTGGATCATCAGCTTGATGGCGGCGCGTTCGCGCCGTTCCAGCGTTGCCGTGAGCTCGCGGTGCGCATCCGGCGGGCAAGGCGATGCTCCGGGTGACTGATACACCGCGATGATGAGCGACGATCGGGAGACCAGGTCGCGCAGCACTTCGAGCAGAATACTGTTATCCGCGGCTTCGGCCAGCAATAGATGAAACTCGCCCGAGAGCTTCAGAATCGCGCGCCGATCATTGGCGCGCCAGGCATCCTGTTCGCGCGAGACATGCTCTTGCAGACGCTTGATGTGCTTGCGTGTCGCCGATTTGATGACGGTGTCCACGATGCTGGTCTCGATGACTCGCCGCGCCGCGAACACTTCGCGCGCCTCGCGCACCGAAGGTTTGGACACCATGGCGCCGCGATTGCGCATGAGCGTCACGACCCGCTCGTGGGCCAGACGCTGCAGAACCTGACGCACCCGCGTTCGTCCTACGCCGAATATCTGGCAGAGCTCGCTTTCCACCAGGCGGGTCTCCGGCGGTAGACTGTGATCCACGATCGCGCTCCAGATTCGTTCGTGTACTTCCGCGGTGTCGATGCCGTCTCTCGCAGCACGCGCAGAGCGTCCGGCCTGGGCGCCGTTAGTGAGGTGCGCCATGGTCTATCCAGTCGAGCAGTCGGCTGCGCTCGGAGTCGGTCATGCCGGTGAGATTTCCGATTGGCATGGCTCTCGTTTGTACCTGCGGCCCGATGACCGAGACGTGAGTGAGAATGCCCTCGGGCGTATCGAGCATCAAGCCCTTGGGCGCAGTCGAAAATCCCGACTCGGTCGGCGCCGCCGCGTGGCAGGGCACGCAACGCTCGGCGACGATGTGCTGCACGGCCGAGAACTCCGCGGCGCGTGAAGACGCCGCGACGCTCGTCGAAGGTGCCGCGCGCGGCGCCAGCGCGGCGGCCGTGGCGGCAAGAACGAGCAGCCCGAGCAGCGCCGGCCAGGGCGAGGTCTTGCCACCGCGCAGATGGCGCTTATGGCGATCCACGAAGTACGCGCGTATCAACACCCCGGCGGCGCTGATCGCGATCAACACCAGCCAGTTTTTGCGTGCGCCAAACGTCAGGGCATAGTGGTTGCTGATCATGGTGAAAAGCACGGGCAGTGTGAAATAGGTGTTGTGCACCGACCGGACCTTGCCGCGTAGACCCGCCTGGCCGTCCGGCTCACGGCCCTGCTCCTTGGCACGCACCATTTCGCGCTGCCCCGGAATGATCACGAAGAAGACGTTGGCCACCATGAGAGTGCCCAGCATGGCGCCGAACTGAATGAAAGCGCCGCGCCCGCTGAACAGGTGGCACAGCCCGTAGGCAGCGGCGCATGACAGGAGCGCGATGACGGCAGCGAGCCACGCCGGCCTTCGCAGGAGCCGGCTGCGGCACAGCGCGTCGTATACCAGCCAGCCGCCGACGATAAAGCCTATGCTGACGGCGATGGCTTGGGGCTTGGTCAATGCGGCCACGCTGGGGTCGATGAGGTAGATCTCGGCTTGGCCGTAGTACAGAAGGCATAGCAGGAAAACGCCGGACAGGAATGTCGAATAGGCCTCCCAATAGAACCAATGTAGGGATTGGGGCAAGACTTGCGGGGCGACCCGATATTTTTGCGCGTTATAGAATCCGCCGCCGTGTACGGCCCACAGCTCGCCGCCGACTCCCTTGCGAATGAGCGTCTCGTCCGTCGGGGGCAACAAGTGATCGTCGAGCCAGACGAAATAGAACGAGGCGCCGATCCAGGCGATGCCCGTGATGAGGTGGACCCAACGGCCGAGTAAGCCCAGGAATTCCGTCGTAAAGGCGCTCATGAGGTCATCGCGCGGAACACGAGCCGCAGCCGCCGTCACAGCCCGGAGGCTGCCCCTCGGCAGGCGGGACGGTGCTCGCACCAGGCTCGGAGATGCCCTGCTGGAGCAGCTGAGCCGCGATGGCAACCGCGATGGCGCCGGGCAGTTTGCTGGAAATGCCGGGTACCCCGATCGGGCAGATCAGTCTCGATACCGTCTCGCGGCTCAGGCCGTCGCGCAGCAAGCGCGACCTGAATCGCGCGGATTTGCTCGCCGACCCGATGAGGCCCAACCAGGATGAATTCGCGCGCGCCAGGATCACGCGACACAATTCGTAGTCGAGCGCGTGATCGTGCGTCATCACCACGCAGCGCGTGCCCGCGGGCGCGCGGACGGCCAGTTCCACCGGGTCGGCGCAAACCTGTGGCGTCACGCCCTCGGGCAAGTTCCCGGGCAGCAACTCGGCGCGCGAGTCGATCCAGGTGATCTCGAACAGCGTGAGCTCCGCCAGCAGCCGGACCAGCGCTTGGCCCACGTGACCGGCCCCGAAAATCCATAGATCCGGGCGGCGCGGCCGCGGCACTTCGAACAACGTGACGCGTTCTCGCGGCCCACGCTCGATCTCGACCGCCGCCGCTCCTGCAAACGAGCGTCGCAGCAACCGGTGAGTCACGACGCCGTCGACGACTTCGCTGGCAATCGCGACTTCGGGCTCCGCGCGCAACCGGCGCCCCGCATCCTCGAGCCAATGAACATCGTTGCGCGTCAGGCGCTCGAGCCACAGCTCGACGCGGCCGCCGCAGCATTGTCCCAGCTCGGGCCCGAGTATCAGGTCGGCGATGCGCACCGGTGCGGCGCGCGCATTGCGCAGCAGCTCGCGTGCGAGAGTGACGGCATGCCATTCAAGCCGCCCGCCGCCGATGGTGCCCACCGTGCCGACTGCGTCGACCAGCATGCTGGCGCCGGCCTCGCGCGGCGCCGAGCCTCGCAGTGCGGTGACGGTCACGCGCACCAGCGCGGCGTGATGCGATAGATGAGTCCGGGCCGCGTCGATCCAGTGTCCCGAGAGCGGCACGAGCCAGGGGCCTTTCCACCGCACGGCGCGATGGCGGGATCTGATGTGCGGCACGCTCACGCGGCGTCCCTCCGGCGGAGGGCGCTGATGGCGCGCAGCACGGCTTCGGGCGTGGCCGGTGCGCCCAGGTCCGGCATGCACCCGGCGGGACCGCAGGCCGCGCAAGCATCGCGAATGGCATGAAACACGGAAATTGCCAACATCAGCGGCGGCTCGCCCACCGCTTTGGATCGAAAGATCGTGTCCTCGCTATTCGGTGCCGCTGGGAGCAATTGCACTCGAGCATCCGCCGGCCAGTCACGGACGGTGGGAATCTTGTACGTCGACGGGGCGTGTGTGCCGAGCTGGCCGTCAGCGTTCCAATAGAGCTCTTCGGAAGTGAGCCAGCCGACGCCCTGTAGATAGCCGCCTTCGATCTGACCCAGGTCGATCGCCGGATTCAGCGACGTGCCGACGTCATGCAAGATGTCGACGCGCAACAATTGTGTCTCGCCGGTGAGCGCATCCACCGCCACTTCCGCAACGGCCGCACCGAAAGCGAAATAATAGAAAGGCCTGCCGCGCTTTGCATCCCTGTCCCAATGAATCTTGGGCGTGCGGTAGTAACCCGTGGCCGACAACGACACTCGCGCCTCGTGGGCGCTGCGCGCCAGTGCAGCAAAGGTCAGTCGTTGCGCGCCCACTTGCACATGGCCGTCGGCGAAGCGGACCGCCTCGGGAGTAACGCCGTACTTCTGCGAAGCCACGGCGGTGAGCCGTTCACGAAGGGTGATCGCCGCGGCCTGCGCCGCCTTGCCGTTGAGATCCGAGCCGGAGGAGGCCGCGGTGGCGGAGGTGTTCGGCACCTTGCTCGTGTCCGTCGCCGATATGCGGATGGCGGAGAGCGGCAACCCCAGCTCGGCGGCGACCACTTGTGCCACTTTCACATGCAGCCCCTGGCCCATTTCCGTGCCGCCGTGATTCAGCAGCACTGTGCCGTCCGTGTAGACCATCAGCAGTGCGCCCGCCTGGTTGAACAGCGTGGAGGTGAAAGCGATGCCGAATTTCACGGGCGTCAGCGCGAGACCCCGTTTGACGAGGGGCTGCGCGGCGTTCCAGCGGCGGACCTCCTCCCGCCGGCGGTGATATTCGCTACTGTGCTCGAGTCGATCGAATATCTCCGGCAGCCTGTTGCCCGTCACCTCTTGGCCATAGTGCGTGAGGTTGCGCTCGCCGATGCCGTACAGGTTGGCACGCCGGACGGCGAGCGGATCCAGATGCAGCGTGCGCGCGATGTCATCGAGCACCGCCTCGATCACCATCATGCCCTGGGGTCCTCCGAAGCCACGGAATGCGGTGTTCGAGACGGTGTGGGTCTTGCAGCGATGCGAAATGATCTCGACATGTTCCAAGTAGTAGGCATTGTCGATGTGAAACATCGCGCGATCGTTGACCGGCCCGGATAGATCGGCCGAATATCCGCACCGCGAGGCGAGCATCAGCGAAAGCGCGATCAACCGGCCTGTGTCGTCGAAACCGGCCTCGTAGTCCGCGATGAAGTCGTGCCGCTTGCCGGTCATCACCATGTCGGTATCACGGTCCAGGCGCAACTTGACCGCTCTGCAGGTTTTGCGCGCCAATACGGCCGCCGCGGCCGCGATCAGCGCCGCCTGGCTTTCTTTGCCGCCGAACCCGCCGCCCATGCGCCGGCACTGCACGATGACCTGATTGGACGAGAAGCCCAGGGCGTGAGCCACGATGCTCTGCACTTCAGTGGGGTGCTGCGTCGAGCTGTGCACCAGCATGCCGCGATCTTCTTGCGGGATGGCGACCGCAATGTGTCCTTCCAGGTAGAAATGATCCTGGCCGCCGATCACGACGGTCGAGGCCAGGCGCCGAGGAGCCCGCGTGAGCTGCGCGTGCGGATCGCCGCGGCGCATGGTCTGGCTGGGAAGGACGTAGCTCTGGGCGGCCAGGGCCGCTCGTATGTCGAGCAGCGCCGGAAGAGGCGTCAAGTCGAGCTTCGCGCGCCGCGCGGCGATGCGTGCAGCGCGCGTCGAGCTTGCCGCTACCGCGAAGATCGGCTGTCCGGCGTACTGCACCACATCCTGGGCGAATATCGGATCATCGTGCACTGCGCCGCCATAATTGTTTTCACCTGGAACGTCGGCTGCCACCGCGATCGCCGCGACGCCGGGTGCGGCCGCAACGGCGGCGAGATCGAGTGCCGTGATGCGTCCGTGGGCGATGGGGCTCATGCCAAAGGCGGCGTGCAGCGCATTCTCCGGCAGCACAATATCGTCGCAGTACTGCGCCTGGCCGCTGACGTGCAGCGGTGCGCTGTCATGCATCCGCGCCGTGCCCACGGTCATCGGGCGGCACCTCCTTCGAGCCGCGGTTCGTCGGCGTGCGCAACGGCGCCCGGCGAGGCATCGTGGGGGCGCAAGGCATCGTCGGTGCGCAAAGCGGGGCGGTCATCTTGGTGCTGCAGAAAGAAGCGACGCAAGAGATTGCCCGCGACTTGCAGACGATATCTGCTGCTCGCGCGCAAGTCCGACAGCGGCTTGAAGTCGGCGGCGAGCGCCGCGCCGCAGGCCTCGATACCCGTCGAGGTCCAGCCGTGCTCGATGAGCGTGCGTTCCGCGTGGCGAGCGCGGCAGGGGATCGCGGCCATACCGCCGTATGCGAGCCGCGCACTGCGTACGCGCTTACCATCGAGGCTCACGCAGAAAGTGGCGCATACACAGGAAATATCCTGGTCGATACGCTTGGACACCTTGAAGCTTCCGAGCAATCGGCCCTTGCTAGCCGCCGGAACGGCAACGCCGGTCATGAACTCGCTTTTCTCCAAGGCTTTTTTCTGGTACCCCAAGTAGAAGTCCTCGAGCGCGAGCCTGCGAACGGCAGCACCCTTGCGAAGCTCGATTCGCGCGTCGAGCGCAATCAAGGCGGGAATCGAATCGCCGATAGGCGAGCCGTTGGCCAGATTGCCGCAGAGGGTCGCGGAATTACGAATCGGCGGTGAGGCGAAGCGCGCCGCCTGCTCCCCGAGCTCAGGGAATCGGCGCAGCAGAGCCGGCCAGGCGTCAGTCAGCGTGACCGCGGCGCCGATCCATAATTCCTTGGGCCGCGCCTCGATGGCCGACAGCTCAGGCACATCGCCGACGAATATCAGCGGCGGCAGCTCGCGCAGTTGCTTCGTGACCCACAATCCCACGTCGGTGCCGCCCGCGAGCACCACCGCATCGGGGTGCGTCACGAGCGCCGTGCTCAGTTCTTCGAGAGTACGGGGCGCGTGATAGCCGGGATACCGGAGCGATGTGCCGGCCGCGCGCTCGTGAGCCAGGCGCTCGAGAGTATCGAGCCTTCGTGCGGAGCGGGCGTCTTCACGGCTCCAGCGGTCCGGCTCCGGGTAATCCCCCTGGCGCATGCCTGCATCGATGATCGGCCGGTAGCCGGTGCAGCGGCATAAGTTACCGGCGAGTGCTTCAAGTACCTGCTCGCGGCTCGATTGGCTGCGTTGCAGGTACAAGGCGAACAGCGACATCACGAATCCGGGCGTGCAGAACCCGCATTGCGAAGCATGATGATCGATCATCGACTGCTGTACCGGGTGCAAAGCGCCGGAGGGTTGCTGCAGGCTCTCGACGGTGATGAGCTCCTTGCCGTCCAAGGTCGGCAGAAAACGGATGCAGGAATTGATCGCGCGATAAGTGACGCCCCCGCTCGACAGCTCGCCGAGCACGACGGTGCAGGCACCGCAATCACCCTCGGCGCAGCCCTCCTTGGTACCGCGTCGGCCCGCAACTTCGCGCAAGTAATCGAGGACGGTCATCGTCGGGCATGGCTGGTCGATCGATACGACGCGGCCGTCCAGAACGAAGCGCAGGGTCTCTCCGGAGCTCGTGTTTGCGCCGGACGGGAGCGGCATCGCCGTCAACTTCCGCGATACGTGGAGTAGCTCCACGGAGACACCAGCAACGGGACGTGATAATCCCGGTGCGGATCGGCGATGCCGAAGGCGATGATGACCTCGTCCAGAAAAGGCGGCTCGGGCAGCACGAGTCCGAGTGTGCGGAAGTACGCGGCCACGTGAAACGTCAGCGTGTAGCGGCCGATGCCGAAGCCTGCTCCCTCAAGCAGGGGGGCGGAGCAGCGCCCGTCGGCATTGGTTTGCGCGGTGGCGATCGGCGGCAGATCGACGGTCGCGCCCGAGGTCGCGGCAACGGCACGCAATTCGATACGCATGCCGGCCGCCGGAATGCCCGCCGCTACGTTCAGAACATGTGTGGTCAGCTTGCCCATAGCACCCCACGCCGCATGGCCATTACAGCACGTCCATCTCAAGTTTTGTACACAATGACCCGCACCGATCGTGTGCACTGCCGATCGGAAAGCGCCCCAAGAGAGTGCCGTGGCCGGCGGCGCGCCGTGCAACTGTTTCTCGCGGACGGGCGTTCGTGTGTAGCGGCGTTACACGCGAGAGATGCCGGCGATAAAGCTTGTTTGCGGCGCGCATGTATCGTAGAACCCAAGATATCAAAGAATAAGGGATGGCAATGCTCAATCGGTTCTTTGGTCTCGACATTCACGGCACCACGGTTCGCACGGAGCTGCTCGCCGGCTTAACCACGTTCCTCACGATGGCTTATATCGTCGTCGTCAATCCGGTCATTCTGGGCGCCGCCGGCATGCCCATGGCCGGAGTTGCCGCAGCGACTTGTTTTGCCGCGGCATTCGGCAGCATTCTCATGGGACTCGTGTCGAACTATCCGCTGGCGCTCGCGCCCGGAATGGGTCTCAACGCGTATTTCACCTACACGGTAGTCAAGACGATGGGTGTGCCTTGGCAGACCGCGCTAGGCTGCGTATTCTTATCGGGCGTTGCATTTTGACCCTATGCGGCGTGCGCCAACTGATCATGAATGCCGTGCCGCGTGCCTTGTTCGCGGCGGTGGCCGGTGGGGTGGGGCTGTTCATCGCCTTCATCGGCTTGGTCGATGCCGGCGTGATCGTCGCCGAGCCCGGTACTCTGGTCGGTCTTGGCAATCTCACCACTGCCAACCCGGCACTGTCGCTCCTCGGGCTGCTGGTGATTGCATCGCTCCAGGCATGGCGCGTCAAAGGCGCCATGCTGATCGGCATTCTGGTAACCGCCGGCTTTGGTTGGGCGATGGGAATGGCCCACTTCGCGCCCGGCGTCTACAACCTCGGCGATCTGTCGGCCGCGGCGTTCAAGCTCGACATACGGGGCGCGCTGAGTCTCAAGGGGGGCATCGGCTTATCGCTCCTCGAGATCATCCTCGTGTTCTTGTTGGTCGATCTATTCGACAATGTCGGGACGCTGGTGGCCGTG
>Ga0302314_10017191_pt1 | contig 12146 bp, 9 predicted proteins | sample III_Palsa_N2_3_FD_200533 | JGI IMG/M metagenome (GOLD analysis project Ga0302314, IMG submission 200533) | Peat permafrost microbial communities from Stordalen Mire near Abisko, Sweden - III_Palsa_N2_3 | ecosystem: Environmental > Terrestrial > Soil > Palsa > Peat permafrost | place: Sweden...
ACCACCGCCACCCCGCCTGGCTCGAGCAGGTAGGGCAGCAGATCGAGCAGCCGGGTCAGCTGGCCGAGTTCGTCGTTCACGGCGATGCGCAGCGCCTGGAAGGTGCGTTGCGCGGGATGGCGGGGCTGGTGGCCCGGGACCATGCGCCGCACCGCGGCGGCGAGATCCGCGCCCGAGGTCAGGCGGCCCTGGGCGCGGTCGTACTTCAGGCCCCGGGCGATGCGGCGGCTGAGCCGCTCCTCGCCATAGGTGAAGATCACGTCGGCCAGCTCGTCCTCGCTTAGGCGATCGATCAGACCGAGGGCGTCCTCGCTGCAGCCGTCGCCCATGCGCATGTCGATGGGCGCGGCGGAGCGGATCGAAAAGCCGCGGCCATCGTCGTCGAGCTGCATGCTCGACACGCCCAGGTCGGCGAGCACGCCGTGGAAGACCTCGCCCGCCAGGACCAGGCTCTCGGCGACGTCGCCGAAGGTGCCGCTGCGCAGGGCGAAGGCCGTGCCGTACTGCTGCAGGCGCTGGGCGGCGGCAGTGCGCGCCAGGGGATCGCGGTCGATGCCGAGCACCGAGGCGCCAGCGGCGAGCAGCGCCTGGGCATGGCCGCCCAGACCGAGGGTGCAGTCGAGGACGCGGCGGCCTGCGGCCGGAGCCAGCAGTCCTACGGTCTCAGCCAGCAGAACCGGCAGGTGGGCGGCGGCGCTCTCCTCAGGCACTGGCGGCGACTGCGGCGTGGCGCTTGTCATCGAGGACGCGGCGGATGAAGGCCGCATAGGGGCTGTTGTCGGCCAGGACGCCGAAGCGTCCGGCGCGCTTGAGGCGCACGTTGATCTCATCGACATCGCACGCGAGGTGCTGGGTCGAGCCGTCGACGAGTCCATCGAGGGCGGTGATCAGGCGGTTGAGGACAGGGTCATGCATGGTATGTCCAAAGGCTGAAGGTGGGGCGGGCAGGTCGCGGGGCGTTGCAGGAACTGGGAGAGGGGCGGTCGGAGGGATCGGGGTGGTCAGGGTGAGAGATACTTGGTGAGCAGCGGATCGTAGTCGGGCTTGAGCTCCTTGCCGGTGAACAGCAGGTAGTGCTCGGGATTCCACAGCTGGACCTGGGTATTGGTGCACACGAACTTCACGTCGCGGCTTTCGCCGATGCCGAGATGGGTGACGCATTCGCCTGGCAGGACCACGCGGTTCTGCGCATCGAGGGCGAGCATCTTCATCTCGTCGTTGATACGCGTGACGATCTCGAACTTGCGGTCGTCGCTCAGTTCGGTGTCAGCCATGATGCGCAGCTCGCGGGCCTGCAGCTCGGCCTCCGACATGAGCAGGACGAGGTGGAACTTCTCACCCGAATCGGAGCGCCGGACCACATGCCGCTTGGCACGGAAGTGCTCGACCTTGGAGGCGGCGGCAAAGACGCGCGCTTCCCGAGGAATCGTCACCTGGTTCTTCGGCGAGAGCCGATGGACAGTCACAGCATGCCCCAATCGAGGGGCATCCTGCTATTCTATGCAACTCAATGCAACTGTAATCTACAAGACAGCTTATGGCGATTCCTGCTCCGGAAAGAATGGGTCGGTACAGACCAGCCCCGCGCACGACGCCTGGCAGCGTGCATCACTAGAATTGAATGATTCGTACGCGAGATATCGCAGTGCGAGCCAGCGTGCTGTGGCGGCCCGGTCCCAACTGAAAACGTACCCGATGCGAGAAGGTCGCAACGCTCAGCGCGGTGGCTGCATGACGCGTACATCGCCACTGCCGAGCACCACCGCCTGGCAGGACAGGCGCAGCTGCGGATCGTCCGGCAGGCGCACGTCCTCGGAGGCGGTGCGCGGCCCGAGATGCTGCGCGCCGTCGAGCACCCGCACCCGGCAGGTACCGCATGAGCCGGCCATGCACAGGTACTCGATCTCGCAGCCGGCGTCCAGCAGCTGCGACAGCAGGTCCCGGTCCGCCTCCGCCGGGCAGCTGCGCTTGCCGTAGAAGAGCGTCGCCGGCACGGCTGCCTAGCCGAGCACCAGGTTGATGACCTTGCGCGGCACGACGATGAGCTTGCGCACCGTCTTGCCCTCGCTCACCGCCTTGACCTCAGCACTGTCCGCCACGGCCTGCTCCAGGGCCGCCCCCGATAGCCCAGCGCTGAGCGTGATGCGGCCGCGGACCTTGCCGTTGACTTGGATTGGATATTCAAAATCATCAGTGGCGATCTGCGCCTCGTCGAAGGTCGGCCAGCCCACCGTAAGCAGCTCCCGCCCATCGCCGAGATCCTGCCACAGCTCATGCGTGATGTGCGGAACCATTGGTGAAAGCAGGCGGATCAGCGTCGTCAGGCCGAGCTTGAGCACCGCCGGCGAGAGGCTCTCGGGCTTGAGCTCATTAGTCAATTCCATGCACGCGGCGATGGTCGTATTGAAGCTGAAGTCCTTCTCCATGGCGTGGGTCGCGCGCTTGACCGTGGCATGGACCTTGCGCACCACGGCCTGGTCGGGCCCGGTTGCGTCCTTGGCCTGGCCGCTGAAGGCGGTGACCGCCGCCAGACGGTCCTTCTGCTCCTGGACCATGGTCCACAGCCGCTTGAGGAAGCGGTGCGCGCCGATGACTCCCGACTCCTTCCATTCCAGGTCGAGCTCCGGAGGTGCGGCGAAGAGCGTGAACAGCCGCGCGGTGTCGGCGCCGAACTGGTCGATCAGGCCCTGGGGATCGACGGTGTTGCGCAGCGACTTCGACATCTTGACGACGCGTCCGACGGTGACCGGCTGGCCGTCGGCCTTGAGGACGGCGGAGACGACCTTGCCCTTGTCGTCCTTGATGACATCGACCTCATCCGGGTAGAAGCACTGCTTCTTGCCGTCGATCGGCTCGCGGGTGTAGGACTCCATGCACACCATGCCCTGGCAGAGCAGGCGCTTGAAGGGCTCGCGCACCGTCGAGTAGCCGAGATCGCAGAGCGCCTTCTGGAAGAAGCGCGCATAGAGCAGGTGCAGCACGGCGTGCTCGATGCCGCCGATGTACAAATCGACCGGCAGCCAGTGGTCGACGTGCTTCGGGTCGAGCGGTGCCGACGCGTCCGCGCAGGTGTAGCGCGCGAAATACCACGAAGACTCCATGAAGGTGTCCATGGTGTCGGTCTCGCGCCGCGCCGGCTCCTTGCCGGTGTTGGTGCGCACCGTCAGCGGGCTGCCGTCGGCGGCGGTGGTCTTCCAGGTGGGATGGTTCTCGAGCGGATTGCCGATGCCGTCGAAGACCACGTCCATGGGCAGCGTCACCGGCAGGTCCTGCTTGCGCATCGCCACGACCCCGGATGCCTCGCCGTAGACGAAGGGGATCGGGTTGCCCCAGTAGCGCTGCCGGCTGATGCCCCAGTCGCGCAGGCGGTAGGTGATGGTGGCGCGGCCCTGGCCCTGGGAGGCGAGCTGCTCGGTGATCAGGCGCTTGGCCGCGGTCGACTCCTGGCCGTCAAAGCGCCCGCTGGCGACCATGATGCCAGGTTCGGTGAAGGCCTCCGTGAGGGTCGGCGCTGGGCCCGCGGGCGGGGCGATGACCTGGATGACCGGCAGGTCGTAGGCCGTGGCGAAGGCGAAGTCGCGGGTGTCGTGCGCCGGGACGGCCATGACCGCGCCGGTGCCGTACTCCAGCAGCACGAAGTTCGCGGCCCACAGCGGCACCTTCGCGCCGTTGATCGGATTCACCAGCTGGATGCCGGTGAAGACGCCCTTCTTCTCGGCTTCGTCGCCGATGCGCTCGTGCTCCGAGACGGCGCGTGTCGCGGTGCGGAAGGCCTCGACCTGGGCCATGTGGGCGGCGGGCACCAGATCATCGAGCAGCGCGTGCTCGGGCGCGATCGAGACGAAGGTCACGCCGTAGATGGTGTCGGGACGGGTGGTGAAGACGGTCAGCGTCCGGCCCGGATGGCCGTCGATGGCGAAGGTGATCTCGGCGCCCTCGCTCTTGCCGATCCAGTTGCGCTGTTGGCTGAGGACCGCGTCCGGCCAGCTGCCCTTGAGGGCGACGGTGCCGCTGAGCAGCTCCTCGGCGTAATGCGTGGTGCGCAGGAACCACTGCGGCAGCTCCTTCTGGATGACCGGCATGCCGGTGCGCCAGCACAGCCCGTCGATGACCTGCTCGTTGGCCAGCACGGTGTTCAATCCCGTGGACCAGTTGACCAGGCTCGACTTGCGGTACACCAGGCCCTTCTCGACCAGGTCGAGGAAGATCGCCTGCTCGCGCTCGGCGTAGCCCGGGTCGGAGGTGGCGAACTCGCGCGACCAGGCATAGCTGAAGCCCATGCGCTTGAGCTGGCTGCGCATGTACGCGATGTTCTGGTAGGTCCAGGTCTTGGGATGGATGCCGCGTTCGATGGCGGCCTGCTCGGCGGGCAGCCCGAAGGAGTCCCAGCCCATCGGATGCAGGACATGGAAGCCGCGCATGCGCTTGTAGCGGGCGACCGCGTCGCCGATGGAGTAGTTGCGCACATGCCCCATGTGCAGGTTGCCGCTCGGATAGGGGAACATCTCGAGGATGTAGTAGCACTGCTCGCGCGGGAGATCGTCGGCGACCTCGAAGGCACGGGTCTTCTCCCAATGGTCCTGCCACTTGGCTTCGAGCACAGCTGGTTCGTACGGCCTGATCTCGTTCATGGCATGCCCCGGGGGCGGGAATGATGTTTCCCAGGGAGCACGGGGCAACTCACCGGCCCGGCCATCACCGGGGTGGGGCGACGTCCAAGCGCAGCGCCGCCAGGAATGCCTCGAGGGCGGCATGCCGGCGCTGCGCCTCGCGCCGGGCGGTAGGCAGATGCATGGCCGGCCCGAGTGTCAGCAGCTTTGCATAGCAGTGGTCGAGCATGTAGCGGCGGTCGTCCAGCTCCCGGCCGCTGCCGGGGAAGGGGTCATCCGGATGGTAGAAGGCCGCCTCCGCCGCGCCGCGCGACATCCACTGCGCGCAGGCGGCGGTGCGCATCAGCCCGATCGCGCCGATGGCATCGAGCCGGTCGGCATCCTGCAGGACGAAGCCCGCAGGCACGCTGGGCGTCAACCCGCGCGACCAGGAGCAGGTGCGAATCGCCTCGCAGATCTCCACCGCCTCGGCCGGGGAATAGCCGGCCGAGGCCAGCAGCGGCCCTGCGCTGTGCGCCGAACGCTCGCTGGCGCTGGCGCGGTCGGGAGCGTCCTTGGGGACGACCACCAGGTCATGCAGCAGCGCTGCGGCGCCGCACAGGTCGGGATCGGCCCCGGCCTCCGGCGCCAGGGCAACCGCCCAGGCATGGACGCGCAGGATGTGGTGCTGGTCATGGGCCAGCTCGCCTGGCGGCAGCGCGGCGTGCACCGCCGGCCAGAGCCGGCGATGGCGGGGAAGGACCAGGTGCGGCGGCGCGAGGAGCGCGTCCGGATGCTCAGTGCTCATTCTTGCCGAGGGTGACCCAGACGTAGTTGTAGCCGCGGGCCTTCTTCAGCAGCAGCGCGAAGTCGGTGAAGTCGGCCTTGTTGACCCCATAGACCTCGGGGGCGACTTCCCCGAAGACCAGTTCCAGCTCGCCGCTGTCGGGCTTGCGGATGCCGAACCAGGGCTTCCAGCCGCGCGCGGTGTTCTTGACCATGATCGCATTGAGCTCGGCGACCTCGCTGCGGTAGCGGTCCTCCGCTTCCTGCGTCCAGCTCGGGACGCTGTCGAGGACCAGCACATAGTCGCCCAGCGGATGGCCGGCACCGGCGTCCGCAGCGGCGTTGGCCGAGCCCTCGCGGTTGCCGGCCTCGCCCGCGGCGTAGCCGGCGCTGGCGGCCTCATGGCGGTCGGCCGAGTGTTGGCCGATCCAGAAGAAGAACACGCAGCAGGAGATCCACAGCACCACCAGGGTCACGGCCATCTGCTTGGAGATGCTCAGGAAGCCGTCATTGCCCTGGAGGCTGGGCAGCTGCATGGGCGGCGGCGGGATCTCGGGCTGGATCTGCACCAGCTGCGGGCGGGCCTGGCGGCCGAGGGTCTCATGCAGCGGCGAGATGGTCTGGGCGACCGGCGCGCTCGGGACGATCGCCGAGCCATCGGCGGGGGTCTGTCCGCCGGCCTGCTCGGTGATGCGCCGCTGCACCTGCTGGAGGGTCGCATAGACCTGATCGGTGCGTCGGCGGAACATCCACTCTCCCGACCGGGACTATGCAGTACGGGCGGGGCTGATCCAGAGCGCGTCGTGCTGGTTCGTGGCACGTTTGCCGGTAAGAAGTGGGCCATGGACCTCGGCACCACGCAGTCCCTGGTGGGAACCTCCGCGCACTGCCTCGATGGCTATGCGCTGTGCTGGCCGGGACCGTTCCTGCCGGTGGTGGTGCCGCTCGCATGCCTGCCGCTGTCGCTGCGCGCCCAGGCGCTGTGCGCGAACTCCGAGGCGTCCCTCGGCACGCGCGTCGCCGCCTGCCTCGATGCCCAGGAGCCGGATGCGGCCTGGCGGCTCCTGGCGCACTGCACCGACCCCCTCACCGTGCCACCCGGCGTCGATACCGCCCTGCAGCTGTGGGGCGCGAAGACCCTCGCCGACATGGGCCTGGTCGCCGGCCGCGCGCCGGTCCTGGTGGTCGCCCCCAGCGCCACCAGCAGTACCGAGGGCCACCGCCTGCAGACCGAGTCGACCCAGGCCCTGCTCGCGGTGCAAGGCGTGCTGGCCACCGCCGCCTGGCCGCGCTGGATCGGGCAGGTGCTGGTGGTGGTCGGCGACCAGGCCATCGCCGGCCTGCCCGGAAGCTCATCGCTTTTGATCCGCCCCGCGCTGCCGGCGGTGCGCATCCCGCTGCAGGCGCTGCGCGGCACCATTGCCAGGCGCCTATGCGTCCTGGCCCTGGAACTGAACGCGCCGCCCGCCTCCGGCTGGCCGGCCTGGCTGACCATCGGCCTGGCCGAGATCAGCGCCGCGCGCGCCGATGAGGTGCTGGTCAGTCCGCATGCGATGCTGCTGGTGCGCCAGGCCGCCGGCACCAGCGGACTGGCCGCCATGCTCTCCTCCCCCGCCCCGGATCCGCAGCTGTGCGAGGCGGTGGCGGCGCTGCTCGTGCATCCGGCGCGCCGCGACCACCTGCCATCCCTGATGGACCTGCTGCGCAATGGCGCCACCGCCGCGGGGGCGCTGCAGATCAGCTACAACCTGAGCCTCGACGACCTGGTCAGCCAGGTCCACTAACTAGGCGCAACGCGGCTGCGCGGCTCAATGGCCGCGCAGCACCTGGCGGGTCAGGTCGTCGAAGCGGCGTCCGACCTCGAGATCGCGGGCGCGCGGCACCGGGCCGATGGCGTTCCAGCGCGCGATGATCGCCTTGACCTCGTCCTTGAACCAGCGCGGATTGGGGTCCTGGAGGACGTCCTCGACCTCCTTGATCAGCGCCAGCTTCTTCTGGAGATTACCCTCCTCCTGCGCCTGCTCGGCCTGCTGCTCCTCGCGGATCGTCGCCCAGATGCGGTCGATGGCCGCACCGAAGCGCGTGCGTACGGCTTCCATCTCGGCGCGTGGGATGTGGCCGATGGCGCGCCACTCGTCGTTGAGCAGCCGGCCGCGCCGGCTGATGTCACTCGGCGTCAACAGCCCGGTGTGCCCGCTGCGCGCGACCTCCGCGCTGCTGGCGAACTCCTCGGCGCGCAGGCACAGCGCGAGCTTCTTCTCGAGATTCGCGGTCTCCTCCTGGCGGCGCAGCGAATCCTGCTCGCGGACCAGGCCGTAGAAGGCGTCGCAGGCCGCGCGGAAGGCGTTCCAGGTAGCGCGGTCCGCTTCGCGCGGCACCGGACCCAGGTCGCGCCACTGCGCCTGGATGGCCTTGACCCGATCGGTCGCGCCACGGCGCGCGGCCAGGTCGGCAGGGCTGCCGGCCAGCCCGACCGGCCCCTGGCCGGCGAGGGTGGTGACCTCCGCGATCAGGGCCTGCTTGGTGGCGAGATTGGCGACGCGTTGCGCGTCCTGCTCGGCCAGCCAGGGGCGGGCGCGCTCGAACTGCGCATCGCAGACCAGCTTGAACTGCGTCCAGGCGGCCTGGCTGCGGTCGCGCGGCAAGGGCCCGAGCTTCTTCCAGGCCTGATGCGCGGCTTTCACCGCGCCGACCACGGCCTGCAGATCGGTCTCGGCCGCCAGGGCCGTGACGCGGTCGATCAGGTCCTGGGCGGCGGTGAGGTGGCGGTGGCGCTCCCAGTCCTCGGCCTCGCGGCTGGCGACCACCGGCCCATAGGCCAGGTCGCAGGCGGCCATGAAGCGGCTGCGGATCTGGCGCGCCGGGCCGCCGGGCATCATGCCGACGGCCTTCCAGGCCGCCTGCAGCTCGCGCAGCGCCTTGCCGTGCGCCTGCAGCGCCGCCTGGTCCTCGACCGGGATGGCAGCGGCCGCGGCGGCCAGCGCCTCGGCCGTGACGGCCAGACCGCGCAGCGTCTCCAGGCCCTGGGTGCGGCGCGCATCGCGCTCCTCGCGCTGGGTGCGGCGACGCGTCTTGAAGGCGTTCCACGCGGTGTTGAAGCGGGCCTTGAGCGGATCGCTGTCGGGCAAGGGGCTGGTGAGGGTCATCCAGCGCTTGTGCATCAGGTGCCAACGCGGCATGACCTCAAGGAAGTCATCGGACAGGCTCAGCGCCTCGGCCTCGACGGAGAGGGCCTCGAGCGCGGCGCTCTCCTCGGGCGTCAAAAGCGGGGCCGGCGGCAGCTGCGGAGCTTCCGGCAGGAGGCGCGCCAGTTCGCGGCGGAAGCGCTCCTCGAAGACGGGCGCCTCGGCCTCGTCGATCGCGGGCAGGGCCTGCCAGCGCGCGGTGAGCTCGCTGCGCGACGCGACCTCGGGTGCCATGTCGGCGAGCTCCCGCAGGAGCCCCTCGCGGCGGGCGATGATCGTCTGGCGGCGGCTGACCTCGGCCTCGGCTTTGCGGCTGATGTCGGCGGACAGGCGCGCGAAGCGGTCGACCAGCGCCTGCGAGGCGGGATCGAAGGACACGCCGTCGGCGATGGCCAGGGCCGCGGACCAGTGCTGCATCAGCGCGGTGAACTCGTTGGCGGCGTTCAAGGGACTGCTCGACACCGCCAGGCGCGTGGCCTGGGCGAGCAGCGGCTCGAGGGCGTTGCGGCGGGCGCGGCGCAGGGAGTCGGCCGAGGGCTTGGCCTCGTCGGTCAGGCTCGCGCTGGCGCGCACCAGGGCAGCCTCGCGGATCTTGGGATGCTTGGCCTTGCGCGCGATGTCGCGCAGCGAGTTGCGGCGGTCGATGCGCGCCAGGGCTTCCAGCCCGCTCTCGCCATGCGCATCCTGGATGGCGATGGTGCTCAGCAGGGCCTGGCTGGGAGTGGCCAGCCCGAGGATCTTGGCCAGGGCCGCGGCGCGCACCGCGGCGTCGCCAGCGCTCAGCGCGAGCTCCGCCAGCGACTTCTGGTCGTTGACCGTCTCCAACGCCGTGCCGCAGCTCGCCAGGGGCTGGGTCTTGAGCAGCCGCTCGGCCGCCCCGGAGAGGCGTTCGCGGGCGATGCGGCGCACCGCTTCGTCGCCCTGGGTGGAGAGACGGCTCAAACTCGCGGGATCGGAGACGCGCCCGGCGGCGGCGGCCCGCACCCGGGGCTCTTTGTCGGTCAGCGCCAGCTCGGTGAAGGTGCCTTGCGCGGAATCGCCCAGTTCGGCTACGCCACGCAGGCGGATCTCCAGATCCGGGTGCTTCCATTTCGGACGGCGTAGACCGAAGAATCCCACGATGACCTCCTCGACCGGGGTGAGGAATGGCGGGGCTTGGCCCGCCGTCCCGGTGGAGTGGGCACGGTACGGTGGCGGCGGTGCGGACAACGCTCAGGGACCCAAAGGAGCAGGGGTCCGCGCTGGGCACGGACCCCTGCTCCCATCGGTCTTACCGCGCTCCGTTCACTGGCTGTGCAGCACGTGGTTGTAGCGCCAGTACACCTCAAGGCAGAGGCAGGCGTACGCCGTGGTCAGCACCCGACCGGTCTCCCCGCCGATGAAGGAGTTCGGACTCCAGTCCCAGCTACCGGCGAAGCAGCCGCTGCCGCTACGCTGCGATTTGATCAGCACTGCGGGGATCGCCGCGTTCCACTTCCGCCATTTCTCGCCCCCCACCTGGAACATGGTCATCGTGTTATAGTACATGTAGTAGATGTTGGTCGGCCACGAGGTCGGCAGGTAATGGTTGGAGATGTAGTTGGCCATTGAGGTGAGCATCGGATCCTCGGCCCGTCCGCCCAGGAATACGGCACAGGCCGCGCCGACGCAGGTCAGATCATGGTCATTGGGACCAGGCTGCCTGGGGCCGGGCGCTGCCGCGATCTCGGTCGCCGTGCTGTCGGTCTGATAGGTGTAGGGGAATCGCGCCTCGCCCGTGTAGGGGTCGAGATGAGCAAAATCGGGGTTCTGCTTCTTCCAGACCGTGGAGAGCCAGTGCTTGGGTCCGGCAAGGGCGTCTTCGCCGACCAGCCCGGCGGCCAGTGCATCCTTGAGCGCCATGACGTTCCAGCCGCTGACCGATGCGTCGTTGCGCTGGTCGGGAGTGACATAATCCCATCCCATGCCCTGGCTGGCGGTGCTCGACGTCTCCGCGCCGTCAGCCGCGGCGCCGTCGCGGTTCTCATGGGCGAGGATCTGCTGCACGGCCCTGAGCGCCGGATCGTGCAGCGTCTGGTCATTGCCCATGACATAGGCTTCGCAGAGCGCCATGGTCGCGACGGCATGCTCGTAGTTGCGTTCCCCGATATAGCCGTCCGCCTTCTGCACGGAGAGCAGGTAGTTCAGGCCGCGACGCACCACCGTGCGGTACTTGTTGGGCGAGGACTGGTCGTAGCCGTCACCCAGGTAGCACAGCAACGCATAGGCGGTCATGGCCACGTCGTAGCTGGCCGGTCCACCATGTGCTTCCGCGCCGGGTTCGCATTTGAGGTCTTCCGAGCAGTTCTTGTAGAAGTTGACGGCATCCCACATGCCGTTGGCGCTTTGATGCTTCTTGAACCAGCGCAGCGCGCTGTCGATATGCGGACCGGTACCTGGCGGCGGGCCGTTTGGCCCGCCACGGTGATCGCCACCGTGCCCATTCCGAAGTCCGTAAAGCCCCTTGGCGTCCCCGCCGGCCCCGATGGAGCTGTACAGCCCGGCATTGTCAGCCAGGGCCGAATCGGCGACCTCGCTGGGATCACCGCGCGGGGTCGCGTCCGGCGAATCGTCCTGCGTCGAAGGGGTCGGATCAGGCAGATCCACGACCTGGGGTGCGGTCGGTGCCACCACATCCGAGTCGATCTCGACCTCGGCATGCTTCAGGTCGGGAACGACGGGCTTGGGGACCGTTGGCTTCTTCTCCGGTGATGCGATGAGGTTCGGACGAACCGGCGGGGTCTCGTTGTCCGGAACTTTTATCACCCAGTAGATGCCGTACATGATCAGCAGCATCAGCACGTGGAAGGCGCCGCTGATCAGCCAGCCGCTGAATCCGCCGGCTCCTGCCGCTAGGCGACGTTGTGATGTCGCCGATCCGTTCTCCTGCGGGTCAGCTATGTCGGTATCGATGGGTGGTGCATGCTGATTCATGGCTTCTCCTGCGTTCCTCAGGACCAACGCCGATACCCGCCGCCGGTTCACCAGGTTGTTCATATACTGGCTAATGGAGGAATGATATTCCAATCATAATGAATTGAATGATTCATCCATTGCAGGAAGGCCTCATGAACCTTCACCGCGGTGATGCGTTGCCTCCTGCCTTTCTGAACAAATCCTCGGAAGTCAAGGTCGCTGCGGCATCCGCGAGATCCGGGCGGCGGCTGGGATGTTCCGCTGACTGAAAGGCCGACACGGCCTGTGGGCTCCCCCATGTCGATCAATCGGACCGACCCGACTCGACATCGGGAGCTGCGCTTCGGGAAGCGCATCTGCCGCTCATGCGTCGCTCGGTCACGCGACATGGCGTCGCGTCACCACGGACAGCGCCAGTCGCGACGGTGCCGTGCTCATTGAGAACTGGCGTTGGCCTGGTGCGGATACGCCGCAAACGCCGACGGGCACCCTCCCGTCAGGGAAGATGCCCGTCTGCGTGCACCGGCCAGGGGCACCGGTGGACAAAACGCTTTAGGCTAGTGCTTCTCGCCGAGCTTGGCGTAGCGGTAGTAGACTTCGAGGCAGAGCGTGGTGTAGGCGGTGGTCAGGACGCGTCCCGCGGCCCCACCGA
>Ga0302314_10017192_pt1 | contig 12146 bp, 10 predicted proteins | sample III_Palsa_N2_3_FD_200533 | JGI IMG/M metagenome (GOLD analysis project Ga0302314, IMG submission 200533) | Peat permafrost microbial communities from Stordalen Mire near Abisko, Sweden - III_Palsa_N2_3 | ecosystem: Environmental > Terrestrial > Soil > Palsa > Peat permafrost | place: Sweden...
CGCAGCCTATGCGCGCACCTTCGCAACCGAACTCGAGCGCGTGTGGCCCGGCGCGACGAAGCACTTCACCGGCAAAGCCGTCCTCAGCCACGTTACGATGGACCCGTTCGCGCGCGGCAGCTACGCCGGCTGGTTGCGCGGCCAATACACGCGCTTCGCGGGTTACGAACGCGTCCGGCAGGGCAACGTTCTGTTCGCGGGCGAGCACTGCTCGGTGCTCTTGCAAGGCTTCATGGAAGGTGCGGCCCGCGAAGGCGCGCGCGCGGCGCGCGAGGTGCTGGCCGACATCGGGATGCGCGCCACGGCGTGAACGAGCTTCGCACGGGCTGCCTCAACGTTTGGGAAGTGCTCGCGCAATCCGTCGCGATGCTCGGCCCGACGATGACGCCCGTGCTGATCGTGCCGCTGATGTATGCCTCGGCCGGCAACGCCAGTTGGCTCGCGTACGCGTTCGGCGCGCTCATGCTGCTGGCCGTGGCGCTGAACATCCGCGTCTTCGCGCGCCGTTCCGCTTCGGCGGGGTCGCTTTACGAGTACGCGCATCGCGCCTTCGGAGCGCGCGGTGCCCTGTTGTGCGGCTGGGCGCTGCTGTGGGCGTACGCGCTGGTCGGCGTCGCCGGCCTGACGGGGTTCGCCGTTTTTTCCGCCGCGCTGCTGGGGAGCGTCCACGTCGCCGTCGCGCCGATTCTGCCGCTCGGTGCTTGTTTGCTCGTAGCGTTTGGGCTCGCGTACCGGGACATCCGCCTTTCGACGATCACGCTCTTGCTGCTCGAAGCTGGCTCCGTCACCCTGATCTTGATCCTGCTCGTGCTGCTGCTCGCGCACGGCAAGACCTTGGTCGACCCGGACCAAGTCACGCTGCGCGGCGCGAGCCTCGCCGGCATCGCGCTCGGCGCGACGGTCGCGATCTTCTCGCTCGTCGGTTTCGAAAGTGCGACTTCGCTGGGCGAAGAGGCGCGCGATCCGCTGCGTTCGATTCCGTTAGCCGTGATCCTGAGCGTGATCGTGGCCGGGGCGTTCTTCATCTTTTGCGCGTACGCGGAAGTGCTGGCGGCGCGCGGACTCGCGACCCCGCTCGACAAAATGGGCGCACCGCTCGACACGCTGGCCGACGCCGCGCGATTGCCCGCGCTGCGGATTGCGATCGACGCCGGAGCGCTGCTCTCGTCGTTCTCGATCACCCTCGCGGCCCTCAACGCCGGCGGCCGCATCGTGTTCAACCAGAGCCGCAGCGGGCTGTTTCCACGCGCGCTGGGTGCGTCGCACCCGCAATTCCGCACTCCCCACGTGGCGCTGTCGTTCTTCGCCGCCGTGTTGGCGCTGGTGGGCGGAGGCATGCTCCTGGGCGGGATCGCCCCGCTCGATGCGTTCAACGACACGGCGACCCTCGGCTCGTTCGGGTTCATCGCGATCTACGTCTTCGTCGCGCTGGGCGCGCCGTTCTACCTGCGGCGTCTCGGCGAGCTGCGACCGTACCACGTGGCGATTTCGGCGTTCACGCTCGGGCTGTTGCTGATTCCGGCCGTCGGCAGCGTCTACCCCGTGCCCGCGCCGCCGGCCAACGCGTTCCCATACCTGTTCGCGATCTACTTCGTCCTCGGCGTCGCGCTCTTGTGGAGCCGCAGCGCGCGCCTGGCCGAACTCGAACCGGAACCCGCCGGGAGCTAGCTGCTCTCAGGCCGCGCTCTCGCGAGGTGCGCCGGCCCTGCTCGGACTCGGGTGCGGGAATCTAGGGATGAGCGTGCAACGAACGTCTCCTCGATCAGCTTGTCGAGCGCACTGTAGTTCACGACAAATTCGGTGCCGCTGAAGCCCCCGGCGTGCCACGCATCCTGGGCCGTTGCGAACCAAGGAGGCCACGTGCGAACGCCCTCATCGTCGCCCGAACTTTGCGCGGCTGCGTCGAGCACCGCGCTCAGTGTCAAATCGGCCGGGTCGGTGCCGGCATCCGGCGGCTGCGCGCCGCGGTCGACGCCGACTGAGTAAGGGATCGCGGTCAGGTAGTCTGCCGGTAGCGCGATGGCGGCCGCGAGTTTCTCGTAAACGGGATCCCCGAGCCACAAGTCATGGGGCATGCCAGACGTTACGGCCCTGAACGCGCCGAGGTAAACGGGCACTGGGAGCTTCTCGAGCTGTCCGAAAAACCACGGATCGCGCGGCGACGCGTAGCTCCAAGGGAGTGCGTCGGCCGGTGCCGCATCGTTTTGATAGGGCGAGAAGTCAGCATCGATCGCGATTGCATGAGGGCCAAGCTTAGCGAGTGCGTCGACAAGCGCGAGCAGTTTATCGCGCGGCGTAACGACCGTTGGCCGCCCCGCGTGCATCGCGAAATCCGGCCGCAGGTAGCCGATGTCGACGACGGCGACCTTCGGGTCCGCGGGGGGCGGCCACAGCGCCCCCTGCACCATCGAATCGCCCCATCGCTGGAGCGCCTTCCCGCTCGCCGTCTGCTCGAACGCGAGGTTTCCTAGGACGAACAGTGCGGCTACGCCAGGGCAACGAAGAACTCGCGAACGATCGATCGCGTGCCGGAAGGTTCCGGGTGCATGCCCATCGCCCGATCTGTTTTCCGTACGGGTCCAGGTTAACCCCCCGGCGTCCTCGCTGTCGCGCCCAGTTTATTCCTCTCTCTCTACCGGCGTCGCTCGGCGAGGCGGGGAAAACGATCGGACACCCTGCTCGAGAAGCCGGTGATCCGGAGCCCGCGCCGAGCTAGGCTGCGTTCAGGCCGCGCTCTCGAGACGCGCGCCGGCGCCGCCGCGCCAGAGCGCGAACGGTGCGCCGAGCAGCAAGCCGCCGATTTCGATCGCGCGGGTCGTCGCGTCGGACTGGGCGACGTCGACGGCAACGATTCCACACAGCGTGGCCGCGCCGATGAGCGGTACCGCGACGCCCGTCCAGGGCGACGTACCGGAGCGCGTTCGCAAAAGTTTGATCGCGGCGAACGCGGACAGCGCGAAGAGTGCGCCCAGAAAAACGCTCGTGCCGTTCAACACGAGGTTGAGCACGCTCGCCGCGGTCGGCCAGAATCCGGTCAACAGCGTGAAGGCGCCCGTGCAGCCGAACACTGCGAGCAGGGAGTTCGCCGGCACGCCGCGCGCGTTCAATCGACCGAGTGCTCCCGGCAGGACGCCGTCGCGGCCCATCGCGTACGCACTGCGCGAAAGATACAGGATGGTCGTCCAGAGCGTGGCTGCGGTCGAGACGAGCACCGTCGCGACGATCGCGAGGTGCCAGAACGGTCCGCCGAGGCGGTCGGCCACGTACGACATCGCGTCGGTCTGGTGGGCGGCGAAGCCGGCGACCGAACCGACGCGGCCGTACGCGAGCATCGCCGCGACCAGCAGGCCCGTCGTCACGAGCAGGCCTAGCAGCCCGCCGCGACCGGGCGTTTGCGGCGCACCCGTCGTTTCTTCCGAAGCTGATGCGGAGACTTCCCAGCCGTCGGTCATCCAGATACCGAGCACCATCGCGGTGACGATGCCGGCGAAAGGATTCGGCAGCGCGGGCGGCGCCAGATGCTCCGGTACGGGATGGGCTAGGACGGCGGCGACGGCGCTGGCCGCGACCACGAGGAGTTCGGCGACCAGGAAGACCGCCGTCGTCAGCGCAGTCGGCCGCAAGCCGGCGTAGAGCAGCAGCGTGCTGGCCACGATCCAAAGCGTGCCGACCAGTGCATCCCATAGCGGCGAGGTCGCGAGCTGCGGGGCAAATAACGCGAGTGAGTATGTCGCCGCCGGCAGCGCGGTCGTCATCGTCGCGAAGTAGTTCGAGAGCAACAGCAGCCAAGCCGCATAGGCGCCCGTCCGCGAGCCGAAGGCCGCCGCCGCCCAGCTGAACGACGAGCCGGCACTCGGCATCGTTTGCGAGAGTTGTGAGAACGCGACCGCGACGCACGACATCACGCCGCCCAACAGGACGAGCGCGAGCGTCGCGTTCGATCCCGCCGCCGCCACCATCGGACCCATCGTCACGGCCAGACTGTAGGCCGGACCCATCGCCGCCGAGGCGAGCACCGACACGTCGAACAAGCCGAGCACCCGCGGTAAGCGCAGTGCAACGCTCACCGCCGCAGCAACGACCTTCGGTAACCGTAGAACGCGTACACGAGCAGCCCGGCGGCCATCCAGCCGAAAAAGCGCAGCCAGGTCGAAAACTCCAAACCGCACATCAGCAGCACGCAGAGGCCCAAGCCGAGCACCGCCACGAGCGGCCCGGCCGGTGCTCGAAACGGCCGCTTGGCCGTGGGTTTCGTGAAACGCATGACGAGCACGCCCAAGCACACGATCGCGAACGCGGACAGGGTGCCGATGTTGACGAGCCGCAGCAGCACGTCGAGCGACAGCGTGGCGGCCAGGGCCGCAATGATCGCGCCCATGACGAGCGTCGTGAACATCGGCGTGCGCGTTCTCGCGTGAACGGCCGAGACGCGAGGCGGCAGCAAGCGGTCGCGGCTCATCACGTAGAAGATGCGTACCTGTCCCAGCATCGAGGTGATCATGACGGTCGCGTTGCCGGCGAGCGCACCGACCGCGACGGCAATCCCGAGCAGTGGCGGGTTGCCCACTCGCTTGACGACGTCGCTCATACCGGCGTCGTGATCGATCGTCTGCCAAGGCACGATGCCGACGGTAACGAGCGCGATCGCACAGTACAGTGCGGCACCGATCAACAGCGACGCGATGATGCCGAAGGGCACGTCGCGGACGGGATCCTTCGCCTCCTCCGAGGCCACCGTGACCGTGTCGAACCCGATGTAGGCGAAGAACACGAGCGCAGCCGCCGCGTTGACGCCGCCCAGGCCGGTCGGCAGGAATGGGTGAAAGCGCGCCGGCTGGACGGCCGCTGCACAGCCGAGCACGAATGCGATGATCGCGACGACTTGCGCGACCACGAGCGCGGTGTTGGCGCCGGCCGACTCGCGAATGCCGACTGCGAGCAGCGCCGTGATCGCGAGAACGGCCAGCGCCGCAATGACGTCGATCTGCGAGTGGGCCGGGTCGAAGCTGCCGTGCACGAAAACCAGGTGCGCGGTCTGACCCCAGGCGGGCATGACGATCCCGGCGCCCGACAGCAGCGACTGCAAGTAGCCCGACCAAGACGCGGCCGTCGGCGCGACGCTGATCCCGTATTCGAGGATCAGGTCCCAGCCGATGATCCAGGCGACGACTTCGCCGAGCGTCGCATAGGCGTAGGTGTACGCGCTGCCCGCGACCGGTACCATGGCGGCCAGCTCGGCGTAGCAGAACGCGACGAACACGCACGCCAGCGCCGACAGGAGGAACGATAAGATGACGCCGGGACCAGCCGTTGCCGTTCCCACGCCGATCGTCGCGAAGATACCGCCCAGCATCGTGCCGAGGCCGATCCCCACCAACCCCGCGCGTCCGAGAACGCGGCGCAGCGCCGGCCCTTCGTGTTCGGCCCGCACGCGATCGAGCGGCTGAACGGCAAAGAGGCTCCGCAGGACGCTCAGCGTCTGCCTCGGTCGCGCGCCACGTTCCGCCCGCCGCCAGTCTTCACAGGAACCGTCCTGTTGCGCAAAAGCGCCGCAGCTTTCCTGGCAGCCCCCGAGTCAACCTCAATCGCTGACCCGATGCTGGTCCGGCTAAGTCGTAGCGGCAGCGGCCAAATCCACGATTCGCGGCCGCAGGGCGAGGCGTTCCAGCAACGCCTCGTAGTCGCCGGACGTTACCTCGCTCCAGCGTTTGCCGAGCAGCGCGATCAGCGCGGCCTCGATCACGTTGGTGCCGAAGGAACGGCCGCCGAAATCCGGCGTCGTCGACACGACTGCGGCGACGCCGCGCACGCGCAGCTCGTCGACGTCGCGCGCGGTCAGGGTGTTGGTCAGCACGACTTTTCCGTCGAGCCGCGCGGGCATGAACTGGCGCATGAAGTGGAAGTCGCCGGCGACGATCGCGGCTTCGGCATAGTATTCGGGGTACTTGGGCTGCGGCGGCCGATCTTGTTTTTTTCCGGTCGGGTAGAAGAATTGAAACGGCAGCTTGCAGGCGTCGGGCAGATAGCGCTCGGCTAAGGCCTCGAACTCGGCCAGACCGCGTACCGGCTTGTCGAGATCGAGCGCGAAGATGAAGTCGCCGAACAGCACGTCGGCGCCCGCGTCGACGAAGGCTTGCGCCATGCCGAAGCGGTCGAGCGCGCTGACCATCAAGACCTTCGTTCCGGCGAGCGGCACCTTCAGCTCGTCGCGCAAGAATCGTACCGCTTCGCGCTCGAGCGTGTTCTTGAGGCCGCTGCCGTCGACGACCGGCGTGATCTTCGCGGCTTGCAGCAAGCGCACGCCGTCGCGCAGCGCGAAGCGCTTGGAGCCGGCGTACAAATAGACATCGATGCCGCCGAGGCCGATCGCGTCGACGTGGCCGTCGAGTTCGCGCAGTTTCCGGGTTGCGCGTTCGATCGAACCGTCCATGCCGATGCGCTCGAGATCGAAGCTCTCACCGAGCAAGTCGACCCGCGCCCGGTGATCGCGTGAAGACGACCCGAGCGAGACCGAGACGATGCGTTTCAAGGAACGGCCCGGCTCGACACTAGACGGTCGCCGTTCGCCGTTCGCCGTTCGCGTGCGGCCGCGCGGGCGGCCGCCACCTGGGCCGGGGTCACGGCTGCATCGAACGCGCGCATCCCGGCCAGGGTGAAGCCGGCCCGCTTCGCGAGCCGATCGATTTCCAGCACGCGTTCCAGCGCGATGCCGCGCCCGAGGGTGTAGTTTTCGCGCCGGTTTTCGAGCGCCAATACCATCGTCTCGGACATGCAAGCCAAGGCCGCCTGCGGCGGCAAACCGAGATCGAAGTCGCGTCCCGGCTCGCGCACGCGTTCGAAGCGCGGCGTTCCGGGCACCCGCATGTTCCCACCCTCGGTTACCAGCACGTCCGGCCGTTCCAGCGCCACCCGGCGTCCCACGTCGTGCGGCAATGACAGCTCGCACACGACGGCCCCGGTTTGCAGGTCGTCCGGTTCGATCAGCTCTTGGGTCGAGGTCGTAGCGGTCAGCACGACCCGGCCGCGCGGGACCGCTTCACGCACGTCGGTCGAAATCGAAAGCCCGCACGACACGCGCTCGCGCAGCGACTCGACGTAGCGTTCGAGCCGAGTCCGATTGCGGGCCACGAGCACGACGTGCTCGACGTGCGGCGCGATCAGTTCCACGCAAGCCGAGCCGATCGACCCGGTCGCCCCGATGACGACCGCGGTCGAACTTTGCAGCGGAATCTCCATCTCGTGCGCCCCGCGCAAGAGGCTCTCGACGCCGGCCGCGATCGTCAGCGAGTTTCCCGTCGTGACCGCAATCGGCGAACGCTCGGCGATCGTGATGCCCGCATCACCGACGACGCCGGTGAAGGCGCCGAGCCCAGCGATCTCGGCACCGAGCGAAGCTCCGATCTCGATTGCGCCCAGGATTTTCTCGTAGACGGTCTCGCGGGGCAGCCGCAACATCGGCTCGGGCATGAACGGTGCGGCGACGAACCAGCCTTCGGTCTCGCGCCCGTCGGGCGTGCGCACGCCCGTGACGTGGACGGCGGCGTAGGCCGGCATCCATTCCATGATCTTCTCGATCAGCGGGCGGCCTTTTCCGACCGCGCCCGGCTCGTACCGCGCCACGTCCTCGAGCGACGTGGGATGGATCACGAAGCAGAACTTCATGGCGGCAATCCTTCGCAACGCAGGCGCCGAGCCCCGGCTGCAGCGCAAGGTTCTCCACAGGCCGGGGCGCGAAGTCGCGACGATGATTGAATCGTCGACCGAGCTACCGGATCTAGCAGAAATCGTACGGATTCCATCCCCCGCCCCGCGACCGCAGTCGCTGGCGCACGACGGTGAATCACTCTGGCTCGGCTCCTGGGAGACGGGCCATATTTATGGGATCGACCCCAAACACGGCCGGGTCTTCGAAAAGGCAGCCTCGCCCGGATTGCCGGTCGGTTCGACCTGCGTCGGCGACGAGTTGCGCTTCGTGATCAGCGAAAACGGCGACCAGGACAACCGCTTCATCCGGCGCTTCGTGCCGGGTCACGGCTTCAAGTCGCGCGACGCCCTGGGCTGCCCCGACGACACGGGTTCGTTCGTGGCCTACGACGGCAAGCGGCTTTGGCTTTCGCAGCGCTACAACAAGCGCGTGCACGAACTGGACGCGCAAGGCCGTCCGGTGCGCACGATCGAGGTCGGCGAGGAGATCCTGGGCCTCGCCTGGGCGGGCGAACGCCTGTACGTCTCGGCCTGGCTCGGCCGCGACCGCGGCGGCTGCCGGATCGGCTACCTCGAACCGAAAGCGCCTTCGCCCGTGCTCGTCTTCGCGGCCCGCTCGCCGTTCGTCGGCGTGTCGCTCGCACGCGACGGTAACCGCTTCTGGACCAACGATTTCAAGAACCTCTCGATCGTGGCGTTTGCGATTCCCGACTGATCGCAAAGGAATCCGCCCGACGAGTGTGACGAGCATGAGAACGTGATCCGCTCGCTGGTTTACCGAAACGTGTTGAGCGCGACGCTGTTCGTCGTCGCACTTGCGGGGATCGTGGTGAAAGCCGGCGAGATCCATCGCGGGCTGATCGACTCGACCACTCGCCTCGTACTCGCGGGCTACATCGTGGTTGCGATCTACGCGCTCGTTTCGATTGCGGTGCGGGTGAACGCCGTGCGGAACAAGCGCTGACACGAAAGCTTCCTAGCGCGGCGCCGGCCCTTCCACGACGCGGACGAAGCCCCTTGGCCGGATCCAGCGGGCCATCGCCCACTGCACGCTCCGCGGCGTTGCGGCCAGTTCGTCGCGGGCCAGCGCGTAGTCATGATCGGGCGCGAAGCCTTGCGAGGCGTTGGTGACGAGCCGCTGCGCCAGATCGTCGTAGCTGTCGGCTTGTAAGACGACGAGGCTTACCAGACGCGACTTCGCACGCTGCAAACGCTCGGAATCGAAGGGCTTCGCCTGGAGGCGGCTCAGGTCGCTTTCGAGGACGGCCTGAGCTTTGGCGAAATTTTCCGGCGCGCAGCCGTAGCGCACGCCGAAGAGCGAACGGGTTTTCCCGGCGACGAGCGCGCTGCCGACGAAGTACACATAGCCGGTCGTGACTCGCATGTCGCGGATCAAGACCGACGAAAAGTCGCCGCTGAGCACGGTGTTCGCGACTTCCAGCGGCGCGCGATCGGGATCGGCGAGCGTGATCGGCAGCGTCTCTTGCAGCAATACGGTATCTTGCAGCCGGCCGGTCGCCGGAATGTCGATCTTGGCGACGGCGTTGTCGGCCACGACGGCTGGGAAAACAACCGGCCGCGCGCCGGCGCTTCGCCAGCCCCCGAACCAGCGTGCCAGAGCGGCGCGCGCGCGCGCGGGCGTGACGTCGCCGACGATCGCGATCGTCGTCAGGTCCGGCCGAAAAGCCAGCGCGTAGGCCGCTTTGACGTCGGCCAGCGACAGCGCCGCCACGCTGCCGGGCGTTGCAAAGCGGCGCTCCGGATCGCCCGCGGGATACAGCGCGTTCGCGGAGGCTACGGCGGTGAGATGATCGGGGTTGGTCGCGTCGCCACTCAGCGCGTCAACGCGCTCGGTCCGCACGACGCCGAACGACGTCGCATCGAGCGCCGGGTGCAACTCATCGTCAGCCAGCAATTGCATTCCGCGCTCGAAGCTCGCGCTCGGCACGTCGAGCGTGAAGGCGAAGCCGTTCGTCACGGTGGCCGAGATCGCATCGATCTGCGCTTGGTAGGCGACCCGCGAATACGTTTTCGTGCCGTAGGGCAGCAGGGCTTCCAGGACGCTCTGCACGCCGCTCTTTCCGCTCGGTTCCTCGAGCCCCGCATCGTGCACGATCGTGCCGGCGACTGCCACGGCCGGGCTCGCACGCTCGGTCTGTACGACGACGCGCAACCCGTTGGGAAGCGTGAACGAAACGGGCGCGATCGTGCGCTCGGGGGGTGCGAGCTGCCGCAATGCCGTTTCGGCCCAGCGGGGCAGGGGTTCGATTTTCGTCGATTCGGGCTTCGCGCTCTCCTGGGTTCCAGCCGAAGCGCCGCCCGTCACGGCCCCGCCGTTCTTCGGAACGGCGTACGCAGTCGTCACCGTCGCTGCGGTGAAGTAGGTGCGAAGCAGCGCGTCGACCTGCGCCGGGGTGACCCGGGCGATCGCCGCGACGTCGTCTGCGGGCGTGCGATGCTCCACGGCGAGCGCTTGGCTCCAGGTCCCGGCCAGGTTCAGCAACGAGGACGCGGCCGTGCGATCGCGGATGATCTCGCGCTGCTTCGCCGCCTCGACCAAGTCGGCGGGCACGCCGCTGGCACGATACTTCGCGACGACGGCCTCGAGGTCGGCGATCGCCGATTTCGGTTTCGTTGCGACGGCGACGTGCGAGATCAGCTGGACGAAGCCGGCCTTCGGCCACTGGTTGAGGTCGGCTTCGACCGCCTGTGCCTTGCCGGCGGCGACCAGACCGAAGAGGTCGCTGCGCTGGCTGTTGAGCACGTCGCCCAACACGACCGAGGCCGCATAGGCCGGATCGTCGTAGCCTGGGCAGCGGTAGGCGATCATCGCTTCGGTCGAACTCTCGTCGCTCGTATCCGAATAGGTCGCCGGTTCGAGCGGCGCGAGCCGTCCAGGCCGATGCGCCGGCACGGGCACGGCAGGAAGCGCTCCGAAGAAGCGGCGCACCGAAGCGATCGCGGCTTGCGGGTCGACGTCGCCCGCGATCACGTAGATCGCGTTGTTCGGGTGATACCACGCGTCGTAGAACGCCCTCAATTGCGGCGCGTTGACCTGCTTGCCGAAGCTCTCGAGCGTGCCGAGCCCTTCGTCCGCGTAGGGTGTGCCGGCCAGCAGATGGTGCAGCACCTTCACGTAGAGACGATAGTTGGCGTCGCTGTTGTCACGCGTGACCTCCTGTTCAATCGCGCCGCGCTCTTCGTTCCAGTCGCGCTGCGAATCGAGAATGCCGTGGAAGCGGGCCCGGTCGAGCTGCAGCGCGAGGTCGAGATCGGCCGAGGGCACGAGGTGGTAGAACTGCGTGATCTCCGACTGGGTGTCGGCGTTGTCCTGATCGCCGGTGAAGCCCGCGACCTCGTCGGGCGCGGCGCCGCTCAGCGTGCGGCTGCCGCGGTAGAACATGTGCTCCTGCGCGTGCGCGAGGCCGGTGATCGGCTCGTCGTCGGAACCGGCCTCCACGTTCAACCAGGTCGTCACAAGCGGCGCTAGGCGGTCGCGTAGGACGACGATCCGCAATCCGTTGGGCAGCGTCGCGCGAGTGATTTCGATCCCGGTGGGAGCCGCCGGCAGCGCGCGGGCACTCGCGGACAACAGCAACAACGCGACAACGACCGGTGCAAACTTCATGCGCGCACGTTCCCTTACCGGAAGCAGAAACTCCCGCTGCGCCAGGCTGGAGCCGGCCCGTCGAAAGGTGAGATCTACGCGGTTCGACGCTGCGCTTTGACGCTCTCCGCTTCGCGCTTGAGTGCGGCCAGCATCATCTCGCTGTTTTCGCGAACCTTCCGGTGCAGGGTCGGGCCGATCAGTTCGGCCAGCGTCGGAACGCCGAAATCGTACTCGACGCCGAGCGTCACGTGCGTCGCGCCGTCGCGTTCGATGAAGGTCCACGAACCTTCGAAGGTGTCGAGGTCGCCCTCGATCAGCCGGTAGTCGACGCGCAGGGCGGCGTCGTCGAAAAGGTCCTCCTCGATCCATTCGATCGGGGCCTCCTCCACCAGCGTCTTCCAGCGCGAGACGACGCGGCCCGGGCTGCGTTCGAGAATCGTCACCGACTCGACGTCCGGCATGAACTCCCCAAACCGCTCCTGCGCCTTGGCGAGTTCGTACACGTCGCGTGCGGCGGCGTCGACGACGATCGTGCTTTCGACGAACGGCAACTTAGTACACTATCCGTCGCTCGCGTCGGGTAGCGTGCCGAGGCGCTGCCGGGCGAGGTGAACCGCGTCGCGCAGCGCTTCGAGGGCCCGCGTGACCTCGTCGGCCGTGACGATCAGGGGCGGCTCGAGCCTGATCACGCGCTGCTGGTTCAGAGTCCAGGCGACGGTGACTCCGGACTTGAGCATCTCGGGCACGATCGTTCCGCCGTAGCCCTCGTTGCGCAGCTCGATGCCGGCGAGCAACCCGAGGCCACGCGCCTCGCGCACGACGCTGGGGTACT
>Ga0302314_10017194_pt1 | contig 12145 bp, 7 predicted proteins | sample III_Palsa_N2_3_FD_200533 | JGI IMG/M metagenome (GOLD analysis project Ga0302314, IMG submission 200533) | Peat permafrost microbial communities from Stordalen Mire near Abisko, Sweden - III_Palsa_N2_3 | ecosystem: Environmental > Terrestrial > Soil > Palsa > Peat permafrost | place: Sweden...
CGCTGCAGATCGCCGCCGCCCTGCTCTACCTTGGCCTCGGAATCTGGGGCGTCGCCACAACCGCCGGCTGGATCCACTAGCTGCGGGACAGCGCCGAGGCGGCAATTGTCCGGCAACGAAGCTTAGGCCAAGGTAGTCGGCGATGAGTCCGGTGACGGAGAGCCGCAGCGGCCCGTTCTACGAGGCCCACGCCAGCGATCCTGGCGCGGTGCGCAGCGAGAACGAGGACGCCTACCTGGCGCGCGGCGGCGAAGGCTTCTGGGTCGTGGCCGACGGCATGGGCGGGCTGGACGATGGGCAGTGGGCCTCGCGCACCCTGGCCATGGAACTCGCCGAGGCCCCGCTCAGCGGCGATCTGGAGCGCGACGCGGCGACGGTCGGCGAGGTCATCCGGCACTGCAACTTCGTGATCTTCAAGGAATCGACTGACCGGCAAAACCATATGGGCTCGACCGCGGTCGCGCTGCTGATCCGCGGACCTCGCTTCGCGGCCGTCTGGGCCGGCGACAGCCGGCTCTATCTGCGCCGCGACGGGGTCCTGAGCCAGATCACCGTCGACCATACCCAGGTGCAGCAGCTGGTCGACGCCGGCTACCTGACCCGGCGCGAGGCCGCCGACCACCCGATGAGCCACGTGCTCGCCAGGGCCGTCGGCACACAAGCCGACCTGGAGACCGACACCCTGGTCGGCGAGGTGCGAGCCGGCGATCTGTTCCTGCTGTGCAGCGATGGCCTGCCACGGGTGATGGAAGACGAGGAGATCGCGCGGGAGCTGGAGAGCGGCAATCCTGTCATCATGGTCGAGCGGATGCTGGCCATCGCGCTCGAACGCGGCTCGCCGGACAATGTGACGATCATGGTGGTCGGCTGCGGCGACCCGGCCGCCGCGGCGATGGTGGCGACGGCGCCGATCTTCGGCGGCGCGGCGAGCGAAGAAGCAGCGAGCGCCGTCGCAGCGGAGGAGATAGTGGCCGCTGCGCCGCCGCCCGCCGCCGCGCCATCCCGCGGGGGCGGGACACCCGCGCTCGTCGTCGCGATCGTCGGGGTCCTGTTGATCGCGGCGCTGGGAATCGGTGGCTCGATGCTGCTGTCGCGACTGCAGCATCCCGCCATCGCCTCGAGCCGGATCGTCGTGGTCCCGGGCGTCGTGCCCGAGACCGGCCTGCGCCAGTTCGAAACGGCCCTTGGGGCGGTCGACTGCAGCTGGCTGCAGCTGGAGAAGATCGGGCCCGGCCCCACCGGCATCGACATCGCGGTCACCGGCGTCGCCGCTTCGCCGGCGGCGGTGCAGAGCGCGCTGATGGCCGCGGCGGCCAGCGCCAAGGTGCAGGTGGCCGACATCGACCTGTCGTCGATCGCCCCCCCGCCGGCTGGGCTGTGCTCGACGCTGGACGCGCTGCGCCCCTATCGCGCCGCGACCAGCCAGACCGGTCAGAACCTGACCGCCGCGCAGGACAGCTTCGCCATAATGAAGCAGGCCGACGGCAAGGAGGCCGGCCGCGCCATCGTCACCGCGACCCCACCACCGCAGCGCGATTTCGCCGTGTTCGAACTTGGCGCGGACGATAGCCTCAGTCCCATCGCCGCCGATCGCCAGAGCTTCCAGATCCTGGCCGCCGCCGGGACGGTGGTCTCCAAGGTGCCGGACGCCGGCGGCTATCGGCTGCAGGCCGACTACGCCAGGCCGGGCTGGTCGAGCCTGATCCTGCTGACCGGGCAAGGACCGTTCCCGCGCGCCCTGTTGACCCAGCCCGCCGGGCCACGGACCGCCGCCTGGGCCGGCCAGTTCGCCGCCGCGGCGCGGGCGGGCGGCTGGCATGCGGAGATGGCCTGGTACGACATCATGACCGGCGCCGACCTGAGCGTGATCCCTCAGACTCAGGCGGCCACCAACGGCTTCTCGGCGACCAACGCCATCGCGGCCGCCAAGCTACTGCAGCAGAAGGTCAGGAAGCCGATCGCGTCCAACGCCGCCGTGGCGAGCCCGTCGACGAACGCGGCGGCAAGCCCCGCGGCGAACACGGCCGCGCCGGCGACGCCTTCACACGACGAAGGCTCCTCGCCGGCGAAGGGCGCGACCAACACCGCGAAGCCGGATAGCCCGCCCTAGCCGCCGTGCGACGCCCGCAGGGCGTCGATGCGGTTGCGCTCCTGCATGAAACCGACCAAGTCCGCGGCGCCGAGCGTCTGGCCCTGACCGACCGCGATCGACATCGGGTCGACCGGCGTGTTGTTGATGTGCACCTCGTAGTGCAGATGCGGGCCGGTGACGGTGGAGCGGCCGGCGCTGTCGACGCCGGTCGCGCCCACCAGGCCGATCTCCTGGCTCTGGCTGACGTGCGCGCCGGCGACGACATTGGGCAGGATCAGGCTCTGGTGCAGGTAGAGCGTTTCCCAGCCGTTCGGGTGCAGTATCTTGGTGAAGTTGCCGTTCGGGCCTTTCATGCCGGAAAACTCGACGATGCCGTCGCCGGCGGCATAGATCGGGGTGCCGACCGGGGCGGCGAAGTCGGTGCCGTTGTGCATCTTCATGAAGCCGAGCACCGGGTGCAGGCGGATGCCGAACGGCGATGAAATCCGCGCTCCCTCGACCGGCGTCCGCATCAGCGCCCGGATCACGCTACGGCCGTTGGAGTCGAACCAGCCGCCTGCCTTGCCTGGCGCGGCGTACCAATAGAGCGCCCGCGACTTGGCCTGGGTCTCCAACGAGGCGAACAGCAGCTTGCCGCTCCCTACCGCCGCGCCGCTCGGATCGGCCTGCTGCTCGAACACCGCCTCGAACACGTCGCCCGGCTTGATCTCGCGCTGGAAGTCGAAATCGTAGGCGAAAGCCTGCGCAAAGGGCGGGATCAGGTCGTCGTTCACGCCGGCCGCGACCGCCGAGGAATAGAAACTGTTGGTGTCCATCTGGCCACGCACGACATTGACCTGGGTGACGAGGTCGGCGCTGGCGGCGGCAGCCATGTAGCGGCCGTCCGGCTGTCGCGTCACGATGGCCCCGGCGCCGCTGCCGCGCCGCGCTTCCAGCCGGCTGAGCACAACGCCCGACCGCGCCGGCAGCAGCATCAGCGTCACCCGCAACTCGCCGGCCCCGCCGCCGAGCTGGACCTGGGCGGCCTGGACCGCAGCCTCGGCGTCGGCGTCGGCGACGCCAGCGCTGGTCAGAGCGCCCAGCAGTTCCTGGGGCCCTGTCAGCGTCAACGAGCGCCGCTGCGCGCCAGGAACGACCGGCGCCTGGACCGTCTTGATCATCACGACCTGGACCGGGCGCGCCGCGGGATGCGCGCGGGGCCACAGGGCGAAGGCGACGCCGCCGCCGCCGCCGATCACGGCGAGCGCCGTCAGACCGAGCAATATCCACGGCCCCGGCGAAGGCCTGGGCCTGGCCTCGGCTCGCTTCGGCTTTCGCCACGATTTCGGATCGAAGGTCGGGTCGCCCGCGTGCGGTTCGGACTCGCCACGCTTCGCCCTGCGCCAGCTTCGCGGGTCGAACGAGGGGCCATCCGATCCGGGGTCGCTCATTTCCCATCCTCGCGCCGCAGCGCCCGCGCTTTTCTGTGCGCCCCACGGCTTTAGAGCGGCTAGGAGTCGTGCTTAGAGTACAGCCTGTTCGCCGTTTGGGACATCGCATGCAGGGTGAGAACCGTGTGGCTTGGCGCGAGGGCATGTTCCTGCGTCCGCAGCACTTTCAGCAGCAGGACCGATTTGTCGACGCCCTGATCCGCGCCCGGACCGCGGCATTGCGGCCCTATCCGTGGGGACTGACCGCGCTGAAGGTCAACGCCTCGCTGGCCTCGCTGGGCAAGTTCGCGATCGAGCGTTGCGCGGGCCTGTTCGCCGACGGCCAGCCGTTCTCGACCCCCGACGACATTCCCCCGCCGCCGCCGCTGGACGTGCCGCCCGATACCCGCGACGCCATCGTCTATCTGACACTGCCTGCCCGCCAAGCCGGCGCGGTGGAGTTCCAGAACAGCGAGGAGACCGGCGACGCCGCCCGTTTCCTGGTCGACGAGGAGGATGCGCCGGACACCTACTCTAACGAGCGCACCCGCGAGACGATTGAGACGGCGCGGCCGAATCTGCGATTCGGCGTCACCCGCGACCAGACCTACGGCCGCATCACTGTCGGCCTGGCCCGCATCCGCGAGGTGCAGAACGGCCAGCTGATCTTCGACGAGCGCTACATCCCGCCGACGCTCGATGTGCGGGCCATCCCGCGTCTGAGCGGGTTCCTTACCGACATTCTCGGGCGGGTCGATCAGCGCGCGGACGAACTGGCCCTGCGCGCGGTCGAGGCGACCGACGGCGGCGCAGAGACCTTCGCCAGCTTCCTGCTGCTGCAGGCGCTGAACCGCTGGGGCCCGATCCTCACCCACCTCGAAAGCTTGCCGATGGTGCACCCCGAGCGGCTGTTCGAGGCGTTCGTCAGCATGGCGGGCGAGCTCTCGACCCTGGTGCGCGCCGACCGCAAGCCGCCGGTGTTCCCGATCTACGACCACGAGCAACTGCAGCCGACCTTCGAGCCGGTTTACGAGGCCTTGCAGGCGGCGCTGTCGGCGGTGTTCGACCGCTCGGCGGTGCAGCTGCCGCTGGAGCTGGCCGGACCTGGCGCCTACCTCTCGCGCATCACCGACCGCAACCTCTACCAGCACGGCTTCTTCTACTTGGCGGTCAAGGCCGGCGCGTCGCTGGACGAGATTCGCGGACGCTTCCCTTCGATGGCCAAGATCGGCGCGGTGGAGCGGATGCGGCAGATCGTCGATTCGGCCTTGCCCGGCGTTCCGCTGCGCCATGCACCGACCCCGCCGCCGCAGATCCGCGTGATTCCCGGCTACGTCTACTTTGAGCTCGATCGCGGGGCGCAAGATTGGCGCGATTTCGCCTCGGCAACCGCGCTTGGGTTGCATGTCGCCGGCGATTGGCCTGATCTGCGCATGGAATTGTGGTGCGTGAAGAGATCGACGCGGTGAGCAGCGACGACAACAATTCGAATCGCACAGTCTTCCGGCCCTCGCCGCTGCAAGGCCTGAGGAACCGTCCGGCCGACCAGGGCGGCGATACGCACTTCGGTCAGCCGCCCCCGGGCGCGGCTCCGCCGCAGCAACCGTTTCCCTCGCAGCAACCCTTTCCGCCGCCGCAACAGCAACAACCGTTCCCGCCCGCGCAGCAGCAACAGCCGCCGCCGCAGGCGTTTCCGCCGCCGGCTCAGCCATTCCAGCCCGCGCCGCAGCCGTTCGCGCCGCAGACCCCGCCGTCGGTGGCTCCGCAACCGACACCGCAAGCCTATGCGCCGCAGCCAGCCCAGCCGTCGCAGCCGATTTTGGGCGACGACGACATTCCGCGCCCCAGCCTGGCGCCGAAGGTCCGCAACGTGATGATGGACCTGGCCGCGCCGGTGCTGGCGCTCGCCGCGAGCGTGCGGTCGGGCCGCGCCCAGGTCGCCCTGCCCCAGCTGCATGGCCAGGCCACCAATTTGATCGCTGCGTTTGAGCGCTCGCTGGCCCAGACCGGCTATGCCGAGGAGCAGAGGCAGCGGGCCAAGTACGCCCTGTGCGCCACGGTCGACGACATCGCCCAGAACCTGCCCGGCCAGGCGGCAGATGGGGCCGAGTGGGCGCGGCGCAGCATGACAGTGCACTTTTTCGCCGAGAACATTGGCGGCGACCGCTTCTGGCAGCTGGTCGACGACATGCTGAGCCGGCCGGCCGAGAACCGCGACCTGATCGAACTCTACCACGCCGCCCTCGCCGCGGGCTTCGAGGGCCGCTTCCGGGTGATGGCCGACGGCCGCCGCCGGCTCGACGACTTGATGAGCCGGCTCTACGCGGCGCTGGAGCACGTGCGCGGCCTCTCGCAGACCGAGCTGTCGCCGCACTGGCGCGGCCAGCCGACGCCGATGAACAAGGTCGGCTTCTGGGGCCCGATAATTCTCGCGGCCGCCGCGGCGCTGGGCCTGCTGTTCCTGATCTATCTAATCCTGCGCCTGATCCTGATGCAGACCAGCGATCCGGCGATGACCGCGCTGAGGGCGCTCAATCCCAGCGATCCGCTGCGGCTGTCGCGCGCCGCGGTCGCCCCGCCGGCGGCGCCGTCGAGCCAGCTGCAGACGCTGCAGACCTTCCTCGCCCCCGAGATCGCCGCCCACCAGGTCGTCGTGCTCGAAGATGCGACCACAGTCCGGGTGCGGACCACTATAGGCGAGCTGTTCAAGTCTGGGTCCGACCAGCTCAACCCGGGCCGCTCGCCCCTATTCGCGCGGATCGGCGAGGCGATCCAGCAGACCCAGCAAGGTCCGGTGAAGGTTGAAGGCGACGCCGACTCCGACCAAGTCTCGACTCTGAGTTTCCCGGACAACATCGCGCTCTCCAGGGCCCGAGCCGACACGGTGGCAGCGATCATCAGGTCCAAACTCGCCGACCCGACCCGAGTGACCACTGAGGGACTCGGGGACAGCCAGCCGATCGCGTCCAACGATACGGCCGCGGGCAAGGCGCAGAACCGGCGGGTCGAAGTCGTGGTCCCGCGGACGCAGCAGTAGGGAGCGGCGGGGGGCTTTAGGTGGTGGGGCGGTGAAACGGTTCTTCCTCAACTGGTGGACGCTGACGCTGCTGGCCGCCCTGCTGGTGGCGCTGCTGCTGGCGCTGGGCCTGCCGGTCTTCGTCAGCTTCCTGCGCCCCTGGTGGGTGCGGCTGCTGATGGTGGTGGGCGTGGCGCTGATCTGGGGGATCTTCGCCCTGGTCCACGTGCTCAGCGCACGCGCCAAGTCGGACGCCATCGCCGAGGAGATCGCCCAGCCGCCGCAGCCCGGCGACGAAGAGGCCGCGGCGCTCTCGCAGCGCATGACCGAGGCGATGGCCGCGCTGAAGAAGTCCAGCGGTGATAAACGCGACTACCTCTACAGCCGCCCGTGGTACGTGATCATCGGCCCGCCGGGCGCCGGCAAGACCACCGCGCTTCTGAACGCCGGCCTGCGCTTCCCCTTCGCCGACAGCGCGCTGAAGGGCGTCGGTGGCACGCGCAACCTGGACTTCTGGTTCGCCGACGAGGCGGCCCTGGTCGACACCGCCGGTCGCTACACCACCCAGGATTCCGACGCCGCGGTCGACGCCCGCTCGTGGGAGCACTTCCTCGAGCTCTTACGCAAACAGCGGCCGCTGCAGCCGATCAACGGCATCCTGGTAGCGATCGGTGTCGACGAGCTGCTGCGCTCGGACCTGCTGCACCTCGACGCCCACGCCTCCGCCGTGCGCCGGCGCCTCGCCGAGCTGCGCAAGACGCTGGAAGTCGCCGCGCCGGTCTATGTGCTGTTCACCAAGGCCGACCTGCTGGCCGGGTTCGTCGAGTTCTACGACGACCTCGATGTCGAGGGTCGCCGGGCGGTAGCCGGCGCGACCTTGCCCTGGGGCCATGCGCCGACCGGCGACGCCCTGGCCGGCGAGTTCGACGGTTTCGTCCAGAGCATTGCCGACCGCACCTCCAAGCGCCTGCAGGAAGAGCAGGACGCGCGCCGGCGCGGCCTGATCCTCGGCTTCCCCACCCAGGTCGAGGGCCTGCGCTCGCGGGTGCTGCGGTTCTTGGATGGCGCCTTCATCGCCGATCGCGGTCCGTCCGAGCCGTTGCGCGGCTTCTACTTCACCAGCGGCGTCCAGCAAGGCGCGCCGCTCGACCGCATCCTCGCCGGGGTCGCCCAGGTCTTCGAGGCGCCGCAGCAGAACCGCGACCGGCAGGGGCGCGCCTACTTCCTCAACCGGTTGCTGAGCGAGGTGGTGTTCGCCGAGGCCGGGTTGGTGCAGACCGAGCGCTCGGCGCGGGCGCGGCGCTCCGCGCAGCTCACCGTGGCGTTGGCCGCGATCGCTGCGGTGGCGCTGGTCACGATCGGGCTGTGGACCGTCAGCTTCCTCGGCAATCGCACCTTGCAGCGAAATCTGCTGACCGGCGCCCAGGGCGCGCAGCAGCAGCTGCACGATTCCGGCGTCGACCTGGTCGAGGTGCGCGACAGCGATCCGGCGCTCGATCAGGCGCTGCCGGCCCTGCAGGCGCTGCGGACCCTCTCCGGCGGCTATGCCGACCAGAAGGCGCACGGGGCGCCGCTGTTCTCCACCTTCGGCCTATACCAGCACGGCCTCGCCGACGAGGCCAAGCAGGCCTACGTCCAGGCCGTGCGGCGCATCCTGCTACCGCGCATCCTGCTGCGCCTGGAAACCTACCTGCGTCAGAACCAGGCCCAGCCCTTCAACGAATACGAGCCCTTGCGGGTCTATCTTATGCTCGGCGGCCAAGGTCCGATGGACGCCAAGGCGGTGAAGACCTGGGTCGAGAACGACTGGGCCACCAGCGTCTTTCCCGGCGATGACCGCAGCGACACCCGCAAGCAGCTGGGCGACCATCTCGACGCGCTGCTGGACGACCCGGACCTCAATGCGGTCTGGCCCGGCCACGTCGCGCCGATGGACGGCAGCCTGATCAACGCCGCGCGGCAGACCGTGCAGACGCTCTCGCTGGCCGATCGGGCCTACGCGATCCTGAAGGAGAAGGGCGCGAACGCCGGCCAGCCTTGGCAGTCGTCGACCGTGCTCGGCAGCGGCGACGCGCAGGCGTTCGCCGACGGCGATGCGGTGCTGAAGCTGCAGGTGCCCTACTTCTTCACCCGCGACGGCTACGAGAAATCCTACCTGGTCGGCCTAGGGACGGTCGCCGACGATCTGAAGAAGCAGCTGTGGGTGCTGGGCCCAGACGCCGACACCACCGCGATCCAGACCCAGGTCGAGGGCGTGCGCCCCGGCGTCGCCGCCTCCTACGCCCGCGACTACATCGCCGCCTGGGAGGCGGTGGTGAAGGCGATGCAGCCGGCCGACTATTTCCACAACGCGATGGCGCTGGGCGCCTTCACCCGCATCCCCTCCCCGCTGAAGCTGGTGCTGCTCGAACTGGCCAAGAACACCACCTTCACCGGCGGCGCGGCCGGCGCGGGGCAGAGCCTGCTGCAGCAGAAGCTGAACCAGCTGCCCGGGGCGTCGACCATCCAGCAGTCGCAGCAGGGCGCGGTCGGTCTCGACGCGGCGCAGCAGATCAGCTCGGCGTTTCAGCCGCTCAAGACCTACGTCGGCGACGGCAAGACGCCGGCGCCGATCGACGACTTCATCACCGCCATTAAGGGCGCCGCCTCGGCCAATAGCGCCGCGGCGACCGCCAGCACGCTGGGCGGCGGCGGCGCGGCGGCCAACCAGAGCCAGCTGGCGACGGCGCTCAGCGGCGTGACCACCGCCGCCGGCAGCGCGCCGCCCGACCTGCAGGGCTTCGTCGCCCAGGCCGCCAAGGGCGGAGCGGCCGCTGCGACCAGCACCGCTCAGGGCGCGGTCGCCAGCGCCTACACCACCAGCCTCGCCATGCCCTGCCAGACCCTGGTGGCGGACCACTACCCGTTCATCGCCGCCGCGCCGGCCGACGCGCCGGTCGCCGACCTGCTGCGGGTGTTCGGCATGGGCGGGCAGATGGACGCCTTCGCCCGCGACCAGCTCACGCCCCTGCTGGACGCCAGCGGACCGGTCTGGCGCTGGCGGATCGATAATCCGGTGGCGGCCAGCCTCGACCCGGTAAGCGCCGAGCAGTTCCACCGCGCCGCTCAGCTGCGCGACCTGCTGGCCTCCGGCCAGCCGATACAGATCGAAGAGACCGCGTTCGGTGCGGGCGTCACCTCCGCCGAATTCGAAACGGGTGGCGTCAGCTACAAGTTCGATGGCTCGGTCACGGGCCCGCGGCAGCTGAACTGGAACGTCAGCGGCCTGCCCGAAGCGCACGTCACCCTGTTCAACAAGACGACGCCGCTGGCGCCGATCACCTTCTCCGGACCCTGGGCGCTGTTCCGCCTGATGGACTCCGCCAAGAAACAGAACACCGGTCCGACCAGCTTCACCGCGACGTTCGGCCAGGGCGCCAGTACGGCCACGTTCAGGGTCACCCTGCCGTCCGACCAGAACCCGTTCAGTCGCGGCGGCCTGTGGTCGTTCCGCTGCCCGTCGACGCTGTGACCGGCGATTCGATAGGTGACGACGCCATGAGCAGCTACGCGCAGAAAGGCCCCCATCCGGTCCTGTTCGGCAAGCTGCCGACCCATGGCGATTTCATCTCGCGCGGCCTGGACTTGACCGCCTGCGACGCCTGGGACCGATGGGCGAGCGAGGGGCTGGAAGCGGCGCGCGCGGCGCTGGGCGAACACTTCGACGATGCCCACGACCGCGCCCCGCCGTGGCGCTTCATCGACCCACCGGGGAGATTCGGCCAGGACTGGCGCGCCGGCGCGCTGGCGCCGTCGATTGACGCGGCTGGCCGACGGTTCATGATCATGCTTGCCGCAGACGGTTTGTCATCTGACCAAGCCGGCGGCGGCGGGGAGGCGATCGCCGAAGAGATGGAAGCCTTGATCTATCAGGCGTTCGAGTCTGGCTGGGACGCCGACGCCGCCATTGCAGCGGCGCAGGGTCCGCTCGGAAACATCGGCCCCGATTCGGCGCCGCCGCGGCCGCGCTGGTGGACACTCGGCGGCTTCGACCACGAACCGGCGACGCTCGCGGGCGGCGCGGGCGGGCTATTCGTCCAGATGCTCGGTCCTGTCCCGCCAGAGCCTGGCCCAGAAGGGGCGCGACCATGAGCGATCGCCCCCTGCGGCTGCGCGCCTGGTCGCGCACGGACGTGGGCCGGGTGCGCACGGCCAACGAAGACTCGTTCCTCGAGCGGCCCGAGATGGGCCTGTGGGTGGTCGCCGACGGCATGGGCGGCCACGCCAACGGCCGCTGGGCGTCCGGCGCGATTGTCGACGCCGTCGCGCCGCTGACGGCCTCGGGTGATCTCGACGCCGACATCCGCCGCGTCGCCGACGCGATCCACGCCGCCAACGCCACGATCTTCGATCGCTCCAAGATCGACGGCGCATCGATGGGCTCCACCGTCGCTGCCCTGCTGGTGCAGGAGGGCTTCTTCGCAGTGCTCTGGGTCGGCGACAGCCGGGTCTACCTCTACCGCAACGGCACGCTGTATCAGCTGTCGCGCGACCACACCCAGGTGCAGGAGATGGTCGACGTCGGCCTGCTCTCGCCCGAAGAAGCCAAGACCCATCCGATGAGCCACGTGCTGGCCCGCGCCGTGGGCGTGCAGGCCAGCCTCGAACTTGACGTGATCGTGGATGAGGCTGAGGTGGGCGACAGTTTCCTGTTATGCAGTGACGGCCTGACGGCGCGCGTCTCGACCGAGGAGATCGCCGCCGCCATGGCGGGCGGATCGCCGCAGATCGCTTCGACGTCCCTGGTGGAGCTTTGCCTCGAACGTGGGGCGCCCGATAATGTGACCGCCATCACGGTGGCCTGCGAGGAGATCACGCGTCTCTCGCTGGTCTCCACGGCGGTTTAAGGTAGGCAGATGTCCGCGGATCCCCCCGACCAAGAGGACAACACCGAGACGGTGTTCATGCCGTCGCGCCCGCCGACCAGCGGCGCCGAGCCGACGCCGCCCGCCGCCGCCGCCGCCGAAACGCCTGCATCCGCGGCCCAGCCCGCAACCCCGAGTCCCGAGGCCCCGGGCCCTGCGACAGGCCCCGCTTCACCGAGCGCCGCCGCCCCTGCCACTGCGCCACCGAGCGCTCCGGCCCGCGGCGCGGATCTGCCGCCCGGCCGCGTCTCGGTAGGCGACGTTCTGAACGGCATCTACGAGGTCAAGCGTCTGATCGGCCGCGGCGGCATGGGCGAGGTCTATGAGGGCGTCAACATCAACAGCGACGAACGCGTCGCGATCAAGGTGATGCTGCCGAGCCTGGCCGCCGACGCCAAGGTCCAGGCCATGTTCCGCAAGGAAGCGCGCACGCTGACCCGGCTCGCGCACCCCGCCGTCGTGCAGTACCGGGTGCTGGCGCACGAGCCGCTGCTTAACGTGCTCTACATCGTCACCGAATTCGTGGACGGCGTGGAGCTGACGGCCGTACTCGGCCAGATCCATCCGGACTCGGCCGAACTGCGCCGCCTGATCCGGCGTCTGGCTGACGGCCTGCGCGCCGCCCACGAACTGGGCGCCGTCCACCGCGACATGTCGCCGGACAACATCCTGCTGCCCGATCGCCGGCTCGACCGCGCCCGGATAATCGATTTCGGCATCGCCA
>Ga0302314_10017196_pt1 | contig 12142 bp, 11 predicted proteins | sample III_Palsa_N2_3_FD_200533 | JGI IMG/M metagenome (GOLD analysis project Ga0302314, IMG submission 200533) | Peat permafrost microbial communities from Stordalen Mire near Abisko, Sweden - III_Palsa_N2_3 | ecosystem: Environmental > Terrestrial > Soil > Palsa > Peat permafrost | place: Sweden...
TCGCCCAGAAGCTGCTGTCCGGGGGCGCGGCCGCGGCGGCGATCGCGATCGACCCCGGCCAGATCAAGGGGGTCAAGCCGCTGCCGTTCGCCCAGATCCGCTCCGGGTTCCCGGTGCTGTCCAAGCCTGGCAACAAGAAGCGGGCGGTCGCGCTGACCAGGAAGCAGTTCCGCTACAGCTTCGGCAACACGCTCACCGAGCGGGAATCCGGTGAGCTGTTCGACAAGTGGGCCATCCCCGGACCGGGCAAGCCGCTCTTCGAGGCATCGGCGGCCAACTTCAAGACGTCGTCTCCGGCCGCCGTCGATACCAGGAAGCGGGACCGCGGGCCGCTGCTGATCGTCGCCGGCGGCCAGGACCACACCGTGCCGGAAGTGGTGGCCCGGGCCGCCTACAAGCTCTACGCGGGCTCCGGCCCGGTCACCGACTATCACGCGTTCCCGGACCGCGGCCACTCGCTTGTCCTCGATCACGGCTGGCGCGAAGTCGCCGACCTCACCCTGTCCTGGCTCGCCCGCCAGGGCCTGTGACCACTACCCCCGCCAGAGGAAGGACACTCTCATGCGCACCCCACTGAAGTTCGGAACCCGGAAGGCGCGGTTCGCGCTCATCGGCCTTGCCCTGGTCGGGACGGTCGCGATCCCCAGCACGGTCGCCGCCGCCGCGACGAGCGACCGCCCGCAGGCCACGACCGGCCACTCAGGCTCGGCGGTCAAGCCGACCATCGTGCTTGAGCACGGTGCGTGGGCCGACGGATCGAGCTGGGACGGCGTCGTCACGCGGCTGCAGAAGGACGGGTACACCGTCGACGTCCCGCCGAACCCGCTGCGCGGAGTCGACAGCGATTCGGCCTACCTGGCCAGCTATCTCGCGACCGTGCCCGGGCCGATCGTGCTGGTCGGCCACTCCTACGGCGGATTCGTCATCACCAACGCGGCGACCGGGGACAAGAACGTCAAGGCCCTCGTCTACGTCGACGCCTACATCCCCGCCAAGGGCGACACGCTGAACAGCCTCACCGCGCGGTTCCCGGGCAGCGAGATCACCCCGGCGGCCCTCAACGTCGTCCCGTCTCCCGGCGGCATCACCGACGTCTACATCAAGCCGTCGATGTTCCGGGCCATCCTCGCCAACGACCTGCCGGCCGCGGAGGCGGCCGAACTCGCGGCCACCCAGCAGCCGATCGCGGCCTCCGCGCTCACCGAGGCGTCCGGCCCGCCGGCCTGGGCCAGCATCCCGACCTGGGCCGTGATCGGCACGGCCGACCACGCGATTCCGCCGGCGGCGCAGGAGTTCATGGCCCGCCGCGCGCACGCGGTGGTGACGAAGATCGACGCTTCGCACCTGTCGCTGATCTCCCACCCGGAACAGGTCGCGAACGTGATCGAAGAGGCCGCCTGCCACACGTCCTAGGACAGCCGGCCAGCGAACGCGGAACGCCGGACCACGAGCCCTAGGCGCCGTCGGTCCGGCGTTCCTTCGCGACCTGATACTTCCGCACGCCGTCAGTCCCGGCCGGAACCTCAGCTCGAGACTCCGTTGACTCGCCGCCGGCCACGCCGGCAACCTTGCGCCCGGCTGGCTCCAGATCAGCGGTATCCGGCTACGAGCCGGTCGTGTAGCTGTACGGGAGCGCGGCCACGTCGCTGCCCATCGGCAGGCCGCCCGCCGAGCCCAGTGCCGTGGTCGGGAAGAACGACGAGTCCGACACGTACAGCGTGCCGGACACGGCGGTGCCCGCCTTGCCCGCCGGGGTGATCGTCACCGGGATGGTGACGCTCTGGCCGGGCTGGACCACATACGGCGCGAAGACGGCGTTGGGGTTGGTGCTGCCCAGCCACAGGTCGCCGGTCGGCGAGGTGACCGCCGGGTCGAAGGCGGCCGTGGTGGCCGTCATCGACACGGTGGCCACGACGTTCGAGGGCTGGCTGGCCCCGAACGCGCGGTCCAGGGCGGGCGTGACGCCCCAGTAACCGGACGGGACCTCGGCGGTGGTGTAGGTTCCGGTGGCGGTCTTCCCGGTCGACGAGCCGAGGTCCGGATCGCCGAGTCCCCAGCCGTAGTCGAAGTACACCGATTCCGGCGACGTGACCGTGGCGTGGATCGTGGTCGTGTGCGAGGGGACGAGGAAGGACGGCACGACGCCCATGCCGTTCGGTAGCACCATCCGGGTCGGCGACGCGAGGCTGATGGTGGCCTCCCGGTCGAGCCGGGCGTCGATGAAGTAGGCCTCCGGGGTGGTGCTGTCGTTGGTGACCGTACTCGGGCACGGCATCATCCGGCCTGCTGCGCCCGGTGCCGGGCGTGTCCATCAGCGGCTCCGCCGGTTACGGCGACATCAGCACCGTGGGCGCGCTTGAGGTTGACCTCGGCAACAACAACACGACGCAGAAGTACTGGTACTCCAAGAACGCCACGAGCCTCACCAGCGCGCCCCTGCCCTGCCCGGCGGCCGACCAGGCGTTTCTCGGCGGAGTGCGGTCGGGTAATGTCATCGCGCTGTGCAGCGACAGCCCGAGCGCGGTCGGCCCGGGCAATACCGATGTCCGGCTGCGGATCGCCGGGCGCCTCGGCGGCCCGTTCGCGGCCTCCGGGCCGGCGGTGGACATGGCGAACGTCGCGGACTTCGCCGCGTCCTCGGCCTCGTCCATGACGATCGCCACGGAAGGCTACCTGGCGGTCACGGCCAACGCGGGTAAAACGTGGACGATCAAACTGACCCAGGACAACGGCGCCTTCTTTAGCGACCTGGCATTCCCAACCGCCACCACCGGCTTCGTCGTGTGCTCGACGGTGAACAATGCCCTCAAGATTGTCAACACCGTCTACCGGACGACCAGCGCAGGCAAATCCTGGAGCGGACTGTCCCTGCCATAACCATCCCGCGATAATGCGCCGGCCAGGCCGGCGCATTGTTCTCAATGCCGTATGAGTTTCCTGGGCGTTGCCGGTCAAGTAGCCCGGGGTGAGATTCCCCCGCTGGGCCGGCGGCGTGATCACGAAGGATTTGCCCGCGCATAGCCGCGTCGCCAGATAAGCCGGCAGTGGCCGCCCCGTGGCCCCGGCGTCCGGTAAACCGCCCGCCGTGCCGCCTGGGGCGCTGACCTGCATGATTGGGTGTCGTGAGCCGCTAATAGCGGTACCGGCAACACCCAATCTTCCCGAGCCCAGGCCCGAAGCGGGCATAAGCCAATAAATCGGGCGGCCGTGACCGCGGCGACACGCCCGAGACGGCCAACTTGCTAACCGACGAGGCCCATAGCGTGCTTTCCCTTCGTGATCACGAGCGCGGGCCTGGACCCCGGCCGGTAAACACGCCGTGCTTGGCTTACGTGGGTCTCGCCGGGCGGCGCTCAGGTCGGCGGGGTCCTGCGCCGGCAGCTCGAGCGGGGCCACCAGCGCCGGTCCCGTCGAGTACCTGAGCCTCATCGGGAAGCAAGGCGAGCGCGCGCACGTCCGCGCGGCTCCGCGACCGAACCCGTGACCGAACCCGTGACCGAGCCTGTCGTTCATCTCTCATCACATATTGACGTAAACCATCAAGCGAGTTACTAATAGGAAAGTTACTTATTAGTTTTATCGACCTCGTCCCGGGAGGCCGTCGTGTCCGCGTCGTTCCGCTTCCGCTCCGCCCCCGCCTGGCGCCTCCGCACCCGGCTGCTGGCCCTGCTCGCCTGCGGCCTGCTGGCCGTCTTCGGCGCCGCCCTGGCGGCGCCGGTCGCCTCGGCCCAGACCAACCTGCTCATGAACGGGACCTTCGCGGCCGGCAGCACGGCCGGCTGGACCTGCTCGGCCGGCGACACGGTGGTGACCTCGCCGGTCTACAACGGCTCGGCCTACGCCCTGGCGGGTACGCCGACCAACAGCGACGACGCCCAGTGCAGCCAGGTCGTCAGCGTGCAGCCGTCCTCCAGCTACTCGCTGACGGGCTGGGTGGAGGGCGACTACGTGTACCTCGGCGATACCGGGACCGGGACCACCGACACCGACGCCTGGACGCCGTCCGCGACCAGCTGGACCGAGCTGTCCACCAGCTTCACCACCGGGTCGGCCACCACCGGCGTGACGATCTACGTCCACGGCTGGTACGCCCAGCCCGAGTTCTACGCCGATGACCTGTCGCTGACCGGCGCCGCCGGAAGCGGCGGCGGGGGAGGCGGCGCGACGGCCCCGGCCGCCCCGACCGGCCTCGCGGTCACCGCCACCACGTCCTCGTCGGTCTCGCTGTCGTGGACGGCGCCGTCGGGCACGGTCACCGGCTACGACGTGGCCGAGAACGGCAGCGTGGCCACCACGGTCACCGGCACAACGGCCACGATCAGCGGGCTGGCCGCCTCGACCGCCTACAACTTCACCGTCAGCGCCTACAACTCCGCGGGCACGTCGTCCGCCTCCAGCCAGGTCACGGCGACCACATCGGCTTCGTCAAGCGGCGGCGGGGGGACCGGCGGATCGCTGCCGGCCCACATCCTGATGGGCTACTGGCAGGACTTCACCAACGGGGCCACCAACCTCACCCTGGCCGACGTGCCGACCAGCTACAACCTGGTCGCGGTGGCGTTCGGCACCGCGACGACCACGCCCGGGCAGGTCGCGTTCAGCCTGGACCCGACGCTGGCGTCCGATCTCGGCGGCTACACGCAGGCCCAGTTCACCGCGGACATCGCGACCCTGCACTCGCGCGGCCAGAAGGTCATCTTGTCGGTCGGCGGGGCGGACGGCACGGTCAGCGTCTCCGACGCCGCCAGCGCGGCCGCCTTCGCCAGTAGCGTCTACTCGCTCATCAAGCAGTACGGGTTCGACGGCGTGGACATCGACCTGGAGAACGGCGTCAACCCGGCCTCCATGGCCTCGGCGCTCGAGCAGCTGGAGAGCGACGTCGGGTCGAGCCTCATCATCACCCTCGCGCCGCAGACCGTCGACACCCAGTCGACCGGCAGCGACTACCTCGCGCTGGCCCTCGACATCAAGTCGATCCTCACCATGATCAACACGCAGTACTACAACTCGGGCACGATGAACGGCTGCGACGGGAACGTCTACGCCGAGGGCACCGAGAACTTCATGACCGCCCTCGCCTGCACCGAGCTCGAAAGCGGCCTGTCCCCGTCCCAGATCGGGCTCGGGCTCCCGGCTTCCTCCTCGGCCGCGGGCAGCGGGTACGTCAGCCCCTCGCTCGTCGGCTCCGCGCTCGACTGCCTGGCCGCCAAGGCCAACTGCGGCAGCTTCGTGCCGCCCGCCGCCTACCCGTCCATCCGCGGCGTCATGACCTGGTCCATCAACTGGGACGCGACGAACGGCTATGCCTTCGCCGACACCGTGGCGCCCTACCTGTCCACGCTGCCCTAGCTGGACCGAAGCTACAGCGACCGGATTGTCGCCTGACTCGCTTTTCTCGCGGCCCGGGTTGTGCCGCCCGACGCCGGACCGGCGTCGGGCGTGGACATCTCGGCCCGCGCGCTCTTGACTGGAGCACGCGGGTAAACCAGCGGGAAAGGCGGCGGAGATGACCACCAGCCAGGCACGGGTCAGGGACGTCACCGGCGAGCTCAGCTACCTGGCCCCCGAGTCGACGGTGCTCCGCCGGTTCACCGCGCCCGGGGCGAGCGTCAACACCGGGACCTACCGGGCCTACGAGATGCCGATCCGCGACGGGCGCCCCGTCCAGGACCAGTTCACCCTCGACCGCAACGGCTTCATGATCACCGGGCACGCCTCGGCGGTGACGGACTTCACCGACCGGGCCGAGGTGGACCGGGTCTACCCAGGCGAGGTGGCCGAGTTCGTGCGGTCCCGCACCGGGGCCGACCGGGTCGCGACCCTGGGCTGGACGCTGCGCCGCTCCGCCGCCCCGGGCCAGAGCGCGTCCCAGCCCCAGGCCGCCCTGGTCCACGACGACTTCTCGGTGGCCGGCGGGCGCCGGCGGGCCCAGAGCGCCTACGCCTCGTATTTCCCCGACAGGCCGGGCTTCCGCCGGGCGCTCATCACCAGCCTGTGGCGGGTCTTCAGCCCCCCGCCGCAGGACTGGCCGCTGGCGCTGTGCGACTACTCGAGCGTCGGGCCGGGCGAAGGACTGGACAACCGCATGTACTTCGTGGACCAGATCCCCGCCGACCTCTACACCGAGATGCCCGCCGACGCCCCGGGCGCCAGCGGCTTCGAGTTCCACCACAACCCCGGCCACCAGTGGTGGTACTTCCCGGACATGACCCGCGACGAGATCCTCCTCTTCACGCTCAACGACAGCGACCAGTCCCGGGCCTGGCGGGTCCCGCACAGCGCGTTCCTCGACCGGACCGCGCGAGCGGCCCAGCCGCGGCACAGCATCGAGTTCCGCACCATCGCCTACTTCGAATAGCCAGCGATAACGATGACGAGGCCTTGCCGGTTATCAAGTCGGTCATCTCGGGCGTGTCGCCGCGATGATGGCCGGACCCGGGAAGATTGGGTGTTAGCAGCACCCTTATTCGCGGCTCACGACACCCAATCACGCAGGTCAGCGCCCTGGGCGGGACGAGGGGGGTTGGGTTTACAGGGCGCCGACCCGCGGAGTGGCCAATGCCGGCTTACTTGGCGACGCGGCCCTAATCCAATTCGAGGTCGGCGTGCGCGACGTCGAGCTCTACCCGGCCGGCGACGAAACGGGTGATGCCGACCTGCAGCGGCGTCCCGTCGGCCAGGACGTCGAGGGAGCGGGTGACGAGCATGACCGAGCCGGCCGGCAGCTCCAGGTCGGCCGCCTCGGCCGCCGTGGCGTGCCGCGCGCCGACCGTGGTCGCGGCGCGCACGTAGTCGTCGATCCCGACGGCCCGCAGCGCGGCGGTGATCGACCCGGTGGCGCTGAAGCGCTCCGCGAGCCCGGGCACGCGGTCGGCGGCGAACCAGTGCGTGGCCCGGGTGATGGGGTGACCGTCGACCGCGTGCACGGTCTCGAGCCGCAGGCCCGCGCGGCCGCCGAGGACGAGCCGCTCGGTGATCTCGGCCGGCGGGTCCGGCTCGACCGCCGACTCGAGCAGCCGGCCCGAGGCCCGTCCCCGCCGGCCCAGGCTGTCGCTGAGGCGGGTGCGCGCGCCGATGCGGTGGACCAGCACGGTGCGCTCGGCGATGAAGTTACCGCTGCCGCGGCGGGACACGACCAGGTCTTCGGCGGCCAGCGCGGCGACGGCCTGGCGCACGGTGTTCCGGTGCACGCCGAAGCGCTCGGCGAGCTCGCCCTCGGAGGGCAGCTTCGCCCCCGGCGCCTGGGCGCCGCTGACGATCTCGCGCCGCAGCTCCTCGGCGATGAGCCGCCAGGCGGAGTACCCGCTGCGGGACCTGCCCTGCGCCGCCATATCGTCGAAACCCCCGCTGCCTGGCCCCATGCTTCGTTGCCCGAGTATTCACCGCCTGCCGCGCGGATCACCACCCCGGGCGCTCTTCCGTCGTCCCCGGCCCTGGGGTAACGTCAAAGTTGTCTAGATTATTGGACAACTTTACGGAGGCTGGCGCGGCGTGACGAGGCGATTCGCGATCTACGCAGCGCCGGGCAGCGAATCGGCGGGCAGCGGATCGCCGGGCAGCGGATCGGCGGACCCCGAGCCGGCGGACGCCGTCGGAGCGCTGCTGCGCACAACGGCTGAGCAATGGCTCGGCCGCGGCGTCGCGGGCGACCCGGTCGCACCGGGAACCCCGGCCGGCTGGACCCGCGCGGCCATCGACGCGATCACCGTCGACGCCCGCCGCTACGGCTTCCACGCCACGCTCAAGCCGCCGTTCCGCCTGGCCGCGGGGCGCACGCTCGAGGAACTCGACGCCGCCCTGGCCCGGTTCGCCGCGGGCACCGCCAGCGCGGTGATCCCCCGGCTGTCGCTCGCGCGCCTGGGCGGCTTCTTCGCCCTGGTGCCCGGAGCGGAGGCGCCGGAGCTGCACGCGCTGGCCGACGAGACCGTGCGGTGCTTCGACGACTTCCGCGCCCCGCCGACCGACGACGAGCTCGCCCGCCGCGAACGAGCCTCGCTCTCCCCGCGCCAGCGCGAACTGCTCAAGACGTGGGGCTACCCGTACGTGTTCGACGAGTTCGGCTTTCACCTGACCCTCACCGACCGCATCCAGCAGGACCAGCGCCCCCGGGTCGAGCACACCCTGCGCGGCTGGTTCGCGCCCTTGCTCGGGGCGACCGTGCCGGTCGACGCGCTCGCCCTGTTCACCGAGGCCGAGCCCGGTGCCCCGTTCACGCTGCACGCGCTGCACCGCCTGCGGCGCGCGCGGCCAGCCGCGGCCCGCCACCATGCCGCCGGGCCAGCCGACAGGGAAGGAGCTCGATGACCCGCGAAACAGTCTTCAGCAACGCCCGCATCGTCCTCGACGAGGAGGTGCGGCCCGGCTCGGTCCTGATCCGCGACGGCCTGATCGCCGACATCGGTCTCGAAACCGGCCCCGGCGTCGGCCCCGGCCCGGAGGGCGAGGACCTGGGCGGCGACCACCTGCTGCCCGGTCTGGTCGAGCTGCACACCGATCATCTCGAGTACCACTTCCATCCCCGCCCGGGCGTGGAGTGGGACCCGCTGCCCGCCGTGCTCGCCAGCGACGCGCAGCTGGCAGCGGCCGGCGCGACGACCGTGCTCGACGCGGTCCGCATCGGCTCCGACGACGGCTCAAGCGGGGCCGGCCGCCAGCTCGCGGACTCGGTCGAGCTCGCCGCCGGCGCCGGGCTGCTGCGCGCCGATCACGCGATCCACGTGCGCTGCGAGGTGGCCTGCGCGGACTGCCTCGACATGTTCAGCGGGTTCATCGACGACCCCTACGTGCGGCTGGTGTCGCTCATGGATCACACCCCCGGGCAGCGCCAGTTCGCCGACATGGAGACGTTCAAGCGCTATTACATCGGCAAGGGCCGGGTCACCGAGTCCGGGTTCGACGCCTTCGTCGCGCCGCTGATCGAGCGGGCCGCCCGCTACTCCGACGGCCACCGCCGCGCGATCGCCGGGCTCACGTCGGAACGCGGCATCACCCTGGCGGCCCACGATGACGCGACGCCCGAGCACGTCGCCGAGTCGGTCGCGCTCGGGGCCAGCATCGCCGAGTTCCCGACCACCGCGCCCGCCGCCAGCGCGGCCGTGCGGCACGGCCAGCAGGTCGTCATGGGCGCTCCCAACATCGTCTGCGGCGGCAGCCAGTCGGGTAACGTCGCCGCCGCCGAATTGCTCAGGCTCGGCCTGCTGCACATCCTCTCCTCCGACTACGTGCCGTCGAGCCCGCTGCAGGCCGTGTTCCAGCTCTCCGCCGACGGCACGCTGGGGCTCCCCGACGGCGTCAAGCTGATCAGCGGAAACCCGGCCCGAGCGGTCGGCCTCGACGACCGCGGCCAGATCGCGGTGGGCCAGCGCGCCGACCTGGTGCGGGTGCGGTCGCACGACCTGCCGGCCACCGACCGCTATCCGCACGGCCGGCGCGTCCCGGTCGTCCGCGGCGTGTACCGGCAGGGCGAGCGGATCTCGTGACCGGACCAGCGGACCACCGAGCCACCGAGCCACCGAGCCACCCAGCCACCGAGCCACCCAGCCACCGAGCCGGCGAACCAGCGAGCTACCGAAGCAGCCCCGGCCGCGGCGGGCCGGTCATAGCGTGAACGCCATGGGTATCTCTCCGCATATAGCCAGGCTGCGGGCCGTCGTCGGGCACGAGCTGCTGTTGCTGCCGTCGGTCTCCGTGCTGATTACCGACGACGCCGGGCGGTTGCTGCTGGTCCGCGAGGCTGGGCGGGACGACGAGTGGGGCACGCTCGGCGGCGCGGTCGACCCCGGCGAGTCGCCCGCCCAGGCGGCGGTCAGGGAAGCCCGCGAGGAGCTCGGCGTCGGCGTCCGGCTAGTGCGCCTGGTTGACGTGGTCGGCGGCCCGGGTTTCGAGGTCACGTACCCCAACGGCGACCGCACGGCGTACATCGCCGCCGTCTACGAGGCCCGGATCGTCGAGGGCGTCCCGGCGCCCAGCGATGGCGAGCTCAGCGGCTTCGGCTGGTTCGCGCCCGGCGAGCTGCCCGGGCTGAGGCTGAACGGATTCGCCCGCGCCCTGCTCGCCGCCACGGGCTATCCCCGCGGAGAGCGGGCGTCGTAGGGCGCCGGCCGGCCCGGGTTGCCGGCGTCAAGGACCCGGGCGTAGTCGGGGTTGCTGTCGATGAACCCGGTGATGAACCCGCAGTAGTCGGTCAGTGAGTAGCCGCTGGCCAGCACGTCATCCAGGGCCGCCCGCACCAAGATGCGGATCGCCCTCGACGTGGCCCTCGACCAGATCAAGACCTACCTCGCCTAGATCCGGAATCCGGAAATAGCGGGGAAACGCGCATCCCCGGGCGTTTCCCGGGCAGCAGACCGGCGTCGACCGGACCCCGTCGACGAAGCCGCACGATGCCCACGATGCCGCACGAGGGAGTCAAGACGTGGCCGCACGGACCCATCGCTACGCCCGGCGGACCACGGCCAGGCGCACAACCTCCCGCTCAGCATCCCGCACAACGTCCCGAGGGAAGAGCACGGCCAGGCGCGCCGCCAACAGCGACGCGCTCATCTTCCTGGCCCGGGCCGGGTTCGTCGCCCGCGGGATCATGTACATCCTCATCGGCTGGATCGCGCTGCTGGTCGCGTTCGGCCAGACCGGCCAGCAGGCCGACCGGACGGGCGCACTGCACGAGGTGAGCTCGACGCCGTTCGGCGAGGTCATCTTGTGGGTCCTGGTGATCGGCTTCTTCGGCATGATGCTGTGGCGGCTGTCGGAGGCGGCCTTCGGTACCCGGGCCGACGGCCAGAAGGCCAGCGCCCGCCTGACCTCGCTCGGCAAGGCCGTGGTCTACGCGGTCATCGGCTACGGCGTGCTCAAGTACGCGATCGGCCTGGGCGCCCCGCAGTCGAGCGACACCCAGTCAGTAGACCTGACCGCCACCCTGATGAGCCATCCGGGCGGCCAGGCGGTGGTCGTCGTGATCGGCCTCGTCCTCATCGGCGCCGGTCTCTACCTGGGCTACCAGGCCTGGCGGGAGCGCTTCCTCAAGGAGCTCGACCTCGGCCACCTGCGGGCGCGGACGAGAAGCGTCGTCGAGTGGCTCGGCCGCGCTGGCGGCGTCGCCCGCGGGATCGTGTTCATCGTCGCGGGTATCTTCCTCGTCGTGGCCGCGGTCCGGTCGCAGCCGCAGCAGGCCAAGGGCATCGACTCGTCGCTCCGGGCGCTGGCCGCGACCCCGGCCGGCCCCTGGCTGCTGGTGATCGTCGCGATCGGGCTCATCATGTTCGGCCTGTTCTCCTGGTGCCAGGCCCGCTGGCACCGGTTCTGAGAAAGCACCGGTTCTGACCAGCCGGTAACGCGGAAACGAGGCCGACCTGCCTGAGCCATTCCTCGGCCACCGCGGTGATGTTGTCGTCGCGGACGATCACCTGCGTGTCCAGGCCGGACAGCGCGGCCGTAGTCAGCTTGGCCGAGACGGCGTTCAGCGTCGTGATCACGGCGGCGCTGGCGTCGGGCTTGTAGACGAGCGGGACGACGTTCTCCGCGGTGAACACGTTCCGCGGGTCGGCGAGCCGCACGAGATGATCCGCCTGGATCAGCGGATCGCTGGTGAAGATATCGGCCGCCTGCACCCGCCCGCTGACCAGCGCCTGGATGCTTTCCGCCCCGGAGTCGTCGAGGAACTGGAAGCGCTTGAACGTGAGGCCGTACTTAAGCGAGAGGCCGTCCAGTCCCTCCTCGCGTCCCAGGAACTCCTGCGGGCCGCCGATCACCAGGTCGGCGGCGACGCCGCGCAGCGAAGCGATCGACGTGAGGTGGTACTTCGCCACGGTCGCCTGGGTGACGGTGACCGAGTCGCTGTCCTGGGCCTGGGCCGGGTTGAGGATCATGAGTGACGGCGGCAGGTCGGCCCGCAGGGCCGCGTCCACCTGGCCGGTGCCGATGGCCGTGCTCCCCGGGGCCACGGACGTCGTCAGCAGCGCGCCGTTGTACTCGGGCATGACCGTGATCTGGCCGGTGCAGACCAGGGGGTAGTAGACCTCCCGCGAGCCGAAGCCGAAATCCCGGGTAACCGGGATGCCCTTGGCCTGGAGCGCGTCCGCGTAGATCTCGCCGAGCAGCTCGCTCTCGGGGAAGTTCGCCGATCCGACCACCACGCCCTGGGCGC
>Ga0302314_10017197_pt1 | contig 12142 bp, 9 predicted proteins | sample III_Palsa_N2_3_FD_200533 | JGI IMG/M metagenome (GOLD analysis project Ga0302314, IMG submission 200533) | Peat permafrost microbial communities from Stordalen Mire near Abisko, Sweden - III_Palsa_N2_3 | ecosystem: Environmental > Terrestrial > Soil > Palsa > Peat permafrost | place: Sweden...
CTCGCTGCGGATGGGGCGTAGTGGCGACCTGGTGCTGATCTTCGCCGACGCGCTGGTGCGCTCGTGGAAGCAGATCATCAAGTTCCGACCGGAAGGCGCGCCCGAGGCACCCGCGCGCGAAGCGATGGTGGAGACGCGGGTCGTCGAACCGGCTGCGGAGGAAGCGATCCACGCGGCGATGGAAGGCGGCATGGTCCGCGATGAGCGCGGCATCAGCATCGCGCGTGAAGGCGACGATTGAGCATTGCATTGGCGCTTGAACCGAGTCCGACCGCGTTCACCGATTCGCGCCGCCTGCTCGGCGCGAATCCGTACTTTGACGGCATGGGCGCCGCGCTCGAAACCAGCGGCATCGCGGTCGGCGAATCCCTGCTGGACGCCTGGCGCCTGCGCATCGCGCACGCGCGCCGCGAACTTGGATGGCCCGATGGCGACATGTTTGCGCGCGCGCATGCAAGTGGCGCGACGCTCGCGTTCGCAGCGCCGCTCGACCAGTTGCTCGCAGCGACCGACGTCAACGAATGGGCGTGGCTCGCAAGCGCCGCCGAGGCGAACGTGGATACGGGCTACCCGCGCTTCCACGCACCGGGTTACGCCGCCGTATGGGACGAAGCTCTCGCCCTGGCAACCTTGCGCGCGCTCGCCGCGAGCGAGGCGAACCCGGACTTGATCGCGCTCGAGCAGGCTGCGCGCGAACATCGCGTGGCCCTGCTGATCGACGACGATCAGGTCTCGCTCGGTGAGGGCGGTGGCTCGCGCACCTGGTCGATCAGTCCGATGCCGGATCCGGAACGCATCAACTGGTCGTTCCTTCACGACGTCCCGCTCGCGCTGGTGACCGGCACCAACGGCAAGACAACAACCGTGCGCCTGCTCGCCGCGATGGCGCGCGCGCACGGCTGGCGCACCGGTCACAGTTGCACCGACGGGCTGTTCGTCGACAGCCGGCAGATCGCCTCGGGCGACTATTCGGGCCCCGCTGGAGCGCGCGAGGTGCTGCGTCAGTCCGAGGTCCAGGCGGCGATCCTTGAAACCGCGCGCGGCGGCATGCTCCGCCGCGGTCTCGCGGTGCAGAGCGCGCAGGCTGCGGTGATCACCAATATCAGCGCGGATCACTTTGGCGCCTACGGCGTGCACGACCTGGACGGACTCGCGCGCGTGAAGCTCACGGTCGCACGTGTCCTCGATCGCAGCGGATTGCTGGTGCTCAACGCCGACGACGCAACGTTGCGCGCGCATGCCGAAAACCTCGACTGCGCGCTCGGCTGGTTTGCGATCGATGACGACCATCCGCTGCTCGAAACGCACCGCGCCAATGGCGGGCCAACCTGCGGCGTGCGCGACGGACGCGTGTTGCTGACCATCGCTAGCGTAGCGCAGGACCTGGGTGACGTGGCGGCGATGCCCTTGAGCGTGGACGGTCAGGCCCGCTACAACATCGCGAACATCCTCGCCGCAGCGCTGGCAGCGACCGCACTCGGCGTTGCGGCCACCACCATCGCCGACGTGCTCTCGCGTTTCGGCGCTGCGCATGCGGACAATCCGGGACGCCTGCAGCACTGGTCGCTGTCCGGCGTCGACGTCTGGCTCGACTATGCGCACAACCCGGACGGCCTGCGCGGACTGCTCGATGTCACTGGCGTGGCGCGCTGCGAGGGTCGCTTCGGCTTGCTGCTCGGGCAGGCCGGCGATCGCAGCGACGAAGACATCCGGGCACTGGCACAGACTGCGGCGCACTTCCATCCCGCGCGGGTCGTGCTGAAGGACATCGCGGCCTACATGCGCGGCCGTGCGCCAGGCGAGGTCGCCGCGGTGTTGCGCGAAGCGCTGCTGGAGGCCGGTGTGAGCGCCGACGCGATCGGCTACTCCGACGAGGAAGAGCGCGGCGCACGCGCCCTGCTCGCGTGGGCACAACCCGGAGACACGCTGGTGCTGCCGGTGCATGGAAAGGCACCGCGTGCGCAGGTGTCCGCGCTGCTCGACCGGATGTCGGCGATGCGCTGGCTTCCACAGCAGGAGCTTCCCTAGTCGCGATGCCAGGCGTGGGCATGTCGGCCAGTCCTGGGCGACAATCGGGTTTTCCTCCGGCAAACCAGCATGCACGCCCACCAACGCCAGTTCCTCGAATCCGCGCTTGCACGTGATGCGTTGCGCTTCGGCGAGTTCACCCTCAAGTCCGGGCGCATCAGTCCGTACTTCTTCAACGCTGGGCGCTTCGACAGCGGCATCGCACTGGCGGCGCTTGGCGAGGCGTATGCACAGACCCTGCTCGCCGCCCGACTCGATTTCGATGTCCTGTTCGGGCCTGCCTACAAGGGCATTCCACTCGCGACGGCAGTCGCGATCGCGCTCGCAGCGCAGGGTCGCGACGCGCCGCTCGCATTCAATCGCAAGGAGGCCAAGGACCACGGCGAAGGTGGATTGCTGATCGGCGCGCCGTTGGCTGGCAAACGCGTGCTGATCGTCGACGACGTGATCACCGCCGGCACCGCGATCCGCGAGGCGATCGAGATCATCCGCAACGCCGGAGGGGTGCCGTGTGGCGTTCTCATCGCGCTGGATCGGCAGGAGCGCAGCGGCGATCATGGCGTGTCCGCGACTGACTCGGTCCGCGCAGAATTCGGGGTGCCGGTGCTCGCGATCGCGGGCCTGGACGAACTGCTGCAACTGGCCGATGGCCGTGCCGACATGGCCGCGCATCACGAGGCGCTTTTGGCGTATCGTCAGCGCTACGGAAGCGGCATCTGAAATCGCCGTCGGAGGACACCATGACCATACCGCGAAAAACACTCGCCGCTGCCGTCCTGCTGGTCTTCGTGTCCTCCGCGCTCGGGCAGGAGGCTCCCAAGCTGTATCGCTGGGTCAGCGCGGACGGCAAGGTCCACTACAGCGACGATTTGCCCCCGGAAGCGCTGAACGAGGCGCGCCAGGAACTCAGTTCCAAGAGCGGAATTACCCTCAAGCAGGTCGATCGCGCGCAGACAGTCGAGGAACGCACCGCGGCGCAAGCGAAGTCCGACGCCGACGCCAAGGCTGCAGAAGCGATCGAGCATGCCAAGCAGAGCGATCAGGTGCTGCTTTCCTCGTACCCATCCGAGAATGAACTCAAGCGCGCATATGACGAGCGCATTGCCTTGCAATCCGAGACCCTCAAGGCGACCCGGATTGGAATGGACAGCCAGAGACAGAGCCTGTCCGGATTGCTGATCGCGGCTTCCAATCTGGAGTTGTCCGGGAAACCGGTCAACGCAAAGCTGGTGGCGAACATCCAGACCTCGCACACCCAGATGATCGAACAACAACAAGTGGAAGTGCAGCAGAAAGCGGTTGCCGAGAATTTGCGCCAGGAGAGCGTCGCAGTACTCGCACGCTACCGGTCACTTCGCTCGGCCGCTGAAGCGGCACATTCGTCAACACCGGCGCCGACGACACCGCCACCGAAAGGCTAGAAAGCAGGTTTTCAGTTTTCGGTTTTCAGTGTTCAGTAAAAACGGGTTCTTGGCTTTCGGTTTTGAGCAGTGGAGTCTTTCGGCGCTCCGGGTTCGTTCGCGGAACTGCAGTCAGCCGATTCCCGACGGCATCAACCCGACTGCCCCGCCGCATCAACTGAACACTGAAAACCGAAAACTGAAAACCTTCTTTTTCTTAGAACGGCAACGTGAGATCGGGTTTGACCACGAGCAATTGTTCGCGGAACGTTTTCTGGATGCGCTCCAGGGCGGCCGGGGTGTCCGCATCGAAGCGCATGACCAGCACCGGGGTGGTGTTCGAGGCGCGGACCAGTCCCCAGCCGTCTGGCCAATCGGCACGCACGCCATCGATGGTCGCGACCCGCGCGCCTTCGAATTTCGCCTTCTCGCGGAATTTATCGATGAACGCGTAGCTCTCGCCTTCAGGCAACGGTGCCTTGAGCTCGGGCGTGCTGAAGCCCTTGGGCAATTCGGCGAACACCGCGTCGGCACTCTCGTCGCGCGTGGCCAGGATCTCAAGCAGGCGCGAGGCCGCGTAGATCGCGTCGTCGAAGCCGTACCAGCGCTCCTTGAAGAAGAAGTGGCCGCTCATCTCGCCCGCGAGCTCGGCGCCGGTTTCCTTCATCTTGGCCTTGATCAGCGAATGCCCGGTCTTCCACATCAGCGGGCTGCCGCCGTGACGCAGGATGTGTCCCGCCAGGTGTCCTGTGCACTTGACGTCGTACACGATGCAGGCGCCCGGATTGCGTTCGAGCACGTCGGAGGCGAACAGCATCAGCAGGCGGTCGGGATAGACGATCTCGCCCGCGTGCGTGACGACACCGAGGCGATCGCCATCGCCGTCGAAAGCCAGTCCGACATCGGCGTTCAGGCGCTGCACCATCTGGATGACGTCGGTGAGGTTCCTCGGCTCGCTTGGATCCGGGTGGTGGTTCGGGAAGGTCCCGTCGACCTCGCAGAAGATCGGAGCAACCTCACAGCCGATGGCCTCGAGCACCTCCGGGGCGAGCATGCCGGCGACGCCGTTGCCGCAATCGACCACGACCTTGAGCTTGCGCTCGAGCTGCACGTCCTCGGCGATGCGACGGATGTAATCCGTCGCGACTTCACGCTGCTGCAGTCCACCCGGCGCGGCGGGCTTGTACAGACGATCCTCGGCGACACGTGCGTACAGATCCTGGATCGCGTCACCCGCCAGCGTGTCGCCACCGAGCACGATCTTGAAGCCGTTGTAGTCGGGTGGATTGTGGCTGCCGGTGACCGCAACGCATGAGCCAGTACGCAGCTGGAACGCCGCGAAATAACACAGTGGTGTCGGCGCGAGCCCGATATCGATGACATCGCGACCTGCCGCACGCAAGCCCTCGATCAACGCGTTCGACATGTCCTGTCCGGACAGACGGCCATCGCGGCCCACCACGATTTCCTTGAGTCCCTGGTCCTGCATCGCGCTACCGATCGCCTGCCCGATGAGTTTCGCGACGCCCGCGTCGAGGCTGGTGCCGACCACGCCGCGGATGTCGTAGGCGCGGAAAATCTCGCGCGCGATCGCAACCGCCGCGCGCTTCTCCGGTTCGCGAACCACGATCTTGCGCTCGGGCTGCGGTTCGGCCGCAAGCACATCGGCCAGCGTGCTCTCGTTCTCGTGGGAAACTGCGCCTGTATACGTGGATTGCAACTGCTTGCCGAACCGCAGCAGGACAACGCCACCGATCGCAAACAGCGCAGCAAGGATGTACCCGACAATCGGATCAAGACCGATGAAGCTTTCGACGGACTGCGGGCTTGCTGTCTGCACGAAAAATCCGTTGTCGAGCAGTTTGAGCATGTCCGACTTGCCCATCAGGGCGACCTGCGGGTCGCCGTTCGTCGCAACGTCATAACCATTGAAACGCAAACCCAGGTAGCCGTTGCCCGGATGAGCGTCGGTGATGGGTGCACTCAGGGCGTCGGTTGGCAATGCAACCAGCGCCAGCGACTTGACCTCGTTGTCCTGCTTGATCGCCCCTGCAATCACCAGCATCGGCTTGCCATCCACCCGCGCAACCGAGATCCGCGCCACCCCGTCGCGCAAGGTGGAGTCGAGCACAGCAATGCGCCCGTAGCCGAACTTGCCCGGATTTGCGTACGCTGCATCGAGATCTGGCGCGATGAACTGCACATCGTGCGCCTCCGCCCAATGCGCGGTGAACGCCTTGGCCGCTGCGCGCGTGTCGCCGTCTGCGACCGCATTGACCACGTCGGGCGCCGTGCAGGCGTGGTCGAAATTCGCGACCAGGTCGGTCAGGATGCCGCGCTCTGCGTTCTGTAGCCGCGCTCCTTCCGCGGCCACGGTGGCCGCAGCGCGAGCGGCCGAGCCCTGGCGCCATGCGTCCCAGCCGACGACCAGCGCCAGCACGAACAGCAGCGCAGCGATCGGCACATGCAATCGTCCAAGCGCGGCTTTAACCGTGTCGCCGGCTTTGCTCTTGACCTGCTCGTCCATCCGCTTACCCTGTCCAGATGGGCCTTGGTTTCCTGGTCCGCCTGATGCTGCTCAACGCACGCCAGTATGGCCGAAACCACCGCTGCCGCGCGCGCTGTCCACAAACTCGGACACCACCCGCAAAGCGACCCGCGTGACCGGCAGGAACACCAGCTGCGCGATGCGATCCCCGGGGGCGATGGTAAAGGCTGCGTTGCCGCGATTCCATCCACTGACCATCAATGGCCCCTGATAGTCCGCATCGATCAGGCCGACCAGATTGCCAAGCACGAATCCATGCCGGTGACCGAGCCCGGAGCGCGGCAGGATCACCGCGCACAGTCCCGGATCGCCGATGTGGATCGCGATGCCACTGGGAATCAGCGCGGTGTCGCCTGGCGCGAGGGTGAGCTCGGCATCGATCATCGCGCGCAGGTCCATGCCGGCCGACCCCAGGGTCGCGTAGTCAGGCAGCGGAAAGTCGCGCCCGAGACGCGCATCAAGCACGCGCATTTCGATGTCCGCGGTCACCGGCCTGCGCTCGTCATGCTTGCGGACTCACGTGCGGGACACCGGCAAGCGATCGAGCAGCAACGCAAGCAGCTCGCGCGCAAGCGCGGTCTTCGGCGCAGGCCCGAGCTGGGCCTCGCCGCCATTCCAATAGACAGCGAGGGCATTGCTGTCGCAGTCGAAACCGCTGCCGGCCACGCCGACGCGATTGGCGGCGATCGCATCGACGCGCTTGCGCTGCAGTTTCTCGCGCGCGGACTCGGCGAGCGGGCCGGTTTCCGCTGCGAATCCGACCACCAGTCGCGGACGCTGCGGATGCGCGGCGACCTCGGCGAGGATGTCAGGTGTCCGCATGAGTTCCAGCGTCAGTCCGGTATTGCCGGCTTGCTCGGCGATGGGCTTCTTGATCTTGTCCGACGCAGTTTGCGCCGGCATGTAATCGGCGACCGCGGCCGCGCCGATGTAGATGTCCTGGGGCAGCGCGCCGATCACCGCATCGCGCATTTCCAGCGCGCGGCGCACATCGATGCGACGCACACCGGCGGGCGCAGCAAGCGCGACAGGCCCGGCGACAAGGGTCACCTCGGCACCGAGTTCGGCAGCGGCCGCGGCCAGCGCGAAACCCATCTTTCCCGAACTGCGGTTGCCGAGATAGCGGACCGGATCGAGATCCTCGTAGGTCGGCCCGGCGCTGACCAGCACTTTCTTACCAGCCAGCGGACCATCCTTCGCCGGCACGCGCGCAGCGATCAGCGCGTGCACGATCGCGTCGGGTTCGAGCAGGCGACCGGGCCCGAATTCACCGCAGGCCTGCGCACCGTCGTCCGGGCCGAGCAGCAGCGCGCCACGTTCCCGCAACAAGGCGACATTGGCCTGGGTCGCTGGATGCAGCCACATGCGGTTGTTCATCGCAGGCGCCAACGCGAGCGGCGCGATCGTCGCCAGGCACAGCGTGCTGAGCAGGTCGTTCGCGTGCCCATGCGCAAGTTTCGCGATCACATCCGCGCTCGCGGGCGCGATCAACACACGCGTCGCCCAGCGCGCGAGTTCGATGTGGCCCATCGCGGCCTCGGCGGTCGGGTCCCACAGCGAGCTGCGCACCGGATTCCCCGACAGCGCCTGGAACGTCGCCGCCCCGACGAAATGCGCGGCTGCGTCGGTCAGCACCACGCGCACTTCGGCTCCCGCATCGCGCAGCCGACGGACCAGCTCGGCTGCCTTGTACGCAGCGATGCCGCCGCTTACGCCGAGCAGGATGCGTTCACCGGCCAGCCTCAGGCTCACGTCCGAAAAAGTCCTACAGAGGTTCAGGCGTGTAGCTTACCCGAAGCGCCTGCGATTACCGCTGTGCGCAAGGCCGGCATGCGGCCACAGTCGGCGAATGAAAATCAGTGACTGGCCCGCCGACGAACGCCCACGTGAACGCCTGCTCGCGCACGGCCCGCAACGCTTGTCCGACGCGGAGCTGCTTGCGGTGTTTCTTGGCTCGGGACTACGTGGCATGGACGCGGTCGGATCTGCACGCGTCCTGCTGACACGCTTCGGATCGCTGCGTGCATTGCTGGAGACGCCGACGCCCGACCTGCTCAAGGAGCGCGGCCTGGGTCCGGCCCGCGTATGCGCGCTCAAGGCCGCGCTGGAGCTCGGCAGTCGGCATCTGGCCGCCGGCCTGGAACGCGGCGAGGCACTGACCGATCCAGCGCGCGCGGGCGAGTATTTCGCGCGGCGCCTGCGTGGGCTGCCGCATGAGGTCTTCGCCGGACTGTTCCTCGACAACCGCCATCGCGCGATCGCCTTTGAAGAGCTGTTCCGCGGAACGCTCGATGGCGCCGAGGTGTATCCGCGCGAAGTCCTCAAGCGCTGTCTCGCCCACAACGCCGCGGCGTTGATCGTCGGCCACAACCATCCCAGCGGCAGCAGCGAACCGAGCGCCGCCGACCGCGCGGTGACGCTGCGCCTGCGCGATGCGCTGGCAATGGTCGAAATCCGGTTGCTCGACCATTTCGTGGTCGGGGACGGCCCGCCCTGCTCACTCGCTGCACGCGGCTGGGTCTGACAGGCGAGTCTCGCAGGCTGCCAAAAGCGATCCGCGCCCATCACCTGTTCACATCGCTGGCGCCCATCGACTTCCGGACGGCCTTGCGTACCGTCTAGGCGCTTATACTGCGGCCGCGGCACTGGGCCGCGCACCGCGGATTGATCGCGATCCCCCTGCCGTGATCCTCGGATATTCCAGCCTGTTTCCGCCGGATGCGAGCGAGCGCGCCCTGCCCGACGCGGCGGCTGCGCGCGCGCTGATGGCCGAGCGTCGGCCGGACATCCTCGAGTGGATGCAGCAGCGACGCCAGCGCCTGCTCGAACACTTCGGGAGCGATGTCGCGCCCACGCTCGACCGTGCCGGGGATGCATTCCTGCTCGGGCTCGCACGGCTGGGCTTGCGCCACGGCAGTTTCGGCAACGACTTCCACGTCTACCACAACGAAAACCACGTGCTGGAAATCGCCGGCCGCCGGTTGCGCGCGTATGAGCGCGTGCTCGGGTACGCGGCGCTGCCACTGAACGACTGGTTGAAACTCGCATTGTTCGCGGCCTGCCACGACCTGCGCCAACGCGAACCCATCGACGTGCCCGGCCCGGTCGGCGGCAACGAGGCGGCCAGCATCGCCGAAACAATGCGCATCCTGGACACCTGCGGGTACAGCCGCGAACACGACCGCGCGTTGTATGTCGCGATGGAGTTGATGATCGCCGGCAGCACCTTCGGAATGTTTGCGAAGCCGCCGAGTAATTCGGCCGAGGCTGCGGTCGGCGGCGGCGCGCTCGCACGGCATCTGCCTGGCTGGCTCGATCAGATCGCACCGGAATGGCGGCAAGATCCAGCGGTGGACCGAGCACTGATCCTCGCGCGGATCGCCGCGGACCTGGACACCGCGAACGCGGGCGAATCGTTCCCCGAACTCGCTGACAGCGCGATCCGGTTGTGCGGCGAGCGCGAGATGCGCGAGCGTCGCAGCCTCGATTCGCCGGCTTCGGCGCTGCCTTGCCTGAGCTTCCTGAGCAACGGCCAGGAGCGCTATTTCTTCGAACTGCACCATTTCTCGTCGCGCGAAGGCGAGCATGTCTTCGGCGCCGGCAAGATCGCCAACGCGCCGCGCGTGCGTGCGGTCAGCGCAGCATTGCGCGCGCAGTTTGCGACCGAAGCGCCAGCCAATGGCAATGCAGTGATCGCCGCGTATCGGCAATTGTCTGGATCCTGATCGGCGGCTGTGGATCGGCGAACCTGCATCGGAGCAGCCTTCCGCGCCGCGAGCCGCTAAACTATGCCGCCGAACACCTGCTGGACTTTCCCGTGAAAGATGCACTCAGCGCGTTGCTGATTTCCGCGACCGAGACACTGCGTGCGTCCGGCACGCTGCCGGCCGATCTGGTCATGCCGACCATCGCCGTCGAACGCACCAGGACCCGCGAACACGGCGATTTCGCGACCAACATCGCGATGGCGCTCGCCAAACCGGCGCGCAGCAATCCGCGTGCGCTTGCGCAGCTGATCGTGGACGCGTTGCCCGCGAATGCCGATGTCGCGCGCGTGGAGATCGCGGGCCCCGGTTTCATCAACATCTTCCTCAGCGACGCCGCCTGGCAACGTGAAGTCGGCGAAGTGCTGCGCCGCGGCAGCGACTACGGCCGCAGCACGACGGGAAACGGCGTGCGCGTTGGCGTCGAATACGTGTCGGCCAATCCGACTGGCCCGCTGCACGTCGGCCACGGCCGCGCGGCGGCGATCGGCGACACGCTCGCACGGCTGCTCCACGCGACTGGCTGGGAAGTCGTGCGCGAGTACTACTACAACGATGCGGGCGTGCAGATCGACAACCTCGCGAAGTCGGTGCAGGCGCGTTGCCGCGGCATCTTTCCGGGCGACGAAGGCTGGCCTGAAGACGGCTATCGCGGCGAATACATCCTCGACATCGCGCGCGACTACCTGCTTGGAACACGCAACCGAACGGATTCCGGAATTCGCGCGACCGCGCGCGACCCGAACGACCTCGACGCGATCCGTCGTTACGCGGTCGCCGCGCTGCGCGAGGAACAGAACAGCGACCTCGAAGCGTTCGGCGTGCGCTTCGACGTGTTCTTCCTGGAGTCGTCGCTGTATGCCGATGGACAGGTGGAAGCGACCGTGCAGACGCTCGAAGCCGCCGGCCATGTCTACGCACAGGACGGCGCGCTGTGGCTGCGCAGCACCGACTACGGTGACGACAAGGACCGCGTGATGCGCAAGTCCGACGGCACCTATACCTATTTCGTGCCCGACGTCGCCTACCATTTCAGCAAGTGGCAGCGCGGCTACACGCGCGCGATCACCGAGCTCGGCGCCGATCATCACGGCACCTTGATGCGCGTGCGCGCAGGCCTGCAGGCGCTTGAGCGCGGCATCCCGAAGAACTGGCCGGAATACGTGCTGCACCAGATGGTCACGGTGATGCGCGGCGGCGAGGAAGTGAAATTGTCGAAGCGCGCAGGCAGCTATCTGACCTTGCGCGACCTGATCGACGAAGCCGGCCGCGATGCGACGCGCTACTTCCTGATCGCGCGCAAGTCCGATTCGCAACTGACCTTCGACATCGACCTCGCGCGCGCGCAGAGCAACGACAATCCGGTGTTCTACATCCAGTACGCGCATGCACGCGTGTGCAGCCTGCTGCGCCAGGCCGGCGAGAAAGGCTTGCCGTACGACCAGGCCAACGGACTCGCGCAACTCGCACGCCTGACCGATGCGCAGGAACAGGCCTTGATGGTCGAGATCTCGCGCTATCCGGAAACCGTCGAGGACGCCGCCGCACAACTTGAACCGCATGCGCTCGCGCAATACCTGCGCGACCTCGCGTATGCGTTCCATACGTTCTACAACGCGCAACCGATCCTGGTCGCCGATGATGCAGCTCTGCGTGACGCGCGCCTGACCCTTGCGGTCGCGACGCGGCAGGTGCTCGCGAACGGACTTGATCTGCTGGGCGTCAACGCTCCCGAGGTGATGTGAAATGGTGGCAAAACGCGGCAAGAAACAGGCACGACGCAGCGGAGAATCCTCGGTACCCGGCTATGTATGGCTGTTGTCGGGATTGCTGATCGGCGGCGCGGTCGCAGTGACGCTGTACGTGAAGATGCCGCACGCCATCGACGACCTGATGCCGCATCCGAACCTGACCGCAAAGCCGGCGGTCGCGAACGATTCCAGCGCCGCGGCCGAGGGCAATCCAGCAGCGTCGCCCGCTGCGTCCAGCGCGCTTGCTGAGCCGAAGAAGCCGAAGTTCACGTTCTATGCTTTGCTCCCCGAGAAGGAAGTCATCATTCCGGACGAGGAACTCAGCGCGCAGGTGAAAGCCGAGGCCGCGGCGAACCTCGCGTCCAAGCAACAGGCGACCCCGGCTGCGGTTCCTGGCGTGCCCGCCAATCCGCCAACGGCTGCGTCGCCGAATGCGACGAACACGAGCCAGGCGAGTGGCGCCTCGACCGCTGCCACAACCATGCATGCCGGATCGAATGCGTCGCCAGCGACATCGCCGACGAAGCCGCCAGTGGCGCCGACCGTGGCGAGCGCGACTCCGCAATCCACGGCAACCGACACGAGCGCAGCGCCGACAGCGCCCGCCGCCGACACCACATCCGACACCCCGAAGAGCGGGCAATATCTGCT
>Ga0302314_10017199_pt1 | contig 12141 bp, 8 predicted proteins | sample III_Palsa_N2_3_FD_200533 | JGI IMG/M metagenome (GOLD analysis project Ga0302314, IMG submission 200533) | Peat permafrost microbial communities from Stordalen Mire near Abisko, Sweden - III_Palsa_N2_3 | ecosystem: Environmental > Terrestrial > Soil > Palsa > Peat permafrost | place: Sweden...
GGTGATCGTGACCGGATGCTCGGGCGGGGCCGGATGCGGCAGCAGGCGGACGCCCTTGAGCCACAGCTTCAGCGCCTCCCAATGGATGGCGGCGACGATGCCGAGGGTCAGCAGCGGATAGGCCAGGAAGGCCAGGGCCAGGCGGGCATCGCTCAGCGCCGCGCGCCTGGCCCTGAAGCTGGCGACCAGCAGCAGGCCTTCGGCATCGCTTTCGGCGATGCGGATCTCGACGGTCTCGCCCGGCGGCCGGACCTTGAAGGCGTAAGTCATCGCCATGTCGATGAAGGGCGAGACGTGGAAGCGTTTCGGGCAGCTCTGGCGGATCAGGCCGACGCTGTCCGCCACGGCCGGGATCAGATAGGTGTGGCGCTCGCCGAAGGTATTGCTGACCTCGTAGAGGATGGCGGCGAGGCTGCCGTCCTTGTGCTGGCAGAAATATGTCGAGAGCGGGTTGAAGACATAGCCGCAGATGCGCGGATTGCACAGCAGCCGGATCGGTCCGCCCGCAAGATCGATTCCGGCGGCGCCAAGCTGGCGCTCGACATGGGCACGCAGCGGTGCGGCCGCGCCCGGCCCATAATCGCGGTCGTGGAAACTGAAGAGGTTGAAGCGATTATACGAGAACAGCCGGAGCCGGTTTCCGAGCGTGGGGAGCTCGTCGAGATCGAACAGCACCGAGAACACGCGATACCGCAGCCGGTGCCGGCGCGGCTTCATCCGCTGATGCAGGACCGTGCCGAAATAGAGGGCGGACCCGGGGGCGCTCACGCCACCGCCTCGGCCAGGTGGATGCGGCCGGATTCCGCCGGCACCTGCCAAGGGCGGCGCACGCCGCCCAGCGCCTCGGCGACGGCCAGGCCGGCTTGCAAGCCGTCCTCATGGAAGCCGGCGCCGAAATAGGCGCCGCAGAACCAGGTATTCTGCCGTCCCTGCAGCGACCACAGAAGCCGTTGCGCGCGCAGGGCGGCGGCATCGAAGATCGGATGCTCATAGGCCTCGCTGCGCACGATACTGCCCGGCTGCGGCGGGCGGAGCGGGTTGAGTGTCACGAAGAGCGGGTCGGCCGCGTCGAGGCCCTGCAGCCGGTTCATCCAATAGGTCACCGACAGGCCGGATTCGAGGCCCGGGCCGCGCTGTGCCAGGTAGTTCCAGCTCGACCAGACGGCGCGGCGCTTGGGCATCAGCGCCGGATCGCGATGCAGCACCGCAAGATTGCGCTCGTAACGGAAGGCGCCGAGCAGTGCCTCTTCGTCGTCGCTCGGATCGGCCAGCAGATCGAGCGCCTGGTCGGCATGGGTGGCGATGACGACGTGATCATAGAGGCCGGCGGCGCCACCGGTGTCGGACAGCACGATGCCGGCCGGCGTGCGCCGCAACGCGCGGATGCCGCGGCCGAGCTGGAGCCGATGGGCATAGGGTGCCGTCAGCTTCGCGACATAGGCACGGCTGCCGCCGATGATTGTGCGCCAGAGCGGCCGTCCGGTCAGCTTGAGCAGGCCGTGATTGTCGCAAAAGCGGATGAAGCCGGCGGCCGGATAGTCGCGGATCGTGCCGATCGGCGCCGACCAGATCGCCGCCGCCATGGGCAGCAGGTGATCCTCCTGGAAGGCCCGGCTGTAGCGGTTGCGATCGAGATAGTCGCCGAGGTTCTCCAGGCTCTCGCCCAGAAGGTCGCGATCCACGGCGGCGTCGCGATAGAAGCGCCGGATATCGCGCAGCATCGTCCAGAAGCGCGCCCTTGTGAGATTGGCCGGCTGGGCGAAGAGGGCCCTGAGATCGCTGCCGCCATATTCGAGCGCGCCATCATCGAGCGACACGCCGAAGGACATCTCGGTTGGCTGGGTCTCGACGCCGAGCAGGCGGAACAGGGCCACCAGATTGGGATAATTGGTCTCGTTATAGACGATGAAGCCGGTATCGACCGGCACGGGGCCGGCCGCACCGGGTGCCTCGACGGTATTGCTGTGGCCGCCCAGACGGTCGGCGGCCTCGAACACGGTGACCCGATGGCGCCGATTGAGCAGCCACGCCGCCGCCATGCCGGCGATGCCGGTGCCGATGACGGCAATGTCGAGAGGCCGGTCAAGTCCGGACATGGGGCAGCGCTCCGCGGGTTCGCAATTGAAGTTGCGTCCCCCATACGCGCGCTCCGGCCGATCGGATGCAGCCTGCATCCAAAACGCGATCCGCCGCGTAATCCGGATACTGCGAGGTCAAACCTGGGGGGAGTCATGAGCCTGTTGAGTTCCGCCGGCCGCTTGGTCGAGCGGGCGCCTTTGCCCGATGCGATCACCGGTCTCGGCATCCATTACCTGGTCGCGCGCACAAGGCGCGCGCTGGCGCGGCAAGAGGCGTCCGAAGCGGATTTCGCCGCCGCCCTGGCCGAGCGACCGATCGCCGAATTCACCGAGGCGGCCAATGCCCAGCATTACGAGCTGCCGCCGGAATTCTTCCGGATGGTGCTCGGTCCGCGCGGCAAATATTCCTGCTGCCTCTATGCCGGGGCCGGCGACACGCTGGAAACCGCAGAGATCCGGGCGCTGGCCGAGACCGCCGCCCACGCCGATCTGGCCGATGGCCAGGACATTCTCGAACTCGGCTGCGGCTGGGGCTCGCTCTCGCTGTGGATGGCCCAGCGCTACCCGGCGGCGCGCATTACCGCCGTCTCGAACTCGGCCGCGCAGCGCCGCCATATCACGGCCCTGGCCGAGGACCGCGGCTTCGGCAATCTGCACGTCATCACGGCCGACATGAATGATTTCATCCCGGACGGCACCTTCGATCGGGTCGTCTCGGTCGAGATGTTCGAGCATATGGCCGGCTGGCCGGCGCTGCTCGGCCGGGTGCGCGACTGGCTCCGGCCCGAGGGCACGCTGTTCCTGCATGTCTTCAGCCACCGCACCACACCCTATCTGTTCGACCATCGCGACCAGGGTGACTGGATCGCCCAGCATTTCTTCACCGGCGGGCTGATGCCCAGCCACAATCTCATCGACCACTTCGCCGAGTTCTTCACCGTCGAGGAGCGCTGGCGTTGGAGCGGCCAGCACTACCAGCGCACAGCACTCGACTGGCTGGCCAATTTCGACCGCCGGGCCGAGCCGATCCGGCGCCTGCTGACCGAAGTCTATGGCGCCGAGAGCGGGCTGTGGTTCCGACGCTGGCGCTTGTTCTTCCTGGCCACGGCCGGGCTGTTCGGCGATTCCGGCGGCAAGGAATGGGGGGTCAGTCACTACCGGCTGCGGCGCAGCGCGCCATGATCGCTGTCGCCGAAACCTCTGAGTAATTTCCGTACCTGTCGCCATGGCTGCGCCACCGATTACGGTCGCCCGGTTGGCGTGCAGGAGGCCTTTATGAGCAACCCCATCATCACACCCGTGACCGGGCGCGAGGAGCCGATCGATCCGAGCGTCCCCGCGGGCGCCTTGGCCGAGTTCTATCGCGCCTTCAATCGGCGCGATCTGGCGCTGATGGCGCGCAATTGGGATTCGTCGGATGAGGTTTCGATGGACAATCCGCTCGGCGGTATCCGCCGCGGTTGGTCCGAGGTCCGACAGGTCTATGAGCGCATCTTCGCCGGGCGGGCGGTCGTTGCCGTCGAATTCTACGATTACACGATTCATCGCTTCAGTGACGTCTTCTATGCCGTCGGCCGGGAACGCGGCTCGCTCGAGGCGGATGGCGTGTCTCTCGATCTGAAGATTCGCACCAGCCGCCTGTTCCGCCTCGTCGATGGCCGTTGGCGCCAGATTCACCATCACGGCTCGATCGAAGATGCCGAGCTTCTCGCACGATATCAGGCGGCGGTGCGCTGAAATGAAAAGTGACCTGTCGCCAAAACCGCTCGACGCCTGCGACATCATTGCCCAGTGCTGCCACCGACATGGCCACGGCGCGCCAAGAATCGCGCTATCTCAATAGCTTGAGAAAGCTCTGGGCGCCTTATCGACGCGCCTGACGGCGCGACCGCCACCGCGCGCATACCGCACTGCACGCAGCCGCGCTTTACAGCCAGCCAATTATCGATAATTTCCCCTGACTATCGGGCTGGACGGTGCCGGACTGCGTTTCCCGTTCATGCCTGGCTTTCATGCCCCGCCTGTCCGGAGTGGTCTATGTGGATCGTCAGAGTCGCGCTCGAGCGGCCCTATACCTTCATCGTGCTGGCGCTGCTGCTGGTCATTTTCGGCCCGCTGACCATCCTGCGCACGCCGACGGATATCTTCCCCAATATCGGCATCCCGGTCGTCAGCGTCGTCTGGAACTATACCGGCCTGCCGCCGGAGGAGATGGGCGACCGCATCGTCGCCAATTTCGAGCGGGCACTGACCACCACGGTCAACGACATCGAGCATATCGAGTCGCAATCGCTGCAGGGCGTCGGCGTCGTCAAGATCTTCTTCCAGCCCAACGTCAATATCGACGTGGCGCTGAGCCAGGTCACGGCCATCTCGCAGACGCTATTGCGCCAGATGCCGCCCGGCACCACCCCGCCGCTGGTGGTCAGCTACAACGCGTCCAGCGTGCCGGTCATCCAGCTCGCGCTCTCCTCCGACAAGCTGTCCGAGCAGGCGCTGTTCGATCTCGGCAACAGCTTCATCCGCACCCAGCTGGCCACCGTCCAGGGTGCCGCCATCCCGTTCCCCTATGGCGGCAAGCAGCGTCAGGTCCAGGTCGATCTGGACCAGCGCGCGATGCAGGCCAAGGGTGTGTCGCCGCAGGATGTCAGCAACGCGATCGGCGCGCAGAACCTGATCCTGCCGGCCGGTACCGAGAAGATCGGCACCTACGAATACAATGTGAAACTGAACGCCAGCCCCCAAAGCGTGGCCGAGCTCAATGATCTGCCGATCAAGACCGTCAACGGCACGACGCTCTATGTCCATGACGTCGCCCATGTGCGCGACGGCTATGCGCCGCAGACCAATATCGTGCGCGTCGACGGCCACCGCGCCGTGCTGATGACGATCCAGAAGACCGGCAACGCCTCGACCCTCGACATCATCCAGCGCGTCAAGGACCAGCTGCCGAAAATCCGCGATTCCTCGCCGGCGGATGTGAACATCGACGCCGTCGGCGACCAGTCGATCTTCGTCGGCGCCGCGGTCGAGGGCGTGGTCCGCGAGGGCATCATCGCGGCGGCGCTGACCGGGCTCATGATCCTGCTGTTCCTGGGCAGCTGGCGCAGCACCCTTATCATCACCATTTCGATCCCGCTTTCGGTGCTGGCCTCGATCATCGCGCTCTCGGCCCTCGGCCAGACCATCAACATCATGACCTTGGGCGGGCTGGCGCTGGCGGTCGGCATCCTGGTCGACGACGCGACGGTGGCGATCGAGAACATCAACTGGCATCTCGAACGGGGCAAGGAAGTCGAGCCGGCCATATTGGACGGCGCCCAGCAGATCGCCGTGCCGGCCCTGGTCTCGACCCTGTGCATCTGCATCGTCTTCGTGCCGATGTTCTTCCTGTCCGGGGTGGCGAAGTTCCTGTTCGTGCCGCTGGCGGAAGCCGTGGTCTTCGCCATGCTCGCGTCCTATGTGCTGTCGCGGACATTGGTGCCGACGCTCGCCAAATACTGGCTGCGCCCGCATGTCCCGCATGGCGGGGAGGAGACGCCGCGCGGGCTGCTCGGCCGCTTCCAGGCCGGGTTCGAGCGCCGCTTCGTGGCGTTGCGCCTGCGCTACCGGGCGCTGCTCGGCCTGGCGCTGATGAACCGCCGGGCGTTTGCGCTGGGTTTCATGGTGCTGGTCGTGGCGTCGCTGGCGCTGGCGCCGCAGCTCGGCGAGGATTTCTTCCCGGCCGTCGATGGCGGCCAGATCAATCTGCATCTGCGCGCCCATTCCGGCACCCGCATCGAGGAAACCGCCCGCCTGGCTGACGACGTGGAGACCCGGCTCCGCCAAATCATCCCCGCCGGCGACCTGCAGAACGTTGTCGACAACATCGGGCTGCCGAACAGCGGCATCAACCTGTCCTACAGCAATTCGGCACCGACCGGCACGGCCGATGCCGATATCATGATCACGCTGAAGCCCGGCCACAAGCCGACCGCGGATTACGTCCGCACGCTCCGCGCACAGCTGCCCGATTCCTATCCGGGCGTCACCTTTGCCTTCCTGCCGGCCGATATCGTCGGCCAGATCCTGAATTTCGGCTTGCCGGCGCCGATCGATATCCAGGTCATGGGCTTCAACGCCACGGCTAATCGGCAATATGCCAACGACCTCTATGAAAAGCTGAGAGCCGTGCCGGGCATTGCCGATCTGCGCATCCAGCAGGCCGTCGACACGCCCGAACTGCGGCTCAATGTCGATCGCAGCCGCGCCGAGGAGCTCGGCCTGACTCAGCGCGATGTCGCCAACAACATGCTGATCTCGCTGAGCGGCAGCTTCCAGACCCAGCCGACCTTCTGGCTCAGCCCACAGAACGGCGTCTCCTATTCGATCGTCAGCCAGACGCCGCAATACGACCTCGATTCGCTGCAGGCGCTGAAGAACCTGCCGATCACCGGCAGCACCGGTCAGCAGCCGCAGATCCTGGGCGCGCTGGCCAGTGTCAGCCGCGGCGTCGGGCCGGTCGTGGCCACGCATTACAATGTCCAACCGACCATCGACATCTTCGCCTCGGTGCAGGATCGCGATTTGGGCGGCGTCAGCGCCGATATCCAGCACATCCTGGACGGGATGGTGAAACAGGTGCCCAAGGGCTCGACCATCGTCGCCCGCGGCCAGACCCAGACCATGCAGAGCTCGTTCTTCGGCCTCTATGCCGGTCTCGCCTTCGCCATCGTGCTGGTCTATCTGCTGATCACCGTCAATTTCCAGTCCTGGCTCGACCCGTTCATCATCATTACCGCCCTGCCGGCAGCACTGGCCGGCATCGTCTGGATGCTGTTCCTGACCCATACGACCTTGAGCGTGCCGGCCCTGACCGGCGCCATCATGTGCATGGGGGTTGCCACCGCGAACAGCATCCTGGTGGTGAATTTCGCCCGCGAGCGGCTGAACCATGGCCGCGACGCGCTGACCGCAGCACTCGAAGCCGGCTTCGGCCGCTTCCGCCCGGTCTTGATGACGGCACTGGCCATGATCATCGGCATGGTGCCGATGGCGCTGGGGCTGGGCGAGGGCGGCGAACAGAATGCGCCGCTCGGCCGGGCCGTCATCGGCGGGCTGCTGCTCGCGACCATCGCCACGCTGTTCTTCGTCCCCACCGTCTTTTGCATGATCCATGGCCGCCATGCGGCGCGTCCCCGCGTTTGATGTCCGGAGCAGCCCCCATGTCCCCGACCAATCCCCGCCCGAGCCGCCCCAAGCCCGCCACCCTGCGCCTGGCCGGATTTGCCGTCGTCGCCGTCATGATCGGCGCCGCCGGCTGGGGCCTGGGCTCCCGCTCCAACGCCCATGCCGCCCTCCAGGCGCAGAGCACGCAGCAAGCCATCACCAACGTCGTGTTGTTCAAGGCAGTCAGCGGGCCCAAGGGTGAGGATGTCGTCTTGCCCGGCACGGTGCAGTCCTTCCTGGAGGCGCCGATCTATGCCCGCACCAGCGGCTATGTGAAGGCCTGGTACACCGATATCGGCGCCCCGGTGAAGAAGGGCCAGCTGCTGGCCGAACTCGACACCCCCGAAATCGACGACCAGCTGCACCAGGCCGAGGCCGATCTGGGCACGGCCGAAGCCAATGGCAAGCTGGCCGACAGCACGGCCAAGCGCTGGCAGGCTCTGGTCGCGACCGATTCGGTGTCCAAGCAGGAGAATGACGAGAAGGCTGCCGATGCCGCCGCCAAGAATGCGGCGGTGTTGGCGTCCAAGGCCAATGTCGCCCGGCTGCAGCAGCTCGAATCCTTCAAGCGCGTGGTCGCCCCGTTCGACGGCATCGTCACCGCGCGCAAGACCGATGTCGGCGCGCTCATCAATGCCGGCAGCGGCATCGGGCCGGAACTGTTCCATGTCGCCGATACCAGCAAGCTGCGCGTCTATGTTCAGGTGCCGCAGGCCTATGTCCCGCTGGTCAAGGCCGGCATGGCGGCCAGTCTGCGCTTCGTCGAATTCCCGCGCCGCGATTTCCCGGCCACGGTGGCGCGCACCGCCGAGGCCATGGACGCGACGGCGCGTACGCTGCTGGTCGAACTGCAGGTCGACAATGCCCAGCACGAGTTGCTGCCCGGCGGCTATACCGAGGTGCATCTGGCCGTGACCCCTTCGGCCGCCACGGTGCGGCTGCCGATCAATACGCTGCTGTTCCGCGCCGAAGGGCTGCGCGTCGCCAAAATCGACGGCAATAATCAGGTCGTCCTGGCCCCGGTCACGCTCGGCCGGGATTACGGCACCGAGGTCGAAGTGGTCGAGGGTGTCGCCCCGGGCGAGTCGGTCGTCCTCAACCCGCCCGATTCGCTCAAAGACGGCCAGGCCGTGCGCGTCACCCCGCCGGCGCCGCCGCAGATCGCGGATGGGAGCAGCGCCAAGAAATGAGCCGAACCTTTCGCCGGAGCGCCGCTGCCGGCCTGACCATGGCGACGCTGTCGCTCGCCGCCTGTAATTTCGCACCCGATTACCATGTGCCGGAGACCGCGACGCCCCCCGCCTTCAAGGAGTCGGGCGACTGGAAGACGGCCGCGCCCGGCGACGAGTTGCCCAAGGGCGAGTGGTGGAAAAACCTCGGCGATCCCACTCTCGACGGTTTGGAGGACAAAATCGGCAGCGCCAACCAGGACCTCAAATCCGCTTTGGCCAAGTTCCAGCAGGCGCGCGCAGCACTCGGCATCGCCAACGCCGATACCCTGCCGCAGGTCACGGGGAATAGCTCGGCGACCGGCAATCAGCGGTCCAAGACCGCGCTGCCGGCGGTCAAGCCGACCAATTATGCCGACTATACCGCGAGCGCCAGTGTCTCCTATGAGCTCGATGTCTGGGGCCGCGTGCGCAACAGCGTCGAAGCCGCCAAGGACACGGCGCAGGCCAGCGCCGGCGATCTGGCCGCGACCGATCTCGATCTGCGCGCCGAACTCGCCGATGATTATTTCAGCCTGCGCGGCTTCGACACCCAGCAGCGCATCCTGGACGAAGCGGTCGCCGCCTATGCCGCCGCCCTCGATCTGATCACAAGGCGCCACGAGGGCGGGGTCCAGCCCGAGGCCGATGTGGCACAGGCCGAAGGGCAATTGGAGACGGCCAAGACCCAGGCCAACGAGAATGGCTTGCGCCGCGCCCAGATGGAGCATGCCATCGCCATCCTGGCCGGCGAGCCGCCGTCGCAATTCACGCTGCCGCCGCACCCGCTCGACGCTGCCCTGCCGGCGCCGATCGATACCGGCCTGCCCTCGGCGCTGATCGAGCGGCGTCCCGACGTCGCCGCCGCCGAGCGGCGCGTCGCCGCGGCCAATGCCGAAATCGGCGTGGCCCGCGCCGCCTATTTCCCGGTCTTCACCCTCGACGGCTTGGTCGGCCTGGACAGCGCCCTGCCGACCAAGCTGCTGCAGGCGCCCAGCACGATCTGGTCGTTCGGTCCCTCGGCCGCGATCAATCTGTTCGATGGCGGCCGGCGCGACGCGATGACCGACCAGGCGCGCGCCGTCTATGACCAGACCGTCGCCGATTATCGCCAGACCGTGCTGACCGCGGATGGCGAGGTCGAGGACAATCTGGCCGCGATCCGGCAGCTCGACCGCGAATCCCGGACCCAGCGCGCCGCGGTCGCCGCCACCCAGCGCGCGCTCGACCAGGCGGTTTTGCGCTACAAGGCCGGAATCGTCACCTATATCGAAGTCGTCGAGACCCAGAACCTGGCGCTGACGGCCCAGCTGTCGGCGGCCGATATCCAGACCCGCCGCCTGACCTCTGCCGTGCTCCTGATCAAGGCGCTGGGCGGCGGCTGGAGTGCGGATACCGGGCTGGAGCTGGCAGCGGCGGGACGGCCGGCCGGGCCATGACCGCATCGGGCGAGGGCCCCCGCGCCTGCCGGCGCAACCGCATCCGCAATGCGGTGGTGGCACGCATTCTCGACGGCACCTATCCACCGGGCACGCGCCTCAAGGAGCTGGTCCTGGCCGCCGAGTTCGGCGTCAGCCAGGCGCCGGTGCGCGAGGCGCTGCGCGAACTCGAAGTCTCAGGCCTCGCCATCTCCGAGCCCTATTGCGGCACGCGCGTGCTCGGCGTCGACCCGGCCGATCTGCGCGAAGCCTATGAGCTGAAGGCCGTAATCGAAGAGCGCGCGGCCGAATTGGCCGTGCCGTGTTCGGCCGAGACACTCGACGCCCTCCAGGACGATCTGGAGACGCTGCAGGAAACCGCCGGCCGGCTGGATTTCGAAGCCTATGCGATTGCCGTCCTGTCGTTCCACCGCGGCATCGTGCTGATGTCAGGCAATCGCACCTTCCTGCGCGCCTGGGACGCGTTGCATTGGGAAGTCCGCACGCGGGTCGCGATCCGCCAAGCCGGCGCCCGGCTGCCCTATTATGCCGAGGCCCATATCGAGGTCGTGCAGGCGCTGCGTGCAGGCGACGGCCAGCGGGCCGGACGGCAGCTGCGCAATATTGTCGACAAGTTCTTCCTGGCCGAATAGCGCGCCACCAACGGAGACTTGTGGCCCCTTATCCCGGCCCGGAATCCGGGATGGCAGGGACCGTGCTACGGAGCTCGGACTCGATCGGCTTGAACGCGGGCTGGAACCAGCGCTGGGCGATCAGGGTCGGCACCACAGCACTGCCGATCACGGCGGTGACCAGAATGGTATATTGCTGCTGGTCGATGATGTGGTTGGTCAGCCCGAACAGGGCCGAGATGGTGCCGAAGGTGAGGCCCGTCGACATCAGCAGCGTCGTGTACATGCCCTCGCGCCGCTCGAAGCGGAAGGTCCTGGTCAGCGGCAGGATGCCGATGAATTTGGTCGCCATCTTGATGGCGAGAAACACCGCGATGAGCCCGGCCGACGCCAGCACCGCGTGGAAATCGACCAGCGATCCCGCCTTGAGGAAATAGAAGGGCGTCAGGATGGTAAACGCGATGATGCGCATCCGGTGCGGCAGTTCCGGATCGGCCAGGAAGGCCGGGGCCAGCGCCATGCCGACCAGATAGGCTGGCAGCACGGCCTCGCTGCCGGCGACGCTGGCGAGGCCGCCCAGGCCGAGCAGGACCAGCGAGATGAACTTGGTCTGCGGCTCGCTGACGCGCTGCCCGAGCCGGCCGAAGAACCACGGGGCAAAACGCGGCAGCAGCCAGAGCGACGCCGCGGTAACCGCCCCGAACAGGACCAGGCGCAGATCGTAATGGGCAAAGACGATGCCGAGCGCCAGTACCGTGCCGAGGTCGTTCACGAAGCACGCGGCCAGGATGACCTTGCCGATCTCGGTCTTGTTGAAGCCGGTCTCGACCATCACGGCATAGACCACGGCGACCGAAGTGGTCGAGAGCGAGATCCCGGCGATCTGCGCCTGCGGCCAGGGCCAGCCGACGCCGTAATGGGCATAGGCCAGCACGCCCAGATAGGGGGCGATGAAGCCGACGATGCCGATGGTCATGCTGGAGCGGAAATGCTTGCGCACGACCCGGCCATCGATCTCGGTGCCGGCCAGGAAGGTCAGCAGGATCGCCCCGAAACCGGCCAGGAAATTGACCCATTCGGTGAGATCGAGGCCGATGACATTGCCGGCGACCGCACCGACCATGATCTCGATGAGGGCCACCGAGGTCGCCACCCGGATCGAGACGATCGCGGCGGCGAGCGCCAGACCGAGCCAGAGTGCCGAAGCCAACCAGACATTTGCCATCGCACGCTCCATCCTGCTGCGGCCCTGTCGGGCCGGGTCACGGGACCACGTGGCGACGGCAACAAAAAACCCGCCTCGCGGCGGGTATATGGCGGACACGCCTCCCACCGCATGTTGCCACGCGGCAGGAGTCATCAGCCCTTTATGGAGCGGTTTTGGGGGACCCCATCCCCTTTACGATCCTGAGACGCTAACGAAGCGGCGCGCCCCCGTCAATGATCCCGGGGCTTGTCGTCAGGGAAATCGGGTGAATGAGATTCCCGATTATCCTGTCGTCGATTGAACTTCAGTGGTGCGGCGATCGATATTCTTCAGAATCTATGAGGGTGCGGCGGCCGCCGGGTTGGATATCCTGGGTAGTCGACCAAAACC
>Ga0302314_10017200_pt1 | contig 12141 bp, 10 predicted proteins | sample III_Palsa_N2_3_FD_200533 | JGI IMG/M metagenome (GOLD analysis project Ga0302314, IMG submission 200533) | Peat permafrost microbial communities from Stordalen Mire near Abisko, Sweden - III_Palsa_N2_3 | ecosystem: Environmental > Terrestrial > Soil > Palsa > Peat permafrost | place: Sweden...
TACCGCTTCATGTCCATCGACCGCGTGGTTCAGGATGTGAAATATGTGAAGGAGAATTTCCCGGAAGTGCGGGAAATCTTCTTCGACGACGATACCCTGACCGACAATCACGACCGGGTGGAGGAACTGGCCAAGGCGCTGGGTCCGCTGAACGTGACCTGGTCGTGCAACGCCAAGGCCAATGTGCCGCGCAAGACCTTGGAAGTGATGAAGGCCAACGGCCTTCGCCTGCTGCTGGTGGGTTATGAATCCGGCAACCAGCAGATCCTGCACAACATCAAGAAGGGCCTGCTGGTCGATGTCGCGCGCCGCTTCTCCAAGGATTGCCGCGAGCTGGGCATTGTGGTGCATGGCACCTTCATCCTGGGTCTGCCGGGCGAAACCCGCGAGACCATCCAGGAAACCCTGAAATTCGCCAAGGAAGTGAACCCGCACACCATCCAGGTGTCGCTGGCCGCGCCCTATCCGGGCACCTTCCTCTACAAGCAGGCCAAGGAAAACGGCTGGTTCGCCTCCGACGTGGACCTGCTCACCGAAGACGGCACCCAGATCGCACCGCTCAACTATCCGCATCTCGGTCACACCGAGATCTTCAATTCGGTCGAGGACTTCTACAAGAAGTTCTATTTCCGCCCCTCCAAGATCGCGGAGATCGTGGGCGAGATGCTGACCTCGCGCGACATGCTGGTGCGGCGTCTGCGCGAAGGTGTGGAGTTCTTCCAGTTCCTCAAGAACCGCGAAGACATGATCGTCTCCTAGGACGTGAAGCGTCTTATCGTTACGGCGGATGATTTCGGCGCTGCCGTCGAAGTCAATGACGGCGTCGAACGCGCCCATCGCGACGGGATTCTGTCAGCCGCCAGCCTGATGGTCGCGGGCGCCGCCGCCAATGACGCCGTACAGCGCGCCCGTGTCATGCCGGGTCTGCGCGTGGGCCTGCACCTGGTGCTGGTGGACGGAAGGCCGGTGCTGCCGGCCGCGGCCGTGCCCGACCTGGTGGATAAAAGCGGCAACTTCCGCAACGACATGGCGCGTTCGGGCGCGGCCATGTTCTTCCTGCCCAGGGTACGTGCCCAGCTGGCTGCCGAGATCGAGGCCCAGTTCGCGGGTTTCGAGGCCACGGGGCTAAAACTCGATCACGTCAATGCCCACAAGCATTTTCATCTTCACCCCACTATCGCCGCGCTTATTGTGAAGTTGGGGAAGAAACATGACGTGCGGGGCGCGCGGGTGCCGCTGGAACCGCAAGCCGTGCTGGGGCGGATCGAAAAGCACAAAGTTTCCGGTGTGGTGGCGCTGACCGCGCCTTTCGCGCGCGGGTTGCGAAGCCGCTTCCGCCGCGCCGGCATCACCGCGCCCGATCACGTCTTCGGCCTGGCCTGGTCGGGGGCGATGACCGTCACGCGCCTGGCCGGCCTGATCGAACATCTGCCCGAGGGCTTGAGCGAAATTTACACCCACCCCGCCACCGGGCCTTATCCCGGCTCCGCGCCGGGCTACTTATATGGTGAAGAACTGGCGGCGCTGACCGACCCGGGACTGGCGGGCCTGATCGCCGCCAAGGGCATCCGGATGGGCGGTTTCAGCGACTTTCCCGCCCAATGAATTCAAGGGGTTAACAAAAGAATTTTTGGGTTCAATTGCCCCGGCCAAAGGGGTATTGCAATAGCGAAACAGGAGCGCCCGTGAGCAGGCTTTTTGATGAGTAGTCCGGCTTTCGCCATCCCGCCCGACCTGACGCGCGACACCGGTGCCTGGCCCGGCGACGGCCCGATCCGTTTCGGCTCGGACGAACACAAGCGGCTGTTCTGCAAGACGCTGCTGGACACCCACGACCCTTATAAGCCCGCGGTGCTGGACTGGCCCAAGCTGGGCGAGGAAGCAGAGAAGCGCATCACCTCGCTGCCGATCTGGGACATCGCCGTCCAGACCGAAAACCGCGCCGGCCTGAATGTCTGCACCTATGCCGAGAGCATTCCCGACACCTTGCTGCGCAAGGCGGTCGAGCTGAACGGTTTTGAAGAGCGCCGCCATCGCCATGTGCTGGCCAATCTGGTGGAAGCCTATGGCATCAAGCTGGCGCCCGAGCCGGTCTATGAGAAACCGAAGAATCCGGAATGGGCCTTCATGGTCACCGGCTACAGCGAGTGCATCGATTCCTTCTTCGCCTTCGGCCTGTTCAAGGCGGCCAAGGACACCGGCTACTTTCCCCCGGAACTGATCCAGACCTTCGATCCGGTGGTGAATGAGGAAGCCCGTCACATCCTGTTCTTTGTGAACTGGGTCGCCTGGCATCGCCGCAACATGGCTTGGTGGCGCCGGCCTTACTTTGAGCTGAAGGTGCTCGCGGTCTGGCTGTTCCTGATCTATGAGCGCATGGGCATCGCCTCAGACGTCTCCAACGGTCAGCAGGACAATAATTTCACCGTCACCGGCGCCGAGCAGTTGGGCTCGGACATCAATGTCGGCGAATTGATCGCCATCTGCGTGGCTGAGAATGACCGGCGGCTTGCTCCTTACGACAAGCGCCTCAAACGCCCGCGCTTCGTGCCCTTCATGGCGCGCATGGCCCTGAAGTTCATCGGTCCGAAAAAGCAGGTTGCGTCATGAAAATCGGCTCGCCGGAACATCGCGACACCTTCTGCAAGCATTTCATGCAGACCTATACGGAATTCGATCCCGACACCTTGCCCTGGCCCGACCTGGACGAGGCGGCGCTGACGCGGCTGAAGTCCGTGCCCTTCTGGGAAGAGGTTTTCTATACCGAGCGCCGCGCCGGCGCGATCGTGGCGGAGTTCGTCAAGACCGTAAAAGACCCGGTGATGAAGGAAGCCGTGGCGTTGCAGGGCTTCGAGGAAGCCCGCCACGCCAAACTGATCCGGGTGATGATCGAGAAATACGGCATCGACGCGGCCGAGCGCCCGCTGGAAGACGTCAGCGACAATGTCGAGACCCGCTTCAAGGATTTCGGCTTCGGCGAATGTATGGACAGTTTCCTGGGCTTCGGCGTCTTCAAGATCGCCTTGCAGTCGGAATTTCTGCCCAAGGAGATGTTCGCCATCTTCGAAACCCTGATGTACGAAGAAACCCGTCACATCGTCTTCTTCGTCAACTGGATGGCCTACAACCAGGCGCAGAAGGGCTTTGTCTCCAAGTCGCTGCTGCCGCTGACCAGCTTCCGCTTTTACATGCGCGCACTGGGCCGGATGGTGGGCACCGCCAAGCGCGGCAAGGAGTTGAACGACGGCAAGGAATTCAGCGCCACCCAGGCCAGCGTGTTCCTGGACGGCTTCACCTTCCGCCGTTTCCTGGAAGATTGTTATTCCGAAAACCGCCGCCGCATGGGCGCGTTCGACAAGGAATTGCTGCGTCCGAGCTTCCTGCCGCAGCTTGCGGAAACCGCGCTGGGCGCCATGCGGTTGTGGAGCTTTCGCGCCAAGCCGCTGCCTGCGTAATGAGGTGGGCGCCCAAGATAGGCGTGAGTGTGGCGCTGCTGGCCGGCCTGATCGCTGCCGTCTATCTGGTCTGGTCCATCGGCTTTGACGCAGTGGTGGCCAGTGTCGCGCGCGCCGGCCTCGGCGGCCTGGCGCTGCTGTGTCTCTACGCGCTCGTGGTGTTCGTCAGCCTGGCCTGCGCCTGGTATTTCCTCTTGCCGCCGGCCGAGCGCCGGCCGTTGCCGGAATTCTATATCGCCCGGCTGGTGCGCGATTCCATCGCCGAGATTTCGCCTTTCTCGCCCGTGGGCGGCATGGTCGCGGCCGCCCGGCTGATGATTCTCAAGGGCATGCGTGGTCCTTATGCCGCGGCTTCCGTCGCCGCCGACGCGACCACCGAGGCGATCGCCCAGGTCGTGTTCCTGGCCTTTGGCTTGGGGTTGGGCTTCACCCAGTTCCGCCATTTGCAGGGTTCCGGCTCCGTGACCGAAGGCATGCTGGCGGTCTTGCTGCTGGCGGTGCCGGGCATCGCGCTGCTGATCTTCCTGCAGAAGAGGGGCGCGAGCTTTGCCGAAAGGATCGCCGCCCGCTTTTTCCCGCAAATGAATGAGGGCGTGTCGTTCCGTGCGGCGATAGAAGAACTCTATGATTCCCGCTCCCGGCTGGCGGCGTCTTCGGCCTTCCACCTGCTGGGCTGGATTGGCGGCGGCGTGGGCACCTACATTTCCTTCCGCCTGGTCGGCGGCCATATCGGGATCCTGAACGCGGTGGCGCTGGAGGCTCTGCTTTCCACCTTGCGCAGTATCGCCGCACCCGTGCCGGCCGCTATCGGGGTCCAGGAATGGGGCTATGCCATGCTCGCGCCCCTGTTCGGCCTGCCTGCGGAAATGGGGGTGGCAGTGTCGCTGCTCAAGCGGGCGCGTGAGATTGTGCTGGGCGTGCCGGCCTTGCTCTATTGGCAGTCGGTAGAAGGGCGAGCCGCGTTTCGCGCAGCGAATGAGCCGGTCCAGTGGACCGGCGAGAGCGGTGAGCGCCGCGAGCTTGGGCGAGCGGCCGGTGATGGGGTTCCCCATGTCTGACACAGCGCTGGTCACGGGAGCATCCGGCTTTGTTGGGTCTGCGGTGACGCGCGCCCTGATTGAACGCGGCCTGCATGTGCGGGTGTTGATGCGCCCCACCGCCTCGCGGCTCAATATCGCCAAGCTGCATTGCGAGGCGGTCATTGGCGACATGCGCGACGAAGACTCGATGACGTCCGCCATGCAAGGCGCGCGCTATCTGTTCCATGTCGCCGCCGATTACCGGCTTTGGGCGCGCGACCCGGGCGAGATCGAGCGCAACAATTTCAAGGGCGCGCAGGCCACCATGAAGGCGGCGCTCAAGGTCGGCGTCGAACGGGTGGTCTATACCTCCTCGGTCGCGGCCCTGAAGCCCGGCGCCAGCGCGGTGGATGAAACCTCCCGCCACACGCTTCAGACCGTGATCGGCAGCTACAAGCGCAGCAAGCTGATGGCCGAGCGCGAAGTCGAACGGATGATCCGGGACGAGGGCCTGCCCGCGGTGATCGTGGCGCCGTCCACCCCCATCGGCCCGCGTGACATCAAGCCGACGCCCACCGGCCGGGTGATCGTGGAAGCCGCCACCGGGCGCATGCCGGCCTTTGTCGATACCGGCCTCAATCTAGTGCATGTGGACGATGTGGCGCAGGGCCATCTCTTGGCGCTGGATCGCGGCAAGATCGGCGAGAACTACATCCTGGGCGGCAGCGATGTGGCGCTGCAGGACATGCTGGGCGATATCGCCTTCTTCTCGGGCCGGCGCGCGCCCACCTTCAAGATCCCGCGCACGCCGCTTTATCCGCTGGCCTGGGGCGCGCAGGCTTTCGCGCGCATCACCGGCAAGGAGCCGTTCCTGACCGTGGATGCGCTCAACATGTCACGCTACCGCATGTTCTTCTCGTCGGAAAAGGCCAGGCGGGAGCTGGGCTATACGACGCGGCACTACAAAGAGGGTCTGAAGGACGCGCTGGTCTGGTTCCGCGAGAGCGGCTATCTCAAATGATCGCGGGCATCCTGTTCGGCTTTGTGCCGCTTCTGATCTGGCTTTACCTGTTGCTGCTGCATCGCGGCTTCTGGCTGCTGCGCGAGCGCGACACCCAACCGGTCGCTGAGCCAACGGCCTGGCCGTCGGTGGTCGCGGTGGTGCCGGCGCGCAACGAGGCCGATGTGATCCAGCAAAGCATCGCCAGCCTGGTGGCGCAGGATTATCCCGGTTCCTTTCATATCGTGCTGGTGGATGATCTCAGCGATGACGGCACCGCCGATCTGGCGCGCGGCCTGGCGAGCAGCCGCCTGACGGTGCTGAGCGGAAGCGCGCGCCCGCCAGGCTGGACCGGCAAGCTGTGGGCCATGAAGCAGGGCAGCGACCATGCCGCGACCTTCGCGCCGGAATTCCTCTGGTTCACCGATGCCGACATCGCCCACAGCCCCGATATTCTGCGCCAGCTGGTGGCGCGGGCCGAAGATGGCGGAAAGGTCCTGGTCTCGCTGATGGCCCGGCTGCATTGCCGCAGCACCGCCGAGCATTTCCTGATCCCCGCCTTCGTCTTCTTCTTCGACATGCTGTTTCCCTTTGGTGCCGTGAACGACCCGCGCTCCAAGGTTGCGGCGGCGGCGGGCGGCTGCATGCTGGCGCGCCGTACAGCACTGGAAAAAGCCGGCGGCATCGCCGCCATCCGCCACAACATCATTGACGATTGCGCACTGGGCCGGGCGATGAAGGCGCAAGGCCCCGTCTGGCTGGGGCTGACCGACCGCGCGGTGTCGCTCAGGACTTATCCGCATATCTCCGACATCCGCCATATGGTGACGCGCACGGCCTATGCCCAGCTCGGCTATTCGCCGCTGGTGCTGGCGGGCACCCTGCTGGGGCTTGCCATGGTCTATCTGGCGCCGGTGATGACGGCCCTGTTCGCCTGGGGCGTCTCGCAGCTAGCGGGTTATGTCACCTGGTTTGTGATGGCGCTGATGTACCAGCCCATCCTGCGCTTTTACCGGGTGGGATTCTGGTGGGGCATCCTCTTGCCCCTGATCGGCGTCTTTTATGCCGCCTTCACTTTAGAATCGGCGTTCCAGCATTGGGCAGGCAAGGGCGGCATGTGGAAGGGCCGGGCCCAGGCCAAGGCCGGGGGACAGGCATGAGCAGCGTAGCCGAACTTCAGTCCGGCAAAGGCCATGGCGACGAGAATTTTCCTGTCGCCTCCTTTCTGATCGCGCCCAAGAATCGCGCGCCGGTGATGGCCTTCTACAAATTCGTGCGCGCCGCCGACGATGTCGCCGACAGTGCCACAGCCGCGCCGGAGAAAAAGCTCGCGCTGCTGGAACAGATGCGCCAGAGCCTGACCGGCGAAAGCGATGCGGTGGCCGAAGGCGTGGCTTTGCGGACCATCCTGGCGGAGCGCGGCCTTTCGCTCACCCATGCGCTGGACCTGCTGGAAGCCTTCCGCCGCGACTGCACCAAGCTGCGCTATCGCGACTGGGACGATCTGATCGATTATTGCCGCTACAGCGCCATGCCGGTGGGCCGCTTTGTGCTGGATGTGCATGGCGAAGACTCGCGCCTGTGGCCGGCCAATGACGCGCTGTGCGCCGCACTGCAGGTGATCAACCATCTGCAGGATTGCGCCAAGGATTACCGCGAGCTGGACCGGGTCTATATCCCCGAACCGCTGCTGGCTGAGGCCGGCGTCGGCGTTGCCGCATTGGGCCAGGACAAGGCCAATCCGGCGCTGGCGGGGGTGATTTCCGGCCTGGCGCGCCGCAATGCCGGGCTGCTGGAGGCCTCCCGCCCCTTTGCCGCGGCCGTCCGCGACGGCAGGCTAGCGCTGGAGGTGGATTTGATCCAAACACTGGCCGATGACCTCAACACCCTGCTGATCAACCGCGATCCGCTGTCGCAAAGCGTGCATCATTCCAAGATGGATGTGGCCAGCCTGTTCGTGAAACGTTTTCCCGCTTTTGCCCTGATGCGGCTCAGACGCCAGAGATAGAGATGACCAACGCAGAGAATATCGGTGCCCCCGCTGCCCGGGCCGTGCAGAAAAGAGCCAGCGGCAGTTCCTTCTATGTCGCCATGCGGCTGATGCCGGCGGAAGAACGCGACGCCATGTTTGCGATCTACGCCTTCTGCCGCAAGGTGGACGACATTGCCGATGACGGCATCGGCACCCGCGCCGAGCGCCATGCAAGGCTCGAAGGCTGGCGCCGCGATCTGCGCACGCTTTACCAGGGCGGGGCCGCGGGCCAGGTGCGCTTTCTTGCTCCCGCGGTGACGCATTATGGCCTGCGGCTCGAGGATTTCCTGGCCGTGCTGGACGGCATGGACATGGACGTGGCCGAAGACATTGTCGCGCCCGATCTGGCGACGCTTGATCTTTATTGCGACCGGGTGGCGAGCGCGGTGGGCCGGCTTTCCATCAAGGTATTCGGCATGGAGGAAGGGCCGGGCTTCGACCTGGCGCATCACCTGGGCCGGGCGCTGCAGCTCACCAATATTCTGCGCGACATTGATGAAGATGCGGCCATCGGCCGGCTCTATCTGCCGCGCGAATATCTGGAGGAGATGGATTGCTGCCGCAAGATGGATCCGCTCGCGATCATCGACAAGCCCGAGATTGACGCGGTCTGCCGCAAGGTGGCCGTGCTCGCCCATCGCCATTATGATGAGGCCAGCCGCATCCTGGCAGCGCGGCCCAAGGGCCGTATCAAGACCCCCCGGCTGATGGGCGCGGTCTATTCCGAAATCCTGCGCGCCAGCGAGGCGCAAGGGTTCGCCCCGCCGCGCCGGCGCGTCTCGCTGCGCAGGTCGCGGCTTGTGTCCCTGGTGCTGCGCCAGGGGCTTTTTTCGTGAAGCCTTTGTGAGCCCGCTGGAATGACGGGAAAAGCTTTCGTCGTTGGCGCGGGCCTTGCCGGCCTGTCGGCCGCCACCATCCTGGCGGAACGCGGCGTATCAGTCACGGTGCTGGAAAGCGCCGGCCAGGCGGGCGGGCGCTGCCGCTCCTATTTCGACACTGCCCTGGATTCGGTAATCGACAATGGCAATCACCTGGTGCTGTCGGGCAATCGGGCGGTGAACGACTATCTGGCGCGCATCGGCGCCAAAGACGGCCTGGTGGGCCCGCCGCGCGCCGAATTCGCCTTTGTCGATCTGCAAAAGGGCGAACGCTGGTGGCTCAGACCCAATGAAGGCGCGCTGCCGTTCTGGGTGGGGCGTGCGGGGCGCCGCGTGCCAGGCACAAACGCCGGTGACTATGCCCAATATGCGCCATTGCTGTGGGCCGACAAAAAGGCCCGCATCGGCGATATCGTCAAGGAACGCGGGGCGTTGTGGCGGCGGTTGATGCATCCCTTTCTGTTGGCGGTGCTCAATACCGAACCGGAGGATTCCTCCGCGGCGCTGGCGGGCGCGGTATTGCGCGAGACCCTGGCCAAGGGGGGGCGCTATTACCGCCCCCGTATCGCCCATCCCAGCCTGGCGGCCGCCTTTGTCGATCCGGCGCTGGCCTATCTGCAAAGCAAGGACGCCAGGATACAGCTGGGCACCCGGCTGCGCGGCATTACCCTGGGCAGGCGCACCGCCTTGGCGTTGGACCTGGGCGAGGCGGCCGTGCCGCTGACGCGCAATGATGCGGTGGTGCTGGCGGTGCCCCCTTGGGTGGCCAAGGACCTGATTCCCACCCTGACCTCGCCCGATGATTTTCGCGCCATCGTCAACGCCCATTTCCGCATCGATGCGCCGGCGGGCGCGCCGGCCATGCTGGGCGTGATCGGCGGCACCGCGGAATGGATATTCACTTTCCCCGGCCGCGTCTCGGTCACCGTGTCGGGCGCCGATGCCATTGTGGACAAGGACCGGGAAGAACTGGCGCGAATCATCTGGGCCGATGTCGCCAAGGCGCTGCAGATCACCGCAGCCATGCCCGCCTGGCAGATCGTCAAGGAAAAGCGGGCCACCTTCGCCGCCACCCCGACACAGGATGCCAGGCGCCCGGCCGCCAGGACCGGATGGCCCAACCTGTTCCTGGCCGGCGACTGGACCCAGACCGGGCTTCCCGCCACCATCGAGGGCGCTCTGCGCTCCGGGGAAACAGCGGCGGCTTTGGCCCTGAAGCATCTGTCTTTATAGTGGCCGCCGTCATGAACCAGCTCAGCCCCGGGGAATTTTCTGATGTGGAAGGCGCCATTCGCGCCGCCACCGACGCCGTCCTGCGCGACCAGCGGCCCGACGGCCACTGGGTCTATGAGCTGGAAGCCGACGCCACCATCCCGGCGGAATATGTGCTCTTGGTCCATTATCTGGCCGAGACGCCAAACCTGGAACTGGAACGCAAGATCGGCGTCTATCTGCGCCGTATTCAGGGCAGCCATGGCGGCTGGCCGCTTTATCACGAAGGCGCCTTCGATATCTCGGCCACGGTGAAGGCCTATTTCGCGCTCAAGATGATCGGCGACGATATCAACGCGGCCCACATGGTGCGTGCCCGCGAGGAAATCAAAAAACGCGGCGGCGCCATCAAGGCCAATGTCTTCACCCGCATCCTGCTGGCGCTGTACGGCCAGACCAGCTGGTCGAACGTGCCCACCGTGCCGCCTGAACTGATCCTGCTGCCGCGCTGGTTTCCGGTGCATCTGTCCAAGATGAGCTATTGGGCGCGCACCGTAATCGTGCCGCTACTGGTGTTGTGCGCGCGTCAGCCGCTGGCGAAAAACCCGCGCGGCATTGATATCGCCGAACTGTTCGTGCCGGGCGTGCCGGCCGCATCGCCGCGCGCGCCGCATCAGAGCGCCGGCTGGTCGGCTTTTTTCGCCGCGCTTGACCGGGTGCTGAAAGCCGTGCCCTGGCCCAGGGGTTCGCGCGAACGGGCGATCGAGATCTGCCGGGCCTGGACCACCGAGCGGCTGAACGGCGAAGACGGGCTGGGTGCGATCTATCCCGCCATGGCCAACAGCGTGATGATGTACGACACCCTCGGCTATCCGCCGGAGCATCCCGACCGCGCCATCGCCCGCAAATCCGTCGAGAACCTGCTGGTGATCAAGGATGATGAAGCCTATTGCCAGCCTTGCGTCTCGCCGGTGTGGGACACTGCCCTTGTCGCCCATGCCTTGCTCGAGGCCCGTGACGACCGCGCCGATGCCGCGGTGGCGCGCGGGCTGGAATGGCTGAAGCCGCTGCAGGTCCTGGATGTGAAAGGCGACTGGGCCGAAGAAAAGCCCGATGTGCGGCCTGGCGGCTGGGCCTTCCAGTACCGCAATGATTACTATCCCGACCTGGACGACACCGCTGTGGTGGTGATGGCGATGGACCGCGCCGCCCAGCGCGATCAGTACAAAGACGCGATTGCCCGTGGCGCCGAATGGGTGGAGGGCCTGCAGAGCCGCGACGGCGGCTGGGGCGCCTTCGATGCCGACAACAGCTATTATTATCTGAACAACATTCCCTTCGCCGATCATGGCGCGCTGCTGGACCCGCCGACCGAGGACGTTTCGGGCCGCTGTGTCGGCATGATGGCGCAGTTGGGCGCAAAGCCCGACGACCCCAGGCTGAAAGCGGGCGTGGACTATCTGATCCGCACCCAACGCGAGGACGGCTCCTGGTGGGGGCGCTGGGGCGTCAATTACGTTTACGGCACCTGGTCGGCGCTGGCGGGGCTCAATGGTGCGGGCCTCAAGCCCGATCATCCCACCATGGCCAAGGCTGCCGATTGGCTGGTGGCGATCCAGAATCCGGACGGCGGCTGGGGCGAGAATTGCGACAGCTACAAGCTGGATTACAAGGGCTATGAAGCCGCGCCGTCCACGGCGTCACAGACGGCCTGGGCGCTCTTGGGCCTGATGGCGGCGGGACAGGTGGATCATCCGGCAGTGGCGCGCGGCATCAATTATCTCAAGGCCACACAAGAAGCCGACGGGCTATGGAGCCAGCCGCATTATACCGGCGGCGGTTTCCCGCGCGTGTTCTATCTGAACTATCACGGCTATCCGAAATTCTTCCCGCTGTGGGCGCTGGCGCGTTATCGCAACCTCAAGATCAGCAATTCGCGGCGCGTTGAGTTCGGCCTGTGACCATCTCCGCCTGTCATCCCCGGCGAGCGGCGCGCCCGGCGCGGCGCGAGGGAAGGGGACCCAGGCGGATGGATCAGCCCCGGTCTTTCCACCTGGGTTCCCTTCCCCTCGCGTTGCTAACGCAACACTCGGCCGGGAATGACAAGATGAGTTTTCGCCCATGACCATTCTTGCCGTCACGGGTCTGTCCAAAGAAGCCAGGATCGTCGGCGTTGCCGATGTGGTGGCGGTGGCCGGCGGCGGCGACGGCGATGGCCTGGCGGCAAAACTCAACGCTCTGCATGGCGATATCCGCGGCGTAATCTCCATTGGCCTGGCGGGCGCGCTGTCGCCGCATCTCAAAGTGGGCGATGTGGTGATCGCCGACCAGATACTGACCGGCATGGAGACCTGGGACTGTCACGAGACCTGGCGGGTCCGGCTGCTGTCGCGCCTGACTTCAAAAGTTTCTGGTGCCCATCAGGGCCAGTTCTTCGGCAGCGACGTGATCATCGAAAAGCCCGAAACCAAGTCCGGCCTCTTCAACGCCACCGGCGCGCTGGCGGTGGATATGGAAAGTCAGGTCGCCGCCCGCTTTGCCCAAG
>Ga0302314_10017201_pt1 | contig 12140 bp, 11 predicted proteins | sample III_Palsa_N2_3_FD_200533 | JGI IMG/M metagenome (GOLD analysis project Ga0302314, IMG submission 200533) | Peat permafrost microbial communities from Stordalen Mire near Abisko, Sweden - III_Palsa_N2_3 | ecosystem: Environmental > Terrestrial > Soil > Palsa > Peat permafrost | place: Sweden...
TTCGCGGCAACCTCTTGCAGCTTCTGCGCCATCGCGGCGATCCCGTTGCCGCGATTGGTGGATAGCGCCTGGATCAGGCCCAGATCGGTTAGAAATGCCGGGCTGGTCGCGAGAATTTCGGCCGGCGTGCGGCCCGAATAGACCCGGAGCAGCATCGCCACCAGGCCTGACACAATCACCGCGTCGGAGGCGCCGGCGAAATAGAGTTTGCCGTCGCGTAGCACCGGCTCCATCCATACGCGGCTCTGGCAACCCGGGACGCGGTGCGCGTCGTCGGCCCACTCGTTCGGAAACGGCGGCAGATTGCGGCCCATCTCGATGATGAACTGATAGCGGTCCATCCAATCGTCGAAACTGCCTAGCTCGTCTGCGATCGCCGCGATTGCGTCGGCGGCAGTGGGCTCGGGGGGGATCAGAAATGGGTCAGTCATCCCCAGAGGTGTGGGGGGCGCCGCACCGCGCGTCAAGCCGGAGGCAGACGGCGCGCCGCGAATTGTCGTTCTTGGTCCTGGCGATACTGTCATCAAACTGAGATAGAAGCTCCTCTCGGGCGCGAATATCGTCGCCGGACTCAACCCGGAGACGAAAATGTCCGATGTCGCGGTGGTCGCGCCCCCATCCTCAATCAAAATGCAATCCAAACCGAGCGGCAAGGCACTGATCGCCCTGCTGCTGGTTTTGGCCGTCGGTGCCGGCTATTCCGTGCGCGGTCTGGTGGGTGATATCAGCGCCGCCTCCGGACCGCCGCTTGCCATCGGGGCGTTCGTGCTGCTCGGCCTGGCACTGCTGATCGCGCTGGGATTTGAATTCGTGAACGGCTTCCACGATACCGCCAACGCTGTGGCGACCGTGATCTACACCCGCTCGCTGGCGCCGACGGCGGCGGTAATCCTGTCGGGCTCGCTCAATCTGCTCGGCGTGCTGTGGTCGTCGGGCACGGTCGCGTTCGGTATCATAGCACTGCTGCCGGTCGAGCTGATCCTGAACGTTGGTTCGAGCGCCGGCTACGCAATGATCTTTTCGCTGCTGATCGCGGCGATCGTATGGAACCTCGGCACCTGGTGGCGTGGCTTGCCGGCGAGTTCTTCACACACCTTGGTGGGCTCGATCATCGGCGTCGGCGTGGCCAATCAGCTGCTCGCGGCGAAGGGCAGCGGCACCTCGGGGGTCGATTGGTCGCAGGCCGGGAAAGTGTTCGAGGCACTGCTGGTGAGCCCGATCGTGGGGTTTGTGCTGTCCGCGGCGTTGCTGTTGCTGCTGAAGTTTCTGGTCCGTATTCCGGCGCTGTATAAGGCGCCTGAGGGCGATGCCGCGCCGCCGTGGTGGGTGCGCGGGTTGCTGATCCTTACTTGCTCGTCGGTGTCGTTCGCGCATGGCTCGAACGATGGACAGAAGGGCATGGGGCTGATCATGCTCATCTTGATCGGGGCGATGCCGACGGCGTTCGCGCTTAATCACGCGATGAACGCGAGTGCGACGCCGGGGTTCATCCTGGCGACCACGCAGGCGGAGGCGGTGTTCGCTTCGCACGCTGGGAGTGCTGCGATCCCGAGCGCTGCTGACGCGCGCGCGGCGCTTGAGGTTGCGGTTGAAAAGCAGGCGTTGCAGGGCGGGGCCAGTTGGGCGGCGCTCGATGCGATCGCGGGAGATATTGCCGGTCAGGTGAAGGCGTATGGTTCGGTGGCGCAGATCCCGGCCGCAGCAGTGCATAACGTGCGCAATGACATGTATCTGACGGCCCAGACCGTGAAGCTTACCACGGGTAGAATTTCGGGTGCCGAGAAGACCAAGGTGGGTGCGTATGCCAAGGCGCTGACCGGCAGCACGCAGTTTATTCCGCCGTGGGTGAAGGTTGGAGTGGCGATCGCGTTGGGGCTCGGCACGATGGTGGGGTGGAAGCGCATCGTGGTGACGGTGGGGGAGAAGATCGGCAAGACGCATCTGACTTATGGCCAGGGTGCGTCGGCCGAGATCGTGGCGGCGGTGACAATCATGGCGGCCGATCGTTTTGGTTTGCCGGTATCGACGACGCATATTTTGTCGAGCGGTATTGCCGGAACGATGGCGGCCAATGGGTCGGGTCTGCAATGGGACACAGTGCGCGACATTGCGCTGGCGTGGGTGTTGACGTTGCCGTGTGCGATGCTGCTGTCGGGCGTATTGTTCGCGATCCTGCGCGCAGCATTTTGATGTAGGGCCCCGTCGGTGGTGTCACCGCCGAGGCCCTAAATTTCCAAAAAGGTTTTGGTTCTTTTCCTTAAAAAGAACAGTCTTAGAATCTTCTTTTTGTGAACAAAAAGAAGCAAAAAAACTTTGTCAATTTGGAGCCGGCGCGCGCGGCGGAGGACCTTCACCGGACATCACGCGCTGGGCGGTGCCGGGGGCGTGGGCCTTGACGGTAGCCGTATCAGGCGGTGAAGCGTCCCAATGATCGGTGATCTTGCCGTTGTGGACGCGGAATATGTCGACGCCCTCGCCCCACATCGTGACCATCTCACCGTCCACCGTGGCTTGAACCGGGAGTTCGATCAGCCCGGTGGCGTCCATCCTGGCCATGCGCTCGAAGCTCTTCTCGACTTCGGCGTAACCGCCGCATTCGCGCTTGCCGTGGGTGACCAAATGGCCGTGATCGCAGAAATTGGGGTCGACATAGTTCTTGAACCCGCCGGCGACGTCGCCATCGACGAACATCTGACAGACCCACTCGAAAGTGACCTTCTTGGCCGCTGCTTCCGCCGGGGTCTCGCCGTATGGGGTGATGTCGCCGACGTTCACCGTCGGGTGACACCGTTGCTCCGCTTGTGCGCGCGTCAGCTGGTCGGCGCGTGCGCCTTGCGTTGCGGCAAACAGAAGGGCGGCGCCCGTAAATAGGGCGAATTTGATGATTTTGGACATTTTTGCTCCCTCGATTAGGCTGGCTGACAAGGTAGGATTATTTTTGGAAAAAAAGAATACTCCGTGCGCTTGAAAAGCCGAAAGGAGCCGCGATTAGCGAAGAAGTAGCCCTAAGTCGTGGATGATACTAAGTGAAATCAATAGGTTGTAGGGAAGGAAGGAAGCATCTTTTTTGAAAGAAAGAAGCAAAAAACTTTTGATCGAATGGGGCCGGAGCACTCCGTCTTCGGACCCGTGCCTCCCTATTCCTAGCTGACAAAAGTTTTTTGCTTCTTTTTTTCAAAAAAGAAGACTTCCGCTTGTTTTCCTGACCTGTCGCTTCTTCGGGTTAAACCAAGGAAAACTTTTGCCAATTTAGCCGGCGGGACGACGCGAGCGGAGCGCATTGCCTAAGGTGCCTTCGTCCAAAATTTCCAGACTGCCGCCCATCGGCACGCCTTGGGCGAGCAACGTTAACGCCGCACCTGTGGGCCGCAACTTGTCGGCGAGCCAGTGAGTCGTCGCGGCGCCGTCTACAGTGGCTGCAAGCGCCAGGATTACCTCCTCCACGCCGCCCGCACGCAGGCGGGCCAATAAGCCCTCCAAATTCAGGTCCTCGGGCATCGTGCCGCCCAGGGCGGATAAGGTGCCGCCTAACACATGATAGTGCCCGCGATAGGCGTGCGAACGCTCGATCGCCCATAGATCGCCCACCGTTTCCAATACGCACACCCGCGTGGCGTCGCGGGCCGGGTCGGTGCAGATCAGACACGGGTTGACGCTGTCCAGATTGCCGCAGATCCGGCAGGCCTTGATCTCGCGCGCCGCGTTGGCAAGCGCCGCCGCCAGCGGCACCATCCGGGTTTCCGGATGCGCTAGCAACTTCAATGCGATCCGCTGCGCACTGCGTGGGCCCAGCCCCGGCAGGCGAGCCAATAGTGTGATCAGTCGCTCAATTTCGGGGCCGCCCATGTATCGGAACGCCGATCTATCAGAAAGACAGGCCCGGAATGTTCATCCCGCCGGTGATCGATTTCATCTCGGCCTCGGCGATCGCCTCGCTTTTGCGCTTGGCGTCCTGGTGCGCGGCCACGATCAGGTCCTCCAGCATCTCGGCGTCGGACGGATCTAGCAGCTTGGGATCGATCTTGATCCGCTTGAGCTCGCCCTTGCCCGAAAGCGTGAGCGCGACCAGGCCGGCGCCGGCTGTGCCCTCGATCTCGGCGGATTCGAGCTTGGCTTGCATGGCCTGCATCTTGGCTTGCATCTGAGACGCTTGTTTCATCAGGCCGGAAAGGTTCTTCATGGTCAGTCCTCGATGGGGGATGCGAACTCGGCATCGGGCGGGGCAAATTCAGGCATGTCGGGCAATTCGGGTTGCTCTAGGCCGTAGGCGTCGATCTTGTCGTCGAGCACGGCCTGGATCTTGGCGCCAGGAAATGCCTCCAGAATGGCGCGCACCAACGGGTGAGTGCCCGCCTGCTCGCGCCGCGCTTGCTCGGCGGCAGTGCCTTGGGACGCCAAGGTGGGGTCCCCAGGCGCGGTCGACAAGGCAATAGTCCAGCGTTGCTGGGTCGCGTCAAGCAATAGCGATCCCAGCTTTGAGGCGAAGTCGCGTGGGGTGTCGGCTTCTACGCGGAGTTCGAGCACGGGGGGGGCAAAACGCACCAGATGCACGGAATGGACGAGATGGGCGTGGAGCATCGGCTCGCGCGCTTCGGCCACCAGCGCCACCAGGTCGCGGAAATTGGCCAGGCGAGGGGCGGTCTGGAGTTGGGGCGCCGCCTGCAGCGCGACAGCTCCGCCGGCCGCCACGGCGCGCGCGCCACCGCCGCCGTTCGGGGCGCTGGGGGCTTGTGGTGGGGTGCTGAGAAGCTGCTTCACCAGATCACCGGGCGGCGGCAGATCGGCGACATGGCATAGCCTGATTAAGACCATCTCGGCCGCGGCGCGCCGGTCGGGGGCGGATTCGATTTCGCCCAGACCCTTGAGCAACATCTGCCAGGCGCGAGCCAGCACCGGCACGGTTAGTTTGTCGGCGAGCTCGCCGCCGCGCACGCGCTCGGCCTCGGGGAGTTCCTGGGCGCGCTTCAGCGCCGGCACCGATTTGATCCGCGTGATGGTGTGGATCAGATCGAGCATGTCGCCCAGTAAGAGACCGAGATCGGCACCGGAGGCATAGGCACGGTCGGTGATTTCGAGCGCCGTTTCGGGGCGGCCGGCCATGACGGCGTCGAGCAGATCGAAGACCATCTGGCGGTCGGCGAGACCCAGCATGTCGGCGACCAGCTCGGTGCCGATTTCGCCTTCCGAGCCGCGGGCGATCGCCTGGTCGAGTAGCGATAGACCGTCGCGCGCCGAGCCGTCGGCGGCACGGGCGATCATTTCGAGCGCACCCTCGCTGATCTGGACGTGCTCTTTGGCGGCGATGCGGGCGAAATGGGCTGAGAGCTCGGCCATCGAGATCCGCTTCAGATCGAAGCGTTGGCAACGCGATAAGACGGTTACCGGGACTTTGCGGATCTCGGTGGTGGCGAAGATGAATTTGACGTGCGCCGGCGGTTCTTCGAGCGTTTTTAGCAAGGCGTTGAACGCCTGGCGCGAGAGCATGTGCACTTCGTCGACGATGAAGACCTTGGTGCGGGCCTGCATCGGGCGGAAACGCGTGGCCTCGATGATCTCGCGGACGTAGTCGATGCCGGTGTTCGAGGCGGCGTCCATTTCGATCACATCCGGATGGCGATCGGCGAGAATCGCGACGCAGTTGGCGCAAACGCCGCATGGATCGGCGGTCGGGCCGCCCTTGCCGTCGACGCCGATGCAATTCATCGCGCGGGCGAGAATGCGCGCCGTGGTGGTCTTGCCCACGCCGCGCACCCCGGTGAGCATGAACGCGTGCGCGACCCGGCCCTGGGCGAAACTGTTGCGGAGGGTGCGGACCAGCGCTTCCTGGCCGATCAGATCGTCGAAGGTTTGCGACCGGTATTTCCGGGCCAGAACCTGATAGGCCACCGCCTGCGGGGTGTCCGGCCGGGGCTCGTCCTCGAATAGTCCAGGACCGCTTGGCGGCGGGGGGGCGGGTTCGTCGTCGCCAAACAGGCCGGTCATGCGCTGATCTGCCTCGCGGCCAAAAATTGCGGAAAGGTGGGAGACCGGCCATCGACCCGAGCGGAGACTCGTTGCGGCTGCTTCCTTCCGGACCTGACCGGGTTGGCGAGGCACTCGTCCGCCGCCGACCTCCCGCGGGGGTTATCGCGCGACGGGAGGAGGAAGGCAAGCCGCGAGTAGTTCTCAGGCGCGTTCGTAGCGGATGACCGAGCCGTCGGCGCCTTTGAAGGCGGCACCGGCCCAACTGTTGGTGCCGTCGTACCAGGTATCCATCTGGACGTCGCCGCTTAATGCGAAATGTTCCGCGCGGATCGGGGCAGCGTCAAATGCCGGGACCATTTCCGGTCCGAGGTCGGCGATTTTGGGGCGCAGAATGTCGCCATTTTCGGTGTTGATCATTGGACCGCGCAGCATCTGACGGTTCCAGTGGGTCGCGGGTAACGCATCGGACGGCGCGCGTACATCGCCGCTTGCACCCATCACCTGCCAACCCATGCCGTCCCGTTTCGCGACGAGTTGATAGCGCTTGCCGTCGTGGTCGGTCTGAGACACTACCGACACGCATTCATTGCCATCCCAGGTTTCCACGGCGTGATGGGCGTAATGAAAGATGCGGAACGGCCCGAAGTAGAGCGCCATCAGCACGTTCACCGTGACTGCCAGACCGCTGGCGGATAAGTTGAAATCGAGTCGATGGCTGCCCATCACGCTGTTGTTTCGTATCAATTGAAACAGCAGGCGATCGTCGCGGGGAACCGGCAGAGAGTTGGCCGCGGCACCGAGCAGCAGTGCCGCGCCGCCGGTGAGCAGACCTCTGCGGCCTAAATGGTCAGGCATGTTCAGCACAATAGAGCCCGACATCGATCGAGCCGGCACGAAACCCGCCCTCGCAATAGGCCAAATAATATTCCCACAGGCGTTTGAAACGTTGCGGAAAACCCATTGCTTCGATCGCCGGCCAGGATTCGAGGAACCGCCGGCGCCATTCGGCGAGAGTCCGCGCGTAGCTCTCGCCGAAATGCTCGACCGAACGCAATATCAGACCCGCGTCGCTGAGGTGGCGGGCGATCAAATCGGCGGTGGGGAGACAGCCACCGGGGAAAATGCTGCGCTGGATAAAATCGACGTCGCGCCGATAACCGTCGAACAGGCCCTCGTCGATGGTGATCGCCTGCAGCACGATCCGGCCACCCGGCGCGAGCAGGCGTTTGAGGCGATCGAAATATACCGGCCAGAAGTTCTCGCCCACCGCCTCGATCATTTCGATCGATACGATGTGATCGTAGCGGCCCTCGCAGTCGCGATAATCCTGCAAGCGTAGATCAGCTCGATCGGAGACACGCGCTTGCGCATACGCCAGTTGTGCGGGCGATAGCGTAATTCCCGTGACCTGCAAACCGGCGTCGACCATGCGCTCGGCGAGGCCGCCCCAACCGCAGCCGATTTCCAGAACCTCCGCGCCCGCGCGGGCCTGCACCAGGTCCATCACGCGATCCTGCTTGGCGGTTTGCGCCTGTTCGAGAGTTTGATGTTCGGCGTCATACAATCCCGATGAATAGCTCATGCCGCGATCGAGCCATTGCGCGTAAAATTCGTTGCCGAGATCGTAGTGTGCCACGATGTTGCGCCTGGCGCCGGGCTGCGTGTTGGCGCGCAGCGAATGCGCAAGACGGTGGACCACTTGCGCTATCGGCGATGGTTTGATCGCGCTGCCGATCGCGGCGCGATTGCGCGCTGCCAGCTCGATCAGTGCGGGCAGGTCGTTGCTGCTCCAATCGTCTTCGATGTAACCATCGGCGAATCCGATGTCTCCGTTCATCAATATCCGCCGCACCGCCCGCCAGCGATGAATTTGCATCTGCGCTTCGGGAACCGTGGTCCGAGCCCCGTGCGCCACCATCACGCCGCCACCGGGAAGGGAGAGCCGCAGATGGCCCTCCTCCAGATGCGAAAGCAATCGAGCGGGTAATCGCCCTAGCCAGGAGCCGATGCCGTTCCGCGTCGCTTGATCGAAGGTCAGGGTTTGCATCGTGCTATCCTCGGACTTGAGAATTTGGAACAAATGTCACGCTTTGCGCAGGCGGCGGCGGGCGCGGTTCGATCCTGACGCCCTTGAGCCATAGGATCAGCGCCTCGATGTGGATCCCCGCCACCACTTTCAGGGTGAGTAGGGGGTGAGAGAAGAACCTCGCGAGCAATGCTGGATCGGATAGCTCCTGGCGCTTGCTCGTGAAGCTGGTGGCGATCAACAAGCCCTCATGATCGTGGCCGTCGATCCTGAGTGTGTGGAAATCCGCGGGCTGGGTCAGCCGGAATTCGTAGCGCATCTCCATGCCCATGAAGGGCGATACATAGAGCGCCTTGGCGCAGGAGTGCGCTACGACGCGGAGATCATCGGCGGCAAACAGGTAGGAATGGCGCTCGCCGAAGGTGTTGTTGACTTCATAGATCATCGCGGCCAGCCGCCCCGCGGCGTCATGGCAGAAGAACAGGCTGATCGGGTTGAATACGTGACCCAGAATGCGTGGCATGCACATCACCCGGATCGGACCCGTTGCCTCGATTTGTGCCCGCGTCAGCAAAGCGCGGATTTGGCCACGCAGATCGCCGCCCGGGGCGAGGTGATCCGATTGGTGGAACGAGAACAGATTGAAGCGATCGAGGGAAAATAACGCGCAACGCCGGGAGACCTGGGCCAGTTCGTCGAGATCCAGCAGCATCCAGAAGAATCGGTAGCGCAGATTGTGCAGGCGCGGCCGCAACCTGCGATGCTGCAAGTGCCCGACATATAGGGCCGAGTTCATGCAGCCCCCATCAACGAGATTTCTTGCGGCAGACGCGCTGTTTCATCGCGCACATGCCAGGGGCGTTTCAGACCGCCGAGTTTTTCGGCGACCAGGAGACCCGCCTGCAATCCGTCTTCATGAAACCCGTCGCCGCAATAGGCACCGCAAAACCAGGTGCGACGAGCTCCCTGCAAGCTCCATAACGATTTTTGCGCGGCGAGTGCTCGCAGGTCGAAGATCGGATGCTCGGCGGTCTCCGTCCGGATCGTCTGCCGTGGCGCGTGGGGAGCGTTCAGCGTAACGAAATAGGGCAGCACTTCCGGTAGGCCCTGCAAGCGATTCATCCAATAGGTCACCGATAGTTCGCGTTCGGCGCCGTCTTGCTCGCGTTGCCCGAGATAATTCCAACTGGTCCAAGTGCTACGCCGGCGCGGCATTAACGATGGGTCGCTGTGCAAACTCACCTTGTTCGAACTGTAACGGAAGGCGCGCAAAACCGAGGCTTCATCCACGCCGGCGTCGCCCAGCATCGCCAGCGCCTGATCGGCGTGCGACGCTATCACCACATGATCGTAGTTATCGGCGGTGCCCCAGCGATCGATCACCACCACGTGATCGGGCTCCCGCCAGATCTGCCGCACGCCGCAATTCATTCGGATGTTTTCGCGGTAGGGCGCGATCAGCGGCGGGATGTAGCTCGCGCTGCCACCCACCACCGTGCGCCAAACCGGCCGGTTGGTGAGTTTGAGCAAGCCGTGGTTTTCACAGAACCGGATGAATGACTCGGCGGGATGATCGAGCAGAGCGGCGGCCGGCGCGGACCAGATCGCCGCCGCCATCGGCAGCAGATGATCATCGCGAAAGGCGCGGCCGAACCGATGCCGTTCGAGGAACGCACCCAAGGTTAAATTCTTCGCGTCCGCCGCCGGGGCTTCCCGGTAGAACCGCACCAGATCCAGCAGCATCGACCAGAATCTTGGCCGCAGCAGATTAATCTTCTGGGCGAACAGCCCGCCAAGATCGGTGCCGGCGTACTCCAGCCGGCCCTGATCCAGCGACACCGAAAACGACATTTCCGAGGCGCGCGTCGCCACGCCCAAATGCTGAAAAAGCGCCGTCAGATTGGGATAGGTGTGTTCGTTATAGACGATGAACCCGGTGTCCACCCGGTCCTGGCCAACCTGTACGGTGTTGGTGTGTCCGCCCAGACGCGGTGAACGCTCGTACAGCGTCACACGATGGTTGTGCGCCAGCAGCCAGGCCGCCGACAGACCCGAGATGCCCGATCCGATCACCGCGATGTTTTGCCGTATCACGACCCTGCTCACTCCGCCAAGGCGTTGCGTATTCGTGAGCAACTACGCAATCTCAAGTGCGTTGGATCACCGCTGATCCAAATCCGCCGACGTTTCGTATCGGATGCTATGAATGTCGCCCAATCCCATCCGCACCCTTCCCGGCTACCCGTTCGCGTTGTTGAGGCATTGCGCATGAGCCGCTCGGCGATCGCCGCACCGGAGGATTTTTCGGGGCTGCTGCTCGCGGTCGCGCGTCAGCGCGATCAAATCGCGTTCGGGCGCCTGTTCGAGTATTTTGCGCCGCGCATCAAACGCTTCCTGGCCTCGCGCGGGATGGGCGCGATGGTGGCCGAGGAGCTTGCGCAGGAAACCCTGCTTTCGGTCTGGCACAAGGCTGCTTTGTTCGATCCTGCGCGGGCCAACGCCGCCACCTGGATCTTCACTATCGCACGTCATCACGCGATCGATTATCACCGCCGCGACCGCTCGGCGCTGAATGTGCCGGAATCCGCGATCGACTTCGAGATCGCCGATCCGGCCCAAACCGATGATGCGGTGTCGCAAGCGGAAACCGAGGCGCGCCTGCTCGACGGTCTATCGTCGCTTTCCGAGGCCCAGATCCAGGTGGTTCGGCTGGCGTATTTTCATGACAAATCCCACGTTACCATCGCCGCCGAACTGGGTTTGCCACTGGGGACCGTCAAATCCCGCCTTCGGCTGGCGCTGGAACGGCTTCGCGGCCTGATCGGACAGGCATGACATGACGATCCAACATCATCCTTCGCAAGATACTCTGCTCCGTTACGCAGGCGGCACCCTGCCGTCGGGTCCAAGCCTGGTGGTCGCCACCCATCTATCGTTTTGCCCCGACTGCCGCCGGGAATCACGCGCCTATGCCTCGATGTGCGGGGAGTTGCTCTGTACTGAGGAGCCAAGCCCGCTCTCTCCCGATGCTTTCGTCGCGACGATCAATCTGCTGGGCACGCCGCCGGCCGCGGTGCCGGTGCGCGAGCCGGCCCATCCGGAATTGCCGGCACCGTTGGCGGACCAGCCGATCTCGCCATGGCGTTGGCTTGCCCCCGGGATTCGCATCGCACACGTTGGCGCGAGCACCAAAGGCCGTTCGTTGTTCCTGCTGCGCTGCGCTCCCGGATCGAGCCTGCCCGCACACCGCCATCTCGCGCCGGAATATTCTTGCGTGATCAAAGGCGCCTACAGCGACCAGGCCGGCCATTACGGCGTCGGCGATACCGAGGAATCGGGCGCCGATCTCTCCCACGCGCCGAAGGTCGATGCGGATGGGGAATGCATCGCGGTGATCGCGGTCGAAGGAAAATTGCAGCTTGAGGGGTGGCTGCCGCGATTGTTTCAGCCGCTTTTCGGAATTTAGTGAAGGAAGCATCTTTTTTGAAACAAAGAAGCAAAAAACTTTTGTCCGATGGAGTTCGCCGCCCGTGGATCGGTGCACCCCTAACCCGCAAAGTTTTTTTGCTTCTTTTTGTTCACAAAAAGAAGATTCTTCTTCTGCTTCCGCTGCTCCTGACCGGCTGCAGCGGCACCGACGTGCTTAACGCCTTTGCCCCCAGCAGCGGCATCGTGGTCCGGCACGATCTGGCGTACGGCAGTGGCCCGCGTCGTGGTCTTGATCTTTATGCTCCGGCTGATGCTTCGCATGCTCCGGTTGCGGTGTTCTTCTATGGCGGCGGATGGACCGAGGGCGCTCGGGCGGAATACCGGTTTGTCGGGGCGACTTTGGCGGCGCACGGTATTGTCACCGTCGTTCCCGATTACCGGCTGTATCCGGAGGTGCGTTATCCGGCCTTCATCCAAGATGGCGCGGCGGCGATTGCGTGGGCACGGACCCATGCTGCCGATTACGGCGGCGATCCGCATAAGTTGTTTCTGATCGGGCATTCGGCCGGGGCCTATATCGCCATGATGCTGGCACTCGATCCGGAGTGGCTCGCGCCTTACGGTATCGCACCGCGCGACCTTGCCGGGGTTGTCGGGATCTCTGGGCCTTATGACTTCCTGCCGCTCGATACCGATCAGCTTCGAGATATCTTCGCGCCGG
>Ga0302314_10017202_pt1 | contig 12139 bp, 8 predicted proteins | sample III_Palsa_N2_3_FD_200533 | JGI IMG/M metagenome (GOLD analysis project Ga0302314, IMG submission 200533) | Peat permafrost microbial communities from Stordalen Mire near Abisko, Sweden - III_Palsa_N2_3 | ecosystem: Environmental > Terrestrial > Soil > Palsa > Peat permafrost | place: Sweden...
CGAGGAGCCGCTGGAGACGCGCTTCATCCAGTCGTTCAAGACCTATGCGGCGAGCCCGCTGTTCGTGCACACCAATGTGCTGGGCCGCTGGTTCCGCTTCGAGGACCTGCTCTCGGCGATCCTGCTCCGGCTGATGGCGCACGGCGGCGCCGACCTCGCCGAACTGCCGAAGCGCGCCATCATCGGCCGGCCGGTCAACTTCGCCGGCCAGCGCGCCGACCCGGACCTCGCGCTCGAGCGCTACGAGATCGCCTTCAACCGCCTCGGCTTCACCGACATCCGCTACGCCTACGAGCCGGTGGCGGCGGCGTTCTTCTTCGCCCGCCAACTCAGGGCCGACGCGACGGTGATGGTGGCCGACTTCGGCGGCGGCACCAGCGACTTCTCGATCGTGCGGTTCTGGCGCGAGGAGGGCGAGGTGCGCTCCCGGGCGCTGGCCAACGCCGGCGCGCCGGTGGCCGGCGACGCCTTCGACTACCGGATCATCGACCACCTGGTCTCGCCGGAGCTCGGCAAGGGGACCAGCTACCGCGCCTTCGATCACGTGCTGCCGATCCCGGCCCGCTACTACGCCGCCTTCGCCCGCTGGGAGCAGCTGGCCCTGCTGCGCGCCAGCCGCGACATGCGCGACATCCGCGGCCTGGTGCGCACGGCCCTGGAGCCGGAGAAGATCGCCCGCCTCGTCGAGATCCTCGACCACAACCACGGCTACCGGCTCTACCAGTCGGTCTCGCGGCTGAAGGAGGCGCTGTCGGCGCAGACCGAGGCGACGTTCCGCTTCGAGGCCGGCGGCGTCCATATCGAAAAGCCCGTTCAGCGCACCGACTTCGAAGCCTGGATCGCGCCGGAACTGGCCGCCATCGCCGCGGCCGCCGACGAGGCCATCGCCCGCGCCGAGGTGTCGCCCGGCGAGATCGACAAAGTCTTCCTCACCGGCGGCTCGTCCTTCGTCCCCGCCGTCCGCCGCCTCTTCGCCGACCGCTTCGGCGAAGCCAAGCTGGAAAGCGGCGGCGAACTGGTCTCGATCGCGACCGGCCTGGCGCTGATCGGAGCGCAGGCGGACGTCGGCGAATGGGCGGCGGCGCGGACCTGAGCCAGATCAGGCCTGGTCCGGCTCCCAATAGACCTCGATGCCGTAGCCGTCGGGGTCGCGGCAGCGGAAGAAGGTCAGGCCGTCGTCCCGTTCGAGCGGCTGTTTCATCGGAACGCCCGCCGCCGCCAGCACCCGATAGAGCCGCGCGACCGCCTCCGCGTCCTCCAGGCGGAAGCCGAAGTGAAACCAGTCGGGCAGCGGCTCTGGAGACGAGGCTGGCGCCAAGGCGAGGTCCAGACCGTTGTCGTCGCGCATGAAAAGGATGTCGCCATGGGTGGCCGACACCCGCAGGCCGAAGAACCGCTCGTAGAAGTTTCGCGAGCGCTCGGCGGACGCGACCTTCAAATGGAGATGGTTGATGTTCATGCGGGCCTCGCGGACAGCATAGACCGCCCCAGCCGCGTGGCCAACCCGGGCCGCCGGATCGGCGCCACCCCCTGCGCCAGGGAGAAACCGGACGAGTCGCCGCGCGTCTCTCCGGGATGACATGAGCTGTGGGCGCATTTTTCGTGTTTTTCGTGGTTCCCCTTAAGGCCCCACCGCCCTCAAGCTCGACGTATCCGGATCGAACTCGCCGATCGGAATCACCTCCAGGTTCGGGGCCTTGGCCTTCAGGGAAGCCAGGAACATCCTGGCGTCGCCGACCACGATCAGGCTGGCGCCGGCCGGGTTCAGTTCCGCGGCGGCGAAAGCCTGCACTTGGGCCGGCGTCACCGCTTCGACCTTGTCCGGGTAGGTCTTGATCTCCGACAGGTCGATTCCGTAGAGCGCGAGCCCGCCGAGCGTGCCGCCGAGGCCGGACGCGGTGGCGATGGTGCGGCCGTATTCGCCGATCAGCGACGACTTGCGCGCCGTCAGCTCCGCGTCGGTGGGCGGCGCGGCGGCAAGGCCGGCCATGTCGGCCTTGATCAGGTCCGCGACCTCGGCGGCGGCGTCGTTGCGGGTCTGGGCCTGGGCGGTGAAGGCGCCCAGGGTGCGCCGCGCGGTCAGCGACGAGCCGGCGCCATAGGACAGCCCCCGCTTGACCCGGACGTCCTCGTTGAGCCGCGCCGAATAGCCGCCGCCCAGCACTGTGTTGGCGACCAGGCCCTCGAAATAGCGCGGATCGGTGCGGGCGATCGCCGGCTTGGTCAGCATCACCGCCGCCTGGCCGACGCCGGGCAGGTCGATGGCGATGTTGCGCGGGCCCGCGTTCGCCTGGCCGCCGATTGGCGACGGCGGTGGGTCCGCCGGCCGCGGCCAGCCGCCGAGCGCCGCCTCGGCCAGGGCGAAACCCTGCTCGGGGGTGATGTCGCCGGTCAGCACCAGGATGGCGTTGTCCGGCCGCCAGTTGCGGTCGTGGAAGCGGACCAGGTCGTCGCGGGTTAGGCGCTTCAGCGAGGCGGGCGTGCCGCCGGCGGCGTGGGCGAACGAGGTGCCGGCATAGACCACCGGCGCGGTGGCGAAGCCGGCCACCTGGCCGGGATCGCCGTAGGCGACGTCGAGATCGTCGAGCTGCTGCTTGCGCGCCCGCTCCAGTTCCTCGGCAGCGAAAGCCGGGTTGCGCGCCACGTCGGTCATGATCGCCAGCGCGCCCGGCAGTTTGTCCGGCATCACCGAGAGGCCGACCGAGGACGACTCCCAGCTGGAACTGGCGCCCAGGTCCGCGCCCAGCGCCTCGGACTGGTGGGCGATGTCGCGCGCCGACCGGGTGGCGGTGCCTTCGGTGACCAGCGAGGCGGTCATGCTGGCGTCGCCGGAGAGCCCGGGCGGGTCGGAGGCCGCGCCGGCGATGAAGGTCAGGCTGGCGGCGACCAGCGGCAGGTCGGTGCTCTTGGCGACGATGACGCGCAGGCCGTTGGGCAGGGTGCGCTCGGCGGGCGAGGGCAGGATCGCGGCCGGCTGCGCGCCCACCGGCGGCGGCGCCTGGCGCTGGCCTTCCGGCAGCAGCGCCGCGACCGGCCCGGCGAAGGGCTCGGACGCCACCGGCGGCGGCGCGGCGGCGGCCTCGGCGGTCCCGGGCGGCCGCTGGCTCTCCGGCAGGTAGCGGATCTCCACCCGCAGATCGTCTGGCAGATACGCCCGCGCCACGCGCTGCACGTCCGCGGGCGTGACCTTGGCGAGGTCGTCGATGTCGGTGTTGGCCTTGGCCGCCGAGCCCTCGATCACCTGCGCCGCGCCGAGTTCGTTGGCGCGCCCATCGATGGTCTCGCGCTGGCGAATCTCGCCGGTGAGCAGCTGGGTTCTGGCGATGTCGAGCTCGGCGGCGCTCACCGGCGTCTCGCGCAGCGCCGCCACCTGGGCCCGGAGCGCCTGCACGACCTCGTCCGGCGTATGGCCGGCGGCGACGATCGCGCCGACGTAGAACAGCCCCAGCTGGCCGCGCAGGTCGGCGCTGGAGAAGGCCTGCGCCGCCATCTGCTTCTCGTAGACCAGGCTGTCGTAGAGCCGCGACGACTTGCCGGCGGTCAGGATCGCGTCCAGCACCTGCAGCGCCGCCGCGTCGGGGCTGGCGGCCTTCGGCGCGAGCCAGGTGATCGCCACCGCCGGCAGCGGCACGTCGGGGCCGTAGTTGGTGAACATCTTCGGCCCGGTGCGCGGCGGCTCGGCCGTGGTCACCTGCGGGATCGGCGTTGGCGGGTCTTGCAGCGGTCCGAAATACTTCGCGATCCAGGCGTCGAGCTCGGCCGGATCGTAGTTGCCGACGACCACCAGGGTGGCGTCGTCGGGCCGATAGTAGGTGGCGTGGAAGCGCTGCACGTCGTCGAGGCTGGCGGCGTCGAGGTTCTCGATCGAGCCGATCGGCGCGCGGCGATAGGGGTGCGCGGCGAAGGTGTCAGCGACGAGGTCGCCGTAGAACAGGCGCCCGTATGGGCTGGCGAGCACGCGCTGGCGCAGCTCCTCCTCGACCACCTGGCGCTCGGAGTCGAAGTTGGCCTTGTCGACCACCAGGCTGCTCATCCGTTCGGCCTCGGCCCACAGCAGCCGCTGCAGGTCGGCGGCCGGGATCACCTCGTAGAAGGCGGTGGTGTCGTCCTGGGTGAAGGCGTTGTTCATGCCGCCCACGTCCTCGGTCAGCCGGTCCATATATTCGGGCGGCATGTCGCGCGTCGCTTTGAACATCATGTGCTCGAACAGGTGCGCGAAGCCGGAGCGGCCAGGCGGATCGTTCTTCGCCCCGACGCCGTACCAGACTTGCACCGTCACATTCGGCGTGGTGCGGTCGAGCGAGGTGATCACCTTCAGCCCGTTGGGCAGCACCCGTTCATGGAAATCGATCGGCGGAACCTGGATCTGGGCCCAGGCGGTGGTCCCGATCAGCGCGAGGGCGAGGCAGGCGGCGAAAAGGGCGCGCGTCATCGAGGGCTCCGGCAATCCGGCGCGATGCTTAGCACGCCCGGCCGGGGGCGAACCTTACGGAGAATTCATGCTCAGGCGCCGCCCCGGCGTCAGTCCGCCAGCTTCACCAGCATCTTGCCGAGGTTGGCGCCGGCCATCAGGTCGATCATCGCCGCCGGCGCGTTCTGGATGCCGTCGTAGATCGTCTCGGCGTGCTTGATCCGCCCCTCGCGCACCCAGCCGGCCATGTCGGACTGGAACTGCTCGCGCAGGTGCATGAAGTCGGCGCCGGTGAAGCCGCGCAGGGTGATGCGGCCGTAGATGATGTTGGCGAGGTTGCGCACATTGGTGCGGGTTCCGGCTTCGTTGTAGCCGCTGATCATGCCGCACACCGCGACCCGCCCCAGCAGGTTCATGCCGGCCAGCGCCGCGTCGAGATGCTCGCCGCCGACGTTGTCGAAGTAGACGTCGATGCCCTTCGGCGTCAGCGCCTTCAGCGCCGGACGGACCGGGCCATGCTTGTAGTTGAACGCGGCGTCGAGGTCAGCCACCTCCGTCAGCCAGCGCACCTTCTCGTCCGAGCCGGTCGAGCCGACCACATAGCAGCCCTTGATCTTGGCGATCTGGGCCGCGATCGATCCCACCGCGCCCGCCGCCGTCGAGACGAACACCTGCTCGCCTTCCTTGAGCTGGCCGATGTGCAGGAGACCGCCGTACGCGGTGAACCCGGTGCCGCCGAGGACGCTCATATAGGCGCTCAGCGGCAGGTCCGGCTCGGCCATCAGCGGCGCGAGGCCCTTGCCGTCGGAGATGAACACTTCGCGGAAGCCGAAGCGGCTGTTGACGAGGTCGCCTTCCCGGAAGGCGGCGTTGCGGGATTTCTCCACGCGGCCCAGCGCGCCGCCCATCACCGCCTCGTTCAGCGCCTGGCCGACGCTCATGCGCGGACGCAGCGCCGGATCGACCGACATCAGGAGGTTGCGGACCCGCACTTCGCCGTCCGCGGGCTCGGGAACCTCGGTCTCCACCAGGCTGAAATCGTCAGGCGTCAGCGCCCCCTCGGGGCGACGGACGAGGTGGACCTCGCGGCTAGGCGTCGGCATCGGCGCTCACTTCGAGACGGTAGGCGGCGCCGTCGCGCCGCACGCGGCCGGCGGTCGGCCCGGCCCAGTGGGTGCCGATCACCAGCATCGGGGTGTCGGCCCATTCGGCGAACAGCCGTGCGCGAGTCGCCGCCGAGGCGTTGCGATCGCTGTCGAACGCGGGCGACCAGTCCGGGTGCGCCAGCTGGCAGGGATGGTGGCTCATGTCGCCAGTGATCACGCCCGACTCGCCCTCGGACTCGATCACCACGCAGACGTGGCCCGGGGTGTGGCCGGTGGACGGGATCAGCCGGATCTCCGGCGAGATGCGATGGTCGAGCTCGACCAGTTCGGCCAGCCCGGCCTCGAAGATCGGCCGGACGCTGTCGGAGAGGATCGCCTGCTGCTCCTCGCCCGGCTCGGCGCTCCAGTGCTCCCACTCGCGCCGGCCGATGAAGTAGCGTGCGCCTGGGAAGGTCGGGACCCACTTGCCGTCCTCCAGCATCGTGTTCCAGCCGACGTGGTCGACGTGCAGGTGGGTGCAGACGACGGCATTGACGCTCTCGCGGGTCCAGCCGACAGCTTCCAGGTCCTTCAGGAACGAGGTCGAGAGCGGTCGCCCATTCAGCATGCTCCGCGGCTTGTCGTTGCCGATGCAGGTGTCGACGACCAGGCGCAGGCCCGGCGCCTCGACCAGCAGCGCGTGCACCGACAGCTGCATGCGCTCGTCCTCGCTGACGAAATCCGGATAGAGCCAGGGCGACTTGCGCAGCGCCTCCGGCGTCGCCTGCGGCATGAAGAACTCGGCCCCCGCCGGGACCGGCAGCGCCATCTCGACGACCCGGGTCACCTTCACCTGCCCGATCTTCCAGCTGAGCATTTCGGCGTCTCCTGTTTCCTTGACCTATGTGGTGGCGCCCGCCCGGTTCTTCACCAGGTCGTCGACCACCGACGGATCGGCGAGCGTGGTGGTGTCGCCGAGGTTGCCGATGTCGTCCTCCGCGACCTTGCGCAGGATGCGGCGCATGATCTTGCCGGAGCGGGTCTTGGGCAGGCCGGGCGCCCACTGGATCACGTCGGGCGTGGCGAACGGGCCGATCTCGCGGCGCACCCAGGCGATCAGCGCCTTGCGCAGCGCCTCGCTGGGCTGGGCCTCCACCGTCAGCGTCACATAGGCGTAGATGCCCTGGCCCTTGATGTCGTGCGGATAGCCGACGACGGCGGCCTCGGCGACCGCGTGGTGGGCCACCAGCGCGCTCTCCACCTCGGCGGTGCCCAGCCGGTGGCCGGAGACGTTGATCACGTCGTCGACGCGGCCGGTGATCCAGTAGTAGCCGTCCTCGTCGCGGCGGCAGCCGTCGCCGGTGAAGTACTTGCCGGGATAGGTGGTGAAGTAGGTGGTGATGAAGCGCTCGTGGTCGCCGTAGACCGTGCGCATCTGGCCCGGCCACGAGTCGAGGATGCAGAGGTTGCCGCTCACCGCGCCCTCCAGCGGCGCGCCCTCGGCGTCGACGAGTTGCAGTTTGATCCCCGGCAGCGGCTTGGTCGCCGAGCCGGGCTTCAGCGGCGTCGCGCCCGGCAGCGGCGCGACCAGGCAGGCGCCGGTCTCGGTCTGCCACCAGGTGTCGATGATCGGGCAGCGGCCCTCGCCGACGACGCGGTGATACCAGAGCCAGGCCTCGGGATTGATCGGCTCGCCGACCGAGCCCAGCAGCCGCAGCGACGCCCGGCTCGTCGTCTTCACCGGCCCGTCCCCCTCCCGCATCAGCGCTCGGAGCGCGGTCGGCGCGGTGTAGAAGATCTCCACCTGGTGCTTGTCGATCACCTCCCAAAAGCGGCTGGAGGTCGGATAGTTGGGCACGCCCTCGAAGATCAGCGTCGTCGCCCCGTTCGCTAGCGGCCCGTAGACGATGTAGCTGTGGCCGGTCACCCAACCGACGTCGGCGGTGCACCAGAAGATCTCGCCGGCGCGATAGTCGAACACCAGCTCGTGGGTGTGGCTGGCCCAGGTCAGATAGCCGCCGGTAGTGTGCAGCACGCCCTTGGGTTTGCCGGTCGAGCCGGAGGTGTAGAGGATGAACAGCGGGTCCTCGGCGCCCATCGGCTCGGGCGGGCAGTCGGCGGAAACCGTCTCGCGCGCCTCGTCGTACCCGTGGTCGCGGCCGGGCTGCATGAACACCTTGGCGCCGGTGCGCCTCACCACGATCACGTCGGTCACGTCCGGGCAGGCGGTCAGCGCCTCGTCGACGTTGCGCTTCAGCGGCACGATGCGGCCGCCGCGCAGGCCCTCGTCGGCGGTGATCACGACGCGCGAGTTGCAGTCCTGGATGCGGCCGGCGATCGAGTCGGGCGAGAAGCCGCCGAAGATCACCGAATGGATCGCCCCGATCCGCGCGCAGGCCAGCATCGCGTAGGCCGCCTCGGGGATCATCGGCAGGTAGATGGTGACCCGATCGCCTTTCCGGACGCCGCGCGCCTTCAGCACATTGGCCATCCGGCAGGTCTCGGCGTGGGCCTCGGCGTAGCTGATCTTACGAGAGTCCTTCGGATCGTCCCCTTCCCAGATGATGGCGACGTCATTCGCGCGGTGCGGCAGGTGCCGGTCGAGACAGTTCACCGAGGCGTTCAGCACCCCGTCGGCGTACCAGCGGATGCGGAAGTCCTCGCGCTCGAACGAGACGTCCTTGACCACGCTGAAGGGCGTCATCCAGTCGAGCCGGGCGGCGACGTCGCGCCAATAACCCTCGGGATCGGCCTCGACCCGCTCCCAGGCGGCCTCATAGCCGGCCGCATCCATGTGAGCCCGCTTCGCCCACGCGTCCGGCACCGGAAACACCTGGCCCTCGCTCATCCTAAGCGCTCCCTGGCTTCATCGTTGGCCGACTGAATACGCAGACCCCGCCGACGCGCGCAACACGACGGCGGGGCTCCGTTCGCGGACCGCCAAATCAGAAGAAGCCGAGCGCCTTGGTGCTGTAGCTCACCAGCATGTTCTTGGTCTGCTGGTAGTGGTCGAGCATCATCTTGTGGGTCTCGCGCCCGACGCCCGACTGCTTGTAGCCGCCGAACGCCGCGTGGGCCGGGTAGGCGTGGTAGCAGTTGACCCACACACGGCCAGCCTCGATGCCGCGCCCGAAGCGGTAGCAGCGGTTGGCGTCGCGGGTCCAGACGCCGGCGCCGAGGCCGTAGCGGGTGTCGTTGGCGATGGCGAGCGCCTCGTCCTCGTCCCTGAAGGTGGTCACCGCCAGCACCGGGCCGAAGATCTCCTCCTGGAAGACCCGCATGCTGTTCTCGCCCTTGAACACGGTGGGCTTGACGTAGAAGCCGCCGGACAGGTCGCCCTCCAGCACGTTGCGCTCGCCGCCGATCAGCACCTCGGCGCCCTCGTCCTTGCCGATCTGGATGTAGCTGAGGATCTTGTCGAGCTGCTCCTGCGAGGCCTGGGCGCCGATCATGGTGGAAGCCTGCAGCGGGCTGCCCTGGCGGATGGAGCCGACCCGCTTCAGCGCCTTCTCCATGAAGCGGTCGTACATGGACTCCTGCACCAGCGCGCGGCTGGGGCAGGTGCAGACCTCGCCCTGGTTGAGGGCGAACATCACGAAGCCCTCCAGCGCCTTGTCGAGGAAGTCGTCGTCCTCGCGGGCCACGTCGGCGAAGAAGATGTTCGGCGACTTGCCGCCCAGCTCCAGCGTCACCGGGATCAGGTTCTCGGAGGCGTACTGCATGATCAGCTTGCCGGTGGTGGTCTCGCCGGTGAAGGCGATCTTGGCGACCCGCTTGCTGCTGGCGAGCGGCTTGCCGGCCTCCAGCCCGTAGCCGTTGACGACGTTGATCACGCCCGCCGGCACGAGGTCCGCGATCAGCTCCATCAGCACCAGGATCGAGGCCGGGGTCTGCTCGGCCGGCTTCAGCACCACGCAGTTGCCGGCCGCCAGCGCCGGGGCGAGCTTCCACACCGCCATCAGGATCGGGAAGTTCCACGGGATGATCTGGCCCACCACGCCCAGCGGCTCGTGGAAGTGGTAGGCGACGGTGTCGTCGTCGACCTGGCTGATCGAGCCTTCCTGGGCGCGGATGCAGCCGGCGAAATAGCGGAAGTGGTCGATCGCCAGCGGAATGTCGGCGGCCATGGTCTCGCGGATCGGCTTGCCGTTGTCCCAGGTCTCGGCGGCGGCCAGGATCTCGAGGTTGGCCTCCATCCGGTCGGCGATCCTGAGCAGGATCTGCGCGCGCTCGGTGGCGCTGGCGCGGCCCCAGGCGCCCTTGGCGCGGTGCGCGGCGTCGAGCGCCAGCTCGATGTCGGCGGCCTCCGATCGGGCGATCTCGCAGATCTTGGCCCCGTTGATCGGCGAGATGTTGTCGAAGGTCTTGCCGGAGACGGCCGGGACCCATTCGCCGCCGATGAAGTTGCCGTAGCGGGCCTCGAACGGCGCGCGGGCGAGCGGATTGATGAATTCGGGCTTGGTCATGACTGGACTTCCTTCCTCGTGCGCCCCTCTCGCGTGGACGGCTTGCGGCCATCCTCGCCCCGAGCCGGCCGCGAGTCGATCCCGCCGCGCCGGGCTTCGCCGAAATGTGTCCGCCTAGGAGGCGCTCGGCTCGGGCCGGCGGGTCACGGCGCGGATGAACAGACCGACCAGGGCGACGGTGAATATCCAGGAGCTGGCCGCCAGCATCCCCAAGTCGAACCCCATCGCGCCCTTCACCGCCCAGATCAGCATTACCGCGCCCGGCCAGCAGAGGCCGATGGCGGTATTCTTGGTCGCCGGTCCGACCCCCGCGCGCCGCGCCGCGCCGGCCAGCAGCCCGGTCACCGCCACGCTGGCGCCGGCGAACACGCCGACGGCGACCTCGCCGAGGAAGCCGACGGCGACCGACACCGCCGCCAGAACCATCCAGCCGGTCGGGTGTGAGAAGAGGTCGAAGGCATGCTCGCCCAGCCGTCCGATCACCGCCCGCGCGCCCGATGACCGATGCGGCGCAGGCGGCATCGGTTTCGGCGACTGCGCCGGCTGGGCCGGCGAGGCGACGGTGTCGCCCGGCAAGGGTCCCGCGCCCGCCTCGCGCGCCATCTCGACCAGGCTCCGGGCCGCGTGGATCAGCGACTTGAACTCGGGGTGCTCGGGACTGCCGGTCCATTGGCTGAGGTCGGCCGCCTGCACCTGACGGAAGCCGGCCGGCGCCTGCACGTGCTCCATCTTCACCGGGATCAGCACGCCGCGCTGGCGCGCCTCCTCGGCCTCGTCCTGCACCCAGTCGGATTCGAGCGAGGCGGACGTCCAGACCACCACCACGCTGTCGGCCGCGGCGAGCTGCTCGGCGATCATGTGGCGGAACTTGCGGCCCGGCACCAGGTTCGGGTCCCACCAGACCGACAGTCCCTGGCTCTCCAGCGCCGAGGCCAGGGCCACCACCCGGTCGCGGTCGCGCCGCGCATAGCTGATGAAGACGTTGGCCACGCGCCGCCCCTCTCTCGCGGCGCGATGATTCCACAGGCCGCGTCGGCGTTGAAGCGCCTAGCGCCGCCCGGTGTCGAGGAAATCCCGCGCCGAGAAGCCTTCGGGCGCCGCGATCTCGACGATCGGATCGTCGCGGTCGTCCCACTCGGTGCGCAGCGCCCGGCTCATCACCGCGTGCATGTCGTAGAGGCAGACGATGTAGGTCAGCTCGAGGATCTGCTCGTCGGAGAGGAAGGCCTTCAGCGCCGCGAACACCGGCTCCGGCGTGCGGCCCGCGGAAAGCGCCAGACAATCTACATAGGCCAGCACCGCCCGCTCTTCCTTCGAGTAGCAGTCCGCCACCTGCCAGTGCGGGATCGCGGCGATCCGTTCCTCCGAGATGCCCAGCCCGCGCATCGACTTGCAGTGCTGGGAGAAGACGAACTGGCTGGCCTTGGCCCAGCCCACCCGGGTCTGGCCGAGCTCGCGCAGCACCGGGTCGAGCTTGCGCGCCGGGTTGCGATAGAGGGCGAAGCCGCGCACCGCGTGGTCGAACACGTCCGGCGAATTGGCGAACACCGTCCACCAGTCGCCCGGCGTGCCGGTGTCGGTGCCAGGCTCGGCGACCGGGTCGCGCTCGCCGAACAGCAGGTTATAGGTGGCGAGGATCGACTTCGCAGTCACCTCGCCGCGCGGAATCTCGCGAAGCCTGGGCATGTCGCCTAATCCTTTGGTTTCCTGGTTTTTGCGGCGATGATCGCGCGGGGCGGAGCGAAAGACCAGACTGACGGGACGTCAGCACCGGACATGCCAGGGAGGCGCACGATGAAGACCGCGGTTCTGGGGCCCTTGGGGCCGGTCAGCCGGCTGACGCTGGGTGGCGGCGGCATCGGCCAGATCTGGGGCGAGACCTCCGCCGAGGAAGCCCACGCCACCCTCGCCGAGGCCATCGACGGCGGCATCGACGTGCTCGACGCCGCGCCCGGCTACCGCAATTGCGAGGCGTTCATCGGCGAGGTGTTCGGCGGGCGCCTGCCGGACGGGGTCAAGGTCACCACCAAGCACGCGCTGGGCACGCCGCCGCCGGGCGAGGCCGCGGCGCGGCTCACCGCCTCGCTGGAGGCGAGCCTGGCGGCCATGCGCCTGCCGCGCGTCGACGTCTTCTTCCTCCACACCAACATTTCGCCCGATGGCTTCGTCTTCGCGCA
>Ga0302314_10017205_pt1 | contig 12138 bp, 13 predicted proteins | sample III_Palsa_N2_3_FD_200533 | JGI IMG/M metagenome (GOLD analysis project Ga0302314, IMG submission 200533) | Peat permafrost microbial communities from Stordalen Mire near Abisko, Sweden - III_Palsa_N2_3 | ecosystem: Environmental > Terrestrial > Soil > Palsa > Peat permafrost | place: Sweden...
GGCGGGGCAGGGTTGGGGCGGGTCGCCACGGGCGAGGATAACGTTGGAACTGTCGAGGGGCCACAGGGCTCCTGTCAGGGACGGAGGAAGCGCAGATGGCAACGAAGGACACCGGGGGCCAGCGCCAGACAACGCGGCGCACCGAGGAGACCGAGGAAGAGCAGGCAGCGTCCACCGAGGAGGTCAAGGAGCGGCACGAGAAGCTCTCCGACGACGTGGACGCGATCCTCGACGAGATCGATGAGGTGCTCGAGGAGAACGCGGAGGAGTTTGTCCGCTCGTACGTGCAGAAGGGCGGCCAGTAGTGGGTTCGCCCTAGGCGGACAGTAGTCGCCCGGGGGGACGCCCCCCGTACCCCCCGATGCGCGCCCGATGGCAAAGACCGCCATCGTATCGGGCGCGCGGTTCGCGGTAGGCGAAAATTCTCGCCCACGTGGAACTTCATCAGCATTCGGAACGGACGGTAGTGTCTGCTCAAGGACAACAGATTCAGCAGGGAGGCAGCGGCGTGGGAGGTCTTTTCGACAACGCGATGGGGCAGTCGGCGGCGTTTATGTCGGCACGGATGCCGTCGTTCACGGACTTCCTCGCCTCGTACAACCCCGCCCTGCTTCCGCCCGGGTTCCGTGGCGTCGGCCTGCCGCTCGGCGGGATTCCTGGTGGGGCGGACAACGAGGTAATCAAGAACCTGCCGCATGCCACCACGATCGTGACGGTGGCCTGCGAGCGTGGCGTGGTGATCGCGGGCGACCGCCGCGCGACCGCGGGCAACATGATCTCCAAGCGCGACGTGGAGAAGGTGTTCCGCAGCGACGAGTTCTCCGCGATGGCGATCGCCGGCGTGGCGTCGATGGGGCTTGAGTTCGTCCGGCTCTTCCAGGTCGAGCTCGAGCACTACGAGAAGATGGAGGGCCGGACGCTCTCCCTGGAGGGGAAGGCGCACCGGCTGGCCAAGATGGTCAGGGACAACCTCGTCCCCGCCATGCAGGGCCTTGCCGTCGTCCCGATCTTCGCCGGGTACGACGAGGCGGCGGGAGTCGGCCGGATCTTCAGCTACGACGTGGCCGGCGGCCCCTACGAGGAGCACAGGTTCCACTCGATCGGGTCCGGCTCGATTTTCGCCAAGTCCGCGCTGAAGAAGATGTACTCCGACGACATGTCCATCCCGGACGCGGTGCTCTCCTGCGTGCAGGCGCTGTACGACGCGGCGGACGACGACTCGGCCACCGGCGGCCCCGACCTCACCAGGGCGATCTTCCCGGTCATCGCCACGATCACCGACGACGGCTTCACCCGGCTGACCGATGACGAGTCCGCCGAGTACGCGCACCAGGTCGTGGCCGGCCGGATGCTATCGCCCGATGGTCCGAACGCACCGCTGCGCGCGGCCAGCTAACTCGTCCGCTGCCAGCTAACTCGTCCCCTGAATACAACCGACCTCATTAGCAAAAGGAGGCGCCGCCGGTGTCCATGCCGTTCTACGTGTCGCCCGAACAGCAGATGCGCGACAAGTCCGACTACGCGCGCAAGGGCGTGGCGCGCAGCCGCAGCTCCGTGGTGCTGCAGTATGCGGGCGGCATCCTGATGGTGACGCCGAACGTCTCAAGCGTGCTGCACAAGATCAGCGAGATCTACGACAGGATCGCGTTCGCCGCGGTCGGCCGGTCCAACGAGTACGAGGTGCTGCGCAAGGCGGGCGTCACCTACGCGGACGTCACCGGATACCAGTTCGACCGGGGCGACGTCACCGCGCACGGCCTGGCCAACTGGTACGCGCAGGCCCTCAGCGCGACCTTCACCGAGTCGATGAAGCCGTACGAGGTCGAGATCGTGGTGGCGGAGGTCGGCGCCCGGCCGGACACGGACCAGATCTACCGGATCACCTGGGATGGCTCGGTCTCCGACGAGCCTGGGTACGTGGCCTTCGGCGGCCAAGCCGACCAGGTCGCGGTCGTGCTCAAGGAACGGTTCTCCGACAACATGTCGCTGACCGAGGCCCTGGCCGCCGCGCTTGCAGCCCTGACGGCTCCGCCGCCCACCGCCCCCGCGGCTTCGTCCACCTCAGCGTCGGCCTCGGGGTACGCGTCGGCGAGGTCGGCGTCGGCGTCGGCCTCGGCGTCAACGGCCGCGTCCGCGGCGGCGAACAACACGCCGACCGAGCTGACCGCGGCCCAGCTCGAGGTCGCGATCCTCGACCGAGCCCGCGCCCACCGCACCTTCCGCCGCCTGAGCGGCCCCCGCCTCGAGGAACTCATCGCCGAGTCCCGCGCCAGCACGGCGCCCGCCGCGGCCGAGTCCCCCGCCGAAGCCTCCGCCGAGGAGCCCCCCACGGGCCCCGCAGCGGGCGGCGACGGCACCCCCAAGCCCCCGGCAGCCAAGTAGCCCCTTCTCGTCTCACACACGCCACAGCGCCCGGCATATCGGATATGCCGGGCGCTGTCGCGTCTGCACGCCAGGAACCATCTCCCGGCCTATGTGAATGCGCAGAATGGATAAAGGCGCCCCCACGTGGACGTGGGATCCACGTGCCACGTTTTTGCCAAGATAACAGCAAGAAATGTGTGGCGCCGTGCTCGCTGTGGGCCCTTCGTGCTATCCGTGCCCTTCGCGCACGCGCTGGGTGTGTGGCCTGTGGCGACAGGGATAGGCGCCCGCCCCTAGCTGGCCATGCCGCCCCGCGGGTCGTTGCTGTTCGGCGGGGGTCAGGCGCGGTTCGCGTATGAGCGGGCGCGGGACCGGGGCCTTGAGGTGGTGTTCCGGTCCGCTGACCCGGGCCTGCTCGCGCTGCCGTGGGAGCTGATGCGCGATGGGACCGGGCCGGTGGCGCTGGGGAAGGGCGGGATCTCGCGGAGCCTGCCGGTGGCGGACAGTGCGCGGATGCTGGAGGTGCCGGGCGGGAAGCTGCGGGTGCTGATGGTGATCTCCCGCCCGGCCGGGACGGCGGATGTGGGGTATCAGATGGTGGCCCGGCTGCGCGGCGCTGAGGGGCTTCCTGGACTGGGTGCGGGATCACTCCGCGAGCACGGTAATTATCACGAGCCGGGCGCGGGAGGAGTGGCTGGGCGAGGTCCGCCGGATCGGCGTGGGCGGGCTGGACTGGGCCGAGGCCGCCCAGTACGCCGGGTACCTGCTCGCCCCGTTGCCGGCCGCGCGGGAGCGGCGGGAGCGGCGGTCGTTCGGGGAGCTGCTTGACTGGCTGGACGGCCACCCCCTGGCGATGCGGCTGATCCTGCCCCGCCTGGACGCGTCCGATCCGGCGGCCCTACTGGCCGGGCTGCGGGGTACCGTTGTCGGGCTGCTCACCGGGATCGGCGGCTGGATGAGGCTGAGGGCTGGTACCGCCAGTCCCTTGCCATCAGCGAAGAGTTCGGCGACCGCCCCCGCATGGCGATTACCTACGCACAGCTCGGCCTTCTCGCCGAGGCCCGGAACCAGGCACCGCTGGCACTGGAGTGGAACATCCGGTGCGTGACGTTGTTCGACCAGTTCCCCAGCCCGCAAACCGGCACCGGGCCAGCCGCTCTCGCCCGGCTTACCCGCCAGCTCGGCCTGTCGGCCGTGGAGCAAGCCTGGCAGCAGGTCACCGGCCAGCCAGTACCGCAGCCGGTGCGGGACTACATCACCAGTAACTCCGACCAGACCCAGCACGAAGACACGCCATGACCGGCCTCGCCGCCAACGCGGCCCGCTCCGCCGGCATCCCGCGACATGATCGCCACACCCACGTGGGCAGGCGGCCGGCGCGGGAAAGGCGAAGCCACGGTCCGTTCGATATGACCACAAAGCAGCGGCCGACGCGGACCCGTAGGCCCGCCGCCCGCCGCTGCCCTACAGCGGGATGTTCTTGTGCCGGCCGCGCCGGGCCGGGGCCGCCGCCAGGGCCTCGACGATCGCGGTGACCGTGTCGGCGGGGGAGATGACCGCGTCGACGACGCCGACCTCGACCGCGCGGGCCAGGCCGCCGACGGTCGCCTCGTGCTCGGCGGCGAGCTCCGCCTCGGCCTCGCGCAGCTTGTCGGCGGGGACGGCGGCCAGCTTCCGCTTGTGCAGGACGCGGATGGCGGCGACCGAGCCCATGACGGCGACCTCGGCGCCGGGCCAGGCGAACACCTTCGTCGCCCCGAGTGACCGCGAGTTCATCGCGATGTAGGCGCCGCCGTAGGCCTTGCGGGTCACGAGCGTCACCCGCCCGACAGTGGCCTCGGCGAAGGCGTGCAGCAGCTTAGCGCCGCGGCGCACCACGCCGTCCCACTCCTGGCCGACGCCTGGCAGGTAACCCGGCACGTCCACCAGGACGACGAGCGGCACGCCGAAGGCGTCGCAGAACCGGACGAACCGCGCCGCCTTCTCCGCCGACACGGAGTCCAGGCACCCGCCAAGGCGCATGGGGTTGTTGGCGATCACGCCCACGGTCCGCCCGCCGAGGCGGCCAAGGATCGTCACGATGTTCGGCGCCCACTTGGGGTGCAGCTCGATGCTGTGTCCGTCAAGTCCCTGCCCGTCAAGGCCCTGGCCGTCGAGCAGCGTGGCGGTGACCGTGTGCACGTCGTAGGCGCGCCGCGCCGACTCGGGCAGTACCCCGGTCAGGTCCCGTCCCGCGACCGCCTCGACGGAGAACTTGCCCTGCTCGGACAGCAGGCTAACGAGCGAGCGGGCGTAGCCGAGCGCCTCGCCGTCATGCGCCGCGACCAGGTGGACCACGCCGGACCTGCGGCTGTGCGGCTCGGGTCCGCCGAGCCTGGCCATGTCCACGTCCTCGCCCGTCACCGAGCGGACCACATCGGGCCCGGTCACGAAGACGCGACCGTGGCCGGAGAGGATCACGATGTCGGTCAGCGCGGGCCCGTACGCCGCGCCGCCGGCCGCGGGGCCGAGCACCACGGAGATCTGCGGTATCACGCCGGACGCCGCGGTCATGGCCGCGAACACGGTGCCGACGCCGTGCAGCGAGGCCACCCCCTCGGCAAGCCGCGCGCCGCCGGAGTGCCACAGGCCCACGATCGGCACGCCGCGCTCGATGGCCTCCTCGTAGGCGGCGACGATCACCGCGCACCCCTCGGTGCCCATCGCGCCGCCCTGGACCCGCGGGTCGGAGGCGAACACGACCGCACCTGACCCGTCGATCAGGCCGGTCGCGGCGACCGCGCCTGAACCCTCGATGGCGGTCGCGGTCAGCGGCGACATGGTTCCGTCGTCGAACAGCGCCGCGAGCCTGGCGACCGGGTCGCGCGGCAGGTGCGCCTCGGCAGCGGACATCTCAGATACAGCTACATTAGATACACCGGTCATCGCGATCAGGCCTCCGTGGCGTCGGGGATGTACTCGGTGAACGCGAGCGCCACGTTGTGCCCGCCGAAGCCGAATGCGTCGTTAAGCACCGCCATGGGAGCATCCGCGACTCGAGGCGCGAGCGAGCGCGGCTTGGTGGCGATGTCGATGGTGATGTCGTCGTCCGGGTCATCCAGGTTGATGGTCGGCGGCGCCATCCGGTCGACGAGCGCCATGATCGATGCCACCGACTCGACCGCGCCTGCCCCGCCGAGCAGGTGCCCCGTCATCGACTTGGTGGCCGACACGATGACCCCGGCGGCGTCGGCCCCGAGCGCGGTCTCGATGGCCCGCGCCTCGAGGGGGTCGCCCCCCGGCGTCGAGGTCGCGTGCGCGTTGACGTGCACCACCTGGGCCGGTGAGACACGAGCGTCGCGCAGCGCCGCCTTCATGGCGAACGTTACGCCCTCACCGTCCGGTGCGCCGAGCGAGATGTGGTAGGCGTCGGAGGAGTACCCGGCCCCGGCCGCCACCGCGTAGATCCTTGCCTTCCGGGCGAGCGCGTGCTCAAGGGACTCTAGGATCACCACGCCGGCGCCCTCGCCGAGCACGAACCCGTCACGCCCCTTGTCGAACGGCCGCGACGCCCGCTCGGGCTCGTCGTTCCGGGTGGACATGGCCCGCATCACCGCGAACGCCCCGATGTTCAGTGCCATGATCGCCGCCTCGGCGCCGCCGGCGATCACCACGTCGGCCCGGCCCGAGCGGATCATGTCGATGCCGTAGCCGATCGACTCGGCACCGGATGCGCACGCGCTCACCAGCGTGTGCGCCCCGGCCTTGGCCCCGAACTCGATGCTGATCCAGCCGGCCGCGCCGTTGGGCATCAGCATCGGCACGGTGTAGGGCGAGATGCGCTCCCAGCCCTTCTGATTGAGTGCGTCGTAGGCGGTGAGCGTGGAGCCGATGCCGCCGATGCCGCTGGTGACCGCGACGCCTAGCCGGTAGGGATCGACCTCGGGCTCGCCCGCGTCGGCCCAGGCCTCGCGCGCCGCGACAAGAGCGAACTGCTCGCACCTGTCCATCTTGCGCGCCTGGACCCGACCGACGACGGCGACCGGGTCGACCGCGGCGGTCGCCGCGATCTTCACCGGCAGCTTGTCCACCCAGGAGTCGGTGATGCGCCGCACGCCGCTGGTTCCGGCGAGCATCGCCGACCAGGTGGACGCGACATCACCGCCGAGCGGCGTGGTCGCGCCGAGCCCGGTGACGACTACGCTGACCTGACCATTGCTGCCCACTGCAACCTCCGTACTGTTATCTTCCGGGGGACGACTTCCCGCATGGGGGGCTTCCCCCCCATCCCCCCTGGCCCCCGTACCCCCGGTGTCGCGGCGAGCGAGCCTGATCGCAAAAATCGCGATCTTAATCAGGCCCGCTCGCCGCGACGTCGCCTGCCGACCGGGGACAACGACCTACGAATCGCGACGGAATTCGTCAGGAACTCTTGGCGACGAAGTTGACGACGTCCTGGACCGTCTTCAGGTCCTTGAGCTGCTCGTCCGGGATCTCGACGCCGAACTTGTCCTGTGCGGCGACGGCGATCTCGACCATGGAAAGCGAGTCGATGTCAAGGTCGTCGACGAAGTTCGCGCTCGGGGCCACCTCGTCGGCGGGCGTGCCGGCGATCTCCTCGATGATTTCCGCGAGCCCGGCCAGAATCTCCTGGTCAGTCACTGTGCTACTCCTTGTTGTTGGGTAACCGGTATTGGTGCGCCGCTAGGGTACCGTGATCACCTGGGAGGCGTAGGTCAGCCCGGCGCCGAACGCGAGCAACAGCGCGGGCGTGCCAGGCTGTAGCCGCCCCTGCTCGGCCATCCGGGACAGCGCGAGCGGTATCGACGCGGACGAGGTGTTCCCCGTGTGGATGATGTCATCGGCGACGCGGTCCCTCGGGATGCCAAGCTTCCTCGCGATGGCCTCGATGATCCGCAGGTTCGCCTGGTGCGGTACGAACGCCGTGATGTCGGCGGGTGTCACCCCGGCCCGGGTGCACGCCTCGAGCGCCACCGGGTGCAGCGCGGTCGTGGCCCAGCGGAACACGGCCTGGCCGTCCTGGGTCAGCGCCCCGGTCCGGCTGGGAATGACGATCTTGTGCGCCTGATCGCCCGCGCTGCCCCACACGGTGGGACCGATCCCGGCAGGCTCGCCGTCGGCGGTCGGCCCGACCACGGCCGCCCCGGCGCCGTCGGCGAAGATGATGCAGGTTGACCGGTCGGTGTAGTCCATCCACGAGGTCATCTTCTCCGCGCCGATCACCAGCGCGTTCCGCGCGGATCCCGCGCGCACCGAGTCGGCGGCGGCGCCGAGCCCGTAGCAGAACCCGGCGCACGCCGCGTTGAGGTCGTACGCGCCAGGCGCGACGATGCCGAGCCGGTAGGCGACGGTGGCCGCGACGTTCGGCATCGGCGACTCGGGGCTGCACGTCGCGACGACCACCAGGTCGACCTCGGACGGCTCGAGCCCACTCGCGGCGAGGGCCTTGGCGCCCGCCGCCTCCGCCATGTCGGCGACGGTCTCGTCGTCGCGCGCGTACCGCCTGGACTCGATACCGACCCGCGACCTGATCCATTCGTCATTGGTATCGACGATCTTGGCGAGATCGTCGTTGGTCACCACCCGATCCGGCTGGTATCCGCCGAATCCGAGTACCTTCGCCCCGGTCAGTGCCCTGTTCACGCCGTTCACGCCTGCTCCTCGTGCTCAAGGCGGACCAGTGGCTGCCCCGCGCTGACCGGGTCGCCATCCTCGACGAGCCACTCGGTGATCACCGAGTCGTAGGCCACCGCGGCGTCCGGCACGGTGATCGGCTTCTCCCCGCCGCGCGCGACGATATGGCCGAGGATGTCCCCGGCGCGGACCGTAGCGCCGGCCGGCGTCGCGACCGCTGCCGTCCCCGTTCCGCCCAAACGGACCGTGCCCGCTCCGGACGCGACCACGATCTTCCAGTCGGCGGGTGACCCCACCGGCGCCGCCGCGTACCCGTTCGTCGATGTCCCGTGCGCCGCGATGAGCGCCCTTGCGGCGTCGAGCTGGTCGGGCGTCTTGATCGCGAGGAGCTCGACACCAGGCAGCGCCCGCTTGGCCATCCCTGTCAGCGTGCCGCCGGGGAGGAGGTCGATCAGCGCGGTGACCCCGATGTCGGACATCGTGGTCATGCACAGGTCCCAGCGGACGGGGTTGGCGACCTGGTTGACGATCCGGTCCACCCAGTTCGACGCGGAGGTGACCACCCGCCCGTCGGCGTTGGACAGGAGCGTGATCACCGGGTCCCTGAAGGTGGTGCCGGCCGCCGCCGCTTCAAGCGCGTCGACGGCCGGGGCCATGTGCTTGGTGTGGAACGCGCCCGCCACGCGCAGCGGCCGCAGCCGGGCGCCCTTAGGTGGGTTCGCGGCGAATTCCGCAAGCTGCTCGAGGGTGCCGCCGGCCACGATCTGCCCGGCGCCGTTGATGTTCGCCGGGGTGAGCCCGGCCTCCGCGATGGCGCCGAGCACGGCGGCCTCGTCGCCACCGAGCACCGCGGTCATCCCGGTCGGCGTGGCGCCGCAGGAGGCGGCCATGGCCTCGCCGCGTACCCGGGTCAGCCTGATCGCGTCGTTGGCGGTCAGCACGCCCGCGATGACACCGGCCGCGAGCTCGCCCACGCTGTGCCCGGCGGCCGCGTCAGGCTCGCCGAGTAGCCCGGCGACGGCGAGTGCCGCCGCGACGAGCAGCGGCTGCGCCACGGAGGTGTCGGTGATCTCTTCAGTGCTGCCGGTCGTGCCGAGCCCGATCAGGTCTCGGCCCGCCAGCTCCGACCAGGTGCCGAATTGCTCGGCGAGACCGGGTATCTCGAGCCACGGTGACAGGAAGCCGGGGGTCTGCGCGCCCTGCCCGGGCGAGGTAAAGATCAGCACGTTGTTAACCTTGCCCTGTAGAGGTCCACCACACCGATATCGAACGATACGAAGTTTCCGGGCTGAAGTTTGTAGGTTACCTCTAGATATCGTTAATCATCTAGTCGCCGGTCCGTCACCTACGGCGGCAGAGTGGGTGACACCGCAAGCCCGCGGGGTCACGGCTCCGCGCTCTGGACCTCGGCATGAGCCGCAGGAAACCCAGTGGCGGCCGGTCGCCGTCATCACGCAGGATCACTGCATGAACGACGGTACGGGCGGCCTGCTTGACACGAGCGGCCCGCTTGACACGAGCGGCCCGCTTGACACGAGCGGCCTGCTCGACCGGGTGGTGCGCGGGATCGGCGGGATGGACGTTGTCGGGCGGCTCGCCGCGCTCGGCGGCAGCGACTTCGCCAGCGTTATGCTTGAAGTCGTCAGGCGCCGCGCGGCCAGGGAGACCCCGGCGAGCATCCTGCGCCGCTATGCCAACGACCGGTTCGTCCGGCCGGGCAGCACGTCGTGGCGGTCCGCCCGGCGAGCCGAGGACATTCTGCTCGGCTGCCTGCCCGCGGGTGTGGATTTGGTGACGCTTGCCCCGCTCGTCCCGCTCGGTACGCACTCTGCACTCGGGACCGTCAGCCAGCACAAGATCGTGACGGCGATCCGCGCGTGCGAGGTGGTGGCCGATCCGACGAACGCGCTGGCACTCGAAGCCGCCGTACGCCGGGCCAGTCCGACGCAGGGGAACCCGGCCCAGAGCGGTCCGGCCCAGGGGAGGGTGTGCCTTGCCGCGATCCACCGGGTGGTCCGTGCCCAGCGATTCCCCGTCGGCTGGTCGGCGCACTTCGGCTTGTTCGCCATGGTCACCGCGGGCCGTGACGAGGGAGACCGCCGGTTCGAGCGGTCCGCGCTCGCCGGGCACCTTCGCTTCGCCGTTGCCGCGCTACGCGCCGCGGGCCTGCCGCTGGTACAGGTGGCGCTGACACCGCTCTCGGACGCGGGCGAGCGGATCGCGGCCGCGGTCGCCGAGGAACTCGCCGCACTGTCGGCCGGGATCGTGACAGATCACGGCCGCACGGCCGGGCGCGGGTATTACCTCGATGTCTGCTTCAAGGTAAATGTGCTGGTCGATGGCGTACCGATAGAGATCGGCGACGGCGGCTTCACCGACTGGACCGCCAAGCTCCTGGCCAGCAAGAAGGAACGTCTGCTAATCAGCGGCTACGGCCTCGACAAGCTCGCGGTGTTGATCGACGGCGAGCCGACCGACGGCGAGCCGACCGCCGGCTGACGCCGCGGGTCGCCTTCAGTCCTGCCCGAACCACCGCAGAGCCTGGCCGGTGACCCCGGCGATGGTGGCGAAGTCCCGGTCGTGATGCAGCAGGGTCAGGCCGAACAGTTCCGCGGTGGCCGCGACGACAAGATCGACAAGCCCGGTGCCGCGGTGCTTGCCGTGGGTGGTGAGGTCACCCTGCACCTCCCAGGCGCGGGCATACGCGCCATCATGCACCGGTACCCAGCTAAACGCGGACCGCAGGTCCCCGATCATGTCTTCCCGGTCCTTCGCCGATCTGGCGCTGTAGAAGAACTCCAGCTCCGTGATCGGGCAGGCCGCCACCAGCCCCGCCGCGACCGCCTGGTCCCAGCCGAACGACTCCGCGCCCGGCCGCATAAGCCTGGCCAGCGCGCTCGTGTCGATAAGGAACTGCGCGGGCGTCATCGCCGGTACTGCTGTTTGTCCTGGAGCAGGGCCAGGTCGATGGCACCGTCCGTGGCAGCGTCGCGCAGCCTGGTCAGCGCCAGGGCGCGCCGCCTGTTCGCCATGACCTCGCGCAGGGCGGCGTTGACCGTGTCCTTTTTCGTGCTGGTCCCAAGCTCCTTCGCCACGCTAGCGAGCAGCTCATCGTCGAGGTCGATCACGGTCCTGGCCATAGCCCTCCAGATATCAAGCCGCTTCAGATATCAATCGATGAATAAATGATATCTCGCTTGATGTATTCACGCCAGGGACAGGCTTGCCGACGGCCCTAGGCATGGCTGTCCCGTCTCGGTTTCCTGTCCAAGGATCCTCGCGTGAGCTTGGCATATGCCAGATTGATTGAGACGACGGTGGAGCGACGGCGCGGTGGATCTGGCCGACGAAGGAGCTCAGATGGCACGCTGGGATGAGTCCTGCCCGCAATCCCGGCTGGAGGGAGACATGATGGCGCCTGAAGCTCACGGTCCGGTGATCTCGGTGATGCTTGCCGTGCCCGATGCCGCGGCGGCCGCCCGGTGGTACGCGCAGGCGCTCGGCGCCACCGAGCTGTGGAATCTCGGCAGCGTGGTGGGGCTGAGTGTCGAGGGGGCCCCGCTCTTCCTCGGAGAACCCGCGGGCAACGGCTGGGACATCCCGGCCGCCCTGGGCACGAGGACGGTGCGGGTCGAGGTCTTCGTGGACGATCCCGACAGCTTCATCGAGCGCGCCGTGGCAGCCGGAGCGGACGGCACCGTCGACGAGATCCGTGACCACGAGGCGCCCTGGGGCATCCACCGGCAAGGAGGCTTCATCGACCCGTTCGGCCACCTGTGGCTCGTCGGTGACAGATCCCCGCTGAGCGCCCACAAACCCAGGTAAAGCTAGTCGGCCTGGCGACCGGATGCGCTTGGCGAGGGTCCCGGATCGTGCTAGCGCTGAAGGGTTAGGCCGGTGATGTGTGCGTTCCAAAGTAAGCTGCGTTTGCGGTGTGTCGCCGACCCCGGATGTGCTTAGATACGCCGCCCGGGCGATGCTGGCCGTTGGCCGGGCCGGGTGGGCCTGTTGCTCGCGGGTTGCCTGCGCGGTCCTGGCCAGCGGAGACGTTGTGGCCGGCCGGGGGCGTGGGGCTGGTGCGGTGTGCCTGGCGGCGGGGTCCGCGCGGGGGCGGGGTCCGGGGCTGGCTAGCGCTGAAGA
>Ga0302314_10017207_pt1 | contig 12137 bp, 10 predicted proteins | sample III_Palsa_N2_3_FD_200533 | JGI IMG/M metagenome (GOLD analysis project Ga0302314, IMG submission 200533) | Peat permafrost microbial communities from Stordalen Mire near Abisko, Sweden - III_Palsa_N2_3 | ecosystem: Environmental > Terrestrial > Soil > Palsa > Peat permafrost | place: Sweden...
GTGAAGAAGGAGTTGCCGCGCTCCTTCTTCACCGCGCCGCCGCGGATCTCGTCGATGTTCATGCACTGCCAGGTCATGGTGGTGTTGAGCAGGGTCCAGATGACGCACGCCTGCAGGGAGACGTCGACCTGCTGGCCTTCGCCGGTGCGGAGGGCGTGGTAGTAGGCCATCAGCGCGGCGCTGGCGGCCTCGACCCCGCCCGCGAGGACCGCGACCGGCGCGCTGACCCGCACCGGGGGCCGGTCGGTGTCGCCGTTGAGGTAGAGGTGCCCGCCCTGGGCCTGGATGGTCAGGTCGGTGGCGGCGGTGTCCTGGTACTCGCCGCGCCCGTAGGGCCAGATCTCGCAGAAGACCAGCCGGGGGTTGGCGGCGGAGCACAGGGTGCGCAACCGGTCGGCCTCTGCCGGCGAGCCGGATCGCTCCCAGTCGGTCAGCACGATGTCGCTGGCGGCGGCCAGCCGGGTGAGGATCTCGCGGCCGGCCGCGCTGCCGGTGTCGACCGTGACGCTGCGCTTGCCGAGGTTGAAGGCGAGGAAGGCGAAGCCGTGGCGCTGGCCATCGGGGCCGTCGAACGCGGGCTCGGCCTGCCTGGCCGGCTCGCCGCCGGGCGGCTCGAGCTTGATGACCTCGGCCCCTAGGTCGGCCAGAACCCGCCCCGCCACCGCCGCGGCCGAATGGCTGAGCTCGAGCACGCGGCAGCCGGCCAGCGCCGCGCCGGGGCCACCCGCGGCGGCCCGGTCGGCACTGGCCTGGCCGGGGACGGTGGCGGCGGGGGCGGCGGGGACGGCGGTCACTGGCTTGCTCCTGGTTCGGCGGACAGGACGGCGAGGGCGGACAGGTCGTAGGGGCCGATCTGGACCAGGCAGTTGCGGACGCCGTCCACCTGGCGCGGCCCGGCCACGCCCATCACCTGGGCGATGCCCTCGCGCAGGTGGCCCAGGCCGTGCAGCCGCCCCTCCCCAAGCGCGCCGCCGAAGGTGTTGACCGGCAGCGGCCCGCCCGGGCCGGTGCCGCCGTCGGCGACGAACTTCCACGCGGTGTACTCCTCGCACCAGCCCAGTCGCTCCAGCCACTCGTAGACCATCGGCGAGTACCCGTCGTAGAGCTGGCAGACCTGGACGTCGGCCCGGGTGAGGCCGGCCCGCTCGAAGATCGTGTCGGCGTTGGTCCAGTTGGCCCAGCCGCGCAGGTAGGCGACGGGGCGGCCGGCCTCGCGGGCGCGGTCGGCCGAGACCATGACGAAGGCGCCCGCCCCGCACACCGGCATGTCGCAGTCGAACAGGCACAGCGGGTCGACCGTGAGCGGCGCCGCCAGGTAGTCCTCAACCGACAGCGGGGTGTCGCGGAAGCAGGCGACCGGGTTGCCGCGGGCGTGCTCGCGGGCGGCCCGCACCACGTGCCACAAGTCGGCCCGGCGGGCACCGGACAGCTCCAGGTACCGGCGGGCCCGGGCGGCGAACCTGGTGCCGCCGGGGCCGGCCCCGAACGGCAGCTTGTACTGGCTGGTTCCCCAGGCCAGCGGCTCCGCCTCGGGGGCGGCGCGCATCGCCTTGTCCTGGTAGACGGCGCGCACGCCGATCACGCAGCGGCACTCGCCGCTGGCGATCGCCTGCGCCGCGGTGGCGGCCATATTGATCGCGAACCCGGAGACGTCGGCCGCCCAGGACAGCGGGCCGAGCCCCAGGGCCTCGGTCATCAGGTAGGCCGAGACCTGGTCGGCCCCGTCGGCGTGCACCGCGTCGGGGTTGGGCGAGGTGCCGATGCCGACGTAGCCGTCCACCTCGTCCCGGCTGATCCCGGCCGCCGCCAGCGCATCGACGGCGGCATCGAGCGCGTAGGCGAGGATGCCGCGGTCCGAGACGCGGTCGACCGCGCTGTACCCGACGCCCGCGAAGGCCGTGGCGGAGGCAGCGCCGGAGGCAGCGGTCATTCCTGGTCCGCGCCGGGCAGCTCGGTGTTGCGGTGGAAGTCAGCCGGCATCCGCGGGCCCCAGACGGCGGAGCCGGACTCGGCCGGCGTCCACCGGCGGCCCTGCCAGGCGCAGGTGATCTGGTCGATGTCGGTGAAGTACTCGGTCCAGCTGCCCCACGGATCCTTGATGTAGGCGAAGAGGTTGGAGCCGAACGTGTGACGGCCCAGGCCCCACTGGTCGCGGTGGCCGTGCTCGGCCATGTGGCCGGCCCCGCGGGCGATCTCATCGAGGTTGGCGACCTCGAAGCTGGCGTGGTGCAGGCCCGGGCCCTGGCTCGCGCCGACGCCGAAGATGTGATGGTCGCCCTGCCCGCAGTGCCAGAAGGAGAGCCGGCCGGCCAGGCTGTCGGACAGCTGCAGGCCGAGGGCGCCGAGGTAGAACCGCTCGGCCCGCTCGATGTCGGGCGAGTACTTGATCACGTGCCCGAGCCGCCGCGGTACCGGAGCGGCGCTGTCGCGCACCTCCAGCCAGCGCGCCCGATCGGTCCGCGGGTAGCCGCCGTCGGTGTTCACGGGCAGTGGCGCGTACGGCCGGGGCTTGGCCGGCTCCGATTCCGACAGCCGGACCGGGGTGCCGTCGGGGTCGTGGAACCAGCGGCCGTCGGCCCCGCTGTCGGGCCCGTCTACCCGCGGGTAGCCGGCCGCGACCACGGCCCGGGAAAGCTCGTCGAGCGAGCCGGGCTGGACACTGAAGGCGACCCAGGTCAGCCGCTTGTGACCGGCCTCCTTCATCAGCAGCTGATCCTGGTCGCGGCCGTCGCAGCGGGCGACCAGGGTGTCGCCGCGCTCGGTCGTTCGGAGCCCGAAGTCGCAGTAGTAGCGGTTGGCGACCTCCGCGTCGGGCACGTCGAGGCCGAAGCTGTGCAGTCCGGTGATCGGCATGTCGTCCTCCTCCTCTTGCGTCTTTTGCGTCTTGCGTCGTGGATGGTCAGCCGGCCCGGCCGGCCGTCAGCTCGGCCGCGTCCTGGTCCCACAGCGCGCCCACCCGGTCGGCCAGGCCGGCCCGGCGCACTCGGCCGAGCGCCACCTGCTCACCAAGCAGCGCCCGCCGGGCCGGCGGAACCTCACCGCGGGACAGCATCGCGATCACGACTTCGATCCGCCGCTGGTCGAGCAGCTGCAGGGCCTCGGTGATGGAGTCGGCGTCGGCCGAGCAGTCCGGCAGCTCCGGGTGCTCGACGTGACGCACCCAGCTGCCATCAGGCAGCGGCTGCGACTCGGCCGTGACCAGGTACGGGATGCGGAGGTAGTCGCCGACCGTGCGCAGGCCGGCCGGTCGCGGCGTCGCCCGGGCGGGCATGGTCACGCCGTCTCCTCGAAGATGGCGGCCTCGGGGCAGTGGCTGATCGCCTCGCGCACGTCACGCTCGGCCGCGCCAGTGACGGTGGCGGCCTTGAGGACGACCAGGGCGTCGTCGTCAACTTCGAACACGTCGGGTGCGAACAGCTCGCACTGGCCGTGGCCCTTGCACTGCTCGCGGCGGACGGCGATCCTCATCGGTAGTCGTTCCTTTCAGGGAATCTCGTAGCCAAGCGGCGCCCCGCCGAACCGTCGGACGAAGCCCTCCAGCGCCTCGGTCCACGACTCGTCGCGCTTCAGCACGGCCGCGACCGACCGGACGTGGTACAGGTCGGGCCGGGCGGCGATCGCGGGCAGCTGGCCGCTGGTGCGATAGCTCTCGACGCAGTCGCGAACCGTCTGCCGGGCGACCACCAGGCCGACGTCGCTCGACGTCAGGTGCTCGTGGCTGCGCGGCGCGAGGTAGCTCGCGCCGGACTGGGTGCCGGAGTCCTGCACCCACAGGCCGGGCAGCCCGGAGAAGTACGTCTCGCGCTGCAGCTCGTAGTCGAACAGGAAGTTGGTCGCCCGCCGGTAGCGGGAGATGAACCTCCAGTACGGCTCGTTGTGCGGGATCGTCTCGTCGTAGGCGAGCCTGCTCGGGTGCCCGGTCTCCCGGCCCTGGTAGCTGTTCACGAAGACATCGACCATGCGCTCCTTGAGCGGCTGGTCGGGCAGGTAGGTGAAGCCGACGCAGAGCGTGTGGGTGTCGTCGATCGGCACCCAGGCGTGCCCGGTCAGCTCGGCCCATTCGCCGCTCTTGGGCGGCACCAGCGTGTAGAACGGCAGCACGAACTGGTTGACCCGCCAGTAGAGCTCGGCCCCGTCGCCGATCGGCCGGCGGGCACCCACGCTGACGCCGAAGTCCTGCTGCACCACATCGAAGATCGGGCGGCCGGTGCGGGCGGCCATGGTGTTGGACCGCTTGCTGGTGCTGTCCAGCCGACCGTGCAGGATCGGGGCGTGGGCGGAGTCGATCTCGCCTTCGTAGGCGCTCAGCCAGTCGGTTTCCTGAACCCGGAACGAGACGTGCACGTTCTGCGCCGGGACCAGGTTCCATTCCAGGTCCGGCAGCTCCGGCGGCTCGCCGGTGGCGACCAGCGGAGTGCCCATGAACGTCCACAGCACGCCGTTGCGCTCCCGCACCGGATAGGCCTTGATCTTGATGTGCTGCTTGAACCGGCTGGTGGTCGGCTCGGCGGGCATGTCGGTGCACTGGCCGTCGGTGTCGAACTGCCAGCCGTGGTACACGCAGCGCAGCCCGCAGCCCTCGTTGCGGGCGTAGAGCAGCGGCGCGCGGCGGTGCGCGCAGGCAGTGTCGACCAGCCCCACCCGTCCGTCCTCGCGGCGGAAGGCGATCAGGTCCTCGCCGAGCAGCCGGACCGGGAACGGCTCGCCGCCCGGGGTGAGCGCGTCCGCGGGCAGGAACGGCAGCCAGAACTGGCGCAGGAAAGCGCCGGTCGGCGTCTGCGGGCCGACCCTGGTCAGTTCATCGGCTTCCTGAGCGCTGATCACGATTACACTCCGTCTCTCGTTGTTACGCGGAATCGCGATGATGCCGAGGAAAAATGACCTAGTGTTCGCCAGACGTACATCCGGCCCGATGTGGAGTACGGTAGTTCTCGTTAAAGGCACGTGTCAATAGGCGACCGAATGTTCGCTGAGCGAACGATAGGAGAGCCGTGCCCCATGTCCGTTCTCCCGAGTGAGTGCCTCACCGATGAAGACGGTGCGGAACGCACCGAGCTAGTCGCCGGCTTCAGCCGCGGCATGGCGGTGATCCGCTGCTTCTCCGCGACAGCGCCGCTGCTCACCATCGCCGAGGTGGCCCGCGCGGCCGGCCTTAACCGGTCCACCGCGCGGCGGCTGCTGCGCACCCTGGAGGCGGAGAACTACGTCGGCTTCCGGGCCGGGCGATACTTCCTGCGGCCCGGCATCCTTGAGCTTGGCTACTCCTACCTGTCCGCCACCTCGGTCGACGACCTGCTGCAGAGCCGGCTGTTCGAGGTCGCCGAGCACGTCCGCGAGTCCTGCACGGCCGCCGTCCTTGACGGCCACGAGGCCGTCTTCGTGGCCCGCGCGCAGACCACCCAGCCCCGGGTCACGATGCTCGCGCTGACCGTCGGCACCCGGGTCCCGGCGTACCTGACCGCAGCCGGGCGGGTGCTGCTGGCCGACCTCGGCGACGATGAGCTGGAGGAGTACCTCAGCACCGAGGCGCTCACGCAGGCGACACCGCGGACCGTGGCAGGAGTCGATGACCTGCGGCGGAGCATTCACGCGATCAGGGCTACGGGCTACTGCGTGCTCGACCAGGAGATCGAGCTCGGCATGCGGGCGTGCGCGGTGCCGGTCCGCCGTCCGGGCCAGCCGGGCCTCGCCATCAGCGTCTCGTCACACGCCTCGCGGGGCACGGTGGAATCCGTCCGCCGGGACCACCTGCCGCCGCTTGAAGAGGCGGCACGAGAGCTGGAGAAGGTGTTCGCGCTGCGCCGGTGAGCGCGGCGGGGCTATTGACGCCACCGCGCGGCCCGGCCGATACTCCTCGTACATAAACGACCAAGAGTTCGTAGAACGAACAGGGGTGCCAGCCGTGGCCGAGCCTATTCCCGTCATCGACGTCGACCCGTTCTCCGACGAGCTGCTGGCCGAGCCCTACGACTACTACCGCACCCTGCGCAACACGGGCCCGGTCTTCAGCGTGCCCCGGTACGACGTGCTCGGCATCGCCCGATTCGCGGATGTGCGCGAGGGGCTGAAGGACTGGCGCCGGCTCGCCTCGACCGAGGGCCCGGGCTTCAACGACATCCACAACGCGCACATGCAGGGCACCGTGGTCGCCTCCGACCCACCCGAGCATGACATCGCGCGGACGGTGATGGTCAAGCGGCTGCGGCTGGGGCGGCTGCGGGAAGTCGAGTCGCTGGCGGACCAGGTGGCGGCCGAACTGCTCGACGCGGCCGAGGGTCGGCCCTCGTTCGACGCCGCGGCCGAGCTGGCCCGCCCGTTCGTCACTCGGTTCACCGGGCGGGTGCTCGGCGTGCCGGAGCCGATCCTCGACCAGTGCGTCGAGGGCAGCTTCGCCGGCTTCAACATGGTCGGGCCGCTCAACCAGCGCGCGCTGGCGGCCGGCCCGGTGCTCGAGCAGCTGTTCACCATCATGCATTCGCTGACCAAGGCGGACATGACCCCCGGCACGATCGGCTGGGACGTGCTCGACGCGCACGAACGGGGCGAGATCCCGCTCGTCAGCGCGTTCTCGTTGCTCTTCAACTTCCTCGGGCCCGCCTTCGACACCACGATCAACTCCATCGGCAGCATCATCTGGCTGTTTGCCACCCACCCCGATCAGTGGCAGGCGCTGCGCGGCCAGCCGGAGCTGATCTCGTCGGCCGTGCACGAGGGCATCCGGCTGGAGTCCCCGCTGCAGATCTGGAGCCGGGTCGCCCGCGCGGGCCTGGTCATCGACGGGGTGCCCGTGCCGGACGGCGCCCGGGTGGCGGTGTTCCTCGGCGCTGCCAACCGGGACGAGCGGCACTACCAGCGACCAGACGATTTCGAGATCACCCGCAACCCGGTCGACCACGTGGCCTTCGGCAACGGGCTGCACACCTGCGTCGGCGCGCCGCTTGCCCGGCTGGAGATCACCAGCGTGCTGCGGGCCCTGCTCGACCGGGCGAAAACGCTCGAGCCGGCCGGGCCTCCGGTCCGGCGGCTGAACAACACCACCCGCGGCTTCGCGTCCGCGCCGGTGCGGCTGAACTGACCGGTCCGGCGCCCGCGGAGGGCGGCCGGCGAATGTTTCCGCGACATTGCCGTTGACTGCGCGCATCGCCCGTCACATACTTACCACATCAAATGACCACATGTTCGCTAGACGAACCTCAATAGGAAATCCGCCGACGCGCTCGCGTCGGCGAGGACTGCCCCATCAATGGGAGGGAAAGCATGGAGTCTCGAAGAGGCGGATGGTCCGCCAGACGAGCCACGGTGGCGTCCCTGGCGGCGATCGCCGCGGCGGCCCTCGCCGTCGCCGCGTGCAGCAGCTCAAGTAGTTCGTCGCCAGGCCCGGCCGCAGCCGCCAGCACCGCCAGCAGCGGTGCGAGCAGCGCGACCGGCACCAGCGGCGCCAGCTCCACCGCGACCGGGAGCCCGATCGACGTCGGACTGGTGACGTCGCTGACCAGCACCACGCTCGCGCCCTACCCGCAGGTGGCGGTCGCGCAGAAGGCGGCCATCGCCTACCTCAACTCGACCGGCGGCATCAACGGGCACCCGCTGGTGGCCAACCAGTGCGACGACCAGGACCAGGCCAACGTGGCCGCCAGCTGCGCCGCGGCTGCCGTCCGGTCCAGCGACGTGGCCATCGTCGGCGGCACCGAGGTGTTCCCCGGCTTCTTCTCCACCATCAACGCGGCCAAGCTGACCTTCACCGGAGGCCTCGGCCTGATCCCGCAGGAGCTGAGCAGCCCGGTCTCGTTCCCGGTGACGTCGGTCGCGGCGGGCTGGTACTTCGGCTCGGGGGCGCTGGCGGTCAAGCTCGGGGCCAAGAAGGTCACGATCGTCCAGTGCAGCATCCCCGCCTGCGAGGGGACGGCCCAGGAGTCGGCCGCGGCGCTGAAGATCGCGGGCGACAGCACCCCTCCGCAGTTCGTCACCTTCCAGCTCGGCCAGGCGATCAGCGCGACCGACGCCCAGCAGGTGATCAAGCAGAACCCGGACGCGGTGCTCATCGCCGCCCCCGGCCCCTACCCGCAGCAGATGATGACCGCGCTGCGGCAAGCGGGCTACACCGGCAAGATCATCAATAACATCGGCAGCTTCGACCCGCAGGCCATCAAGACCGTCGGGAACTCGATCGCCGACGGCACCTACGTGGTCAGCACCCTGTACCTGCCGACCGAGACCAGCATCCCGGCGGTGGCGCTCTACAACACCTGGATGAACAAGACCGACCCGTCGGCCCAGAAGGACGAGCTGTCGCTGCTCGAGTGGACCGCGATGCTCGACTTCGCCGACATCACCAAGACGCTGCCAACCGTCACCCGGGCCTCGGTGCTGAGTGCCTACCAGACCCTCAAGACGCCCGTCAACGTGGGCACCAGCGCTCCGTTCGCCGTCGTCGGCAGCCCGTCTCCGCTCTCCACCGCCCCCCAACTGCACAGCGCGGACGTCATGTACAGCGAAATCGAGAACGGGCAGTACAAGCCGCTGGGCGGCTTCGTCGACCCGTTCGTCCCGTCCGGGTCGTAGACCCGGCCGCGTTACCGACTACCTCTGCTCGCGGTCCGGCCGGGCTCATCCCATGCTGACCCCGGCCGGGCCTTTTCCAGGGGCAACCATGACGAAGGGATACTGGCGATGCCACGAGGAAACGTCCTGGACAACGCGGACGCGCTGATCGTCATCGATATGCAGAACAGCTTCCTGCGACCGGCCGGGGCAATGTACCAGCACCGCGGCGGAACGCTGCGCGATCCCGCTGGCACTATCGGGCGAGTTGGCGAAGTCATCGCTGCCGCGGCCGCGCGCGAGATCCCGGTCATCTACACCCGCCACTGCTACCGGCCGGGGTACACCGACGCCGGAACCCGTACGCTGCAGCTTTTCGAGTCTATGGACACAGACCCCCTGGTCAGGGGCAGCTGGGACGCTGACATCGTCGATGAGCTGACACCAGACCCGAGCGCGGCGGTGGTCGATAAGACGCGCATGGATGCGTTCCACAACACCGACCTTGAAGTGCTGATTCGGCGAATCGGCGGTCCCCGGCTGGTCGTGACCGGAATCGTGACCAATGCATGCGTTGAGACAACGACGCGTTCGGCCGCCATGCGCGACCTCGACGTCACGATCCTCGAGGACTGCTGCAGCACCTATTCCGCCGAGCATCAGGCCAGTGCGTTGGAGGCACTTGAGTTCTACCTGTTCGCTCGCGTCGAATCCTGGTCAGGTTCCACTGCCGCCGCGATCAGCGCATAGCAGCTCGGCCGCCCCCTGGCAGTCGGCATCACCGTCAGGGATCTCGACACCGCGACGGCCTTCTTCGCCGGGCCGGGCTTCGAGACCGAGGGCCGGACGGTTCTGGAGGGCGAGTTCCTCGGCTGGAAGATGGCCGCTTCTCCGCTCTCCGCGCGGCTCTCTCGGTCTCCGCGCAGGCAAGCAGCCCGAAATGTCGGACATTTCACCATATCGGCGATCCCGGCGCGACCCTGTTACCATCATCGTGTGTGGTTTGCGGTGCTATACGACCTGAACTACACACAATCATGTATATGAGTCGATACGCCGGAATCTCGGGCCTGCATCCCGCTGCCCACCTGCATCATCGCAGCGCAAGCAACCCACACGACCCGCCGAAGTCCTAACCGGGCCTCACGCGAGCGGCGTGATGGCCTGGGGGAAGGTGAACAAGCCGGCCGGGTCGTATTTCTGCTTGACGGCCGCGAGGCGGGGGTAGTTGCTGCCGTAGTAGGCCTGCCGCCAGTCGGCCAGGTCCGGGTCGACGTAGTTCTGGTAGGCCTGGCCGCTTGCGTAGGGGCGCATCGATGACCAGTACGCGCGCAGCCAGGCGTGCTGGTTGCTGATCCCGGCGGCGGTCGCGCCGGTGTACCAGTCGGTGGTGTACTGCGCCATGAACAGCGCGTTCCTGTGCACGAACGCGGTCGCGCCCGGCCTGACCCGGTTGACCGCGCCGCCGAACGAGTCGAGCTGCACTCCCCCGATACCGTCGGTCGCGCCTGCCACGCTCGGCAGTGCCGCGACGCCGGCCATCAGGGCACTGATCCCGGCGGCGCTCAGCGGGGCGGTGAAGAAGTCGGACTTGGCGAACTGCGCCTGCCGGAGCAGCGTGCCGCCGTTTGCGTCCCCGGGCAGGTGGCAGGCCCGGTAGCCGATCGTGGAGCAGCCCGCCTCGGCCAGCATCGCGCTCATGAAGGGCTGCGGGTCGGTGACGGAGAAGCTTGACGGCCGCGCGCCCGCCGCGGCGTACAGCTGGTCGAGGAGGTTTACCGCGTCGCCGGCGCTGCCCAGGTAGGTGCCGCTGAGCTGAACCGTGGGGGCATCGCCGCCGACGTCCGCCAGCAGGATCAGCTTCGAGAACAGCTCGTCCGGCGCGTTCGGCGCCCACGACTGCCACCCGGCGACCACCGGCGCCGCCTGCGACCACGGCCAGTACGCGGAGATGAGCACCGGCTCCGGGGCCGGCCTGGTGCGGAACGTGAACGAGGTGACCACGCCGAAGTTCCCGCCGCCGCCGCCCTGGCAGGCCCAGAACAGGTCGTCGTGGTAGGCCGGGTCGGCGGCAACGGTCAGCAGCGACCCGTTCGCCGTGACGATCTGCAGGGATTCCAGGTTGTCGCAGGTCAGGCCGTAGGCCCGCGCGGTCACGCCGACGCCGCCGCCCAGGGTCAGCCCGGCGATGCCCACCGTCGGGCAGACGCTGCCGGGGACCGCGCGGCCGTGGGCCGCGAGGCCGTGGTAGAAGTCGATGAGCTGGGTGCCCGCGCCGACCGTCGCGGTCGTCCCGCCCACGGTGACCGTGGCGAGGTCGCTGACGTCGATGATCAGCCCGTTCGAGCCCGACCAGCCGGCGTAGCTGTGGCCGCCGGAACGGGCGGCGAACGGGACGCCGAACTTGCGGGCGAACGCCAGGCACGTCGGCACGTCAGCCGCATCTTTCACGTAGGCGATCCCGGCCGGACGCAGCGCGTCGAACCGGGGATCGTACAGCAGCTTGGCGGTCGGATAGCTGGCGTCACCGGGCCGGACCAGCGAGCCGGCCAGGTCCTTGGCGAGGGCGGTCCAGTCCGCCCCGGTCGGGCCGGCCGCCGCAGTCGGTCCGGCCGCGGCGCTCGCGATGCCAGGCACGCCGACCGCAGCGGCGCCGCCAGCGGCGATACCGAGGAAGGCTCGTCGTCCCAGAGAACTCCCTGTCGATTTGGTCACACGAGTATCGACGCACTCAGCAGCACCAATGGTTGCCTAACGTTGTCATGAGCAACATCGAGATCCCACGCCAAGCAGTTGTCCGCAGATGATCATCGCTTGTTTGCATATCGGAGAACCGCTACGGCGGCGCAGGGGATAAGCACCAAGATCATAAGGAGACGGATGCCGAGCCCCGCCTGCGTCCGTACTGTCGGCTCCTGGAGACGGGAGAACGCGGCCGGGGCACCGTGCAGCGCCCCGCCGGGTCGATGCTGGCCCGGGCGGTTCGACGGTGGCGGACGCGCCGTCGGCGGTGTCGCGGGGCTGGTCGGCGCGGGTGCGGAGGTCGTCCGGGGCGGGGATGGACTCGTTCCCGTTGGGCCGGGACTCGGGCTCCGAGGCGGGCTCGGACTCGCAGACGAACTCGGGCTCGCAGACGGGCTGGCCGTCGTCGGGCTCGCAGACGGACTGGCAGACGGGCTGGCCACCGTCGGAGTCGCAGACGGGCTCGCAGAGGAGCTGGCCGTTGGGCTCGGAGACGGGCTGGCCAAGGTCGGACTTGGAGACGGAGACAGGGACGGGGACGGAGACGGAGACGGGGACGGACACCCTCCCTGACCCGAGCCAGTCGGCGACGGAGACGCGCTCGGCCCCGGGCACGGGCACCAGCGGTGACGTCGGTGCCAGTGGTGCCAGTGGTGCCAGTGGTGCCGAGGCCAGTGATGCCCAGGCCGGTGATGCCCAGGCCGGTGATGCGGAGGCCGGTGATGCCCAGGCCGGTGATGCGCAGACCGGTGACGCGGGGGCCGGTGCGGGGGCCGGGAATGCCGCGACGACGACACGACGTGCGCTATTTCGAGCGTGTTCGGCCGGGCCGGCTGGCCTGCCGCGGCGTGGGC
>Ga0302314_10017212_pt1 | contig 12136 bp, 8 predicted proteins | sample III_Palsa_N2_3_FD_200533 | JGI IMG/M metagenome (GOLD analysis project Ga0302314, IMG submission 200533) | Peat permafrost microbial communities from Stordalen Mire near Abisko, Sweden - III_Palsa_N2_3 | ecosystem: Environmental > Terrestrial > Soil > Palsa > Peat permafrost | place: Sweden...
TGGTGCCGGTCGAATCCGTGCAGAAGCTGGTCAACAAGCTGTCGCACCAGCGCGACATCAAGATCGATTTCCGCACGCTCAAGGGCGCCGGCCATTTCTTCAACGACCAGATGGAAGAGCTGGAAGCGTCCGTGTCGGAATATCTCGACACCCACCTGGAAGCGACGCTGATCCAGCAGCCGAAGCGCTAAAACACCGGCGGCCGGTCCAACCGGCCGCCGGTTTGCGGCTTCGGCACTTTGGTTGTGCCCGGAAAACTTAGCGGCAGGCCGTTCATGCTGCGCACCGCCAGATAGCCGAAGGCTTGCGCCTCGAGCGCGTCACCGTCCCAGCCCATGACATCGACCGGCTCGACCGGCACGTTGAAGCCGGCGGCGAGACCGTTCATCAGTGCGCGATTGTGCCGGCCGCCGCCGGTAATCAGCCAGCGGCCGGGCGCCGCCGGCAGGTGTCGGCGCGATGCCAATGCCGAGGCGACCGTGCAGGCGGCGAGCGTCGCCGCCCCGTCGGCCGCATTCAGATGATCCGGCCGGAATTGCGCGAAATCATCCCGATCCAAGGATTTCGGCGGCCGGCGCGCGAAGAAGGCGTGGTCCAGAAAGCGCGCGACGAAATCCTGGTCGATCCGGCCGCCCAGCGCCGTCTTGCCGCCATCGTCATAACCGACGCCGGCCTTGGCCCGCATCCAATCATCGATCGGCGCGTTGCCGGGTCCGGTGTCGAACGCGACCAGATCGTCCTTGCCCTCACCGATCCAGGTGACATTGGCGACGCCGCCGATATTGAGGATGGCGAGCGGCTTCGGCAGCAATGCCACCAAGGCCCGATGATAGACCGGCACCAGCGGCGCGCCCTCGCCGCCGGCCGCGACATCGGCCGTGCGGAAGTCGGACACGACCGGCACGCCGGTCAGCCGCGCCAGCAGCGCGCCGTCGCCGATCTGCCAGGTCCGACCCTCGTGGGGACGATGCAGGATGGTGTGCCCGTGGAAACCGATCAGATCGATCTCGCCGAGGCCATGGCGACGGCGTAGCTCCATGACTGCCTCGGCATGCAATTCGGTCAGCCGGCGCTCGACCGCATGGATCGCATCGCTGGGTTCCATAGCGCCCAAGATGCCCCGCAAGGCCTCGCGGAAATCGGCCGGATAGGGCTGGGTCAGCGACGGACCGGTGCGGACCAGGTCGACGCCGTCGGTCTCGATCAACGCCGCATCGATGCCGTCGAGCGACGTGCCGCTCATCAAACCGATTACGCGCATGCAACCCCCACCCTTCCGAAAGCCCGAGGCCCCGTGCTAAACCGCTTGCCCCGGCACCCGGCCGGCGCCTTCATCCACCGGACGATCATGACCGAAACCAAGTCACTGCTCCTCAAGACCCTGGTCGAACGCGGCCATTTCCACCAGTGCACCGATTTCGAGGCATTGGACAAGGCGGCCGCTGAGAAGATCGTGACCGGTTATATCGGCTTCGACTGCACGGCGGACAGCCTGCATGTCGGCAATCTGGTGCAGATCATGACGTTGCGCCGCCTGCAGCAGTCCGGCCACAAGCCGATCGTGCTGATGGGCGGCGGCACCACGCGTATCGGCGATCCGTCCGGCAAGGACGAGGCGCGCTCGCTGCTGACCGACGAAAAGATCGCCAGCAACATGGCCGGCATCCGCAAGGTGTTCAGCCAATACCTGACGTTCGGCGACGGCCCGACCGACGCGATCATGCTCAACAACAACGACTGGCTGGACGGGCTGCAATACATCCCGTTCCTGCGCGACTACGGCCGGCATTTCTCGGTCAACCGCATGCTGGGCTTCGACAGCGTCAAGCTCCGGCTCGACCGCGAGCAGCCGCTGTCGTTCCTCGAATTCAACTACATGATCCTGCAGGCCTACGATTTCCTGGAGCTGGGCCGGCGGGTCGGCTGCAGCGTGCAGTTCGGCGGCTCGGACCAGTGGGGCAACATCGTCAATGGCGTCGAGCTCGGCCGGCGCGCGGCCGGGCTGGAGCTCTACGGCTTCACCTCGCCGCTGCTGACCACCTCGTCGGGCGCCAAGATGGGCAAGACCGCGTCGGGTGCGGTCTGGCTGAATGCCGATAAGCTGGCGCCGTTCGAGTTCTGGCAGTACTGGCGCAATGCCGAGGACGGCGACGTCGGCCGCTTCCTCCGGCTGTTCACCGATCTGCCTTTGGACGAGATCGCGCGGCTGGAAGCGCTCGAAGGCGCCGGCATCAACGAGGCCAAGAAGGTGCTGGCGACCGAGGTGACGGCGCTGGCCCACGGCCGCGCCATCGCCGACGAGATGGCGGAGACCGCACGCCGCGTGTTCGAAGAAGGTGCGACCGGCGAGGCGCTCGCCCGGATCGAAATCGCGCGGACCGATCTCGACGCCGGCATCGGCCTCATCGAGCTGTTCGTGCGCGCCGGCCTGGCCGCGTCCAACGGCGAGGCCCGCCGCTTGATCAAGGGCAATGGCGCCCGCATGAACGACGCCGCGGTGACCGACGAGCGCCAGCACGCCGGCGCCGGCGACCTCAACGCCGAGGGCGTGATCAAGCTGACCGCCGGCAAAAAGCGGCACGCGCTGATCGTTCCGGTGTGAAAATGGCCGGTGGGTAGTCTTTTATCGGCGACCCGCCGGGTCATTCATAAATTTTGAAGGATGTTCGTTACAAACTCGATGCGCGCATGGTGATACCGCGGGGTTCGACGCGTGCCCGGGGCCCTAAAATTCGGCGGACACGCGGCCGAAATGCATATTGATTGGGTCGTCGACGGTTCATGTCACAGGATCTACTCGAGGCTCTGAAGGCGCATACGCTTTGGCTGCGCGGCCGCGGCGGCACCCGGCTCGATAAGCCCTGGGCCGATTTCGCCGGCGTGCGTTTCACCGGCTGTACGCTGACCCGCGCCCGCCTGCCCGGCGCGCGTTTCGACTATGCCGACATCAGCGGCGGCGATTTCGAAGGCGCCGATCTGTTCGCCTCCAGCTTCGACAGCGCCACGTTGTTCCGGGCGAATTTCCGTAAGGCCGATTTGCGCGGCGCCAATTTCAAGAACGCCATGCTGGCCGAGGCCGATTTCACCGGCGCCGACCTGACCGGCGGCGTGCTGTTCGACGCGCGGCCGGGCGAGCGCGCCATGACCGACCAGCTGGGCCGCCGCACCGGCGCCGATCTCAGCAATGCCGATTTAACCGGCGCCAGCGGCGGCGGTGCCGCCTTCAAGGGCGCGCTCTTGGCCGGCGCCGTCCTGCGCGGCGTCGACCTATCCGGCGCCAACCTGCGCGGCGTCGACCTGACCGGCGCCGATCTGACCGACGCCAACCTCACCGGCGCCGACCTGCGCGCCGCCGTGCTGACCGCGGCCGACATGACCAATTGCCTGCTGCAGGACGCCAACACCGAACATTCGATGGGCCTCAATTCCGAGGAAGGTCCGCGCAAGCCGCTCGATCCGGATCTGCGGCTGGCGATCGCGCGCCATTGCACCTGGGCCCAGACCTTCGGCGCCAAGGGCGGCCAGGCGAATTTCACCGACCAGGACCTGCGCGGCTTCGTCTTGAGCAACCTCGACCTGTCGGCCGCCGTGTTCAAGGGCGCCAACCTGGACGGGGTCAACATGCGCGGCGGGAATTTCCTGCTGTGCGACTTCACCGACGCGCATCTGGCCAATTGCGACATGACGCGCGCCCAGATGCGCGGCACCTGCCTCAAGAACGCGATCCTCGACGGCTCCAACCTGTCGGATGCCGATTTCACCGAGGCCGACATCCTGAACCACGAGCGCAAGCCGACCGGCCGCAAATGGCCGGCCAACATGCTGGGCGTGCGCCTGACCGACTGCAAGGTCGCGGGCGCCCGCTTCGACGGCGCCAACATGATCGGCGCGGATGTGACTGGCACGGACCTGTCGCAGGCGTCGCTGACGGGCGTCAGGCGCTAAGGCTGCTTCGCTTCCGGCGCCACCGTCCGCGGGTCCGGCGTCGGGGCGGCCGGCGCATCGAACAGGAAGATCTGGCGCAAGAAGCCCGGCGCCAGGGCGCTCAGCGGGTTCATGTTGATTTGCGGATCGTCGAGCGAACCCGATAGGCGATAGTTGGCCGCGAACAGACCGGTGCCCTCGCCGCCGGTGATGAGGTCGCCCAGCAGCGGGATGTTGTTGAGGATGCTGTTCAGCGTATAGGCCGGCACCAGCGTGCCGCTCAGATCCAGCACGTCATGGTCGAGATCGACCCAGCCGTTGGCGTTGATGCCGAGCGCGCCGCCCGAGGCATGGGCGTTACGGAGCGATAGCCGGCCGCTTTCCAGGGTGAAGTCGCTTTTGAAGATCGCGAACGGCAAACCGCTGCCCGACAGCAGGCTTGCGACCGAGGTCAATGAAGCGATCGACAGCATGCGCGCCATGAACGGCGCCCGGATAATGCGGTAGTCGGTGGCCTCGGCCTTGCCGGCGTAGCGTCGGGCGTCATTGTCGGCGACCGCCGTGCCGATCGCGGAGAATTTGCCGCCGACCAGATTGTCCGACACGTCAAACACCTTCAAGAGCGCACCGAAATCGTCGGTCTCCAGCACGAATTTGCCGCCGGACTCGATCCGGTCGAGATGGAAGCCCGCCGTGCCCTTGGCACCCAGCTGGCCGTCGAGCTTGCCGTATTCGAGCCGATTACGCCCGATCAGCCCATCGAACACGACCTGTCGCATCGCCCGGTCCGGCCCCAGGATCAAGCGGTCGGTCGCCGCCTGAATGTCGAGCGTCGGCCCGTCGTCCTTGTCTTTGTCGTCCGGGTTCGCCTCGCCCAGCTTCTTCAGGAGCGGGCCGACATCGATCGCCGGACCGTTGCCGCGGATCACCCAGGTGCCGTTCACCTGCCGCTCGACCGAGCCCACGGCGTCGGTGGCGCCCAGCTTCAGGCGCGCCAGATCCATGCGTTTGATGTTGCCGCCGTCGAAGCTCATGGTCGCGTCGAGATCCAGATCGCCGGCTTGGACCTTGAGCGTATCCAGCAGCCCGATCGTGCCGTCGATCATGTCGAAACCGACCGTGGCATGGCCGGTGACGCCCGGCGGCTTGGTCCAATCGATCGGGCCCAGCGTCAGGCGCGACGGCGACAGGTCGAGCGATGCCTGAACCCGGCTGCGGTGATCGTCGAACACCTGATAGGTCACGTCGACCCCGGCCGAGCCCTGCAGAATCTCTGGGATCGGGTCGATGCCGAAGCGCTGGCGCGCCCGGTCGTCGACGAGGGCCCGGGCATTGACCAGGGTACGCGCCGGCAGTTTGCCGCCCAGCCGTTCGACCCAGCGCGCCTCGGTCGCGACACCGTCGAGCTTGCCGGTGCCCTCGAGCGTCAGCGCGGATCGATCGAGCGTCAGCGAGAAACGCCCGTCGGTGACGTCACGGTCGAACACGGCCTTTCGGACGCCGAGACTGGCCAACTCCGCCTTGGCCGAATATTCGACCTCGTCGAAGCTCAGGTCGCGCTTCAGCGAGAAGCCCAGATGCAGCGTGCCGTCGGCGGTGCCGGTGGTGCGCGTGGGCTGCAGCCCGATCTTCTTGGCATAGCCCAGCGGCTTGTAGTCGAGCACGGTCAGCACGTCCGGCACCGGCCCCTGGATGCCGATATCCATCACCATGCGCTGCACGTCGGCATCGAACTGATCGATCCGGATCGAACCCTGCGGCACGTGCAGCCCCAGCAATTGGCCCGAAGAGACCGCAAAATTCATGGCGTCCTGATCGAAGTCGATCTGGGCATCGACGTCCTGCAGCTTCGGCAGCCCATGCAGATAATCGACCGTGAAGCCGGTCAGCCCCATCCGCCCCTTGAAGGCCAGGTGGGTCAGTTGCAGCGGAAAGCGCTCGACATCTGCGGTCGCGGTCAGGTCGAGCCGATCGACCTTGCCGACCGACAGGTTGGCGACGATCCATTCGCGGGCACCCTCGGCCAGCCCCTGCGGCCAGGTATGGGCCAGCCGGTCCATGCTCATGCCGGTGATGGTGAGGCCGCCGTTGAGCGGCAGGGCATCGGCCGACGGTGCCAGCAGGGCCGGCTCGACGCCGTCGAGCGTCGCATGGGCATCGACCACCGGCCCGTCCAGATCGACATGCAGCGTGCCGAGGCTGAGCCGATGGGCGGCCGGATCGTAATTGGCGTCGAGGTTGAGCGATTTGATCGCGAGCTGGCCGCCGGCCAATTGCGGGTCGACGATCTGGCCGCTGCCGCCGTCGAGGCGGAAATGCACGTCGCCCAGCCTGAGCGGCAGCAGATGCGCGCTGCCGTCGAGCGATCCCGACAGCGACAGGCGTATTTCCGACGCGGACGACAGCTCCGGCGGCAGGGCCGAGGCCCATTTCGCCGGGTCCATGCCTTCCAGCGACAGGCTGACACGCGCCTCATCCGTTCCGGCATCGTAACGAACTCGCCCGGAGGCACGGCTGGTGCCCTGGCCGATGCCGATCGCAGCCGACATCTCGCCGCTCAGGCCATTTTCGGTCCGCCCCAGATCCAGCTCGCCATCGGTCAGATGCCAAACGACATCGCTGGCGCGATCATCGACCGTGACCGTGGCATCGACGATCGACAGCTGGTTCAACAGATGCAGCGGATCGCTGAGCTTGGGCTTGCCGGCGAAATCATGCAGCAGGGTGATGAGCGAATCCGGCGGTGGTGCCGCCGACGGCGCCACGGTTTCCGAGCTGATCCCCGGCCCGAGGTCGATGCCGACCGCCCCTTGCGCCGTACGCAGGATCTTCAGATCGGGCCGAAACAGCGCGATTTGCGTCGGCTCGACCTTGCCGGTCAGCAGACCACGCAAGGCGATGGTCACCGACAGCTTGGGCAGGGTCGCGATCGAAATGCCGGATGGGTCGGTGACATGAACGCCGGAGGCGACCAGCTCCGCGGTCGAGCGGCCGGCACTCCAGTCGAGCGAGGCGCGATCGATCTCGACCGCCAGGGGATCGGACCGGCTGTTGAGCCAGGCGACCAGCTCGGGCTTGAGGAAGCCCAGCTCCAGCGGCCCCCATTCCAGCCGCAGGGCGAGCAGGCCGACGCACAGCAGGGTCAGCGCCACCAGGCCGCCGGCGATCTCGACCAGCCACAACAGCGGATGCACCCAGAACGGCCGGCGCTTGCGTTTACGACGCGGGCGTGGCGATGCCGCCTCGGCCGAGTCGGCCGAGTCCTCGGCCGATTTCGTCTCTGCCTCGTCGTTCATCATGTCTAGTCGTGCCCTGCCAGCGCGGCCGGCGCAAGGGTTGCGTCGGCGGGGCCGGCTTGCGAAGCGGCGCGCCGGGGGTTACGTCAGGGGATTGGCGGAACCAAGGATGTGGGATGTCCGAGACTTTCAAGCTTGCCGAGCCGGTGCAGATCGCGCGCCTGCCCGAGGCGGCCGATACCGCCCAGACCGCGACCGAGTGGGAGCGCTGGGTCACGGCGGCGGCGGAAATCGGCGACTCGGTGTTGGGGCGCGGCATGGTCGCGATCGCGTCCGACACGGTCGCGCACACTTGGCTCGACGCGATCTTCGGCAACTCGCCTTATCTGACGCGCCTCGCCTTGCGCGAGCCCGCGACTGTGCTGTCGGTCATGACCGCCGGGGTGGCGCCGGGGCTGGATGCGACCCTCGCCGAGCTCGCCGCCATCACCGGCCATGAGCCGCGCAGCGACATCATGGCGCGGCTGCGCATCGCCAAGCGCCGGGCGGCGCTGATGATCGCGATGGCCGATATCGCCGAGATCTGGCCGCTGGAACGCATCACCGCCGCCTTGAGCGCGCTCGCCGATGCGGCGCTGAAGGCGGCCTGGCGGCATCTGCTCGTCGGCGCCGAGAAGCTCGGCCAATTGGCGCTGCCCCATCCGGACGATCCGGAGTGCCAGTGCGGCGTGATCGTGCTGGGCATGGGCAAGCTCGGCGCCCACGAACTCAACTACTCGTCCGACATCGACCTGATCATCCTGTTCGATGCCGAGCGCATGGACTATCGCGGCCGCGACGATATCCAGAGCCTGATGGCCAGGCTCGCCCGCGACCTGGTCAAGCTCTTGGAGGAGCGCACGACTGACGGCTATGTGTTCCGCACCGATCTGCGCCTGCGCCCCGACCCGGCCTCGACCCCGCCGGCGGTCTCGGTCGCCGCCGCCGAGGCCTATTACGGCAGCCTGGGCCAGAATTGGGAACGCGCCGCCATGATCAAGGCGCGGCCGGTCGCGGGCGACATCGCCGCCGGCCATGCCTTCCTCAAAATGCTCGGGCCGTTCATCTGGCGCAAACACCTGGATTTCGCCGCGATCCGCGACATTCATTCGATCAAGCGCCAGATAGACGCCCGCCATGGCGCGCCCGCCGCGGGCCTGGCCGGCCACAACATCAAGCTGGGCCATGGCGGCATCCGCGAGATCGAATTCTTCGCGCAGACCCAGCAATTGATCTGGGGCGGCCGCGAGCCGGCGCTCCGCAGCCCCGGCACGATCGAGACGCTGGAGGGGCTGGTCGCGGCCGGGCGGCTCGCCGACCCGATCGCCGACGATCTGGCCCATGCCTATCAGGTGCTGCGCCGGGTCGAGCATCGGCTGCAGATGATCGAGGACGCCCAGACCCACAGCCTGCCGACCGACCCCAAGGCGCTGGATCGCCTGGCCGTATTCCTGGGCTTCCCGGACGCGAAGCCGTTCGCGGCCGACCTGGGCGAGGAGCTGTCGATCGTCCGCCGGCATTTCGCCGAGCTGTTCCGCGGCGCGCCGACGCTGTCGGCCACCGGCAACCTGGTCTTCACCGGTAAGGAGGTCGATCCGGATACGCTGGCGACGCTCAAGACCATGGGCTTCAAATCGCCCGAGCCGGTCGCGGAAGCCATCCGCGGCTGGCACCACGGCCGCATCCGGGCGACCCGCAGCAGCCGCGCCCGCGAGCTGCTGACCGAGCTGACCCCGGCCCTGCTGCGCGTGCTGGGCAAGACCGCCGACCCGGATTTCGCCTTTACCCGGTTCGACGAGTTCCTCGGCCGTCTGCCGGCCGGCGTGCAGCTGTTCTCGCTGTTCCAGCATCACCCGGACCTGCTGCAGCTGGTGGCCGAGATTATGGGCGAGTCGCCGCAGCTGGCGATCCAGCTGGCGCGCCGGCCGCTGCTGCTCGACGGCGTCATCAGCGGCGCCTTCTTCATCCCACTGCCGAACGACGAACGGGGCCTGCGCCGGGCGCTCGCCCGCGATCTCAGCCTTTCGCTGGCCCGGGCGCGCGACTACGAGGACGTGCTGGATCTGACCCGGCGCTGGGCCAACGACCGCAAATTCCAGATCGGCGTGCAGCTGCTGCAGGGCCGGATCGAGGGCGCGCGCTCCGGCCGGCATTTCTCGGCCGTGGCCGACATCGTCATCTCGACCCTGCTGCCGCGGGTCGAGGCGGAATTCGCCCGCCAGCACGGCGCCGTTCCGGGCGGACGCTTCCTGGTGCTGGGCCTGGGCAAGCTCGGCAGTTCGGAGCTGAACCAGCTGTCGGACCTGGACCTGATCTTCCTCTATTCTGTGCCCGAGGATGCGGACGCGTCGGATGGCGCCAAGCCGCTCGCCTATACCACCTATTACGCGCGCCTCGGCCAGCGCCTGATCAATGCGCTGCAAGCACCGACCGGCGAGGGCAATCTTTATGAGGTCGACATGCGGCTCCGCCCCTCGGGCAATGCCGGACCGATCGCCTCCAGCCTCGACGGGTTCCTGAAGTATCACGAGGACCAAGCCTGGACCTGGGAGCGCATGGCGCTGACCCGCGCCCGCGCCGTTGCCGGCGACACGGGCTTCGGCCGCGAGGTCGACGCGGCGGTGAAGCGCATCCTGACCAAGCCGCGCGATCCGGAGCAGCTGCTGCTGGATGTCGACGACATGCGCATCCGCATCGAAAAGGCCCATCCGAAGCCGGTCGCCTGGGATGCGAAGCACCGGCGCGGTGGGCTCGTCGATCTGGAATTCGTCGCGCAATATCTGCAGCTGCGCGTCGGGCCCGAGGATGCGAGCGTGCTGGCGCCGCCGACCGCGGCGGCCTTCCGCAAGCTGGTGGCGGCCCATCGGCTCGACCCGGAAGTGGGTGCGGAGCTGATCGACGGCCTGCATTTCTGGCACCAGATCCAGGGCGTGCAGCGCGTCGCCATGGGCAAGGAAAGCGGGGCCGGCGCCGACCTGCTCGCCCGGACGCTGGTGCGCGCCACCGGCACCAAGGACCCGGAGAAGGCGCAAAGGCGCCTGAACGAGATGGCGGCGCGCGGATTGGCGCTCTATGAACGGCTGGTCGCCCGACCGGCCGCCGCCCTCAGGCTGGCCCGGCCCGACCATCAACCGACGGAGACGAAAATACCATGAGCCTCAGCATCGGCGACAAGGCCCCGGACTTTACCATGGCCACGGACGGCGCCGGCACGGTCAGCCTCCAGGCCCTCAAGGGCAAGAAGGTCATCCTGTATTTCTACCCGAAGGACGACACGCCGGGCTGCACCAAGGAGGCGTGCGGCTTCCGCGACGCGCTGCCGGATTTCTCCGGTGCCGGCGCGGTCGTGATTGGCGTGTCCAAGGACACGGTCGGCAAGCACGACAAGTTCAAGGCCAAGTACGGGCTGCCGTTCACGCTCGCGGCCGACGTCGACGGCAGCGTGACCGAGGCCTATGAGTGCTGGGTCGAGAAGAGCCTCTACGGCAAGAAATACATGGGCATCGACCGCGCGACCTTCCTGATCGACGGCGCCGGCCTGCTGCAGGGCATCTGGCACAAGGTCAAGGTCGACGGCCATGTCGAGGCCGTGCTGAAGGCCGCACAGGCGCTCTGACCCCATGGCAGCAAGCCTGGCCCAGGGCGCGGTCGAGATCCTGGCGACCGCCGCCCCGGCCGAGAAGATCCGCCTGACCCATCTCTTGGCCGCCGACTGGCGCGCCGGGCGGATCGAGCTGGGTGCCGGTCCCCCGCCGCCGTCCCGGCCGGCCCGCCCGGCGACGCCGGAGTTGCGCCTGCCCCGTGACATGCCGAAGCGCCGGTCCGGCGGCGGCTTGCCCAGCCGCATCGCCTTGCTGCATGCGCTGGCCCATATCGAGTTGAACGCGCTGGATCTGGTCTGGGACCTGGTCGCCCGCTTTGCCGACCCGGCCCTGCCGCGCGAGTTCTGGGACGATTGGATCAAGGTCGCCGACGAGGAGGCGACCCATCACGGGATGCTGGCCAAGCGATTGGCCGAGTTGGATGCGGCCTATGGCGACCTGCCGGCCCATGACGGGTTGTGGCAGGCGGCCGAGGTGACGGCCCATGACCTGCTCGCCCGCCTCGCCATCGTGCCGCTGGTGCTGGAGGCGCGCGGGCTCGATGTGACGCCGCAGATGATCGCCGGGCTCGACCGGTTCGGCGATACCGCCAGCGCCGATGCGCTCAGGATCATCTATCGCGACGAAATCGGCCATGTCGCCATCGGCCGCCGCTGGTTCGACGCGGTCTGCGCCACCCGCGAGCTGGAACCGGAACCGACCTGGCAGGATCTGGTGCGCCGCCATTTCAAAGGCGCCTTGAAGCGGCCGTTCAATACCGAGGCCCGCGACCAGGCAGGATTGCCGGCGGATTTCTACGAGCCGCTGGCGGCGTTGATGGATGAGGCGAGATGATCAACAACCCCGACGGGGCTCCGACCGGCTTCTTCGCCCTCTGGATCGGGCTGGGGCTCGCGGCCTTCCTGTTCTTCAAGTTCAACCGGAATGTCCGACTCAAGCGGCGAATCTTTCCGATCTTTGTAATTGGCGTCGCCGTCATTTTTGTCTGGTTTGCCGTCGGGAAGAACGGACCAGCCTTGTTCGTGATACCGGCAGTAGCCCTGATCACGCTGCTGAATCTCTGGACGACGAGGTTTTGCGGGGCCTGCAGCGAAATGGTCGGTCAACGGAGCTTCATCCGGCCGAAATTTTGTCCCAAATGCGGCGGCGCCCTCGACACACCACGAGACCATGGGGGCCTCGCTTGATGCGGCTGTCTTTCCTCGGCACCGGCGACGCTTTCGGCAGTGGCGGGCGGCTCAACACCTGCTTCCATCTGGAACGCGGCGAGACGAGCCTGCTGATCGATTGCGGCGCCTCGTCGATGATCGGCATCCGGCGTGCAGGCCTCGACCC